>Ga0187886_1003055_pt1 | contig 12782 bp, 6 predicted proteins | sample June2016WEW_20_1_FD_133001 | JGI IMG/M metagenome (GOLD analysis project Ga0187886, IMG submission 133001) | Peatland microbial communities from SPRUCE experiment site at the Marcell Experimental Forest, Minnesota, USA - June2016WEW_20_150 | ecosystem: Environmental > Terrestrial > Soil >...
CGCCGGCTCGACGAGCTGGTCGAGCTGGACGCTGGCCGCGACCGGGACGACCTCGCCCTTCACGGCCACTCTGACCTCGGACGGCCGCTACGAGTTCTACACCATCGGCATCGACGTGTTGGGCAACCGTGAGGCTGCGCCCGCTTCGGCCGACGCTTTCACAGTCCTTGACACGGTCGCTCCAATGTCGGTGGCGGACCCTCTGTACGATCCGGTCGACACGACCAGCTTGGCGGTGCCCTATACCGCCACCGACACCGACGGATCCGGCATCGCCTCGGTCGAACTATGGCAACGATTTGAGGCTGCCGGCTCGACGAGCTGGACTGACTGGGCGCTGGCCGCAACCGGGACCAGCTCACCGTTCAACCTGACTCTCTCGAGCGGCGGCGGCCGCTACGAGTTCTACACGATCGCGATCGATGCCGCTGGCAACCGCGAGGCTGCTCCGGCGGTGGCGGACGCGTTCGTGGATCTCGCGACGCTTTACTCGATCTCCGGCACGGTCACCGGGACCGGTGCAACGCCGCTCGCGGACATCGAGGTCGACGTGTTCTCGTCCGACTACGGCGGCTACACGACCACCGCTTCGGACGGAACCTACTCGGTTCCTGTCCCCGCAGGTGACTACACCGTGTCCTTCTATGACCCGAGTGGAACATACCGACACGGCTACTACAGCAGCGGTGGCTTCACCACGAGCCAGGGCTCGGCCACGCCGGTGACCGTCGTCACGTCGGACGTTACCGGCATCGATGTTCAGATGGTGCTGGTCGGCCCGAGTTACTCGATCTCCGGCACGGTCACCGGGACCGGTGCAACGCCGCTCGCGGACATCGAGGTCGACGTGTTCTCGTCCGACTACGGCTACGGCGGCTACACAACCACCGCTTCGGACGGAACCTACTCGGTTCCTGTCCCCGCAGGTGACTACACCGTGTCCTTCTACGACCCGAGTGGAACATACCTACACGGCTACTACAGCGGCGGTGGTTTCACCACAAGCCAGGGCTCGGCCGCGCCGGTGACCGTCGCCACATCGGACGTTGTCGGCATCGATGTTCAGATGGTGCTGGCTCCGCCCTGGTCGGTGACGCTCGGGGCGAGCGCAACCAACGTTACCGTTGGGACTACGGTCACTCTCACGGCTGTCGCCAGCCAAGACGTCGGGTGGACGCCCTACTACATCGTGATCCTGGCGAGCGATGGAACCGTCGTGGCTGTGTGCGGGGACGGAACGACGTGCACAGCGCCGGTCACGAGCAGCATTCCGGCGTCCGAGACATACCACGCGGTCGTGGCCGAGTGGGACGGCATGTCACTACAGGCAGCACAGGCAGCGTCTGACCCGCTCACGGAGACGTGGACCGCAGACACCACCGCCCCCACGTCGACGGCAAGCTCGCCCGCTTTGGTGAACGCTGCCGCGGTGACAGTGTCCTACACGGCGTCCGATACCAACGGATCCGGCGTCGCCTCAGTCGAGTTGTGGTGGCGCTACGCGGCGCCAGGCCAATCGGCGGGCGCTTGGACGTACTTCACGACGACATCGGTCGGGGCGCCCTTCAACGTCGATCTCAACCAGGGCGACGGGACCTATGACTTCTACACGATCGCGGTCGACGCTGCCGGCAACCGCGAAGCTGCGCCCACGGATGCGGATACCTCGACGCTGCTCGATACCGGGACACCAGCATCGTCGGTCGGGACACTCCCAGCGGCCGTCAACACGGCCAGCTTGGTCGTGCCCTACACCGCGTCCGATGCCAACGGCACAGGCATCGCCTCGGTCGAACTCTGGCAGCGCATCGAGGCCGCCGGCTCGACGAGCTGGACTGACTGGGCGCTGGCCACGACCGTCACGTCCTCGCCGGCAAACGTCACGCTCGGCTCGGGCGACGGCCGCTACGAGTTCTACACGATCGGCATCGATGCCGCGGGCAACCGTGAGGCTGCTCCGGCAGTGGCCGACGCCTTCACGGTCCTCGACACCGAGGCACCGGCGTCGGCGATCGGGGCCCTCCCAGCGGTGGTGGCCACGACCAACCTCTCGGTGTCCTACACGGCAGGAGACGACACAAACGGCACCGGTGTCGCCTCGGTCGAACTCTGGCAGCGCTTCCAGGCCGCCGGATCGACGAGCTGGACTGACTGGGCGCTAGCCGCGACCGGGACCAGCTCGCCGTTCAGCGTCAACCTGACCGGCGACGGTACCTACGAGTTCTACACAATCGGCATCGATGCCGCGGGCAACCGCGAGGCTGCGCCCATGGCTGCAGATGCCTCGACGCTGCTCGACACCGAGGCACCGGCGTCGGCGGTCGGGACACTCCCAGCGGCCGTGGCCTCGACCACCCTGTGGGTCCCCTTCATCGCCAGCGACACCGCTGGCACCGGCTCCGGCATCGCCTCGGTCGAGCTGTGGCAGCGCTTCCAGCCCGCCGGTGGCGAGATGGGTGTCTGGGCCCAGGTAGCCACGGGAACCACTTCACCGTTCAGCGTCACTCTGACCGGCGCCGGCCGCTACGAGTTCTACACGATCAGCATCGACGTGGCGGGCAACCGTGAGGCTGCACCGGCAGTGGCCGACGCCTTCACCGTCCTTGACTCTACGGCTCCGGTTTCCTCGGCTGACGCACTTGCCGGAACCGTCAATACGACCAGCCTCTCCGTTGCCTATACCGCCAGCGACAACGCTGGATCCGGCGTCGCCTCGGTCGAACTCTGGCAGCGCTTCCAGGCGGCCGGCTCGACGAGCTGGACCGACTGGGCGCTGGCCGCGACCGGGACGACCTCGCCCTTCACGGTCACTCTGACCTCGGACGGCCGCTACGAGTTCTACACGATCGCGGTCGACCAAGCGGGGAACCGCGAGGCTGCCCCAGCGGTGGCCGACGCGTTCACCGTCTTCGCCAGCGGAGCCCCCGTGACGCGGGCGGACCCGCTCGCCGCCACTACGACGGCCAGCAGCGTTGCGCTCTCGTACACCGTGGGCTCGGGAACGCCGCCAACCTCGGTCGAGATCTGGCGGCGCTTCCAGGCAGCGGGCTCGACGAGCTGGAGTGCGTGGGCCAAGGTCAAGACCGTCACGTCCTCACCGGCAAGCATCACGCTCGGCTCAGGCGACGGCAGCTACGAGTTCTACACGATAGGCATAAGCGCGGCGGGCGTGCGCGAGGCCGCGCCGGTCACCGCCGACACATTCACCGTCCGCGACACCAAGGTCCCGACGTCGAGGGCGAGTGCCCTGGCGTTCGTCAATGCGCCGGCGACCACCGTCTCGTACACCGCGAGCGACGGAACCGGCACCGGCGTCGCCTCGGTCGAGCTGTGGTGGCGCTACACGGCACCCGGCCAATCGGCCGGCCCCTGGACGTACCTGGCCACGACAACGTCGCTCGCGACGCCCTTCTCGGTCGATCTGAACCTGGGCGACGGGGCGTACGGCTTCTATACGATCGCGGTCGATGTCGCCGGCAACCGCGAGGCCGCGCCCTCCAGCGCGGATTGCTCGACAGTCCTCGATCGCATCGATCCAACCTCGCAGGCGAGCGCGCTGTCGGCGACGAAGAAGACCCCCGCCATCTCCATCTCCTACAGCGCGTCTGACAACTCCGGCGGCTCCGGGCTCGGCCCGACCGAGCTCTGGCGGCGGTTCCAGGCGGCCGGCACCACGAGCTGGACGGATTGGACCCTCGTCACCACGAAGACGGCATCTCCCTTCAGCGTGACGCTCGAACAGGGCGACGGCCGCTACGAGTTCTACACGATCGCGGTCGACAAGGCGGGCAACCGCGAGGATGCCCCGGCCACGACTGATGCGTGGACTGTTCTCGACACGGCCACGCCGACCTCGCTCGCCGGTGCCCTGCCGCCGATCACGACGGCGACGTCCATCACCGTCCCCTACACCGTGACCGTCTCCGATCCAGCCGGGACAGCCGTGTCGGTGCAGCTCTGGCGGCGGTTCCAGAATCCAACGACGCTCGTCTGGAGCGCCTGGAGTAACCCGACGACCGTCGCCAACGGCGCCCCGCTCACGGCGTCGCTCAGCAGCGACGGCCGTTACGAGTTCTACACGATCGCCAAGGACGCCGCCGGCAACATCGAGACCAAGCCGCAGGTGGCCGAGACGTTCACGGTCCGCGACCGAACCAAGCCAGCGACCACGGTGACGGCGCTGCCGGCTTACTCGACGCAGACCGTCCAGACGATCAACTTCAGCGCGAGTGATGGCAGCGGCACGGGAGTCGTCTCCCTCCAGCTCTACGGCCGGTTCGTCCCGGCGGGCTCGTCGACGTGGACGCCATGGAGCGTCATCGCCACACCGTCGCCCACGGAGACCTCCGTTTCCGTGACGCTGGACCAGGGCGACGGCCGCTACGAGTACTACTTTGTCGGCACCGACGCGGCGGGCAACGTCGAGTCGGGCGGCACGTACGACACTTACACGATTCTCGATCGCTCGGCGCCAACATCGAAAGCGAAGAGCCTGGCCGCCGCGGTCAGCAGCCCGACGCTGAGCGTCGCCTACACGGCAACCGAGCCCTCGAACGCCTCCGGCGTCGCGTGGGTCGATCTCTACGAGCGGTTCACGCCGGCCGGCGGCACAGTTGGGAACTGGACGTATCTCCTCACCACCACCGCCTCGCCCTTCAGCGTAACGCTCGACCAGGGCGACGGCCGCTACGAGTTCTACACGATCGCGATCGACGAAGCCGGCAACCGCGAGTCGAAACCGACCCCGACCGTCGAGGCGTTCACCGTGCTCGACACGGTGGGCGAGACCTCGCAGGCGGGCGCCATCGCCCCGCTCACCAACGGCACCTCGATCCCGATCCCATACGCGGTGACCGCGCCCGACCCCAACGGCACGACCGTGACGGTTGAGCTCTGGTCACGCTTCCAGGCGGCCGGGTCGACGACCTGGGGCAGCTGGGCGAAGTCGAGATCGGTCACCAACGGCGCCACGCTCACCGCGTCGCTCGCCGCCGATGGCCGCTACGAGTTCTACACGATCGCGGTCGATGCCGCGGCGAACCGCGAGACAAAGGCGCAGGCGGCCGAGGCTTGGACCGTCCGCGATCGGACCGCCCCCGTAAGCTCCGCGTCGGCTCTCGCGACACCATCCACCTCAACCGCTCAGTCGCTCAGCTTCGATGCGACCGACACTGACGGCTCGGGGGTTGCGTCGGTGAAGCTCCAGCAGCGCTTCCAGGCGGCCGGCTCGACGAGCTGGAGCGCCTGGACGACGATCGCCACGCCGAGCACCTCGCCAGTCAGCGTCACCCTCGGCTCCGGTGACGGCCGCTACGAATTCCGCACCATCGCCACCGACGCGGCCGCGAATACCGAGGCCGCACCGAGCACGGCGGACGCGTTCGTGATCCTCGATCGGACCGCGCCCACATCGTCGGTGACCGCGCCGCCGTCGACGAGCTCGGCCTCGAGCCTCGCGATCAGCTACAGCTCGACCGACAAGACCAACAGTGCGGGGGTCACGAGCGTCGAGCTCTGGACGCGCTATCGCGCCAACGATGCCGCCGCGACCGGTGACTGGACGCTCGTCACGAGCAGCTCCGAAGCGAGCGGATCGTTCAGCGTCCCGTTCAGCTCGGGCCTGGGCATCTACGACGTCGCCACGGTAGCCGTAGACGGCCTGGGCAACCGCGAGGCGACGGCGGTCAAGGCCTCCGTACGGGCGGTGAGTTGGGCGGCATCGGTGCAGGTCAACACGGATGCCGGCTCGGCCGTCCAGGACAACGTCGCCTACGCCACTGGCCCTGACGGCACGCTCTACGCCGTCTGGGAAGACGCTCGCAACGGTGACTCGGACATCTACTTCAGCTCACGGGATCCCTCGACGGGCGCCTGGTCTTCTGAGATCAAGCTCAACACCGACGCCGGCACGAGCTCGCAGCGGGCCCCATCGATCGCCGTCGACGGCTCGGGCAACGTCTACGTCGTCTGGGCCGACGATCGCGCCGGCTCGACGGACACGGACATCTACTTCGCCAAGCGCACCGGGTCCACCTGGGGCGCGAACACGAAGGTGAGCAACGCGACCGACGTCTCGGTCGGGGACCAGCCGCGGATCGCGGTGACATCCGGCGGCATGGCGGTCGCGGTCTGGGTGGACAAGCGCTCAGGCCAGGCGAACGTCTACAGCGCTCGTCTGGCGGTAGGGGCCACGGCCTGGTCGACCAACTACAAAGTCACGTCCGACACGTCAGCCGAGAAGGCCGCACCCGACGTCGCGCTCAGTGCCAACGGCACAGCGTACGCGGTGTGGCGGGACGACCAGTCGAACGCGGGCGATATCTACTTCGCCACGCTCGGCCCGACGGCGACGGCCTGGTCGTCGAACAGCCGGATCGACGACGACTCGATCGCAACCGGGGTCGACCGGTCGCCGCGGATCGGCCTTGGGTCCAACGGCAACGTTCTCGTTGCCTGGCTCGACGGCCGGACGACGGCCGGACAGGTTCGCGTTCGCCAGCGGACCGGCACCAGCTGGTCGTCCAGCGTCCAGGTCAGCGATGACGCAGCGGCTCCGGGCGGAGGAGTCGCGCTCGCGGTGAAGGCCGATGGCGGCGTGATCGTCGCCTGGGACGACACCCGGGCGACGGCATCGGCCATCTGGGGTGCGCAATGCGAGGCCGGCGCCAAAGCCGTCGCTCGCTGTGCGGCACCAGAGGCGTGGAGCGATCAGGCCGGCGCGGCATACCGGCCGACCATCGTCGCGTCTGCTACCCAGGTCTCCCTTGGCTGGCGCGATGACACATCAGGCAGTGGCGACATCCGTGTCCGCCTTCGCTCTCCGAGCTGATCGACAGCCGCCCGCCTACTCTTTGGCTCAAGCCCGCTCCAGGGCCACGGCCTGGAGGGCGACGATCGTCATCGCGTCGGTGATCTCGCCGCGGGCGATCATAGCCATGGCCTCGTCGAAGGCTACCCAGCGCATCTCGATCTCTTCCGTGCCCTCGGGTGTGGCCGTGCCCGCCACCAGGTCCGTGGCCACGAACATGACCGCGGTCTCGTCCGTCACTGAGTTCGAGAGATCGCAGCGGCACAGCTCCCGCCAGGTGCCACCGGCGTAGCCGGTCTCCTCGGCCAGCTCGCGCCGGGCCGCCTCCTCGGGCGCCTCGTCGAAGCGGCCGCCGCCCTCGGGGATCTCCCACGAGTAGCGGTCCAGCGTGTAGCGGAACTGGCCCACCAGCAGGACGCGGTCGCGCTCGGTGTCCAGCGGCACGACGCCTATCGCTCGATGCCGGAAATGGACCACGCCGTAGATGCCGGGCTGCCCGTCCGGCCGGACGACGTCGTCGTGGTTGAGCTGGATCCAGGGGTTCTCGTAGGCAAGCCGGCGCGAGACTCTGCGCCAGGGGTTGCCTTCCGGTGCGCTCACGCGGCAATGGTAGCGGGGCGGCGTTCGACGGGAGCTGGCGGCGCGGCCGTCGCGGCGCCGGCATCCGCCGGGAACCCGGCCCGCCTCTCGGACGTCTGTGCCGTGAACCGGCCCAAGGGACGACGCTCATCGGGGCGTCCATACGTCAGGAAATGAGCCACGGCCGAACTGCCGCCACAGCCAGGAGACCACGATGAATGACAAGCCTTCGAACGCCAAGTTCGACCAGGATCCCGCCAGGGGTGCAGTCGAGGCCTCGCGCCCGGCCAAGCCCGTGACCTTCGGTCGGGCGATCGCCCTGACGGCGGCCGCGAGCCTGGTCGTCGGCATCATCGTCGGCCCCATCATCAGCGGCCACCCGACCCTCGCCGCCGACACCACGGCAGCCCCCGAGCACACGGTAACCGTCTCCGGCTCCGGCCAGGTCAGCGTGGCTCCGGACGTCGCCGATGTGGTCCTCGGCGTCTCGATCACGAAGCCGACCGTGGCGGAGGCCCAGTCCGCCGCCGCCACCTCCATGGCTTCGGTCGTCGCCGCCATCAAGAAGAACGGGGTCGAGTCCAAGGACATAGTTACGGTCAACTTGAGCCTGAGCCCGGTCTACGACTACAACGGCTCGGTGCCGCGGCTCGTGGGCCAGCAATTCACCAACACGGTGCGAGTCACGGTCCGCGACCTCAAGAGCGTGGCGGCGGTCGTGGACGACAGCGTCGCGGCCGGGGCCACGACCATCCAGGGAATCTCGTTCCGGCTCGATGACCCCAAGACCGTCCAGGCCCAGGCGCGCCAGCTGGCGATGTCCGATGCTCGGGCCAAGGCCGATGCGCTAACTGCCGCGGCCGGCGTCTCGGTCAAGGGCGTTGCCTCGATCAGCGAGACCTCGACGACGCCGCTCGTCTCCTACGGCGCGCTGATGGACGCCAAGGCCCAGGCCGCGACGCCCATCCAGACCGGCACAACGGACGTCGTCATCACGGTGACCGTCACCTACCTCATCGGCTGACGCCAGACCGGCCTGAGCCGCAGATCGCGGGGGAGCGGCCGCCTGCGTGACCGCTCCCTCTCGCGCCGGCCCAGCCGCCTCGAATCGTTGCCGGAGAAATCATCACCTAGTTCAGTGAGTTTTCTGCCGGGCGTCACCTCACGGCAGGACCAACGGCAGGGTCCCGTCCCGTGATGGCCGCGCGATACTCGCCGCACCATGCGACTTGACCTTACCAAGCGCAGCGACTACGCCATCCGGGCGATGCTGGCCCTCGCCAAGACCAAAGACGGCCTGCTGAGCAGCCGCAAGATCGCGCAGGAGATGCATATCCCGCCGCGGTTCCTGCCCCAGATCATGGGCGACCTGACGCGGGCAGGGCTTGTAGAGGCGCATCCCGGCCGAGCCGGCGGCTACCGTCTGGCCAAGCCCGCGGATTCGGTGACCCTACTGATGGTCATCGAAGGTGTCGAAGGCGATCCCCACCGGCAGATCTGCGTCATGCGCGGCACTCCGTGCGGGGTCGACGGCGAGTGCGGCGTTCACTACGTCTTCTACGCCGCCGAAGGAGCGCTGCTGCAGCACCTCCAGTCGGCAACGCTGAAGAGCGTCATCGACCACTGGGTGGAGAAGCAGTCCGCGGCCGCCGTCACCGAGTAGCTCGAGCCTCCTCGGGTCCGTGCCGGCCCGCTAGCCCCGCCTCTGGCGTGCCTCCCACTCCTCGGCCAGGACGCTCATGTGGATCTCGTCCCAGTAGCGGCCGTCTCTGAGGATGGCCTCGCGCGCCCGACCCTCCACGACGAAGCCGCACTTCTCGTACGCCCGGATGGCCCTGGTGTTGAACTCGAAGACCGTCAGGGCCACGCGATGCAGCGCGAGTCGCGTGAAGGCGTGGGCGAGCATCAGCTCCGTGGCCTCCGTGCCGAAGCCCTTGCCCCAGGCGTCGCGCTCGCCGATGGTGATGTGGAACAGCGTGGAGCCGCTGTCGCCATCGAGCTGGCTGAACGCGCACGTCCCGACCAGCCGATCGGACTCGCGCAAGTGGATCGCCATGGCCAGGAAGTCCGTGCCCATGACCCGCGAGTAGAAGAAGCGCTGGACCTCGTCGGCCGATAGCGCGACCTGCTGATAGCGGGTCAGCCGGGCGACCTCCGGGTCCGAGTACCAGCGCAGGAAGGCTCGGAGGTTCTCCGGGCGATGACGGCGCAGGACGACGAGCCGGCCTTGGATCGCCTCGGGACGCCAGGCCTCGCGCTCAAGCGCGGCGGTCATCGCAGCCTCCGGTTCGCCGCTGTGGATCGGAGTGGGGCCGTCGAACGGACTTCACAGATCGAAGGTATACCATCGCTGCCATGCGTGGCTGGAGCGAGCTGGCCGAACGTGTCGCCGGAACGACTCGCACCTCCGAGAAGACGTCGCTGCTGGCGCGCTACCTGGCGCCGCTGCCGGCTGACGAGCTTCGCGTAGCCGCCATCTTCCTTGCGGGGCGTCCGTTCGCGGAGGCGGACGGGCGAGCCGTGGGCCTTGGTTGGGCCACCATCGCGGCTGCGGTGTGCCACGTGGCGGGGGCGCCCGCGGGTGCGCTCGGCGAGGCCTACGACCGCTCCTCCGACCTGGGCCAGGCCGTGGCTGAGGTGCTGACACTGCGTCCGGAGCATCCGGACCCGAGCCTCTCGCCGTCGCTGGAGGAAGTGGCAGAAGCCTTCGCCGCGATCGAGGCCGCTCCCGGCTCCGCGGCCAAGGGCGCCGTCTTCGCCGAGCTGGCGAAGCGATGCGAGCCGCTGACCGCCAAGTACGTGGTCAAGATCCTCACCGGGGAGCTGCGCATCGGGCTGCGCGAGGGACTGCTCGAGGCGGCGATCGCCGAGGCCTTCGGGCGGCCGCAGGCTGCGGTCCAACTGGCGGGGATGCTCACCGGGGACGTCGGCGAGACCGCTGTGCTCGCCAAGGAAGACCGCCTCGACGCGGCCCGCCTGCGTCTCCTGCACCCGATCAAGTTCATGCTCGCCTCGGCGGCCGAGAACGCGGCCGAGATCATCTCGCGTCTGGGGCCAACGGTCTGGGTGGAGGACAAGTACGACGGCATACGGGCTCAACTTCACCGCCGCGGCTCGGACGTCCGCCTCTACAGCCGCGACCTCCACGACATCAGCGAGCAGTTCCCGGAGATCGTCGAGGCGGCCGGCGACCTGCCCTGGGACGGCATCCTGGACGGCGAGATCCTGGCCTACGCGGACGGCCACGTCCTTCCGTTCCTGACCCTGCAGGCGCGGCTGGGCCGCAAGGAACCCCCGGAGCAGCTACAGGCCGAAGTGCCGGTCGCCTTCGTCGCGTTCGACCTGCTGGCCATCGGGCCTCGCTCGGGCGCGGTCGCGGGCACGTCCGCCCCCACGGATCGCGCCACTCCTAACGGCCGACGCCCGAGCGGCACCGACGGCGCGGCGCCCGCCATGGTGACGCCGCTGCTGGCGCTTCCGCTCGCCGAGCGGCGGGCTCAGCTCGAGGGGCTCGGACTGCCGACCGTTGGCGAGGGGGGCCGCTTTGCGCTGTCGCACCTGGTCACGGTCGATTCGGTCGAGGCGTTGGACCGCGTCTTCGCCGAGGCGCGCGCTCGCCGGAACGAAGGCCTGATGGTCAAAGACCCGCAGAGCGGATACTCGCCGGGCCGGCGCGGCCTCGGCTGGCTCAAGATGAAGCGCGCCCTGGCGACCCTGGACTGCGTCGTGGTAGGCGTAGAGGTGGGGCACGGCAAGCGCCACGGCGTCCTCTCGGACTACACATTCGCCGTCCGGGATGAGGCTACCGACCGGCTGGTCACCATCGGCAAGGCATACACAGGGCTGACCGACGTGGAGATCGCCGAGATGACGCGCTGGTTCGAGGCGCATACGGTTCGACAGCTCGGCCGGTTCCGGCAGGTCGAGCCGCTGGTCGTCATCGAAGTCGCGTTCGATGTCATCCAGCGCTCCACCCGGCATCAGTCCGGCTTCGCTCTGCGTTTCCCGCGCATCGTCCATCTTCGGACCGACAAGCAGCCGGCCGAAGCGGACACGCTTGCCACCGTTGAGCGGCTCCATCGCGAGCTGCAGCACGGCGCCGAGTACCTGGTCACCGCCGAGGCGCGCCGGCCCGGGAAGCGCCCGGTCTGAGGGCGCGGATCGGGCCGCCGACATGGCGTCCGGCAACCCGCACCCGCCGAGGGGCCTATGGCGCGGACCCCAGATGGCCCATCCCAGCGCCGGATCAAGCCGAGTATCCTTGCCGGCATGTTTGGCAGATTCGACGGGAACCCGGTCCAGTCCCTGCCGCTGATGGTGGTCACGGCGCAGCTGATCATCCAGGGAACGATCCAGACGCGCCTGCGCCGCCTGACCGACGTCCTCAACGAGCCGGACGTGGCCCATCTCCTGCTCCTCGAGGCGACGTTCATGGAGGTGGGGTCGAGGCGCGTGGTCGCCGCAGCTCCGGTTGGGCAGGTTCAGCTGGCGGACGTCCTGTTCGTGCACACGACCGGGCCGTCCTCTTCGAGCTCGGAGATGCGGATGCCCAAGCAGGCCGTTCGGGCGACTCTCATGGCGCCACCCTTCACGATCGAGGGCCAGATACATCTTTCGTACGAGTCGGAGCTGAGGTTCGCACTGGATGCCTACGAAGGTCGCTTCGTACCCGTCACCAGCGCCCGCTACTGGGCCTACGGCGTGGCCGAATCGCCGAACTTCGTGGATCTGCTCGCCGTGAACCACGCCAGGGCCCACGTGGCGGTCGCCGGTGACATGCCATGGCGGACTGAAGCTCCAGACGAGGGACCGGGATCCGCACCGAACCCCTGGTAGCGGTTCAGCGCTCGACCGGCAGATCGAGACGATCGCCCCACTCGGCCCAGCCGCCGTCGTAGACGGCCACGTCAGGGCAGCCCAGCAAGGTCAGCACGAAGGCGAGCTTGCAGGCTCCGAGGCCGGCCGAGTCGTAGCAGACCAGGCGTCGTCGCGGGTTGACGCCGGCCAGGCGCAACTGCGACCGCAACTCCGCGGCGCTGCGGAAGTGGCCCGTCCGCGGCTCGGTGGTGGCGGAGGCCGGAACGTTGAGAGCGCCGGGGAGGTGGCCCAATCGTCGCGTCGTGCCGGCGTGCCCGGCGAACTCGGATGGCGTCCGCGCATCGAGCAGCTGGACCTGCGGCGAGCCGAGCAGCAGGCGGACGTCGCTCGCGGTCAGGCGCGCCCTGACCGCGAGGTGGGGAGTGAAGGTCGTAGGTGGCCGCAGCTCGGCCGTCGTCGAGATGGGCTGGGCCAGCTTCCGCCAGGCCTGGAGACCGCCGACCAGAATGCGGGCCGAATCGAAGCCGTAGACGCGCAACGTCCACCACGCCCGGGCTGCGTAGGAGCCAGCCGTGTC
>Ga0187886_1003057_pt1 | contig 12781 bp, 9 predicted proteins | sample June2016WEW_20_1_FD_133001 | JGI IMG/M metagenome (GOLD analysis project Ga0187886, IMG submission 133001) | Peatland microbial communities from SPRUCE experiment site at the Marcell Experimental Forest, Minnesota, USA - June2016WEW_20_150 | ecosystem: Environmental > Terrestrial > Soil >...
GAAGACAAAGCGGATCTTGTTTCCGTAATTCGCCTGAAGTTTTTCATATACCGTCGAATACCATTGCCGGCAATACGGGCATTGAAAATCGCCGAATTCGACCATGGTGACTTTGGCGTCCGCCGGCCCCCAGGATGGATCGTCCTTGCTGCTGGCGTCCAATTCAGAGTTGGATGCGGAACCTCCACCGATGGAAACCAAATCCCGCACGGTGTACCCGAGTGCGATCCCGGATCCGAGCAGGATCAGACCCAGGACGATCTGCCGGATCGGCCAGGAACGCGGGGAAGCGTTCGAAGGGAGATTGATATTATTCTTCATTTGCGGGATTGTATCACGCCGTAAAGCGCCTATTCGATCGGAATTCCGACTCGAGGCTCGGGTATAATCCCCGGAATGACCGCATCCGGAGATTGGAAACAGGCGCTCTCTCGCACCCGCCGCGCGGCTTTCGGCCGCGTGGCTTCGCTCCTCGGAGCGACGGATATCACTCCCGCCGCCTGGGAGGAAATGGAATCGCTTTTATTGCAGGCGGATCTGGGCCCGCGGTTGACTCAGGAAACGATCACTTTTCTCCAACGCAAGGTAAAGGAACAGGGTTTGTTGCAGCGGGCTGAATTGGATCGGGCCCTGCGCGAATTCCTTGGCTCTTTTTTGGAATCCCCCGTCGCAGTTGAATTCACCGCCAAACCCACGATCCTGTTGATCGTGGGAGTGAACGGTTCCGGCAAGACCACCAGCATCGCCAAGCTGGCGGACCGTTATCAGCGCGAGGGCAATCGCGTGCTGCTGGCCGCGGCGGATACCTACCGGGCCGCGGCCTCCGAACAACTCGAGGTCTGGGCTCAGCGGCTCGATCTGGAAGTGATCACCGGCGCCCCCGGTTCTGATCCGGGCGCGGTGGCATTCGACGCCGCCCAGGCCGCGATCTCCCGCAAGGTCGATCTGCTTATCGTGGATACGGCCGGGAGGCTGCACACGCGCTTCAATCTGATGGAGGAGCTGAAGAAGGTCCGCCGCGTGCTGGGCAAGGTCGTTCCCGGCGCGCCGCATCACACCTGGCTGGTGCTGGACGCCACCACCGGCCAGAACGCGCTGGTCCAGGCGGCGGGATTCCGCGAGGCGGTCGCAGCCGACGGCGTGATCCTGGCCAAGCTCGACGGCTCCGCCAAGGGCGGGATCGTCTTCCGCATCCGGTCGGAGCTCGGGCTGCCGGTTCTATTCGTGGGATTGGGCGAGCGGCAGGAGGATCTGGCGCCGTTCGATCCGCAAGCGTTTTTAGACGGGTTGTTGGAACCGCTGACCCCTCCCAAACCCTCCCCATAATGGAGAGCCTGCCCCGGCGTTCTTCCGGGGGGTGGCCGGAGACCGGGAGGGGTCGGTAAAGCCGCTCCTCCTTCACCAGTGAATTATTATTGAACATAAGAACAAATTGACGGGATTTTCAGGTTTTTTTTCTGATCGTGTCCATCCTTTCCAATGCCTCCGTAGATCGCGCAGATACGAATCCGCAGGTAATAACTTATAATCATCCGAGAGGAAGCCATCATGTCCGTCTTCGACGAAATCACCCAACGCCTGACCACCGCCAATGACAAACTCCGCCACCTGCTGGAGAGTCTTTGACCTCGCGTCCCAAGAAACCCGCCTGAAGCAGCTCGAAACCCAGTCCGCAGATCCCGACCTCTGGAACTCGCCCGACAACGCAAAAAAACTCATGCGCGAGCTCACCCTCGTGCGCGATCGGGTGACGGAATGGCGCAGCCTCGAGCACCGGATAGGCGACGCATTGGAATTGGCCTCCCTCGGGGAAGAATCCCTGCTCGCCGACCTGGAAGAAGAAACCGTCGGAATCGAATCCGATCTCTCAAGGCTCGACCTGGAAGCGTTGCTCTCCGAACCCTACGATGACGCCGACGCGTTCCTCTCGATCCACGCCGGCGCCGGCGGAACGGACAGCCAGGATTGGGCGGAGATGCTCGAACGCATGTTCCTGCGCTGGGCCGAGCGCCGCGGGTTTGCGACCGAAATCCTGGACCGCATGCCCGGCGAAGAGGCCGGAATCAAGAGCGTCACGATTTCCTTCAAGGGGACCCACGTGTTCGGATACCTCAAGGCCGAGAAGGGAGTCCACCGCCTGGTGCGGCTCTCGCCCTTCGATTCGGCCAACCGCCGCCACACCTCGTTCGCGTTGGTGGAGGTATACCCGCAGCTCGAGCAAGCCGGGGAGATCGACATCCCGCCGGCGGATATCAAGATCGAAACCTACCGCTCCTCGGGCGCGGGCGGGCAGAACGTGCAGAAGAACGAAACCGCCATCCGCATCACCCACCTGCCCACAGGCATTGTCGTCACGTGCCAGAACGAGCGCTCACAAACCCAGAACCGTGAAAACGCAATGAAAGTGTTGCGCGCCCGCCTGCTTGCCCTCCAGAGCGAGGAGCAGGAAAAAGAGCTGTCCGCGCTCAAGGGCGAGCACGTCAAAGCCGAATGGGGCAGCCAGATCCGCTCCTACGTATTGCATCCCTACCAGATGGTCAAGGACCACCGCACCGAATACGAGACCGGGAACACCGCGGCGGTGCTCAACGGGGAGATCGACGGTTTCATCGAAGCCTTTCTCCGCTCCCGGATCGGAAATAAAAAATAATCGCGGGCGAAACGGAACCGGGAACCACTTTTCGTCATTGCGTCAATACCAAAGGGAACACGGATTACCCCGGTCGTGCTGCGCACTCCCGGAGCGGGCACAGAATACGAACCAGAAGGCACCGATGAGATAATAGGAAATAAAAGATTTTGGGACGGGTTAACCACTTTTTTAACGGTGAAATCCGTTCCCTCTATGTGATTCCCGTGTAATTCTATGCGACTGAATTTATTATTTTCACGGAACAATTCAGTAAACACGCACGGTAAAACAACGGTTTGGATAAACACTGGATGAGAAAATATCGCGGGTATACGATTTTCTGGGCACAATGCATATAAATATTCCTGCATAAATCAAGGCTTATTGGCGGATGTGCTAGAATAATTCCATGGATCCAAACACAAAAATAAAACCCGGAATTGGGCCCGAAGCCGCGAAATCGTCGACATCCTCCCAACTTGAGCCGGGTGGACACAGTGACTCGGCGGTAAATAATAATCCTTGGTTGGCGATGCTGCGGCAACCCTGGCTGCGATGGTTCGGCTTTTTCATGCTCCTCGCGGTTCTGATTGCGGTATTCGTGCTGGCCAGACCCGCGGTGAGCTCGTGGTTGTCCGCTTCTACCGGAAATAATGCCGCGGTACAGACACCCTCCGCTTCCGAGGAGGCGGGCCAATCCCTCCCGCAAGTGAGCCGCTCGAGTCTGAATCCTTACCTCTCACGGTTGATCACCTCGGGTTCCACCGAACCCGCCGATTTCCGGGCGGACGTGATTACGTATACCGTGCAATCGGGCGACTACCTCTTCGCGATCGCCGATAAGTTCAAGATCAAACCAGAAACCATCCTATGGTCCAACTACGACGTCCTGAAGGATAATCCGGAGATCATCGTCCCCGGCCAGGTGCTAAATATCCTGCCGGTTGACGGATTATATTATCAATGGCAGGCCGGAGATCGGCTGGACACGGTGGCTGGCACATACGGCGTGACCCCGGAAGATATCATCCTTTGGCCTAGCAACTATCTCTCTCCGACCATCGACATCCAAAAACCCGACATCACTCCCGGAACGTGGCTGGTAGTTCCGGGCGGCCACCGGGAATTCAAGGCGTGGGAACCTCAAGTCATCCGTTCGACGAGCGGCACCTCTTGGACCTTCGGCGGCCCGGGCGCATGCAACGGCGTCTACAGCGGATCTGCCGGCACGGGCGCCTGGTTCCTGCCCACCGCCAGCAATTGGATCGTCGGGAACAATTACAGCGCTTACCATCACGGCATCGACCTATACCTCACCCTTGGCGAACCTGTTCACGCCGCAGACCGTGGAGTGACAGTTTACGCGGGATGGAACACCTGGGGCTACGGCAACCTCGTAGTGATCGATCACGGCAACGGCTGGCAGACCGTATACGGCCACCTTAGTCGGATCGATGTGGGCTGCGGCTATACCGTTCAACGCGGAGGCCAAATCGGGCTGGGCGGATCGACCGGCAATTCCACCGGACCTCACCTGCATTTCGAAATGATCTATAACGGCGTGCGTGTCGATCCGCATGGATATTATTCCCTGAGATAATTGAGGCATCAAAAGACCCCGTTTTCGCAACGAGGCCGTTAGATTTCGGATTTGCTAATTGGCTGAATAGAAAAACCGATGGCGAGGTTTTAAGAGTACCACGGATTACACCGATAAAAGCGGATTACACGGAAAATATTTATCCGTGTAATCCGCTTTTCTTTTCTTTTTCCGTGTAATCCGTCGTCTCGGATCAGCGCCCGCGCTCAAGAGCCAAGAGTTTCCGCTTCACCCGCACCCCGCCCGCCGCGCTATACCCGCCAAGCGCGCCGCTGCTCGCGATTACGCGGTGGCAAGGCACGACCAACGGGATGGGATTGGCACCCAGCGCCCGACCCACCGCGCGCGCCGCGCGCGGGTTGCCGATCTCGGCCGCGATCTCCCCGTAGGTGGACACCCGGCCGTAAGGAATGCGCAGTGCGACGCGCAACACGCGGCGCTGGAAAGGGCTCATGACGCGCCAATCAATCCGGGTGTGAAACGATCGCCGCTTGCCCCGGAGATACTCGCGGATTTGTGATGCCGCCGTGCGGACTGCGGCCGGTTGTTTTTCGGCGGTGGTCGAAAAACCCTTCCGCAGTTGACGCTTCCAGGCCGCGGCGCTTCCTCCGATTTGCACCATCGCCAGCCCATATTCGGTGCACGCCACGTAAACCGGGCCCAGGTTGGTTGCCAGGACGTCGTATGCCAATGTTTTTGTTTTCATGTCCGCCTCAACGATGTCGATCGTGAATAGTGAATGCCTGTTGAAAATCCGACTCCAGCTCGCGTTGACCGTATTTTAGTCCGACTCGCCCATCCGGGATGGCCGGTCCATCGTCCGGGCTACCGTTGCCGGATTTTCGCAACCGGCCAAACAATCCGACGGTAATCAGCGCCAATAACATTCCAGCCGAGATAATCAATCCGCCCGAGAAAGACAGCGGCGCAAATCGGAATTCCACGATATGTCCCCCGGCGGGCACGCGGACCGCTCGGAAAGCGTAATCCGCCTGCAGCAGTGGGACGCGTCCGCCATCGAGGAACGCGCTCCAGCCGGGATAATTCACATCCGCCAGAACCAGAAACCCATCCTGCATAAAATTCACGTCGACGCGCACGAGGTTGGGATCGTTCGACGGTTCGAGCGCAACCTTGGGTTCCGAGAGGCATGCCGCACCTTCCTCCCCCCGCCCGGTTTCGACGATCACGGCCTGTCTCGGGTCAAACGCCGGATCGATCACCGCAGCCCAGGCGTCTTCCGGGCCGATCATCCAGCGCGCGTGGCACACGCCCCATGCGCGCTCCGCACCGTCTCCAAGATAGCGCAGCGAAGGGGAATCTGCGCTTGCGGGCCACTCCCAGACTGCGCCGACATCCATCATCCCGAGAATCCGCGCGCGCAGCGAATCCGGAAGCGTTTCCGCGCCTTCGATCAACGCGGCGTATCGACCGGGAACAAATGAATCAAAATTGTTCGCTGACGAAATACCGTCCATCCACGCCGTGTTGGGCAGTTCCCAGCGCCGGACATCCATCCAATCCGCGATCCCCGAAAACGTGCGGAACAAAAACCCCCGGCTGTACATCAGCCGGTAACTAACATCCGCCGGCATAAAGAGGCGGCTTCCACTTAAATTCGCGGCGATCTCCGCGCCCGCCGGGTTGGCCGCCCGATACAGATCCGGCGAGGTGATGGGAAGCAATCCGGCGTCGGCAAAAAGCAAATCGAGCGCAACGAGCGCGACGGCTGCCGCCGGCCAGATTCGCAGCAGCCCCGACCGGTTTTGGGATTCGATTTTAAGCCACCACACAAAGGCGATGAGGATTCCCAGTGTTCCGGCGATGATGATGGACAGTGGAAACGTCGAGTAGATTAACTTTAGTGAAGCTGCGCCGATGCCACCGATCGTCACCGCCGCTGCGATCACCCCGAGGTTCGCCGGCCCGCGGCGGGACGTCTCCTGCGCCCGGACCCAACCCTCGGCGCCGGCCGCAGCCAGCAGGCAAAGTGCAAACACCAACCCGACCATGATCCGCGCCGGGGCCTGGAATAAATTGAACGTGGGAATGTATTGGAATAGAAACGGAAAGACCGGGGTCCAATTGCCCATTCCAAGGATCGCTGTCAATCCCAGTAACGTCAGCAGATACCCGTACGGGAAATCCAGAATCCCCCTGCGGCGGATTCTGCCGATCACGGCCGCCACAGACAGGCTCAGCGGCAAAAGCCCGATATAGATCGCGTCCTCCCAGTAATTGGCATATCCCCAGTAATCGCCGTGCGCCGGGTTGCCGAAAAAATTCGGGGCGATCAGGGTGAGCCAATGCCAGGGCCAGAAAGAATACGTCAGGGCCGAGGCGATCTCCGCCCCCGCCGCGCGCTGCGATGTCCACCAGTATTCGACCGTTGGGAGGAATTGCGCCGCACCGAGCGCGAAGGCCAGCAGGCTGGCGGTAAAAAGCCGCACTCCGGCGAGCAGCATCCGTCTTCCGGCCGGGCGCATGGAAACAGCGCGCACAGCCATCCAACCCAGGAGGATCAGCCAGGTATACCAGGCCGTCTGCCAGTGGCCGGCCAACCATTGCAGGCAAAGCGCCGCGGTGAGCGGCCACGCGAAGATTCCCTTCCGCTGACGGACGACTTCCTCCCCGGCCAGGATAATCCACGGCAGCCAGGCGACCGAGGCATTGATGGTCAGGAACCACGCCCGCGCCGCGAGGTAACCGGAGAGCATGAACGCCAGCCCGGCCACCGTCCGCCCCAGGAAGCCGATTCCGAGCTTGCGGCTGAGCTTTACCATGCCGATCCCGGCCCAAAGTAAATGCCCAACCAGCAGCAGGCCTTGCCCGTAATCAACCGGGAGAAGGAGGAGCAACCAGTTTGGCGGATACAGCAGCGCCGACTGGGCGTTGGCCAGCAGCGGCGCCCCCATTCCAAACAAGGGATTCCAGAGTGGCACGTGACCGCTGAAGAGGATTTGCTTGGCTATCTCGTGCCAGGGGTAAAACTGCAACAGCGGCAGCCCCCAAAAGATATCCCGGACGCCGGCGAGGACCGGCCAAAAAAGAACAAGCAACGCGCCGATCAGGACCCAATAAGCAGGATCCACGCGCGAAATGAAGTTCTTCGTGCGCACCCAAACCGCGGATGGCGTCATACGGTCTGGTATACACTGTTTCCAAGGGGCAGGCAAGCGCCCGGAACCACATTCCGATTCCTCGCCGGCTGGTTTTGGTTATATAATCTTTCCAAGTTCCCGGCATGCGGCGCTGGGGAGAAACCGGGAAGGAAGCATCCGACGCCGCGGATCGGGAAGGAGATTTCCATGTCCCGTAATCCGCGTCTATTCCTTGTCCTTCCAGTCGCCGTGGCTCTCCTTTCCGCCTGTGGGGGAACGCCGACCTCCAAGCCGGAACTTCTCGTCTCAACCGCTCCAGCGCCCGCCTCCACCAATACACCGTCTCCCACTCAGCCTGCTCTTCCTACGGCCACTCCCACCACCGCGGTGACGCTTCCCCCCGCTGCTCCCATACCCGGGCTTGTCTATATGAAGGTAGGCAATGACGCTGCATCCCTGGGATTATGGATCGTGCAGGCCGATGGTCAATCAAAACAACTCAGCACCAAGGCCAATCCGAGGTTATCCCCCGATCAAAAGCAGGTGTTGTACAGTGAAAACGGGGATATTTGGCTGACCGATCTCGGGACGGGGAAAATTATCAACCTAACCAGGACGAATGATAAAGTCGAAACGGATTACCAGTGGTGGCCCGCCCGGCCGGGCATCGTCGTTTTTCAATATCAACCCAAAAACAAGATTCTCCCCATGGCCGGTTACCTGGCGACGGCAAAAACGGACGGAACAAATTACGTTGTGATCGACGAGAATACTGGCTCGTATTCTCCGGCCGCGCTTTCGCCCGACGGCCAGTCGATCGCTTTCGACCGCGGCGGAATCCCTTGGGTTTACAACTTCACCGGCGGCATGATGCCGATCTTCCCGAAGTCGTTCCAGGAAAAATTCCAGACCGCAGCCAACCCCGCCTGGTCTCCCGACAGCCGCAAGATCGCCTGGCAGCTTTTCGGCGGCCAAACCGGCAGCGACGGTTGGAGCGGCGTAGCCGTGCTCGATCTGGACGCGCTGCAGGTAATGCTGCTGCATCGCTACACAATCCCCGGCGGAAGCACCATCGGCAACTACCACCTCGCATGGAGCCCGGACGGAACGTGGCTGGCCGTGGCCAACCAGGCCGAGCTCGCGCAGGATGGTGTAGTTTCCTTGTGGGTGATCCACCCCGACGGCAGCGAGGAACATCATATCGGCAATGGTGACCGCCCCGTTTGGAGTCCGGACGGCACAACGCTGATTTTCCGTGCAACGCCCGGCGTGTTTGCGGTTAAAGCCGGCGAATGGAATCCATTCCAGGTCACATTGCCCGCCGATTCACAGGTCATCGATTGGGTGAAGTTAAAATAGGTTTGGGGTCGCTGAAAAAGATTTGGGCCCGGAGTCAAGACTCCGGGCTTTTATTTTTATTGGCTCAATATTAACCCTTCGGCACAACAATTTCTCGACAAGCCAAGTTTTATCATCGTCGCTTTTTTTGAGGTGGTCTGGCATTTCGACTATCTGCTTGCGCCGATCAACTGCGTTTCGGTAAAACAATATGAACCCTGTTTGTGAGCGTGGCGTCCGCTTCCCCGGTAAAAAACAACTGAGTTTCTTGACAATCTTCAAATAAACGAATAGAGATATAATTTTTTAAGGTAAAACCCGACTATGTTTGTCGTGTATAGAGGAATGAGAGGGAGCAAAACATGAACAAGAAAATATTCATCCGGAGCCTTCTGCCGGCGGTTATCCTATTCCTGGGGGGTTGCAAAAGCGCCCCGTCCACTCCGGCTGAAAAATTCGCCATGCGCGTGGGATATTTCCCCAACATCACCCACTCGCAGGCGCTCATCGGCGTTGCCCGCGGGGATTTTCAAAAAGCATTGGGCGACAACGTCACAATCCAGACCACAGTGTTTAACGCCGGACCTTCCGTGATCGAAGCCTTGTTCGCCGGGCAGATCGATCTTTCGTACATCGGCCCCAATCCGGCCATCAACGGATACACCCAATCCGAGGGCAAAGCGCTGCGCGTCGTGGCCGGGGCCACCAGCGGTGGGGCGGCGTTCGTGGTGCGTCCCGCAGCGAACATTAAATCCGCCGCGGACCTGGCGGGCAAGAAACTGGCCACTCCCCAACTGGGGAATACCCAGGATGTGGCCCTGCGCGGGTACCTGGCCGAGCACGGACTGAAAACCAAAGAACAAGGCGGCAACGTCGAAGTCGTGCCGACCGATAACGCGCAGATCCTGGACCTGTTCCGTCTCGGGCAGATCGACGGCGCGTGGGTTCCCGAGCCCTGGGCCAGCCGGTTGGTGATTGACGGCGGCGGTACGGTCTTTGTCGACGAACGGGATCTCTGGACGGAGACCGGCGGCCAGTTCACCACAGCGCTGATCATCGTCGATACAAAATTCCTCGCAGCCCATCCGGATGCGGTCAAGGCCTGGCTGCGCGCGCACATCGAGATCACGCAATGGGAACTGGAAAACCCCGGCGACGCCCAGGAGCTGATGAACGCCCAGATCGCAAAACTCACCGGCAAAGCGCTGTCCTCCGACGTGCTCTCAATGGCCTGGGGCCGGATGAAACCCACCTGGGATCCGATCAGCGCCTCGTTGACCAAATCCGCCCAGTCGGCCTACGAGGCGGGGTTCTTGAAAACCCAACCCAACTTGGACGGGATTAACGACTTGACGGCTTTGAATGCGGTGTTGAAAGAGAAAGGCTTACCGCTGGTGAAATAACCCGTGCGTAGAAGTTATGCTAGCTTGCCATCGACAGCTGCATTCCGCCGGATCCGATAAATGGATCCGGCGGTTTTTTTTCAAATGAATAAACGGGGATCATAACTTCCACCCGGCCGCGCGGTTCGATAAAAACCGGCGGTTACCAATAAGGATGCACCGACGGCTTCACTTGTCCGTCATACACGGCTTCGATCCGTTCCATCGCGTCCGCCGTTAGCGCCGGTAGATCGGCCGCCGTAGCGTTTTCCTCCACCTGCGCGGGCCGTTTGGCCCCGGGTATGGCGCAGGTGACGGCGGGAGACATCAGAATCCAACGCAGCGCCATTTGCGTCATGGTCATCCCGGCGGGCACAATCAGTCTCAGGTTCGCGACCGCCTGCAACCCCAGGTTGTAATCCAGGCCGGAGAAGGTCTCTCCGCGGTCGAACGCCTCGCCGTGGCGGTTGAATGCGCGATGGTCGTCGGATTCGAAAGTGCTGGCCGCCGTGAATTTTCCGGTGAGCATGCCCGAAGCGAGCGGTACCCGCGCCAGGATCCCCACTTTGCGTCGTTGCGCCTGCTCGAAGAAGAGATCCGCCGGGCGCTGGCGGAAGATGTTATAGATAATCTGCACCGATTGCACGTTCGGGAACTCGATCGCCTTCAGCGCTTCCTCCACTTTTTCCACGCTCACGCCGTAATACCGCAGCTTCCCCGCCTGCACGAGGTCGTCCAGGACGCCGAACACCTCCGGACGATAATATACTTCCGTCGGCGGGCAGTGCAACTGCAGCAGGTCGAGCGCTTCTGTTTCCAGGTTCTTCAGGCTGCGCTCGACGAACGCGGTCAAATTTTTGCGGTTGTAACCGTCGGCGGTATGCGGGTCCAGCCGGCGGCCGGCTTTGGTGGCCACGTAGAAAGGTTCGCGCCGCTGGCGGCGCATTTGCGCCATCAGTTTTTCGCTGTGTCCGTCGCCGTACACGTCTGCGGTGTCGAAGAAATTGACCCCCAGGTCGAGTGCGCGGTTCAGCGCGGCGAGGGATTCGGAATCCTGAACCGATCCCCAGGTGCCGCCGATCGCCCACGCGCCGAAGCTAATTGCGGAGACTTTCCATCCGGTGCGTCCCAGTTCGCGGTATTGCATGGTGCCCTCCATTTTCGTTAATAAAACTTTACCACGGATTTCACGGATTGGTAAATAATTTTAATATCTTTCTGTGCCTGCCCCGAGAGTGCGTAGCACGATCGGGGTAATCCGTGGTTGGATTTAATCCGCCGGCAAAATTTTCCAAACTTCCCATCCGCCCGCGTCGTACACTCGCCGGCAACCGGGAATCCCCGTTCCCAATTGTGCGCCCTCTTCCGGACCGACCAGCACATAGCGCGCACCGGATTGCCGGAGCGCGGCCAAACGCTCCCCGCCGGAACGCGCACCGTCGAAGATAACCTGGACGATGGATTGTTTTTGCACACCATTTAGCGTCTCGGGGCCGTGGCCGATGTAGGACACCAGATCGGCATATGCCGGAAGCGCATTCCCTGCGTTGAAGTCGCTGAGTACCACCGTGCCCGGCTCGGCGTTTGTATCCAGCCATTCGAAGGCGCGGACCTCCTCCGCCGGCAGGAACGCCGGTGCATCGGGAGAGGCGGATTGCTCAAAAGCCCAGCCTAGAAAAAGCGCGGTCGCCGGAAGCATGATCGCCATTGCGATGGAAAGCGCCGCTCTGCGGGCCAGGCCGGCCATTTTCCTTTCGACAAAGAAGAGCGCCAGGACGAGAGGCACAATCCAGAACCCTTCCGCCAGCCGGCGTTGAACACCCACCGGCAGATACACCATGACCGGAAAGACCAGCGCCCACCCGATCAGCAGCAGCCAGCGGTCATCCTCGCGCAGGGCAAGGTACGCGCCCGCGAGCGCCGGTAGAAGCGGCACGGCGTAGGAAAGCAGGTACTGCCAGAAGGGAGGCGAGGGAAGTACGTTCTGCGCGTTCCATTGCCGCAGGATCGGATCGAGCGCGAAGGACAGCGTGGAATACAGGACGAACGGAATCGTAACCGTCACTGCAATCGAAGCGCGCGTCAATCCTTCCCGGACGGGCCCACCATCCCCCGTCCGCCGGATCCGCATTTTCAGGAACGAAAGCGCGACCGCCGCCGCCATCACCGCCCAGGCGACGAGAACAGTGAGCGGTTGGAACAACCACAACCCGATGAGCGCCACGCCTGTTTTCACCCCCTGGCGGCCGGCCTCCGCTGCGGGACGCGGCGTAAGGAACCACGCCAGCGCGAGTAGCAGCAGTGCGCGGGCTGCGGCGAGATGCGGGATTCCAAAAATCGAAAGAAAGCCGAACGCCTCGGGAGAGGTGAATTCCAGCGGATAGGCTCCACGCAGGGCGAGGAGCCAGCCAAAACCTCCTCCGAAGGCAACCGCCGCCATTCCCCAGCGGCGCAGCGGGATGCTTTCGAGAAAGCACGTCAGGAAGCGATAGACGGCCAGCAGCATCGCGATCCCCGCCAATATGTTCGCCAGGCGGAAAAGCACAACCAGCTGTTCGTGCATTTCCACCCCGCCCGCCAGTTTGCCCAGCAGCAAATACGGCAAGTAGACCAGCGTGCCGCTTTGCGCTTCGCTGGTGTAGGGATCCCGGAACAACCACGCGCCGTCCGCGCCCTGGCGCATGTCGGCGATGTAGGAGTTGCCGTCTTCGACGGCGAACAGGGAGCC
>Ga0187886_1003059_pt1 | contig 12776 bp, 13 predicted proteins | sample June2016WEW_20_1_FD_133001 | JGI IMG/M metagenome (GOLD analysis project Ga0187886, IMG submission 133001) | Peatland microbial communities from SPRUCE experiment site at the Marcell Experimental Forest, Minnesota, USA - June2016WEW_20_150 | ecosystem: Environmental > Terrestrial > Soil >...
TAACGCGGGGTACAGCCCGACCCTGGCCTCCATAGGCCCCGGGGCTAACCCCCCGACAGCTGCGGCCGCAGGCTTGGTCGATAGCGTGCTGGCCGGCGGCGTTAAGAGTGGCTACGGCTTTGTGTACACACCCGGAGCAGTGGTAAGCGGCAGGATCGACACGTACACCCTGAACGGCAACCCGACCACTGCGGGAACCACCGGATCGAACTACTACTTCACTGACCAATCGGGCGTGATTCGCCAGAACAGTACGACCGGCGCTACGGCGGCGGATTCACCGATTGGTGGTTAGTGGCACGCCTGGAGCAGCTCTGCTGATGTTTGCACGAGGGGGGAGCCAAGCGGCTCCCCCTTCTCTTTTCGGCCCCGTGCGCTGGGGCCAACCGCTGGAACCATCCTACCCTTGTTTGTCATAACCGCATCTCTACAGCATCAGAAGCAAGATGATTGAAAAGGAGTCGGCGTTTCGCCGTTCAAATCACAATTAGGTTTTGTCTGGAATACGTGGGGAACTGTCCCGACCCAAGCCCTGGCCAGACGAGGGACCTTTCTTGCCAGGGCCTGACCGCTACAGGGTGCTTGATACAGAAACACGCATCATTCGCGGCCTATCCGGCCCCACTCACCCAAAGAGGGTTCGAGCGCCTCTGCTGTTAGCGCGCAGCTCACCTTATGGGCCAGCCCCTATGGATCGGGATGTACGAAACCGTGTAAGAAGCCAGGCTCTCTCCAGGCAGCTCGTTACCATGCTCTATGCGTGCTGGAACGAAGATATTCGCTCCACCCCGTGTATAAGGCAACGCAACATCGACCAGAGATCCTGTGCCGTACCCCTTGGAGCTGCGAAAACTGAACCCGTTACGAGAGGCACTCTCGGTTGTCACGGTCTCCTCACCTAGGTAAGGATGACGAATGCAAGCTGTCATCTTTACCCAGGATCGTACCTCTTTACGCTCGCTCGGAGTCCGCCCAGCGGATCCACCAGAATCCGCCAGAATCGTTGAGGGATCCGTGGGCTGTGCCAATTGGGGACCGGGCAGCTCGGTCATTGATAACTTCCAGAGACCTGTGTCGGCGCAACGCTTGCAAGGCCGCGATAGACTCTTGCTTACCTCCAGGACTTCAGCTTCAAGGGCACCGAGGTAAACCAGTTCCCGACTGTGGCATCGAGTGCACTCCAGCAGCGCGCGGGCTATTGCCTGCTCAGACTCAGTCAAGGGCGGGAAGTCGATGTCCCAGATGTTCGCTTCTGGATCAATAAACTCGACCCCATAAGAGTAACCCTTGGACCCCTCGCCAAGTTGGCCCACGATCCGTGCGTCAGCTTCCTTACCGGTCGTTAAGCAAAGAACAACAAGCTCCTGATCGCGGGCCATTCGATGCCGCGAGAGGATTCGTGCACCATGACGACTCACTACTTCCGTCTGCGTGTCTTCGAGGAACCCCAACCCATTGACGTCCGCCCCGGATATCTGTAAGGGAAGTTCCAAGACGATTCGGTCGCTTCGCCTTATACCCTGAGAGTTCATCTGTTTCCGCTCCGAACGGAAACAGAGATCAGCCTGCAACAAGTCACGTAGGTCACTCATCCTCCATCAGCCTTACTCTGTCGAGGGTTCTGCCATTCTCGTCCACGGGCCTCGGGACAGCTCCGGGGTGCAGCCCTGCAACCCGTGGTGGACATCGCAGTTCGAGACTCGAGCGCATCACTTTACACCGGAATTCCCGTCTATAACGGCGGCGGCTCTGTCAAGAGACACCAAAGCTTTTGCGAGCCGGGAGCGAGGTCAAGGGCGCCGCAGGCGTTCATTTTGATTTCCCGGCCGACTAGTAATCGGGAATTCCCGATTGCAACTTCATCTTTGCGCAAAATAGTAGGCCAGCCGCCCTTACGTGTCAAGCTCAGACCGTCTTAGCCACGGTTGGGTGGCAAGCGCACATCGTTTACCCGTTCCACTGAGTGGCTTCGTCTGTTTCTCTCCTCCAACCAGCCTGCGCGCTGACACCTCTCCGCACGGGATGGCTTCTGAGCGCTCGATTCGCTGTTTGTCCAGCTTCGCTACCCGTTCGGCACCGGCAGCATCGCGATCCTTCTCAGCATGCTGGCAAAACGCTGTCGCGTGAGATGCCCCTCTGCCAGCAGTAGCCAGTTCTATGAAAGGGGAAGCCAAGAACGAGATTTCACCGCGGACTGGCGGCCGAGAAGTTCTCTGGCTTCCAGCCCCTCTGGCTGAGTACGCGAGCGCGAAGATGGCCGTGGCTCCTTCGAAAGGGAAAACCCAGGATTCGCACGGCCGGATTCTTTCCGATCCACGCTGTTTCATGTTTCGGTCGTGACCACGTCACTGGTCCTCGAGGAACGCGGCAAGCGAAGCGGGGTGGCAAGTGCCCACCATGGTTCTGTCAGAGACTCAAGGCCTAAAGCTTTCTTGGGTCGTACGAGGGGGCATAGAGTAACACGAGAGACTGGTTCCGGGCGAACCCTGGACGGAGAACGAGGCAGGAATATCGCCTACAGGCTGCTTGGATATTCTCCCTCGAACCCGAGCGTTCCCAGAACGGCCAACCACGACCGAAGAGGAAGACCCCCAGATCGGGTGCGCGGTCTTCGAACGCTCACGCCGCTTGCGGTTGCAGTTCCTCAGGATCGAAACGCACTCCTTTCTTCCAGAGGGTGAGGGTGATGGCCGCGATCTTGCGAGCCAAGGTCAAGCGGGCCATCTCCGGCCTCATCCCCTGCGTGAGCTTGCTCTCATAAAAAGCACGGAACGGTCCCGGTCGAACACTGCCCCCCGTGGCCGAGGCTTTGAAGATATTTTTCAGCTCGTGATTATGATTGGGACTAACGCCGCGCTTGGCCAGGGCTTTGTCGGCTCGTTGCAGTTGGCCGGCGACGAGGCGATATTCTCCGCTGATGCGGGTTTCCAGCGCCAGGCCGATATAAGCCCAGAATTGACGTTTGATGCGGAAGCGGTGGGCCGTCTGAACCAAGGCCACCAGCAAAGCGACCCGGATCGGCCCCAGGCAAGGAATCGTGCGCAATAAGGATGTCGCCCTGTATTTTCGGCTCTCCTTCACTAGATCCCGGCGCGCCTCCTGGCGCAGGGACTGGAGCAGGTCCAGTTGCTGATAGAGTCGCTCGGCACAACGGCAAACGCCGGGTTCCCGCAACTGTTCCAGCCAGCCTTGGCGATGGCGCAAGAGGTAGACTTGCCGACCGACGTAGCGGATTCCACGGCCCCGATACAGAGCTTTGAGGCGACTCATAACCCGCGTGGCGTCCCGCGTGAGCACGACGTAACTGCGGGCCAGTTCTTTCAGCCCCCGCAGGCTGTGACCCCCATGCCAGACCGCCGTCAACAGGCCGGCGCGCAGCAGATCGGCTAACTTGCGGGCATCGATTCGATCGTTCTGGTTGCCAACCTTCAACAAGGCGTTTTCCCGTGGATCGCAAACTACCACTTGCGCCACATTGGGGGAGAGCAAATCGTATAACCAGGCGGAGTAAATGCCTTCTTCAAAGGTTACGTACAGGGTTCCCTTCAACCCCTGGATGAACTGCAGAATCGTGGCGGCTTGGGTCTCGATGATCGACTCCATCAGTAATTTTCCCGAGCCATCGAGAACCGCGATGACGATAGTGGCTTGATGAACGTCCATGCCTACATACTTCACGCTATCCATGAGGGTGCTCCTTGGTGTAAGTGTCGGTGAACAACACCCCGACCTTATTCCCAAAGGGGCGCCCTTTCATAATGCGTAGTAGCGGGCATGCTTCACCCGCCGCCCGCCGGTCTTCACCAACCGCTGCTGCTCAGCTGGAGGGTCGGGTCCTGGGAGAGCCTCTCGGCGTCGTTGAGGTCTTCCTAACCAGCTAGGCGACTATGGACCGATTGCCGCAGCAAGTCGGCGAAGGGAAACTGCGTATTTCTCCCACGGCGCGAGTCGGTCAGATTTTGTTCGATCAATTCTCCGAACCCGGGTCGCTCGTCGAGTTCGCGCACTAGGATCAGGCCACCGCCGGAGGTGACGCGGGAACCTTGGAAGCCGACCTTGAGAGAGGCGTTGAAGGAGAGTTGAAAGGGTTGCTTTTGTATCTCACCCCTTGGCTGCTGACCTCCGGAGCGTATTCATTGCGTTTACACCCTCATGAACATTGATGATTACGACGGTGAGAAGATTCAAAGGTAGGGCTCATAATGGAAATATGGGAAAAATACAGATGACGGATAACGTCCGCAGGTTCTTAGGAAAGAGCTCATTTCGGAAATCCGGGGATTGCCTTCTGCCAAGTCAATGTGAAGGAAGAAACCTACCTGAGATATTCGACCCCATAGTAACGTCCATTCGAGGCCGGCCGCGACCACACGATTCTCCCTTTGGTTTCTACCGGCACCGAGTTGGCGGAAAACGGAAGGGTCAAGAATATCTCGTCGCGGACGTTGAAGAGTTTGTCACTGAAGAAGCAGAGCCCCAATTTCGATACGTCGTGCGTTTGGGCTACCTCAACTAATCCCCAGTTGTTACGCACCCGGAGTCGCATGACCAGACGGATCCGCTTGGCCCGTCGTGGCTTGCCCGTTGCCGGGATTGCCCTTGGCTCGACTTCGATCTCTGGCATGCCCGCGTGCTCAGTGGGCCGCCAACGAGTGGTCTCGTTACAGCGCGTACAGTGGCGCGAAATCATCCCGACCGCGAGCAGCACATCGTATTCGATCGAAGACAGTATGCCTTGAACGACCCGCCGGCAGCCTCCGCATTCGACGAGCGCCTTGGGGTGTAGCTCTTCAGAAGGTGTCATGAACTCGACACCCCATATCTTCCCGTCGGAACTGATCGCCTCCACCCCCCATTCGGAGCGGAGGCCAATGACTTGGCCAAAGGCCCCCACCACTCTGAACTCGTCCTCGATCCCTGTTTGCTTGTTGAGAATCAGGATGATGTCGTCAAGGAGAAGGGAATGGGTCATGCTGATGCGGGCGCCTTGCTGGTTAAAGCTCACCGTCACCGCGTCCTCGATGAAAGCCACCCCGTTGGCGTCGTTGCCGATAATTCGGATAGGCAGAGGACCGAGGACACGGTCCGAGCGCCTTCGCTTCTGTTCTTCGCTCGCATCTCCCGCGTAGGGTTGTGAGTTCTCCATGGCGCAACCCAACTGCTGACCGTACGTTATCGTGAATCCAGCAGACTCAGTAGCTGCATGCCAATCTTAACCGCACTTCATCCGTGCTGACAAGGGTCATTCGGTTCGAGCGAACGCCAGGGTCAGATAGTGTGAGCGCTGGCGTGCTCGCCATTGATTCTTTGCAGAATCCCTTCTGCTGTCCTTCTTGATTCCCAGAACACATTTTGGTGTGGACCCTTGAACTGAGACAACCAGGCAAGACACTGGTTACGCGTCAATGGCAAATCCTTCCTCTGGCCCCGGCAAGCGATCCGCCCGCGTGCGCACTCCTGGGTCTAGTGCAGGGACAAAACGCTCATTGTCATGGAAGGTCGTCTGAACGATGCCGGTCCGGACGGCTTGACAGGGGCTGCCCGTCTGCATATTGTCCGCCTGTCAGGAGGCTTTAATCATCAACCGGAAACTGGCACTGAATATCGGAAACCGGCTTTGCCTGCTCAGGGAGAAGAGGAACCTCTCCCATACGGACCTCGAAAAACGCACAGGCTTGCTCCGCTTCCATATCTCCCGCATTGAAAACGGCCACGCGGTTCCGAAGCTGGCGACTCTTGAGAAGATGGCCGCAGCGCTCGAGGTCCCTCTCTATCGGCTGTTCTACGATCCTGCAGATACTCGGGGGCCCTTGCGTCTGCTTCCGGAAGCCCTCGCGGCAGACAAAACTCCTTACGAAAGAAGGCTCCACCGCCGCATTCACAGAATAGACGACTCCGGCCGGCAGGTTCTCCTTGACTTGGCCCGGGAGCTGGTGAGAAAGTAGATGGACCACATCAACCTGGCAGCCATCTGCCGGCCGTTCCATGACCATCTAGGCCACTCAGCGGGTCAAACACGGGGTGAACTGGGGACTGAACTGTACCTTGGGAAAAGGCTAGATAAGGCTCAGAGGTGCTGACGACGCACACCTTTAATAGGAGAAAATCCACTTGAATAAAGAAAGGGGAAGGGTAATGTACAGCGACGCCGAATCTGAAAAGCTGGTTGCGAAGGGTGAGGAGTCTCTAACGGGGCTATACGAAAGCCGCTTTCATGTGCCATGGATGTATTGGCTTTTCTGGGCTGCGGTTGGCGCTGCTATGGCCGTCGGTTTTCAAGCTGGGTTGAGGAAGTATTTGGAGAATGTTCGCCTAATCGGCGGCTCGCCTGAACGAAGTGTGGTGTGGTTCTTCTGGGGATTTACCGTTTTATGGATCCTCTGGGTGGCTTGGCTGCCATTAGGGATATGCCTAAGTCGCCTTCAGCACTATGTAATTCACTTGGATGGCGTTCGCCTTGCCATAGGGAGGAAGACCTCGATAGATTTGCGATTCAGTAACATCCAGAATGTGCAAGTCGCACGATGGTGGCAAGCGTTTACGAAGGTCCCCTCCGGCTTCTCAGGGGCCCACGGAACTGGTCTTCTGATTCTCCTCAAGGAAAAGGCGCCTATTAGCTTTATGTTTGGTGGTGGGACCCGGCTAGTTTGGATCGAGCCTGACAATCCCGAGGCGTTTCTCGAGGAGCTCAAACGCGCCTGGAATGGCTGGCGGCTGAGGCACGGGGAGGCCCCCACCGGCGGTGGCACCACGTCCCCGCCTGCCGGCCCCTCAACCTCTTCTTCCGATGCCTCCCGCGCCGCATGAAGCGGGAAGCCACGGTCGGCGTTTTTTCGAAACTGGGTTCTTGTCCTCATCGACCTGCGGCGACGGGCTGATTGCAGAACGTCAGCCAGCCGCAGCGGTCTTCTGCGCGACCTTCGACGACAGAGAGAAAGCGCTCTTAAGGCGGTCCCCTGAATACCCACATTATGACGGAGAACTGGCCCGACAAAAGCGCAGAAACCAAATCCCTCCTGTGGTGGCAGAAGGCAGCGGGCAATTGGACTTGTCCCTGACCCAGAACCTCCTTAGGTCCTTGGTCAAGACCTCCCTCCTCATGTTGTCCCCGCTGCTGCCGATATATAGAGTGACGGAGAAACATCGGCGTCTGCAGTGCCCTCTTTCCAAGAGGTGTGGCATGAAGATACCCGCAAGGGGCCGAAGCCCTCTCGGGAACGGTTTGCTGGCAGTCTGGTCTGGACTGCTCTCGCTTGGGATACTGTTCCCGCCCGCCCCCCTCGAGGGACAGACCTCCGATCGTGCAGTCGCCACCCTCCGCGTCTCAGTCAATGTCGTGCCGGCTGTTCAGACAGCATCACAGGCAGAGGTCAGCAGAACGACTCTGATTGGCCAGAGCCGCACTCTTTCGCCCGGTGCCGTGCTGATTTGGAGCGAAGCAAGCTCGCATCTGCCACAAATTGTAGAAGTAAGGAACCTGGCCAAAACCATCTGGGGTGCAGAACTGCAAGAGCAAGCGGCTGCCTTCACCGGAGCCGAATCCGCCCACCAACGATCCCCAAGAAGCAAGGCCAACCAACAGGACGGATCAGCGGCAACTCCATCTGGCGTCAGACACGCCGCGGGTGATGCTGATCAGGCTCAATTGCTGACGCGCACCGTTCTATCCAATTGAAAAGGGGCCAGCCGTTTCGGGTCACGTCCGACGTGCACAAGTGTGCAATAGTATTGAATGGTAAGGCGAGCTCCAGGACTTTTGTACTATTGCAATTTCTCCCCGGCCGTGTAGAATTGACCGTGGCAGGCAAGGTGATTTTCCCATGTTGGCAAGACACTGAGCTCATTTACCACCTTACGTGAAAGCAGGAACGACACAGCAGAGTAATTGGAAAGCCCTGCTGCCCGTCTTACCTGGGGCTGCGAGCTTTTCAATATGAGGTCCGCCCTATAGGGGCGGAAAAACCAGAACAAGGAGAATAGGATTAGATGAGATTACACTCAAAGGCCATACTTGGAATGCTGGTGGTGCTCCTGCTGAGCAGCACCGGCTTGGCAGCAACCTCGGCCACAGGTACCAACACGGTGGCACCGACCTTGGCCATTTCGGTCAGCGTCCAATCTGCGGTTGAGCTGACTCTCGCTACGGGGACGTCAGGACCCGCGCCATGCGCGATCAATGCCGGAGGAGGAGGCGACTACAACCTCAGCTTTGGCAACGTGAACGGGCTGGGCGTGGGAACGCCCACCTGCGGCGCGGTGACGTCGGTAACGGCTTCCAACGCCACCTACGCCACTTCCTATCACTTGACACCCCGGTTCTCAGGCCAGAGCTCGGCCACCGGAAGCATCGTATTGACGGCACCGGCGTTTGCCAATCCGTTGATCCTAACCTTGAAGGAAGGAGCCACTACTGGCACCCTGGTGGCGGTACCGTCGGCCCCGGGTTCCGCGCAGATCACTGGCCTCGCCAGCGGAACGGCAGTCGAGCGCTACTTGGGCGTCACGGTTTCCAATACTTCTCCGGGCTTCACAGGCTCGGACACGACGAAAGTTACTTTTACCATGACTGTCCCCTAGGGCTTTGGCATCGGCCTGGACGAGGGGGTCAGCAATCGCTTCCTCGACGAGGAACTGCCGACGTGGCGGGTCTCGGACGATGCCGCGCCAGGAGAACTGAGCCGAGTCCCCAAGGAGGGTGGCCGGGTTGGGGACGAGCGAGGGGTTTCGGCTTGTTCCGCAGCCCGCATGGTCGGCTACTCGACCAGAGGGTACCCGTTGAGTCCCTGGTTCCCGCGTGCCGTTGCCAAGCCTTGTAATGAAGGCATGATCAGATCCCAAACTCAGCACCAGTCGAAAAGCAGCCCGGCACCCTATGAGTCTTCCCGTGTCGGCGTTTCGCGCCGCATGGGAGGCGCCCCGCTCAACTCTCTATTCACCCCCCCAAAGACGAAACGCCAATTCGGCCCAAGAGTTGTCTGGGCCGGCCTCGTGCTGGCAATTCTGATTACGGCCAGCCCCGCCTGGGGCCAATTCCGATTAAGCCTCGCCCAGGCTCCGGGCGGCGTGGCAATTACCGGTACAGGTCCATATACCTCGGGCTTCGGAAACGTGAACGGACTTGGCGTGGGAACCCCCGGCGCGGGAATAACGGTTCTCACGACGGGGGTAGCCGGGGGGGTCCTTTACACAACTCCCTATAATCTCGTTATCTCCGGTCTAACCGGGATACGGACAGCGACGGTCGATGCGTATGTCTCAGCCAACTTTGTTCACCCTCTAATCCTCATTCTCAGAAGCTGTGCATATGGGGCCAGTTGTGGCAGCGCGGCCAACTACACAACCATCTCCCTGGTTGCTGGATCTCGCACCCCCATCATATCCACGGGGGTTGGGAACGGGACGTACACTGCATATCTCGGGCTGTTCGTCTCAGCCACGAACGGAGCGAGTGCCTTCGCGGGGACTGACTCAGCTACGGTCATCTTCAGGGCTACACGCAGCAGTGGCGGAACAACGACTGCCACCTTGAACTTGACTAACCCCATCCAAAACGTGCAAACGGCGGTTCAACTTCTTCTGGCTACGGCTCCGAGCGGATTGACTGTTTCACCCGGGACCGACTACGCCATGAACTTCGGCAATGTCAACGGCCTGGGGCTGGGAACTCCCTCAGCGGGACTCACAGTCGTCTCGGCGACGGGAGGTGTGATTTACAGCACACCGTATTTGATTCAGCCGTCTTTCTCAAGCTTTGTCCAGACCACGGCATCGGTCAAGGTATATGTACGCACGGACTTCGTGCATCCGGGCGCACTGGAGCTGAGAGATGCAGCGGCCGCTGGCGGCCCCTACACAGCCATCTCCAAGCTCAGTGGGTCGCCAACCCCCATCACTTCATCGGCAAGCAGTGGTTCCACTCTGACGCGCTATCTGGGTTTGTTCGTTTCCGCGACCAGTGGGGCAGGGGCTTTCCCCGGTTCAGCCGGAGGGAGTGCCTCGGACAACGCCACATTAACCTACACTATGACGGTACCGTGATGAATACCACGGTCAGATTCCACACTCGCCTTCGGCGCGCAAGCGCACGTTGGGTCATAGCCCTCGGAATTCTCTTTTGTGGACTCATGCCCGACCCGTCGCCCGCCCAGGTCACTATGGGATTGACCCCGGGCATGGTGAACCAGACCTTCAAGCCCGGCCAGCCCTTTGACCTGGAACTGGTCGTCACCAACGGCCGGGAAGCACCCATCCAGATGCGCGGTGTAGCCATGGACTGGTGGTACGACGAGAAGAATGAAAAGATCTTCGGCCCACCCGGAAGTCTGCCACGCTCCGCTTCCAACTGGATCGAGTTCGTCCCTCGGCAGTTCACAGTTCCGGCCAAGGGAGCATATCGCGTGAAACTGGTGGTGACTCCACCGGCGACGGCCTCCGGGGGCTATTACTCCGTAGCATTCCTGGAATCCAAACCGGAGTTGGCGCAGCCAGCGACAGCCGAGAGGAACGCTGTCTTCACGAACGTTCGCCTGGGTTGCTTGCTTTTGCTGAGTGCAGAAGACACTGAAGAATACAGTATTGTCGTCTCCGAAGCGCAACTCTCGCCGCCCGGCCCCAATCGGAATCTGGCGCTGGACTTCTTGCTCGAAAACCAGAGCAACTCCCACATATTCCCGCGGGTCGAGATGGCGGTGTTGGATGCCGCGCGCGAGCTCGTCGCCAAGTCTCAAGGCGAAACAAAGCGCTTTCTGCCCCGGCAGAAAGACCGCATGACGATGACCTGGGGCGGAACGCTACCCCGAGGGAACCACACTGCCATTCTGACCATCGTTTACGGGAAAGACAGGATCTATACGCAGGAGTTCCCATTCACCGTGGAAGGCAACTGATGAATCCAGCCGTGGAGCCTCACAATTTGGCGCGCAGATTCCACGGGCTGATGTTCCGCGCGCTCGGAGCGGCCGCGCTCGGCGTCTTGAGCTGCGCAGTGCCTGTTCGGGCCGTCCCCCAAGAGGGTCCCGCGACGCGCGTCGAGGTTTACTTGGAACAATCCCACTCGCTTCTCATTCCGGCGGTAACCCATGTCGTGGTTCTCGATCCGGCGATTTGCCGCACGGAAATCGCGCAAGATCAGGTGGTGTTCTACGGTCTTAAGCGGGGGGAAACCGTGGTGTTGGTTTGGACAAAGGAGCGCCGATTGGACCTGCTCGTCCGCGTGGTGCAGCCGCCCCCTGTACAGGTCCCGCCCTCTTTGCGGCGCCCCGGCGAAGAAGAGATGGGCCACGGGTTCGTCGGATCATCCATGCAGTCAGTGACTGCTTCGGATACGGACGCCAGTTATCTTTTCTTCCATCGCCTGCAATGGCAGCAAGAAATCGACGGCCACCGTGTGAGCGTCCGGGCACAAGGCAATGACTCGACCGTACCGGGATCGCCCGGCTTCAATATGCAAACAGCTTCGGTCGAGTATGCCACCGCCAACACCAATCTGACGCTCCTGGACTCGATCGTCGATCTGAACGGAGGGCTGGGAGGACAAATCCTCCCCACCCCGACTTTCAACATCCTGATGGTTCGCGGGGTTGACTTCTCAACGAAACGCGGGGCGAACCAATTCGAGCTCTTTGGGGGCGCCACTCTTCCCTCTTATTATCTGAACCTCTCCGGCACCCGCGACATTGCGGGCTTCACCTTCCGACGCAAGCAAGCGCCCGGCCTCGACTTCTTTGCCACGACGGCGGCGACGAACGTGCCTCTACTGACACCGGCCGGAACTTATCGGCGCCGCAGCAGCGGCTTCCAAACCGCAGGATTTACCTCGCGCCCGAACAAACATTTCTCCTTTCAGGGAGGCGGTGGTGTCAGCACGCTGGGCGCGATGGCGCAAGGTGCTATGTTGTATGCTGGCCAAGGATGGAAGGCTTTTGTCTCCGGCACCCGATCCGGCGCGAACTTCCCCCTGAATCAGCTCCAACTTCTGGCCACCGGCCGCTCCTCCGTCACCGCGGGGGCGACCTTCGAGCCCAGCTCGCGCGCGTCCGCTTCCCTTTTCTACCAGCACACTTCGACGCAATCGGGCGCATTGTTTACTCGGCCGGGATCTTCGGATTACTTCAACCCAAATCTGAATCTCGTGCTTTCGCCGGCTCACATGCTGACCCTGAACTATGCCTATACACGGAGTCAGGGTGGGCTGAAGCTAGCAGACAAGTCCAGCGGCAACCGCGTGGATGTTGCGCTCTCTTCGCAGCTCGGCCATGGGCTGACCAACACTGCCCAGGTGGGGGTAGGAGCTCTGAGCGATCTCCTGCAGACGAATTCACAGTCCCAGCTTTCGCTGCGCGACAGTCTCAGCATTCGGGTCAAGGGACAGAACACGCTTTTCTTCACTGTCATGCACGACCGCTTTGATCCCTCCTTGATCCGGCGACTGAACCAAGAGATTGATCTCCTGAGCCCCGCCTTGCGCCAGTTGTTCTTGCTCGATCCGGTAGCCTTCGTCCAATCACCCAATTTGGATCCGGAACTTCGGGCCCTGCTCAGCAGCCTCTCGCCCACCGATACCCAAGTCACGTTAACTGGGCAGTTCCTGGTTCGCAGGCGTGTGAACATTAGCCCCACTGTCGGCTTTTATCACACTGCTGAAGGCATTTCTCGCAAGTCGAACTCTCACTTGTTGGGGTACACGCTTTCCTACCAATTGACCCGGAATCTCGACTTGCAATCGTCGCTCTCGAACCTGTTGATGTGGGACCCCAGGACGCAAGGAATGCGGCACA
>Ga0187886_1003060_pt1 | contig 12775 bp, 6 predicted proteins | sample June2016WEW_20_1_FD_133001 | JGI IMG/M metagenome (GOLD analysis project Ga0187886, IMG submission 133001) | Peatland microbial communities from SPRUCE experiment site at the Marcell Experimental Forest, Minnesota, USA - June2016WEW_20_150 | ecosystem: Environmental > Terrestrial > Soil >...
CCATGAAAGCTGTTTCAGTGTTTGTGAACGTTGTGTAGTCAGGCCAGACTCTCTGGCCAAGGTAAATCTGCAGTCCTCCCGCAACGCCCGTAAAAAGACAAACCGAGACGGTGGCCAGCATGACGTTGCGTTTGGGATTCTCGACATCCTCAGCCAGGGTGGTGACGCCGTCGAATCCGATATACGTCAGCGCGGCATAAGAAGTGGCCGTCCAGATCACCCGAGGATCAAAAGTCTTGGGGTTGTAAAAAGGCTGCGTGGAGAAAACCCCATGCCATCCCTGCAAATGAAAAAGGTATCGAATTGCCAGCAGGATGAAGATTCCGATCACCGTACACATGACAGTCAGGAGAATGACGTTGGCGCGCGCGGTGGCCCGGATGCCACGTAGATTTAACAGGGTCATGAGTCCGATGCAGAACGCCGCCAGGAGTGCGTAAGGAATGTACGGGAAGAACCTCTGGATGGTCAGTGCTCCATAAACACCGTTCAGGAGCGGTTGGATCAGGTAGTCAAGAAACATGGCCCAGCCGGTGAGGAAGCCGAGGTGGGGGTTGAGTCCACGCCCGACGTAAGTGTAGGCGGAACCCGCAGAGGGGTAGAGTGTCGCCATCCGTCCGTAGCTCACGGCCGTGAGCATCATGGCGATCATGGCGATGAGAATCGTGGTGACAAAGTGGCCGTGGGAAAGTTGCTGTGCCACGCCGAACATCGGCACCGGCGCGATGGGCATGATCAGCACGATGCCATAGAAGATCAAATCCCACAGCGTGAGGACCCGACGCAGGCGCGGTACCGCACTGGCTGAATTCGTTTGAGCTTGAATCGAAGGCTCTGCCACAAGAGTCTCCCGAGTTTGAACGTCAAAGCGGTTCGGATCCTACAAGACTCGCCACCCAAGGTCTATGACGGTCGTCTTGGACGCGCACTCCTGCAGCACACAAGCGTCTGCGGAGTCGCATTCCGTCCAGGATTAATCCGCCGGTGCGTAAACATCCCTCATTATGTTGTAGGAGGCAGTCCAATCCCGAAACCACCACTCACGACCACGGCTGAACCTGTCATGAACGAAGCGTCATCGCTGGCGAGGAAGACCGCAAGGCGGCCGACCTCCTCGGGTTGCCCAATCCGCCAGAGCGCATGGAGCTTGCCGGCTGTCGCTCGGGCTTCCGCAGGATTCGGTTGGACCTCAAAGTATTCCCAGGCCAGCCCCGCGTCGATGTATCCGGGACAAATGCAATTGACCCGAATTCCTTCCTTGCCGTGATCAATTGCCATGGCTTTGGTCAGCGCAATGATCGCGCCTTTGGTTGCGCAGTATCCCGCACACATCGGTTCAACGAAAAAGCCATTGACCGACGCCATGTTTACAATACAACCCTTTGACTTTCTGAGATGGGGCATGAAAAACTTCGAACAGAGAAATACTCCTCCAAGGTTGATAGCTATTTCGCGGTTCCACTCCTCGACCGTGGTGTCTGGTACTGTCTTGTTGACCTGAATGGCTGCATTGTTAAAGAGCACATTGATTCGTCCGAAGGAGTTCAGGCTTTGGTCAACGAGGGCTTGCACCGATTCGGATGCTGATACGTCCGTCTTGACCGCGAGTGCGACGCCCCCCGCGGTTTCAATCTGCTTCACCGTCTCCTGCGCGCCGGCCAAGTTAATGTCAGCAACAACCACTCGGGCGCCTTCCTTGGCAAACTCCTTGGCACTCGCACGGCCGATTCCGGAGGCAGATCCCGTAATAACGGCAACTCGATCCTTAAGTTTCATGCCATACCTCCTGTTCGTATGATGTGCTAATGAAACAGGTGAGCCCTTGAAGTGCTGACCGTCACAGCCGTCCCAAGGCGTCCTCCAATGTTTCCGGTTTGTGATATAGGGTGGCTCTCACTTCCACCGAAAACTCCTCACCCGGCCTCAGGCACCGGCTGGTCTTCTGCTCGTGGGCTTGCGCAAGATTCACGGGAACGCTCGTCCAAGGCTCGACGATAACATGATGAAGACCGCGCCATCCGCCATAGTTCAGCCAGAGCCACAGGCAGGGACATTGGTCGGGCGGGAATCTCACCAGAAACCCCTCGCCTGATTCGGCGTCCTCAATGGCGTACCACCCATCCTCAAGATCAATGGCGTAGTGGCCAAAGCAGAGATTCGCGTCGATTCCCTGGACCTTGTCCATCGCAATCCGGGCCGACTTTGTCTCCAAAATTGGCCAATCGTAGCGCTGTCCAACATGACCCAGGGCAAGGTCGTTGCACTGCGCTGCAATACCGTGCCTTGCGGGGATATGCAAAATCGTGTGGTCGGTGATCGAGACCGCAGGGTGTGTCCCCCAGAGGAAGTCCACATTCATAGGCCCCAGGTTTACAATCTTGTAGTGCATCCGAACGACGGGAGCCTGCCCCTCGAGCGTCACCGTCTTAACTGCGCTGACCGGGCTGATAGGCCCCAAGGTCGAAAGTCGCGCAACGGCGCTGCCACCCTGGCGGCCCGTTGAATCTACCTTCCATCGCAACGACCGTAACTCCCCCAGGCTGGGGTAACGCTGTCCCCGAAACACGCACTCATCGCAGGTGGGGAAAGCGTCATCCCAACCTCCACACCAGTAGTTGTCGAATTCACTTTCGATCGGATAGGTCTGAGGAAGAATCCTGGGGTTATGCCACAGGATATTCTTGCCGGTTGGTTTCCAGACCAAGTCGTAGATCTTGGCTCCCACCCCGGGAAGGATGCTTACCTTGAGCCATTTGTTCTCAAGTTGAATAGCAGGCAGGCCGTGGATTCTGGCCCTCCTGCTCACCCGAGCTGACATAACAGTTGCCACCTGCTCAGAGCCTAAGGCTGGCCATAGGCCTGGAGAAGTCTGGTCCGGCAGGGGAAAAGACACACCCGAAAAACCCCAACCGTCTGGATCGGCAATGTAACCTCGATTTCGTTTTCTCCGCCGGGTTTTGGTCTCTTCAGCAAGATCGACCAATCACCACCGCGTGAAACCCTTGACCTGGTCGCGTTCGGAAAACGCGATCCCCTCCGTTAAAAAGGCCCTCAATGATGCGTGGGATCCCGGGATGGATCGAACCCCGGTTCAGGGCTTTCCGCGGTCTTTTGCTCTTCACCGGTCAATTCAATGAGCCGCCGTGCTTTCTCATAAGTGCGTTCGGATTTCTTCTTCGCCAACTCTTCGAACTTCGCCATTTCAAGCTTGGCCCCATCGTTGCGCCCGAGCAGGCGGTACGCACGAGAGAGATGGTAGTGCACCGAGTCTTCTTCAGGAGCGAGCTTCACGACGCGTCGGAATTGCTCGACGGCTTCTTCGCTCTCTCCAAGGCGAGCCAGGGCGCGCCCATAGGCAAGCGAAGCCTGCGGGAGGTCGGGACGCAGAGTCACCGAACGCTCCAAGTATTCCGCCGCTTTGCGAGGGTCAGTACGAAGAGCGATTTCTCCCAGTTTCCAGAGCGCCAGGGCATCGTTCGGACTGATGTCCAATTCCCCCTTGAACTCCTGGGCGGCTTCCGCGAACTTACCCTCCTTCGTCAGAGCGCTTCCCAGGGCGTAATGCATCCCCACCCCGTTGGGATTCAATCGCAGGGCATGCTGATAGTCCCGAATGGCGGATTGATTGTCGCCGCGGGCTTCCGCCTCCTGGGCCAGCAACAACCAGAGCTGGTAAGAGTCCGGCGCAGCTCTGCTGAGACGGCTTACATCGCCCAGCATGAGCTTCAAATGGGCCATGCTGAGGTTGTAGAGCACATCGGGATCATCCGGCTTCAGCTTGGCGAGCTTTTCCAGGGTCTCTGCTGCGCCGACGTAGTCGTGAGCTTGAATCTGTGATTTCCCCAGGTAGAAAAGCGCATTGGTATCGCTGGAACTCAGGCGGATCGCTGTCCGGAAGCTTTCTATGGCCTTTTGCGATTCGTAGAGTTCGTAGTAGGACAGCCCCAGCATGAAATACGCGGGTGCCAAGTGGGGGGAAAGCTTCACCGTCTTTTCGAGCACACCGACAGCATCCCCATACTTACGCTCCGAGAAGTAAGTAATTCCCAAATTGTGGTAAGCATTCGGAAGGTCCGGAGCGAGACGGATCACCTCAAGATACTTCTGCTCAGCGAGCTGGAGGTCACCACGCGTCTTCGCGGCCTGGGCTTCTTCAAATAGCCGCCGAGCCTCAGCTTGGTTGTCGGTGGGAACTGCCGCCGGCACGCTGGGGCCGGGGAGAAGGCAAAAGACGATGAGAACCGACCCCAGTCGTCCAGCTTTGTAGCCGGGAAAAACCAATCCGTGTTTGGAAACGTCGGTCCTGGGCATCAGGCTTACCGGCGTGAAGGATAGATCGATGCCCCTTGGGCTCGTCAAGGATCGCCTGCCAACACCCGGCGACTTCAGTCGCTTTTGTTCCTGGCACCCACCAGAGTGAATACGACCTCGTCGGGCAAGTCGATTTGGGCGACGCCACCTTGAACCTTCACGATGTTTGTCTTCACGCAATTCACAGTTCGCGTCGTGGTGTATAAATCCCACGACGTGGGTACCCCTTCGCCCTCAGGCAGAACAACCTCGACGCGGTTCGGACCTCCCTCTTTGACTCCGACGATAACGAGCGAATTTGTGGTCAAGTCGCGGAATGCGGAGACCGTGATGCCGGCCACATCGGTTTGCGCGGCAACTCTCTGCGAGCCGGGGGGCACAAAGTGGTACAGCTGCCGGGTAGCGAAATAACTCTTCTTGGGCGAATAGACATGGCTGGCGCTGCGGAACAACCCGTAGTAGCACAGCCGCTTGGCGCACTCCTCATAATCATCGAACGCGTCGAAATAGAAGAGGGCACTGGCGCCTTGATTGAGGGCCGTCAGGGCGCGCCGGTTGGCGGCCAGTGAAAACTTCTTCCACTGGTTCTCAAAGGTCTTGTCCTCGTCATTCAGGTCGCCGTATTCCGTGAGCCATACGGGGACTTGAGAATACTTGCTGGCTTTGACGCGCTCGACCTGCGGTCCTACGGAATCCTCGCCGTAGGTGTGAAAGGCGAAGGCTCCCACCTGCTTCATCAACTCATCGTCTTTCAGGATCGGGTCGGTGTAGTTATTGGTGATGACGGCGTTGTCGGCGACGGCCAGCCGGACATCTCCCAGCCCTTCTTTCTTCAGCAGCCGCGCCACGGCATCCAGAACCTTGGGAGTTTCATCGGGATCGATTCGCGGGCCCTCCGGCGGGTAGCAATCCGTCTCGTTGAACGGGCTGAAGAATTCGAAATCGATGTGCGCCTGGATGCGCGCGTACTCCGCCATGGAGACAACTTCTTCGGCGAACTCATCGTACATGGCGGGACTCAAGTGCCCTTGCAAGCTGGGCGGAACATTCCCTTGACACACTTTGTGCCGGGGCGGAGGCACTTTGTCATCCGTCATCCAACCCGGAACCGGCCCCATGAGCGCAATCATCGGGCGGATGCCCTTGGAGTTCAGGTAACGCAGCCCGTTCCAGGTCGCCTCGAATATCGGCGTGGAGTAGCGGTCGTTGTAGTACTCCCAGTTCATGACATTCGGATCGGCATTGTCGTTGACCACTTCCCAGTCGCTGTAAACAAGGTACGCGACCACCCGGAAAAACTTCGCCCCCAGGTCGTCGATCAGCATGTCGAACATCGCCTTCTGATCGTCCCGAAAATAGGGGCCGGTATAATTGACCCCAAAACCTTCGATCGTTTGGTAGCGTTTGTGAGGATCCACAACGATGCGCGCTGCGGGTTCCTTTCCTTGCGCCAAGAGTCTGGGGCTCGGCAACAACAGTAGAAATATGGCTGCAAAATGCAGATGTCTGGGTCTCATAGGCGAACCACCTTTAGTGACGTCCTTCGTTTTTCTCTTCAAAGTTGTCGGAGTGCATTCCGGCCCCGAAGTGTCAATGTATGATGACCCGACCCGTCCGCGTGTTTCGGATAGTCACCGCAAAATCTCCCTTCCCGACGAGTTCCCTCACCGTGTAGCCCTCCGCATTCAGGTCAGAACGCAGAGGGAGTTTGGCGCCGTTCACAGTGATACGGGTTGGGCGGAAAGCCAGCCGAAGATACTCCGTTCCTGCCCCATCGGTCGGAGTGTATTGTATTTTTCTCGGGGCATAGGAAACGTCCTTGAGCACTGCCTCGGAATAGAGGATATGGTTCTCCCGAGGTGGAGCCCATTCGGGAACTGCCGCAAAGGCATGGTAGAACATCCTGGGGCACTCACCGTAGCAATCCGACCACCAGTTCGATACGTCTTTGCTCACCGGACTTTCAAACGCCTGGCCCACAGGATTATTGCAGTACGTCACCCAGTTCAAAGAACGGTAAGCTTTCTCTTTATAGACTTCATCACCCGAAACGGCGTACCAGCGGGCACACTCTGCGGCATAGCGCGCAGTCTGATAGTCCATCTTGACGAGAAACCCGTCCTGCTCACCGACGATATTGGCTCCCCATTGGGTCGCAGGCTCACCGGGAGCGGAACGAAAAACAAAATTGTCTTCCGTCCACTTGATGAGTTTCGGCACGTCCGTCTTCCACTGGGGGTCCAACTCGGGATGATCGAGCAGCCATAGAGCAGCATTGCTAGCACTCATGTTGCTCTTGTACGTGTTGCTGTTGACGTCCGTATCCGTGTGACCGTCGGTCCAGTAGCCGGTCTGCATGGGATACTGCAGGATGAAATCCCTGGCTTTCGCACGCGCATCCTCATAGGCCTTCACATTACCAAGATTCGCTTTGATCAAATGGTCGAGGAGCCTGTAAGCGCCGGTCCAATTCGCGGCGTATTCCGCGGTAATCTTGCCCGAATCCATCACGACTCGATACGGCCAGACGGAATGCGCGGCGTCGCCCGTCCTGGCTTTGCTGGCCAGCGTGTCGGCAACATTCGTGGCGGCCGTCAGAAATTTCCTGTCGCCGGTGTAGAGGTACAGCCGGTAATACGTCAATCCTATGTCACCCGCGTGGTCTACCTGCACCTCATGGAGAACGAGCTTCTTGCTGTTAGTGAAACCGCGAAATTCCATGTCGCCAGCGTTGGTCGTCGTGTAGGGAAAATTCGGCCATGAGAATGTCGATGGGCTTGTTCCATGATCAATCGTGTATTCCACGAACTTCGTCACGATGGCCATCACCGAGGGATCCCCGGTGTAGGCGTAATACAAACGCGCCGATTCAAACCAATTGGGGATTTTCTCCCCCACGTCATTCATCCAGGTGTCGGGTTCCAAGACTCCATTCTTATCCCGGAACGCGCAATAGAAGTAATACTGCGGATAGGATGATCTCGGAGGCGGGCCGGGGCATTGGGGAACTCTGGTCTTGATGAAGTTCCAACGCAGGCGAAGGAATTGGTCGTACGCATTTTCAATGGGCACAGACCACGGGATGATCTTGTTCTGACTGTCCAAGACCACCTTGTGACCGTTAAAGACGTCTTCTGCGAAAACCGGGGACAAACCCACTGTAAAGATCGCGCCAAATGCGATGCCGATCGTAAGAGCCCCGCTTAGGAAACCCAACCTGAACCATCTTCTGCCAGACATGACAGACCTCCCCACTTAGCGTTTCTTAATCATGGGACTATCCAGGCATAGGGTATCGATGCCGTTCCAGCCTGGGTATGGAATGGCTAACGCGATGAAATCTGCGGGATGGAATCAGAAACAAAGGACTGAAAACAGATCCCCCGGGGGAAGTGCGATCCTCGCCGGGCCAGTGAATAACCAGATCAAACACCGCAGAAGAACCTACGCGGATTATCCACAAGGAATGTGTCAATCTCCTTCTTGCTGAATCCGGATTTGAGTAGCATGGGGACCGCATCGGTCATCATATAGGCGTAAGTCCGCTTGTCGGCGTTGGGATCGAAATTGGGCGGCCCCGCACCTTCGAATACTTTCCTCCCGCTTTCCCAATGCCAGTTGCAGTCGATGGAGATGATAATCCGATTGGCAAAACCCGCGTCGCACAAAGAGCGTAAGAAATAAACCAAGTCGGGCCACTTGGTGTAGAACTCCTGGCCAAAGGTATCGACCTCCAGGTAGCCGCCCTCTCGGGCAATGGAAATTAACACGTCCCGCACCTGCTCGCGGGTTCGGGTGCCGTGAAGCATTGTATCCACATGACCCAACATAAGGCGACGAGGATTCGCGCCGGTTTGGACGAGCAAATCGAATTGTTCGCGTGAGTTGGAGCCATCGTGGGTGGCGATCGGAACGCCGGTCGCTTTTTGAACTCGGGCAGCGGCGCGAAAGACTTTTTTCTCCCAATCGGAAAGGGGACTCCTTTCCGAAGCTATCTTTATGATTCCAGCTCGAATCCTTGTTTCCTCGATGCCTTCGGTTACCTCCTTCCGCATCCTTTCTTCCATCTGTTTTTCATCGTCCATCTCCGCCAACGGCTTGGGGATCTTGGCACGCCGGTAAAAACCAGTCGACGGCACAATCTTGACGGACGTCCGTGTCGCAATCTGCGTATAGAGGTCGATAGGTCTATGGGGAGTCAAATCGACAAGCGTGTCAATCCCAACCCGAGCCGCGTCATTTAGTAGTGAGACAGCGAAGTCGACCGACTCCGCACGCAGGGCATCCGGGATCGGTGTGTAGCCGGGATCCTCGAGTCGCGGGCCTGCGAACCAAAGGATATGTTCGTGCATCAAAGTGGTCCCTAACGAATCACACCCGATAGCACCAGTCATCGTGGGGACCATTGTGGCTTTTGCCTTCTTGGCCCTGGATAAGGCGGCGTCTAACGCCGCAATCCCGGTCTGCGAAGCCAGACAGCAGAGTGCCGAGCCGGCCAGACAGCGCAAAGTAAAAGCCCGTCGCGAAATCGTATGTGAAACGCCCGTCCTCTCAGATGCCTGGGACAAAGAGATCTCCTCTCCGCGAACCCAATCTATAGGAACATTCCTTCCGAGTTATGGAGTCCAAGGAAGCGCGCGTGTCCGCCTCCTCATTACACGTGGTTTTTGGACTGAGCCGAATCAATTTCGATCAAGGTGGGCGGGAGGCTCACCCTCCCGCCCGGGTAAATGGTAAGCGGGTGTGAAACGGCTCACCAGAAAAATTTCAACGCGAACTGCATTGACCTTGGGTCGGTCTGGACGTTTGTGATCCGTCCGAATGTGCAGCCTTCCTGATGTACGGCATCGGGCGAGCCACCTTCCGGAACTGGTAAGCAGAAGCTTGTATTCGGGAGGCCCAAATTCTGGTGGTTCAGAGCGTTGAAAACCTCCCAGCGGAACTGAAAGTACCTGCTCTCGGTGAGATGGAAATCCTTGGCCAGCGATGTGTCAACATTCCAGAAACCCGGTGAACGAAGGTTGGACATGCGAGGTCCCATGCTCCCAAAGAGGTAGGCACGCGGATCGTTGGGATCGTAGTTCGCCCAGAAGGTTTGGTCATTGCCAAACGCGGGCTCATAGGCAGCGGGATTGATCCAGTCAGCAATGCGTTGTTCTTTTGACCGGCCGCCCGAGAAACTGGGATTGCCAATCAGGTTGCACCGGTTCGTTATCTGATTACCGGGGCACGTGACGGGCAACGGCACGCCACTCTCAGCATTGAAGTTCCCGGTCAAGCTCCAGCCTCCAAAAACGCTGTTCACGATACCCTTTTGGTTTAGGAGAGGCTTTCCATGCCCAAAAGGCAGCTCGTAGGTTGCTGCAATGTTGAGCATTTGAGGGATATCGTCCGCGGCGATCGCCCGGTCAGCCTTTCGATTGTCCGGGTCTTGGAAGGCCCCGAAGAGTGCTCCGCTCAACTCGCCCCCGCGTCCGCCTATTTGTCCGGTCGCCCAATGAAGCGGGTCCGTTACCAGAATAGTCGGCAGGGAGGTTGCGCCGTTGGTGATCTTCTTGCTCCAAGTGTACGCGACTATAAAGTTAAGCCCGTGCGCATAGCGCTTCTGGAGCCGTAGATTCATCCCGTGATAGATGCTGGTTCCCTCGAAAGCGGTCTGGTTCTGCAGCTGATTGATGGCGCCGTAGAAGGGATAATCCTTCAGCATGATACTCAAAGGAAGAGTTACATTGCCTTCTCCGTCCGTCCCCGTGAAACCCAAGGGGGCATAGACCTGAGCCAGCATGTCGGCCGTCTTTCCCGAAAAGAATTGGCTAATCGGAGCATTCCCATCGATCGCCGTGCCGTACTTGATCAGGTCCTTCGTGTGAATGTAGTTGAACTGGCGGAAGGCCTCACCCATCAAGTGAGTTCCGTGCGTACCGGCATAACCAATGCTGATCATCATATTGCCCGGCAGTTCACGTTGAACCTCCAGCCCCCAACTCTGAACCATGGGGTCGCGAGGAGGTGGCGTGAAGAATTCGATGTGGCTGGCGCCAAGTAGCGGATCGCGTGAAGCAGCCGGGAACTGGCCGGTGTAGGGAGGGTTGGTCAACGGTGCTTTGTCGCTGGTGTCACTAAGCGGCCAAGCCACACATTCGCCGGCAACTCCACCGCACTGGGGATAAAAACTGCTATTCCATGATTGGGATATGGCCCAACCAGACATATTGTTCGAGGACTGGCCGGGAGCATTGATGGCGGCAAATGCGTTCGTATAGAAAATGTCGAAGCCACCCCGAATGATGGTCTTCCGATCCGCAAACGGCGTCCACGAGAAGTTAATCCGGGGAGCAAAACTGGTCTTGTTGGCGGGGGCAATATCGTGGCCGTTCGGGAGTTGTGGATCGCCTTCATAAATGAGCTTCCCCTTTAATCCTGTGACGTCATTGGGGCAACCCAAGCAGAAATTAGCCATGGGGTGGTTGCGGATTTTGAACAACCCATTGAGGTCATAGCGGAGACCCAGGTTGAGAGTGAATCGGGGCGTAATTCTGAAGTCGTCTTGCGCGTAGAACCCCCAATAGCGGAAGCGATTATAGGGCTTATTCTGGAGTCCCGTTGCCGAGTTGCGTCCGGCAGTCGCGACAGCACCCATCATGAATTGCTCGAAACCGCCCCCACCGAGTCCTGATGTGGGATCCTGAGCCAGCTCTCCGCCGAAATTGAAATAGGTGGGGTAAGGTCCCTCATAGACGGTGTGCTCTAGGCGGTATACAACCCCCGCCTTGAAAGTGTGTTTTCCGGACACCTTGGTGATGTTGTCGAGGATATTGTACGATTCGGCCGCCGTGATCATATTGACCCACTGGGTGGGGCCAAAATTGATCCACGCGCCGCCCGGCATCGACATGCCCCAGTTAGGAACGGGCATTTGTGGGTCCTGCGGGATGCGAATCGGGGCCAGAACTTTCTTGACCTCTGACTGGTCGGTGATGCTGTCCGGGTAACCCTGATTCGGATGGGAGTTAAGGAACTGGCGTGTAAAGCTGGCCCGAAACTCGTTGACGAGCGTCGGAGTGGCGGTATAAGTATTCCCGAGCCCGATGTCAGTGTTGCCAATATCCACCGGAAAGTTCGATCTCCATCCCGTAGCGTCGTTGGGAAATGTGGCTCCGGTCCATGGCACGCGGTAGTTGTTGTACTTGCCCGGACTGAAGAGCAATTCACCAAAATACTTGCTCTTGTCGCTCCATTGGTGATCAATCTTAAGCGAATAGTTCTGCTGATCGAGGCTGCTCCCGACCGCGCCCAGAAAGTTATCGCAGATTCTGGAAGCTCCTCCGCTCGCCATCGGGCAGCCGCTCAAGGGATCCAAATAGTTCGGCAAGGGGAATGACTGGATGAAGAACATTGCCGTTTTGTCTTGCATGTTGGTCGGGACTTGGGGGGAGAAATTGCATGTGGAAATACCTTGCGCGGCGCCGGCTTCCACCGAGGAGTTCAAGCACCCGTCGGCGCCAGAGGGATTGCCGGGAACTGGGGTGCCGAATGCGGTCCGTTGGAACAGACCCTGTGCGTCGGGTCCCACCGTGCTATAAGGATTCCAAAGCCCGTTTGCCACAACGTAGGGATCTTCGCTGAAGTCCCCCTGGCGCGCCAATGCGGTGGGAACCGTAAAGACCTTGTTTCCCAGCAAGTGAAGAATGCTGTAATCCGCAGAGAAGAAGAAGAAGGTTCTGTTCTTGCCGTTGTAAAGATGAGGAATAACAACGGGCCCGCCCAGTGTTCCTCCGAAGTTGTTGAAGCGGAGTTGGCGGTCCTTGATTTTCTTCCCCTGGGCATCGATCGACGTGAAGGGGTTTCGGGCGTTGGTGGCTTCATTGCGGACGTATTCGTAAATGTTCCCGTGCAGCTTGTTCGTCCCTGACTTGAGAACTACATTGAATACCGCCCCGCCCGTCCTCCCGTATTCGGCAGCAAAAGCGCTTGTAATTGCCTGGAATTCCTGCACGGCGTCGGGGGAGGGGTTCACGGCGACGTTTTCCGCGAAACCCGAAAGGTTCAAGTTGCCGTCCAAATACCAGGCGTTGTCTCCACCCTGCCCCCCGTTCACGGAAATCTCAGACCCGTAGGCATGTGTCGGGTCGGGAAAGGACCCGAATTCACTGCTGAAACCAAAGTTGCTTCCTGGCGGACCCGCCACATTGGTGACTCCAGGAAAAAGAAAAATGAGCTGCTGGATATCACGGCCCTGCAAGGGGACATTTTCGACGGTCCGGGTATCGACAGTGCTGCTGAAATTGGACGCTGCCGTCTCAAGAAGCGGTGTTTCAGCTCTGACCTCAATCGTTTGATGAGTGGCCCCGAGCGTCAGCTGAGCATCGACTTTGATGACCTGTCCGGCCGGGACCTCAACTCCCGTAAGGTCGACAGGCGCAAACCCAGGGCTGACAAAATGCACGAGGTACTTGCCCGGGAC
>Ga0187886_1003061_pt1 | contig 12771 bp, 10 predicted proteins | sample June2016WEW_20_1_FD_133001 | JGI IMG/M metagenome (GOLD analysis project Ga0187886, IMG submission 133001) | Peatland microbial communities from SPRUCE experiment site at the Marcell Experimental Forest, Minnesota, USA - June2016WEW_20_150 | ecosystem: Environmental > Terrestrial > Soil >...
GGCTTCCTGTGCTTTTGTGCCGTCGCGCCAGAGAATCGCAGCGCAGCCTTCGGGGGAAATGACGGAGTAATAAGCGTATTCAAGAATTGCCATTTTATCGCCGACGCCGATACCCAGTGCGCCGCCTGAGCCGCCTTCGCCGATAACGATGCAAATAATCGGCACGCGCAGGCGCGACATTTCCATAAGATTAACCGCGATTGCCTGCGCCTGGCCCCGCTCTTCGGCGCCGATGCCCGGATATGCGCCGGGAGTGTCAATTAAAGTTACTACCGGAATATTGAACTTTTCCGCGAATTTCATTTTGGCAAGAGCCTTGCGGTATCCCTCCGGATTGGGACAGCCGAAATTGCATTTTATTTTTTCTTTTGTGTCGCGGCCTTTGTTCTGGCCGACAATTAAAACTTTTTCCCTGCCGATATGCCCGGTGCCGCAAACCATCGCCGCGTCGTCGCCGAAACATCTGTCGCCGTGGAGCTGGCGGAAATCCTTCACCATAAGGTTAAGATACTCGCCCAGCAAAGGCCGCTTTGGGTGTCTTGCCACCTGAACCGTCTGCCATGCGCTGAGATTCGAATATATCCGCCCGAATTCGGCAACCTGCCGGCGCTGGAGTTTTTGAATTTCCGCTGAGTAGTCTATCCCCTTGACCGAGCTTAACCTTGTAAGCTCAGATATCTGACTGTCGATATCGGCTATCGTATCTTCAAACGAAAGATAGTCGCCGTTGCCTATGTTTACTTTTTTATGTGCCATTAAATCCGAGGATTCTAATCGTTCTTTCTCTGTTTAAATTCTGCATCTACGACGAATATCGCCACGACCCATCAAGGCCGCAACCGCTGATTTGGACATTTGTCCATTGATTGGAATTGCTTTAGTAGGGTACCATAATAGCAGTTTTATGCCCTAAAACAAAGAAAAAAATTGACATTAGGGCTATTTGTCGATACTTTTCATAAACTAGAAAAAGACCGTAGTTTTTATATAAGGCATTTATTTTGAAGGACTTACGACAAGTTACAGTGATTGGTCTGGGCTTACTGGGCTCCTCGGTTACTTTGGCTATCAGCCGGAATAAATTCGGCATTAAAACCGCCGGTTATAGCCACAGAGCCTCTACCCGCAGCCGGGCAAGACGGCTTGGCGTTGCCGATGTTATATATGATGACATCCGCAAAAGCGTTGCCAATGCAGATATCGTCATCCTTGCCACGCCGATTTGCACCTTTGGAGAGACTTTCAAAACCATTGCCGGCGCTCTGAAAAAGGGCTGCATAGTTACCGATGTCGGCTCAACCAAAATTTTGCCGCACAAATGGGCGGAAAAATTCCTGCCGAAATTTGTAAATTACGTCGGTTCTCATCCAATCGCCGGCTCGGAGCAGCGAGGCGTTGAATTCGGGCGGGATGATTTATTCGATGGCGCAGCCTGTATCATTACTAAAGATGCCTCGACAAATCCATCGGCAGTGCGAACATTAAATAAGTTCTGGTCTTCGCTGGGCTGCCGCGTCTGCACGATGTCCCCGCCGCAGCACGATGAAATTTTCGCCAATGTCAGCCATCTGCCGCACGCGCTTGCCGCGACGCTGCTGAACGCTTCTGATTTAAACCAGTTGAAATTCTGCGGCAAAGGTTTTATGGATACTTCGAGAATCGCATCGGGGCCGGCGAATATCTGGGCTGATATTTTTTATACGAATTCGGAAAATATCTGCAAAGGAATTGAACGGATAATCAAAGAACTGCTCAAACTTAAAAAAGCGGTAAAAGTTAAAGATAAAAATAAAATCGAAAAATTGCTTGCCCTTGCCAACGACAAGCGAGCAAGACTTATGAAATACAAGGTATCGAAAAAGGAAATACAGTGAAACAGTGGCGTTTTGAAGTTTTCAGCAAGCCCGGCAGCGACGACGTTCACGGCAGAGATGTTTTAAGCGACATTAAAGAACTCGGCATCGGCACAGTCCAGCAGGTCCAGTCGGCGAGAGTCTTTCTGATTGAAGGCGATTTCGATGAAAACTTCGCCAAACAAATCGGCGGGCAACTGCTGGCAGACGCGGTTTGCGAAAATTTTTATATCGGCAAAAGCTCCGCCCCGCCGGGACTTGCAAAAGCAACCATTATAGAAATCCATCTCAAAAGCGGCGTTACCGACCCTGTGGCAGAATCGGTTATGACGGCAATCGACGATATGGGCCAAAAGTGCCAGACCGTCAGAACCGCAAGAAAATATTTAATCCTCGGCGAAATAAACGAAAAGCAGCTTAAAAAAATCATCCGCAGACTTTCAAACGACTGCATCGAAGTCGTCGTAATAGGAACTGACGCCGAACCGCCAAGTCCACACATCGCACCATATCAGCTTAATCTTAAAACAATCAGGATAACAAATCTCAACGACAGCCAGCTTTTGGAACTGAGCAAAAAAATGGATTTGTTTCTCAACGTCGTTGAGATGAAAACGATTCAGAATTATTTCAAAACGCAAAATAGAGAACCGACGGATATAGAACTCGAAGCACTCGCGCAAACCTGGAGTGAGCATTGCGTCCACAAAACTTTCAGGAGCAGCGTTGATTTTAATTTCGAAGGCAAAGAAATCCATTTCGATAATCTTATAAAAGATACGGTCTTCAAGGCTACACAACAGCTTAACAAACCCTGGTGCATCAGCGTTTTTAAAGATAACGCCGGCGTAATAGAATTTGACGAAACAGACGCCGTTTGTTTCAAAGTCGAAACGCACAATCACCCATCGGCTCTGGACCCTTACGGCGGAGCGGCCACCGGCATCGGCGGAGTCATTCGCGACCCGATGGGAACGGGAATGGGCGCAAAACCGATTGCCAACACCGATATTTTCTGCTTTGCCGAGCCAGACAAAAGTTTCGACGAAATACCACGCGGCGTTTTGCATCCGAAACGAATCGCAAAAGGCGTCGTCGCAGGCGTCAGAGATTACGGCAACAGGATGGGAATACCGACTGTCAACGGAGCGATTTTCTTCGACGACCGCTACCTCGGCAACCCGCTGGTCTTCTGCGGAAATATCGGAATTATGCCTAAAGATAAATGCTTCGGCAAATCATCTTCTGGCGAGCTTGTTATGGTCGTCGGAGGCAAAACCGGCAGAGACGGCATTCACGGCGCGACTTTTTCCAGCGGCGCGATGACGCACGAACACGAAACTGTTTTTTCACACGCCGTGCAGATTGGAAACGCCATCACAGAAAAGAAAATGCTCGATACTCTCCTGCAGGCAAGAGATTTGGGACTTTATACCGCTATCACCGATTGCGGAGCAGGCGGCCTAAGCAGCGCTGTCGGAGAAATGGGCGCAAATTTAGGAGCCGATGTCCAGCTTGATAAAGTGCCGCTCAAATACGCGGGGCTTTCTTATACCGAAATATGGATTAGCGAAGCGCAGGAAAGAATGGTTATCGCGGTAAAGCCGGAAAACCTTGAAAAGATTAGCAAATTATTCGCTGATGAAAACGTCGAGGCGACAGTTATCAGCAAATTCACAAACGATAAAAAACTTACATTGAAATATCAGCAAACGCAGGTCGGTCAGCTCGATATGGATTTTCTGCACGACGGCCTGCCGAAATATTCGAGAAAGGCATGTTACAGTCCGCCAAAATTTTCCGAGCCTGTTTTGCAGCCGGTCGCTGATTATAATGATGACCTTTTAAAAATTCTTTCGACATATAACGTCGCCAGTAAAGAATGGGTTATCCGACAATACGACCACGAAGTCCAGTCCGGCTCAGTTATAAAACCATTGGGCGGAATTACAAATGACGGACCAAACGACGCGGCAGTCATTCAGCCGAAATTTAATTCCGACAAAGGCCTGGCTATTGGGTGCGGTATGAATCCTTTATATGGCGATATCGACCCGTATTGGATGGCCCTTGCGGGAATCGATGAAGCGATACGAAACGTTATCTGCGTCGGTGCAAGGCCCGACAGAATCGCGATTCTGGATAATTTCTGCTGGGCGGATTGCAAAAAAGAAGAAACGTTAGGCTCGCTCGTCCGCGCTGCTCAAGCCTGTTTCGACGGCGCTGTCGCGTTCGGAACGCCTTTCATCTCCGGAAAAGATTCTTTGAATAATAATTTTATTCTCGAAGACGGCACAGAAATATCCATACCCGCGACATTGCTTATCAGCGCAATGGGCATTGTTGACGATGTAAAAAAATGCGTTACTGCCGATTTGAAATCCGCCGGCAATCTGTTGTTTATGGTCGGCCTTACAAAAAATGAACTTGGCGCTTCGCATTACTACAAAATTAAAAATCAGCTCGGAGCCAATGTTCCGAAAACCGATTTAAAAACGGCGAAATTAACCGCCGAAAAAATCCATAAAGCAATCGATTCAGGCCTCATTGAAACCTGCCACGATTGCAGCGAAGGCGGCCTTGCCGTTGCACTTGCGGAAATGGCATTTTCCGGCGGGTTTGGGATACTTGCCGATTTGAAGGGCCTGCCGAAAACCGCAGATTGCTCTTCAGCCAACTCGCAACTCTTCAGCGAATCGTGCTCGCGGTATATTGTTGAGGTTCGACAGGAAAAATTCAATGACTTTGCAAAACTTATGCTTGGCCTTCCTTTCGGACAGATTGGAAAAGTTATCGAAGATAAAAATCTTGTAATAAAAGACTGCCTGGGCAAAACAATCGTCGATGTCGCGACTGATAATCTTAAAAACGCCTGGCAGAAACCGTTGAAATGGTGATAAACGTATGTCGAATGTAAATGCATTAGTAATAAGAGCGGCAGGAATTAATTGCGACCTTGAAACGCAGCACGCACTTGAGCTTTCCGGCGCAGCGGCGCAGAGATTGCACGTGAACAGGATTATCGAAAACCCTGATTTGCTCGATGAGTTTCAAATTCTCGTTATCCCCGGCGGTTTCAGTTATGGCGACGACATCGCAGCCGGCAAGATACTGGCAAATCAGATTATTCACCATTTTTCAGACAGACTTAATTCCTTTGTTGAAGAGGGCAAAATTGTTCTGGGTATCTGCAACGGCTTTCAGGTGCTTATCAAAACCGGCCTTCTCGGCAAAATAGAACCAACCGGCAAACAGCAGATTACAATCACCAACAACGATAGCGGCAGATACGAGGACAGATGGGTATATCTGGCGCCTTCGAGCAAAAAATGTATATTCATCGACCCGGACAGAAGAATTTATCTTCCGGTAGCACACGGTGAAGGAAAAATTCTATTTGAAAATAATGATGTGTTCGAAAAAATCAAAGCAGATGACCGGGTTGTGTTTAGATATGTCGATGAAAATGGAAACGCAGGGCCTTTCCCGATAAATCCAAATGGTTCGACAGATTCGATTGCGGGTTTATGTGATTCAACTGGCAGGGTTTTAGGTCTTATGCCTCATCCGGAAAGATTTATAAGATTTACTCAGCATCCGCACTGGACAAGACTGAAAGACAAATCAAAAGCTGACGGCAGGACAATCTTCGACAACGCCGTCAAATATGTAAAACAAAACCTCTAAAATACCAAAAAAGGTTCCTGACACCTTTTTCTGTCCTTTATTTACAAGTACTTATGGAATAATAAATAACGAAATGGTTCCAGGAACCTTTTTTGTTGACTTTCAGATTCGTCCCGTTAATATAAGTTTGACTATGGGAAGACCATTAAGAATAATACCAGGCGGCTATGCATATCATGTTTTCAACAGAGCTAATGCGCATGTCCAAATATTTGCTAATGACGATGAATATTTAACTTTCGAGAATATCCTGTTCCATGCATGTCAAGAGTTTGAAATGCGGCTATGTACTTATTGCATTATGCCAAATCACTGGCACCTTGTGCTGTGGCCTAAAAAAGATAATGAACTTTCAAAATTTGTCGGCTGGCTTACTTTAACTCATGCTCAGAGGTGGCATGCAAATCATAAAACTACAGGTTCCGGCCATCTTTACCAAGGCCGTTTCAAGTCAATCCCAGTTCAGGAAGATTCTCATTTTTTAACTCTTTGCAGATACGTTGAGCGGAATGCGCTCAGTGCCGGCCTCGTCGAAAAAGCTCAGGATTGGAGATGGTCTGCAATGTGGCATCGCCAGAATAAAGGAAGTGGTAACAAAATTTTTCTTGTTCAGTGGCCGGTAGAAATGCCGCAAAACTGGCAAACATTGGTTAATCAGCGGTTGAATGAAAAAGAAGCCGATGATCTGAAGAAATGTATCGAACGTAACCGCCCTTTTGGAGAAATCGAGTGGATGCTCAAAACCGCTTCGTCGCTCGGTTTGGATTCTGCCTTAAAAAATCGCGGCAGACCTCATAATCCCGAAAAAGGTTCCTGACACCTTTTTTGCCCCTTTATTGACAAGCACTTATGAAATTATAAATGACTAAAAGGTTCCAGGAACCTTTTCTGCGTTGCTCATTTTATCTAATTCCCAGTCTTGCGGCTTCATCTTCTAAACCGTATTTTTTCATTTTCTTATAAAGCGTGGTTCTATTGATTTTAAGCGATTCTGCGGTAAGCTGCCTGTTCCAGTTATTTGCCTCAAGCGCAGCTCTGATAATATTCTTCTCCGGCTCGGCTATCGCGGTTTTGAGACTTATTTTATTGAAGTCCGCCGGTTCCTGCCGCGGCGCATGAGAAGTTATATTAACAGGCAAATCTTCAAGCGTGATATGGTCTGTTTTGCTCAGCAGCACCGCCCTTTCCAATACGTTTTCAAGTTCGCGCACATTTCCCGGCCAGTTATATCTCTGCAGTGCATTCATCGCCACGTCAGTAATTCCAAGTTTTGTGCGGCCGTGCGATGCGCAGAAATTTTTCATAAAATGCCTCGCAAGCAACGGAATATCAGCCGGCCTTTCGTTTAACGCAGGTAGATTTATCGTTATCACATTAAGTCTGTAATACAAATCTTCTCTGAACCTGCTGTGTTTTACTTCTTCCATCATATCTTTATTCGATGCAACAACCACTCGCGTATCCACAGAAATTGTTTTATTGCTGCCGACGGGTTCGAACTGTCTTTCCTGGATAACTCGCAGAAGTTTTACCTGCAGCCCGGGCGATGCGCTTGCGATTTCATCGAGAAAAATCGTTCCGCCGTCGGCTGCCAGAAATTTACCCTGCTTGTCGCTGATTGCACCGGTAAATGAGCCTCTGACGTGTCCGAACAATTCGCTTTCGAGCAGCGTTTCCGGCAGCGCTCCGCAGCTTACCTCGACAAAAGGCTTGTCTTTCCTGCCTGAACGGTAATGAATCGCCCTTGCGAGCATCGATTTTCCTGTGCCGCTCGGCCCGGTCATCAGGATATTAGACCTACTGTCGGCCACCGCTTCGACAAGGTCGAAAATTTTGGACATTTTGTAATCCTGGCTGATAATATTTTCAAGGCTGAATTTGTTTTCAAGCTGACTTTTGAGATTTGCGTTTTCGCTGATTAGCGATTGCTGTTTCAATGCTCTTTCAATCGTAAGCCGCAGTTCGTCGTCGATAATCGGCTTGGTAAGATAATCATACGCGCCTATTTTTATCGCCTCGACCGCGCTTTCAATTGTTCCGTATCCGGTGATAATAATTACAACTGTCTGCGGATGATTTTTTTTGATTATATTAAGCAGCTCGAATCCGCTTCCGTCCGGCAGATTGATATCCGTTATGACAAGAGAAAATTTTTGTCTTTGAATACAATTTACCGCCTGCTTGTGCGATTCAGCGCCGACGACGCTGTATCCTTCGAGTTTGAGAAATTCGCACAGCGAATCGAGTATTATTCTATCGTCGTCAACTACTAAAATATTGCTTTGTTTCATAAAATTTAAATTTCCGCTAATGTATTTTATTGTTCACTCAGCGGCAGATATACCGTAAAGATGCTGCCGTCGCCGCTCGGAGCATTTTGAGCGGTAATTTTTCCGCCATACTTTTCAATTATGTCCCTGCAGATGGCAAGTCCCAACCCTGTGCCTTTGCCAGTTTTCGTAGTAAAGAAAGGCTCAAATATTGTATCTCTGCTGGCCGGGTCAAAGCCCTGACCGGTATCGCGGAATTGTATTACCGCAATGTTATTATCAGATATATTACAATTTATCGTTACCTTTCCGCCGTCAGGCATTGCCTCAACTGAGTTTTTCAGCAGGTTGCAGAATACCTGGAACAGATTTCCACTTTTTGCTTTCGGCAAAGGCGATGAGTATTGTCGTTCGATTTCTACTCCCACGGCTTTAGCTGTCGGCTCAATAAACTTAACTGCTTCGTCGATAATTTTATCGATTGGCGCATCTTCAATCGCTGAATATCTGCTTCGCGAAAATTCCAGCAGTTCTGTAATAATCTGAACCATTCTTTTAAGCCCGTCGCTTGCGTGTTCAAGATACTCTACAGGCTTTGGCAGCTGTGCTTCACTGATAGTTCTCTTTGCAAGGTTAATATATCGCATTATTCCGTCTATCGGATTATTAAGTTCATGTGCCACCTTGCTCGCGAGTTTTCCCATAGCAGCAAATCGTTCCGTAGTCGCCATCTGCTTTTGAATATTTGCCTTTTCGGTTATATCTTCAAGCAGAAGCAGTCCGCCCTGAACCGTCCCCTTTTCTCCGTCCGTCAGCGGCGCTAAAGTTATCTGCAAAACCGGCAGTTTTTCTCCCACGCGGTAACTGACATTGTCAAACCGGCTGATTTTGCCGGTTTCTATAACTTCAAGAAGTGCTTTTTGCCAGTTCCCCCAGATTTTCTCATTTGTTCCCGTTGCCAGAGTCGCATCAGCCGTCGCTTTAACTTCCACAAGTGAAAATGCTCTCGAATTTGCGCTTATTATCTTTAGCTCTTTATCAAAAACGATTACCCCGACCGGCAGCGACCGTAAAACTATGGGGGCAAAATCTTCTTCTGTCCTTTTTTTAATTTCTTTCATTGGAATATGTTCTCTACCGGTATTGGACATAATCCTATTATAAGAAGCCGCAATGTTGCCTGTCAAGTTACAATGTTGCAAAAAAACAACAAAAACCCACATAAATCACATCATTAAATTATCAGTTTTTTAACTGTAAACCATTAAAATTAAAAGTCTTATGACTTTTTCAGTGAAATATTTGGCTTTCGTGCAGGATTTTTTAAATTTTACTTCTACTGAATTATGGCTTGTTTTGTTGTAGTTTTGAAACAACGTTTGCCAAATTTACATCTTTCCAAGTTTAATATCTATATGCAATCTTCTTTAAGTCCATAAGCCCGCTATAGTTAAATATGATAAAATGGGCTGTTTTCGAGATGATATATTTGGTATATCATTTGCATCAGTCCTATAATGGCGATGTTGTCAATATTTTATTAGCTCATTTTAAGGCATCGAAGCAATGGGAGGAGACAACGATAGACGAAAGCACAGGCGCCTGCTTGTCAGGATGGGGATACTATGTCGCAAAGTTGGAACAATGCACGACCACGCTTTTAGCGGAAGCAGTGTAAACATCAGCCCTGATGGTCTTCTTGTGGAGAGCGGCGAAAACGATTTTACTGACGCCGGCGACCTTTTCAATATCGAGTTGGAAGTACCAGCTGCCGACAGAGCCGACCAGATTGGCGGCAAAGTTTCCGCTTACGCAAAAGTCGTTAGAATTATCGAGCCTCCGCCCGACCGCAAAGCCATCAGAAAACTAATAGCCTTCCAGTTTTGCTCTCGTCCGCAATTTGACATTTAATCCCGTCTGCATTACTATCGGAACGTATGAGAATTCTGCCATATTGTTGTGTTCTGTTGCTTCTTTCGATATTACTGCCGGGCTGTTATCAAAATAAAAAACCTACGGGCAAGATCCGTGCCCAGGACCTTCTGCCGCAAAATCCCGCTGCCGACAGTAATATTTCTGCCGTCGGCCTGTATATCTATGTATTCCAGTTTGACAAGGAAAACTATCCTGCGGCATTTGATGGCCTGGGCGAAGCGAATGATTTTACTATCAAATACAGCGACGCTGCCAGTTTTGCTGCCAATGGCTTCATCTGCGGCGGAGGCGATAGTGATACATGGGCAAGATTATCTCAGATTTTTACCCTCGCTCACTCGACCATAACAAAACGTTCCATAGTTTATATCAACTTTAACACGGACCAGGACGTTTTCATCACCCAGCAGTCCGAGCCGGTATTTGTCAGCTATCATTCAGCCGGCAACGCCTTAGCGGGAATCGGTCTGCCGCCCGGAGACATCGTGCTTCGGCTAAATGCCGCTCCAACTATCCTTAAGCAAATCTGCAATCTTAGTATCAAGCCGGTTTATTTATCTCGCTCCGACCGAATCGCAGCGGACATCGCCGATTCAACCCCCGATACAATGCTGAAAGAACAAAAAGCCCCTCCCGGTAAATTTGTTTTCGATTCTGCCGCGATTAATGTCTCTCTTCGCCCCGGCCAGTTCATCTATATCGCTCCTGATATAGACAATTTTCCCAGGAATGGTTCGGCCATCGCAAGCCTATTGATGTTTTGTTCCGATATGCCAAAACCTATTATAAGACTCTGCATTATTACTTGCGGCAGGATTAATGACTAATCCGGACATTGCGATACCGAAACTAACAGGATAATGGTTAGTAAAACGCCTCTAAAAACCAAGATTTTCAGGACGTTGTCGCCTCTTCGGTCTCCCAGCCGCTAAAACTCATCAAAATTTTCTTTTTTTGAAATTCTTATCTTGTCGCCTTTCCGGCTATAACCCCTGATATTCAAGCCTTTTGCCTACGCAAAACAATCCGAAAACGCTTCTTCAAAAATTAATTGAAAATCTTGCAAAATTCTCACAATTTTTATTATAAAAACTTTACCAATCTGTCGATAGCAATTATATTGGCAGTGTAGCCAATAACCCCCGCGATTTCCTGCAATTGCAGTTGCGGAGGATGGAAGGTCCTAAAACGTTTTTTAATGGATTAAAAACATGTCGGCTCAACCTCGCGAAGCTAAAATTATAATAGGTCTTGTCGTTTCAATGACATTGGGAGCCGCTCTTCTGATGGCTTTGGACAGCCAGTCCATTTCCGCTGGGGCTTTCAGCCTCGCAAGTTACTCTTCCCTCGGCTCGATTTCTTCTGTTACCGCGACCCGCCAGCCAATTGCCTCCGACAGGTGGAGCAAAATAGAAGTCTTTTACAGCAATACAAAAGGCGGCGACCTTGCTCAGCTCGCATCTCTTGCCGGCCTTTCAAGCCCCGAAGACCTTAATTTCCATTTTCTCGTATGCAATAATCTCGGCGACCTCACCCTCGACGGCCAGATACAATCCACTGAAAAATGGCTCAATCAATGGTCGGCCCTGCCCGGCACAACCTGGTATGGCAGCAGCAAAACCATCCGCATTTGCGTGATAGGCGAAAGAAAAACTCCCGCATCGGATTACCAGATAAGCCGAACCGAGGAATTGATTGATTCCCTCGCCCGAAAATTCCACATCGACCGAACCAATATCAACTACCCCACCGGCTGGCAATTATAATAATTACAACTATCGGTTAGCCCTGCCAACACTTTGGCAGGGTTTTTTTGCGCCCGTACAGACGCACGGCCGTGCGTCTCTCTTCCCATTCGTGTTTAGCCCCGTCATCTTATGTCCGCCGGAGCTTGCCCGCCTTGGGCGGGGCGGAGATGATGACGGGGTTCGTTTCTCAAATCTGAGATTCTTGCCCTGTGAGATGTCCGCCCGCAGGCGAGACTTATCTCATCGGGGTCAAATTCGAAATTCTTCTTTATTTGCCTTTTTTATGTTTTTCTTTAACGGCCTCAAACTTCTTGACCTCTATCCATTTTTGGTCGCCTTTTTGGTTTACTACTCCTTTAGCCTCAATTTTGCTGTTTGCCTCAGTTTTTCCGATTTTCAGGCCTGTGGAATCGAGTACGACGTTATAAGTTGAATCTTTCGTAGTGAGCGTTACTGAAGTAATCTTTTTGGCCTCTTTTACAACGTTTACTATTCCTTTCACTTTGATTTCAGTAGCTTTCGCTTTTTTTGTCTTACCAAACGCCGTTGAGTTCATCAGCAGGCATACCATTACGAATACCCCTGCGACCTTCATTACTTTCTTTACCATTGTATTTTTCCTTATCCAGTTTTTAAACTTCCCTGCCGGCAGGACTACACATTCTGCCGCGAGACGATATTATATCTCTGCTTTCTGTAAACACAAAATAAATTCCGCCTGCCCTGAGCGCAGTCGAAGGGCCCGCCCACACAACGCAACAATTTTCGGTTTAGCCCCGCCACCCGTGGGCGGGGTTCATTGTTCGTCGTCAAAAAAATTTTCAATGACAATCCGCCCCATTTGTAGTAAACAATACTCAGAAGCGTGCAAAATCGCGAGCAGGGTTTTTAGTCAAGGGAGATGATTGATGCAAACTGTTAATTGTAACCAGTGCGGCCGACAATTCCCAATAAATGATACCTTCAAGTCCAGGGATGCCGTCTTCTGCATCGACTGCGCAAACAAAATCGTCTCCGAGCAGAAACAGCTCTCCGCCGGCTCATTCCAGCGACAAGCCGACCCCACCATTTGCGTCAACTGCCGGAAAGACTACGGCTCAATGCCATTGCCCTCGATGTCCGGCCTGCCCGTCTGCCCTCAGTGCCGGGATTTTTTCAAGCGCCTCCCATTCCCAAATTGGGCAAAGCTTTTTCTCTTCATAATTTTCATATTCGTCATTTTCGCCATTTTCTGGAATATGTTGTTTACACTGGCCTGCCTCCAAATACAATCTTCAA
>Ga0187886_1003065_pt1 | contig 12760 bp, 7 predicted proteins | sample June2016WEW_20_1_FD_133001 | JGI IMG/M metagenome (GOLD analysis project Ga0187886, IMG submission 133001) | Peatland microbial communities from SPRUCE experiment site at the Marcell Experimental Forest, Minnesota, USA - June2016WEW_20_150 | ecosystem: Environmental > Terrestrial > Soil >...
CGACGACAATAACAAATCCCATGTGTACCAAACCACTAAACTGAAGTGGACAGCCAAACAACTGACCGTCACCATAACGGGCAAAACGTCGGACATTGACACTTCGGATCTGACGCCTATCATGGCGGACAGCTACGATGGCAACGACTCCGGTCCGATTAACGACACGACCGGCGGCAGCGTTGATTTGGGGGATGCCAGCGTGACCTTCGACACGGTGACCGTCACGGGCACGGTGGCGACCAAGGATGTGATTGCGAAAGATGAGAATGAGTTTTGGCCCTCGACCGTCAAGATCAAGGGGGTTGGCGTTGGCGCGTCCTCAATTGTCACCCCGACCAATGCCGTTACCATTGCCTCCCGCCCAGCACTAGGGCGCTGAGCGCCAGCGCAGCGAGGTTACACTTGGAGAGAAGCGACAACGCAAGGCCAGCGCGATCAGTGGGCTTGGTGGGACGCACGACGCGTCTTGATCCTTCCCTGATTACATGTCTGTTTGTGCTGTTGGCTTGGCTCGCACCCGCTGTTGGAGCGGACGCGCCCGATTTCATCTTGCTGAGTATGTCCGGCGGTCTGGTCGGCGGCCAGACGGAACAGAGCCGGGTGTTCTATGTCGAACGGACCGGTACGGTCCAGTCGTGGACTGAGACCTCCGATGACCGGCTGCTCGAACTGCACACTGGCGCCGCCGAGCCGAACCGCCTGTTCGAGACGGCGGAACGCGCATTTCAAGTTCCGGCGGAGTCGCCGCCCGCTCCGCCGCCCGGGCCGGAGAAGGCGCTCGAGCTGCCGGAATATTTCCCGCCGCGCGTGTTGCTGCAGGTGCGGCTCAACGGGAGGGAAGCAAGCTGGATCGGCGCGAAAGACACGGCGCCAGCGGCTTGGCGCGAGTTGCTGGGGCAGTTGCTGGCGTGGCGGGACGGCGATGCCACGCTGAAGCGCGCCGCGCCCGGTCGTTACCTCCGCGCAGAACTGCTATCGGCCAACGTCGTGGAGTTCATGCGCGAAGCGAAGTTGATCCAGGATCTCAGCCCCGACGAGCTGGCCACGCGACCGTGGATTCAGGAAGCAATCGCCCGGCCGCATGCGTTGCGGGCGCTCGGCACCCAGGACAATCCTTTCGCCGGGCTTCGCCAGCCGAAGGGTGATCCGGCGCGCGCCCATATAGCGGTGAACGCGCAGTGCTATCTATTGCGGCTCTTAACCTATAACCCAACCCCCGGCCAAGCGCCGGGCAAGGAGACAAGCAAATGAACGCGAGTAAGAAACAACTATGGTGGATTGGTTTGGTGTTGTTTGCCGCCCTGGCAGCGGCCAGCATACCCGCACGCGCGGGTGATCATTGGTTTTCCCGAAACACAGAAACCAAGCCAGCGCCCCGAGCACTTTACAGCAGAAGCAATGTGGTCAAGGCCACGGCTGGTTCGTCGGTCACGTTTGACATTGTCGTCTCGTTGTACACCAACCGCACCACCGTAGCGGAACGCGCGCCTTACGAAGCCATCTTCAATTACTTCGCTCAGGCGCTCTACGAAGAAAGCAACGGCGCGCACAAGCTCGGCACCGTGCGCATTTACACCAAAGGCAAACACGCCAGTTCAAGCGACATCCTGTGGACCGAACGCGGCTGGCCGTGCGCCGACGCCGCCGGCTATGGCACCAGCGGCAAGCACATCTACTTCTTTGATGTGTTCCAAGACGGACATGGCACCGGCAGCGACCTGAACTTTCTCGGTGCCGGCGAAGCCGAAGGCGGCGGCTACACTCTCGGCCACGAGTGGGGGCACTACACGTATGGTCTCTTCGACGAATACCGCGGCGACATCGAATACCGCACGAACAATTGGATTACCATGCCTTGGGACACGGACACGCCCGTGACCAACGCCGTCATGGACAGCCAGTGGAACGCCAAAGGCGGCCACTATGCTTGGCTCAACTATTCCACACCGCTCGACGATACGCATAACACCGCCCAGTTCCGCGCCTACGGCGCCAGTTGCTGGGAAGTGCTTGCCCGTTCCACCGCCGATGACCCGCGCACTGGTGCCCGCGTGAACCTGCCGACGCGCACCTACTGGCCCTATCTTGGCACGTTCGCGCCCGGTTCCAACGAATGGCCCAGCATTGAATTGCCCGCCGGCATCGCCACCGCCACCAATGCTCTGAAGATTATCTGGATGTCCGATGATGTCGCCATGCAGATCGTCATTGACGCCTCCGGCAGCATGGACTCCGATAACAAGCTCCTGTACGCCGAGAATGCCGCCAAGACGCTTGTGGACATCGTGCCGCTGCCCGACTCCAACAGCCCGCCCACCGTTGCCATCGGCGTCATTGCCTTTGACGATACCGTCAGCGTCGAGCAGCCCTTGACGCTGATTGACTCGCAAGCAACGAAAGACTCGATCAAGGCCGTGATTGACGCCATTTATAAGGACGGCATGACTGCCATCTACGACGCCGCTCAGACGGCGCTGGACGGATTGCTCGGCTACAGCAGCACTGGCGGCACCGATGACATGGGCAAGGTGACATTCCTTCTGACCGATGGCCAGGACAACAGCAGCGCAATTTCACTCGATGACCTCATTGCCAATTACCAAGCGGCCAAAGTGCCGATTTTTACCTTCGGTTTTGGCTCCGATGTCGATGACGTGACTTTGGGTTACATGTCCAGTGAGACCGGTGGCCGGTACTACTTCTCACCGGCGAGCCAAGCCGACATCCAGCGCGCGTTCCTCGATGCCAACCAAGTCGCCACCGACATCCAAGGTCTGACCAGTGGCACCCCCAGCGTCGCACCGGGCGCGACGGTGACCAGCACCTTCTCGGTTGACAACACCGCCGCCACACTCACCATCATCGTCACTCACGACGGCGGTACGAATGACTTCGACCTCGTGCTCATCGAGCCGGACGGCTCCACCACGCACGCCCCGTCAAGTTGCGACAACAGCGCCGGCACGACCACGCTCTGCACGTTTACCGTTCAAGCCCCGACTACCGGCACCTGGACACTGCGCTCCAAATCCAACTTGGGCAGCACGTCCAGCCTGTCGTTCAACGTTCAGACCTCGTCGAAGCCCTTGGTTACCTACAGTCTGAGCATTGCTTCGCTCGGTGGCGCTGCCGTCCAATACCCGCAACCGATCGCGTTGATCGCCACGCTCAGCCGCGGGCTGCCGATTGCCGGAGCCAACGTCTCGGCGTTTGTCACGCTGCCGGACGGCTCGACTCAAACCGTGGCCTTCGCCGACAACGGCGTGCCGCCCGATGCCCGCGCCAACGACGGCGTGTACAGCGCGCTGTACATCCCCACGCAGAACGGCACCTACCGGTTCACCGTCTCGGCCAACAACGCCGCTGGCACCGCGCTCCTGACATACTCCAGCACACAGCCGTCTGTGAATCAAGCGGGTGATTCCCGTCCACCGGCGGACAGCGCTCCGATCACGGAGGACTTCCAGCGCCAAGCCAACCTCCAGATCCAAGTCAGCGGTGTGCAGTACGACGACCACGGCAACGACGCCGGCTCGGCCACAGTGTTGCCGCCGACCAATACCAACATCGTCGGCCGCATCGACTACAGTGGCGACGTGGACTTTTTCGAGGTTGACATGCCCACCGTCACCAGTTCGGTGGTCGTGCGCGTCAGCAACCTGGCGTCCGGCATCCAACCCCTGCTCAAGATCTACGGCAGCGACGGCACCACGCTATTGGGCCAGGGCGACCTGACCAACGCCGTCTCCCCTGCCGGCTACATCGTGCTCCAGGTCGATCACGTTGCGGGCGCCACCCTCTACGCTGCTGTCTCTAGCACGACCACCGGCGGCACCTACGAAATCAGCGCCGGCCCGGCGGTGGCGAGTGATGCGGCGCCGCAACAAACGTTCAACATCTGTTTGCATGACGATAGGACTCACAGTTTCCTGCAGATTGATTCCGGAACGGGCGACTACAAGTTCACCAGTTGCACCGACGCATTCACTCTTTCCGGCACCGGGATCATCAGCATCAAGAAAGCGGTCTTGAAGTTGACCGACAAGAAGACGGATCGGAAGCTCACCGCCAGCCTGAACCAGACGAAATATAAAGGCACCATGAGCCTTTCCGCGGTGATCCAGACGACACCAAAGAAGAAGTCCAAGACCTACAAGATCAGCGACAAGATCACCACAAACAACACCTGCACTTGCCCATAACGGCTCCGACTTGTGTGCGCCTCGCCGTCTCGCAGCGCGGCGGCGAGGCAACACAGGTCGAATCGCCCACCCCGAAACACTGGAACCACGGCAGGAAGTCAAACCCGGGGACATCGCTCTCATCGCGCCATTCGTCGGCGCGACGCGTTTGATTGATAATCACAGTTTCGATTTTCTTGTGAGTGGCAGGGGTGTCACTGAAAGGGATGAACACAATCTTGCCGTAGGCGGCGGCAAGTCGGTTCCCCGGTCGTGTTTCTCATCGGCGGACGCAAGAACCGACACGGCGAGCGCCCCGCGTTTTCGAGGCACCCGCCGCATCGCGTGTTTCCATTTCGACAGACCCGATCCCGTTGCCTAGCCCGGATTATTCACGATGCGCTTAAACAACCCACAGTGTTTCACTGCTCGAACCCTCACCCTGACCCTCTCCCTTGGGAAGGGAGAGGGGAGATCTCCTCTCCTCGCCTTGCCCCGAAAGCTTTCGGGGTTGACGGGGAGAGGATTAAGGTGAGGGGTTGCCGGACGTTTCAGGTGGTTCATGAATAGGTCAGGCTAGGGACCGAGGAAGTCCATCAGGTCAGCCGTACCTTTTTGGCCGAGGAATTGGTAGCTGATCGTACCGGCTGTGGGGTCCCACGTCGTGCCCGTCTTGACGAGCGTCATGCCTTTGATCGAGACCTTAGTTTTCTTATCCACTGCGTTGGGCACGATCGTCATATTCGTGCCACCTTTGAACGACAGCGAGTAGCCCTTGGCCGAATACTTGGTCTTTTTTGCGGGGAACGAGATCTGCTCGCCATTGGGCAACGTGAGCAGCGCCGAAGCCGTGATGTAAGGTTTGCCCTTCGCAGGAGTTGTGCTCGTGATGTTGAGCTCGATATTCCAGCTCTTGTGAATATGGCTGGCCGCGTCAGGCGACACGGGCACTTTGAGCTCTGCGTTCTTCTGCTCATACGACAAAGCGCCGATATTGGCCTTGTAGGTGGCGGTGGTGGCGGTCACGCCATTGGTGCCGCCACCGATGTCGCTCACGGCGACCGGGCCTTTCCCGGAACCGCTGGCGGTGGTATCAAAGCCGTCAATGGTGCCTTCGAACTTCCCTTTCAATTGTGCGTCCGGCCGGTTGGTGACCGTGGTGACTGCCCCGATGATGCCAGTGTCAATCGTGGCGTTGCCGGGGCTGCCACCTGCGGGAATAATCCCGTCGACGGTGCCCATGCCCGACAGTTTGCCGGACTCATCCTGTGCCACAGTCACGTTGTACTGGCGCGGGTGTTTGGTATAGACCGTCGTGCCGGTGTAGGTGCCGGAAAGATCGGTGATGGCGGTGAGTGACGGATTGTTCGTCGGGAAGGAGAACCCGAATGCTCCGGTGGGATCGATCACTGGCGGCGTGCTGCCGCCGGAGAAGATCACGACGAGCTTTTTGGAATTCTCCGATGGCCCGTACCAAGTGTGCTGGTTGTTATCCGGTCCGGACAGCGACACAGGACCCTCGTTGTCGATCACACTCACTATGCTGCCGTTCGTATTGGGTATAAATTCCAGGAACACAATTGTGCTGTCCATCGTGTACGTGAAGCTGCCGCCCTTTCCAGTGAGCGTACCGTAGCCGGGGGGGACGTCCGTCGACCACACCACCTGACCCGAGCCGGTGGGGGTGATTTTGACGGTGAATGTGCCCGCGAAACCCGTGGCCCAAGACGCGAGCATCAACACGCCGAGAACCCACGCGAGCGTTCGGCGCGACTGAGATGGTTTTTGAATCATGATCGGTCCTTTCTGTTGGTTTGGTTGGTCGAGTTAGTTTTGCGTCCGCAATCCATTCTGGGCGACTATGGCGACTTGGGGCCGCGCGCTACGCGCAATGACCGCCAGCGCGTCCTGCGCCGCCGCGGTCCGCGCCCGCCGCAAGGCAAACACGGCGCGCATTTGGATGTTGAGACTGTTTTCCGAGGTGGCGATCTTCAGCAACTCCGGTACGATTTGCTGGTCGAAGGCCGCGGCAGCGGCCGACGCGGGCTGCAAACCGGCGGCGCGGCCGAGGGCATTGAATCCAGCCACGCGCGCAGCAACGTCGTCCTCCGCCTTGATCATCGGCAGCAACCGCTCGGCCGGGATGTTCGCCTGCGGCAACAACGCTTCGTACTGACGACGACGGACATCGGCCTCCGTCTCCTGCTCCGCCAGACCTGTCAGCGTTGGCCCGAGGTACTGGTCGTCGAAGTGGGCGCTGATTGCCCAAGCCGCCGAGGCCCGCACATCGGCATCGGCATCGCCTTCGGCCAGTCGCAGCAGAAACGGGACAACTTCCCTGGTGGAATAGGCCAGCGATTCTACCGCGACCACGCGCATTTCTGCGGGGGTGTCGGGCGCCGTGAGGTACTGGCCAAACAGGTCCGCAACCGTCGGGAACGGGAACTTGCCCAGGCTGTTCAGAATCTGCGTCGCCACGTCATCTTCCGGGACCTGGGCAAATGCCGTGGCCAGCGCGTCGCGCGCGGCGGGCGTGGCGAGATCGCCCAGCCCGAATGCGGCTTCGACGCGCACCGGTTCCGAACGTTGCGAGTCCGCCAGGATCTCCGACAACCGCGGCACGATCTCAACCGCGCCCAGCGCACTCAGACCACGGATCGCCGCCATCACCACTTGCTCGTCGCTGTCGTTCAGCAACGGCAACAACCAGTCTTTGACCGCGGGATTGCCGGTGCTGCCGATGAGCTGCGCCATGAATGCCTTGTGTTCGGGCGGCGCGGTGCGAAAAACTTTCAGCAACGCCGCGACCGCCTCGGGCGAGCCGACCCGCGCCAGCCGGTAGGCATAAATCCGGCGGTCAGCCAGGCTCAGACGCTCGTCAAGAAACCGGGCGATGGTTTCCTCCAAGGTCAGCCCGGTCTTCATGTACAGCCTCTCGGCCCGTCTTCGTATGTAACCTTCGATCTGCCGGCTCAATGCATTCACGATCGGCTTGGTCACGACTCGTTGCGCGCCGGGCAGCAGCGAACGCTGGACATCATCACTCGGGAAACGGTTCTCGATCCACACGCTGCTCACCACGAGGCTCGCCACCAACAACAGCGCGCCCAGAACGATGCCCGCGCCGAGCAGGCATCGTCCGCCGAGGCTCTTCGGCAGCCACTTGAACGGTCGGGGAGTTGTCGGAGGGGTTTTCATAAGTCAGGCATGGTGTCACAAGTTGAGCCTTGGCGGCGGAGGCCGGGAACGCGTCCGCGAAGAGCGAGAAACAGGGCGCCACCGCAGGAATTCGCAATCAAGTCGCGGAGGTTGTCGTCGTAGCCTCCGACGCCATTCTGTGGAATCGTCCGCGTCACCAGGTATTCGCAGATCTCGATGCACGATCCCAAACCCAGCGTCACCAGATAGATCGCGAACCGCGTGACGCCGTTGATCGGCACGCGTTTGATCCGGAAAACCTCCTGTACCGCCAGCGCGGCGAAAAATGCGTTGGCGAAGTGAACGTACTTGTCGTAGCGGATGCCGAAATAGATGTGGTCGTAGAGCCGTGCCCCACCAAAGTAAACCAGCCCACCGGCAAAATGAAGCATGATTCCCAGTTCGATAACGACCAGGAGCCATGCCGGATAGGCATAGCGTCGCAGCCAAATCCACAGCGCGGTGATCGCCAGCATAATCACCACCGCATAGAAGAAAAACTCGGCGATCCGTCCATTGCCCGCGTACTTCGTCCAACGGGCGTAGTACGCGAACACGCACATCAGCAGAAACAGCAGGAGGTTGAAGGCGAAGAATATGTCCACTCCGTTCAGGCGCGGCCCCGAGAAGAACTCGCTCGTGAGTGCTTCCGTACCAGCTCCTGTGCGTGGCACTGCCCGAAGATTCTGGTTGGAATTGGTCAATTCTGGTCCCTTCGTAACACGAGGCTCAACGGAATAGTCCCCTCTCATTTGAAGAAAGCCCCGAATACATGCCTTTCGCAGTCTCGCAGGTCCCTGCTTACTCCCCAAACATAAGATCGACAGTAATGCCAGGCGCGTCGCACAGTCAATAGTATTCCTGCCGGTGTGGCTGGCCGAGCGCATCTTCACACTGCCACCGGATTGTAGCCCCGAAAGCCTTCGGGGTAAGTCGTACCTCATCGGCCATCACAAAGGCCGCGAGCAGGCTCGCAGCTACAACCACCCTATCGGCTAGAAACATGGGAAACAGGGTCACATCTTGGCATTCAACATTTGGCCATTGATATCATTAGTGATTGTTGAATGACAAGCGAGCATTGCGGCGGCAGGGGAAGACTGGTAGGTTGATCACGCTTGGAGCGTGATTGAGCGGCAAGAGCGGACATGGACACCAACGGTCAACAGCACAATTTTGATTTCCTCGTCATCGGCAGCGGGATCGCGGGGTTGACGTTTGCGTTGAAGGCGGCGCGGGTGGGCAGCGTGGCGGTCATCACCAAGAAGCATCGCGCCGAGTCGAACACCAACTACGCGCAGGGCGGCATCGCGGCCGTGATGGCGGCGGATGACTCGTTGGAGTTGCACGTGCGCGACACGCTGGAGTGCGGCGCGGGATTGTGCAAGGAGGATGTGGTGCGCACTATCGTGAGCGAAGGCCCGGCGCTGGTGCGGGAGTTGGTCGAACGGGGCGTCAAGTTCAGTGAAAGGGAGAACAACAGTCGGGACAAGCCGCCTGCGCGCCGAGCTGCCTCCGCCAAAGCAGCATTGGCTGCGGCGGCCGGGAGCCTCGGCGGCGGCGCGAATGTCGGTCCCACAACAGAGTTCGACCTCGGACGCGAAGGCGGACATTCGCGGCGCCGCGTGTTGCACGCGGGTGACATCACGGGACGTGAGATCGAACGCGCGCTGCTCGCAGCAGTCGCGGCGGAGAAGAATATTGCCGTGTTCGAAGAGATGCTGGCGATCGACTTGATCACGACGCAGAAGGCGGGGCAGTCGGGCGCAAACCGCTGTCTCGGTTGCTACGCGCTGAACGAAAAGACCAATGCGGTCGAAGTGTTTGCCGCGAAGATCACGCTCATCGCAACGGGCGGTTCGGGCAAGGTGTATCTCTACACGAGCAACCCCGACATCGCCAGCGGCGACGGTCTGGCGATGGCCTACCGCGCAGACGCGGGCATTGCCAACATGGAATTCATTCAATTTCATCCCACCTGCCTGTATCACCCGAAGGCGAAATCGTTTCTCATCAGCGAAGCGGTGCGCGGCGAGGGCGCGATCCTGCGCGGCAAGGACGGAGAGCCATTTATGAAACGCTACCATCCAATGGCTGACCTTGCGCCGCGCGACGTCGTCGGGCGCGCGATCGACGCGGAGATGAAGAAAACGGGAGCAGAGTACGCGCTGCTCGACATCACGCACAAGGACGCCGACTTCATCCGGAAACGCTTCCCGAACATTTACGCCAAGTGCCTCGAGCTCGGCTACGACATGACACGCGAACCGCTGCCCGTCGTGCCGGCGGCGCATTACCAATGCGGCGGCGTGGTAACGAACGCGGACGGCGAAACGGAGATCGAAGGACTGTTCGCCGCAGGCGAGGTTGCATGCACGGGGCTGCACGGCGCCAATCGCCTGGCCAGTAATTCTCTGCTTGAAGCGTTGGTGGTCGCACACCGCGCGGCGCACGTTGCCGTAAAACAGCACTCCACACTCTCCGCTCCCGCCTCCGCTAAAGCTACGGCGGGCAAGCCACGCTCCACGCTCCCGCCGTGGGAAAGCGGCAACGCCGCCGACCCCGACGAACTGGTTGTCGTCACGCACAACTGGGACGAGATTCGGCGGTTGATGTGGGACTACGTCGGCATCGTGCGCACTGATAAACGCCTGCTGCGGGCGCGGGCGCGCATCCAGAACCTGCAGCGCGAGATCAATCAATTCTACTGGGACTACAAAGTCACGCCCGACTTGATCGAGTTGCGCAACCTCGCACTTGTGGCTGAGCTCATCATCGAGAGCGCACTCCAGCGAAGGGAGTCCCGCGGATTGCACTACACGTTGGATTATCCAAGCCTGCAGCCTGATGCGCGCGACACCGTGCTGCGAAAAGCCTGAGAGCACCTGACATAACTAGAAATCGTCTCATAAATGGTGGGACGGGCCTCCATGCCTCTCCAATCGCGCGCACAGGCAGGGACGCCTGTGCCACCAGAAGTTTATGAGACCCCTTCTTCCGGGCTAGCGTCCCTGACCTTCCTTCGTCAGCGGCGCGGCCTCAAAACTGACGCTCGTGACGTTGGCAGCCAGCCCTTTGGGCAGGGTGATGAGAAAATCGTCGGTGTAAAACTTGTTCGTCTCCCACCGCGCAATCGGCCATATGCCCTGGCCCAACGGCTTGAACAGAGAGGCGTAGCTCTCGGCTTCCCGTGTCCCTGTGTTTATTCGCGCGATGCAACGCACCGCCAGATCCGTGTTCGTGTGACCTAGAACCGTGCTGTAGGTTGTCGCGCGAACGATGTCGGAGTCGCGATCCTTGGGGGAGGGAACCTGGGTGAAAAAGAGATCTTCGATCCGTACGCCGCAACCGAGCTCAACGGTCTGCCGCTGTATGCCTTGCGGCAAGCCATCGCGTTCGACCAAGTGACGGGCGTCGAGCGCCGGGCCCCGGCGCGAATAGAGGAGAAGGCCATCTTCTGCGGCAATGAGATGCAGGTCGGGAATCGCTTCCGCCTGTCGCTGCAACTCGCGCAGGCGACCCAACCAACCCGAGTTGACAGCCGTCTGCCACAGGTCTTGCAGATCCAAAAACACGTAGTCAATGTCCGCTCGGATGGGAGGATCGGTGTAAAGATACCGTTGCTGGATGAAGCAGGCTGCGATTCGTCGAGTCGCAAAGAGAGAGCCATTCTGCTGGACCGGTTGTCCGATGCGCCGCACCAGCGGGAGGCGGCCGGGGGAACGATGGACGGCAAGCGTATCCTTGCTCCACGGTTGTGCGCCGAGAAAAAGTGAGAACACGCTACAGGTGACGGTAGCGCCCAGCAGCGCGGAGAAGCGGCGTGGCGCGTCCGATTCCTGCAGTGCGCGAACCAGCGCCCAGAACGCCACCGGCAGGAGAGCCGCCTGATAATGAAAACAGATGTTCTTCATGATCGGGCTCAAGCAGCAGAAGACGAATGTCAGCGATCCGACAAACAAAACCTGCGGCTTCTTCAACGGCAGAAACAGCAGCGGCGCCAGAAGTGCGGCGGCAAAGCAAAAGGAAGTGGAATCAAACAGTCTTCCCCAGAACAATCGCGGCCTAGTAAGCGGAGAGAGCAGGATTTCCCACTTCGTCTGACCAAGGTCGTAGAAGAAGCGTGTCATCCCGTACTCACGACCGCTGACGGCGGGTATGAGAAAAGAGCTCGCCAGCAGGAAATAGCCGAACGCAAGCGTCGCCAAGGTCACGCCAACGGTTCGCCGGCGTTCAAACAGCGCGAGGTACAGGCCAAACGTGCCGATGACGACGGCAGCTTCCTCCTTGATCAAGATCGCCCAAATGGCCATCGTCAGCGCCCAGCGTTGCCGCCCGTTCAGCCAAAACGCCAGGGCTGCAAAGTACAGTGGGAGGCAGAGATTGCCCCAACGAAAACCGTACGAAGAGCTGTACACAAACTGCGACGTGGACGGGTACACCAACCACACGAGCACGAGCAGCAGCGCAGCCGCTTCGTCCTTGAACGCGCGCCTGCCGATGACGTACAGCGGCGCGGTCACTCCGAACACCGCCGCGAGTTGCAGCAGAATCGTGAGCTTCAGATCCGGATAGACCAGCCACAACGGCAGGAACGGCAGGACCCCCGGGCAAACGTGGTCGTAGAACATGGGTTTGTCCGGGTTCACGCTCAGGAACAGTTCGCGTGGATTCGTCATCGCATTGAACATGAGTCGTGCGCTCTCACCGCAATCCGGATAACCGAGCGCGACGTCGTTCAGATACCGCACCTGCTCCCACCATTGACAAACCGCCAGGAATGCGACCGCGCCCCACACGCCGGCTCGGAGCGCTGCGCCGGCGCGCACGTGCGAAGCCGACCCGCTTCTCCGCAACCACAACAGGGTCGTCCAGCCACACACAGTGGCAAACAACATCATGTCGTACGTCTGAATGGGAAGATGCGCGAGCCTCTTGGCGAGGACGAGCGCCGAACCAGTCGCCAAGAGGGCGGCGGTGCACGCGGTGTCGCGGCATTCGCGCGTCCTTCCAGCCAGCACGACGAGTCTGGAAACGACGGCGACCAAAACGACGCCGAAGCATGCGAACTCAACAGACCCCGGCACGATTGGCCGCGCCACAAAATTCTCCGGCGAGTACCGATATCCGAGAAGCACCCAGAAGCTGCCAACCGTCGCTGCGCCGATGGCGACGACCGTAAAGGACCAGCAGAGTTGAACAGTTCGGTTTTGGCCGTCTGGCTGCACGAACGCGGAGCTTAGCGTGTGAACCCGCCGCTCTCAAGGCTTGAAAAGCTTTCGGTCGGCTGATAGTGTGCGCTGCGACCCCCGACGTGGGCGCGTAGTTCAGTTGGCTAGAACGCACGGATCACACCCGTGAGGTCATAGGTTCGAGTC
>Ga0187886_1003066_pt1 | contig 12759 bp, 4 predicted proteins | sample June2016WEW_20_1_FD_133001 | JGI IMG/M metagenome (GOLD analysis project Ga0187886, IMG submission 133001) | Peatland microbial communities from SPRUCE experiment site at the Marcell Experimental Forest, Minnesota, USA - June2016WEW_20_150 | ecosystem: Environmental > Terrestrial > Soil >...
AGTTTCCAGCGCTTCAACGCCACTGCTATCACCAAGCAGGCTGCCAGGGGGATGGCGAGGGGCCAGAACGTTTGCGGCTGGCCCCGCGGGATCGTCCACGGCGCGGGAGTTCGCGGAGGGGCCGACGCGGGTCGAGAATTGACTTGGACAGTGAGTGCGTCAGACAAGCTGCCATTTGCAGGCAATGTTGGCGCGGCGGGATCGAAGATGCAGGTCGAGCCGCTCGGAACATTCAAGCATTGGAAGCTTACGGTGCCCGTCGCACCATTCTGTGAATTGAGGGTGACAGTGAATCTGGCCGATTGTCCGACGGACAGCGATGCCGAGGTTGGAGACACGCTTCCAGTAAAATCCGCCGAGCCCACCTGGAGCGTGGCCGACGCAGAGTGTGTTAGAGAACCGACTGTGCCCGACACGGTGAATTGGTACGCGCCGGGAGCCACATTCTGAGTTTGAACTGTAAGAATGAGTGGCTGGGAAGAGGGAAACTGGACTCCTGACAAGGACGTGGAAGCCCCAGTTGGCAAGCCGCTGACCGACAATTGCACGGGCTCGGAGAATCCGCCAATGCCGGTAAGCGACAACGAATATATAACCAAACCTGTCGCCGGTGCTACTTGCGAAGACGGTGAAATGGACAGTGCGAAATCGCCCACGCTGAATGGGATGGGTATGTGCGCCGTTACGAGGCTATCCGTGAAAACAGCCGTGGGCAAGTAAACTCCGGGTGGCGTCGCCGTTTCCGTGGTGATAGTCATCTGTTCAACCAGCACCTGGCCGGGTGGCAAAGGTATGGGATTCATGCTGAATTGGCACGCGGCGCCGACGGGGAGGCCCTGGCAAGAGGGCTGAATCAGCGTGGAGTAGCCACCGAGGCTTGCGATGGCCAACTCGTAGCCAACGGACTGCGAAGGGGCAATCACTGGTGTGCTGGCAGGCGCGTTTATCACCACTACGATGAAACCTGTTCCCTGAGCGTTGGCGGCCTGCGTGCCGTATGTCGTGTGAGTCTCGCTTCCGAGTTGGCCGGTCAGTGCGAAAACACGGTTTGGGTTGAAGTCAGGGCCAATCTGGAAGGTAACTTCCTGACTAACCGTCCCTGCAGGGAATGTCACGGTCGCAGGTAACGAAATGTTCGGGTCACTTGCGGAAAGTTGCACGGCCGTATCGATACCCGACGGAAACGCCAGCGCTAGTTGAAGCTTCCCCTTAGCTCCAATTACCGGAGAGGATGTGAGCGCAAGGCCGAAAGAGGGTCCGGGCTGTGCAGTAAGAATATCGTAAGAAGAGGTGTACCCGTCCATTTCGACGAGGTCGGCCCGACGGTCGCCGTTAACATCGCCGACGAGTTGGGGAGCGAGCAAGGCGCCCAAACCAAAGCCCACGTTTGAAGGGGTGAACGTCCCGTCGCCGTTCCCAGCCAAGATTGCCAATGTTAATGAGAGCGGGGCCCCGGTAAAGACCCCTTCAGAGCCGACATATGAGCCGCCTACGCCTTGTTGGTACACAGCGACGTCGATGTTTCCGTCACCGTTGAAGTCGCCGATGCTTGGTCCGAGAGGCCATAGCGGCTTGTCCGGAGCGCCAAACAGCAAAGCCTGAGCGTACTGGTCGGGGAATGGCCCGAACGTGCCGGTCAACTGGAACGTCCCGTCAGAGTGGCCTACATAGGTTCGGAAGGTACGCGGGAGTCCATTGGCAATGACTTCCCTACTAACAGACTCCTCGACCAAATCGGGAATCCCGTCTTTATTGAAGTCCGCCGTGGCGAAGTAGGAGGTACTGCCGGGATTGCTGAAGAGCAACCGCGGACCTTGGAACGTCCCGTCGCCGTTTCCAAAAAGCTCGTAAAAGGCATTGTCATCGCCGGGCGAAAACAATCCATTGCCTGATACAAGCAAATCCAGTTTACCGTCTCCGTTCACATCCGCAGCGAGCATTCCCCTAATTGAAAAGTCGAAAGTTGTACGGGTGAGCGAGATCGCCGCACCCTGTGTAAATGTTCCATCACCATGCCCGAGAAATGTAACCAGCGCGGGAGTCTGGCAAGATCCACTCGGATAGCAGTCGTAATAGAAGAGAAGGTCCAGCTTCCCATCATTATTGAAATCCCCGACGATAAAGAGCATCGGCCAACTATTGGTAAACGGTGTCGAAACAGGCTCCTGAAACGTCCCATCGCCATTGTTTTTGGAGTAAACCAGGTAGCCCAACGGATTTGGCTGACTTGGAGTCCCTTGCCAGACCAGTACCAGCAGGTCTGGGAGGCCGACGCCCCGAAAATCCTCCAATGCGAAATCCCAGATGCCCTGGTTTACTCCGACGTCGAGAATTGGGGAGCGAATCGGAGGCCCAAACCGACCCGTAGCGTCTCCCCGAAGGACACTGATGCCGTAAGGCAGAGGATACTGGGCGCCCGATTCGAGGTACACAAGGTCTTTATACTCGTCATGATTCACATCCAAGTACATGAGAACGCTGCAGGGAGAATTGTAAACTGCGTGCATTTGACCAGCAGTGAGGTAGCCGAGATAACCTCCCGCAGGCCCGCCGAATCCCCCTTGACCATCGTTGAGATAGACGCTCAGCGAATCGGTTCCCTGATTTGCAGTGATAAGGTCTAAGTGGCCATCGCCATTCAAGTCGGCGGCAGCGATGGAATACATTCCAGCCTCGCCTCGGAAAATCGCAGGTGCCGCGAAGTTCCCGGCCCCGTCGCCGAGTTGGATACTTACAGCGTTGCCCATGGCCATTGGGTAGTCGGCGTCGATCGTAAATGGGAAGGCCGCGCTGATGAGGTCAGGCTTCCCGTCACCGTTGACATCTGCAAGTAGGGCTGCGCCCGGCGAAATGCCTGAGCCGAAAATGCGGGAATTCGAAACATCGAAACTCCCGTCGCATAGGCCGGGAAAGAAAGTGGCATTGCCCTCCGTGTCCAAGATTACCGCATCAGTGCAGCCGTCCCCGTCGATGTCACCCAAAGCCGCGGCCGTGGCCGCAATCCCTAGACCGCTAGGAACCTGGCCGGCGGAGAGGTCTGCGAAGAATTGCTGGTACTCTTTGAACAGCCCATTTCCCTGGTTTAGGTACACACGCGCACCGGAGTTAGACATCTGGCCCTCGAGGTTTATGCCGCCAAAGAGAGCGTAACTATAGTCGAGGGCCACAATGTCTGGCAGTCCGTCACCGTTCAGGTCCGCCGCCGCGATATAGAAGGTGTCAAATAGAAGACCCTTGATCTGGCCGAAGTGGGTGACGGGCAGGCCGAGCTTCCCTGTTCCGTCTCCGGGGAGGAACGCCAGTTGGCCTGTGGACTGATCCCCAAATAGGCCGACAACCACGTCCAGATTCCCATCCCTGTTGAAATCTGCCACCGCGAGACCCTCGGGCAAACCCGGCACGTAGAATTTGCGCTCAGGGCCAAAAGTGCCGTCGCCATTGCCGAGCAGAACTCCCACAGACCCGCTGTCGGCTTCCCCGACGATCAAGTCCAACTTTCCATCTTGATTGATGTCTGCGACAGCGAGAGCCGTCGGCGCCTGACCCTTTAGCGGAATGATAGTGGGGATTTGCGATGTGCCATCCCCCTTCCCGAGATAGATCCATATGTTGTCGTTCCCACCGTTCGCCACTGCCCAGTCGACGTGGCCATCGCCATTCAAGTCCCCTGTGACCACGGCGGTGGGAAGGAATCCAGCCGGAAGGGTTGGCCGGAAATTGAACCCCGGGGGCGGTGACGGAGGCGAAGCGCCCTGAACTAGCGGTCCGGCTTCAGTCCATCGCGCTGCATTTGGCGTGGCCAACCCTGCACGGCGACGAGCAAATTGGGCCAGGTAGTCAATGCCTCGCTGCGCAGTGTACTTCCAGCCCTGGAAGCGACCGGGAAGCAGCACGGCTCTCGGCTTGGTAACACCAGGTGAGGTGGGCGCTCCGGCAGTAGCCAACGGTGAAGGGGCACTGATCGCTGCGGGCGTACTCGGCGAAGTAATCGTGAATGTGACCGCGTTGGAAAACGTGTTAACGGCATTTTGAACCTTGATCGTCACAGTGCCTGCATTCGTGAGCAAATAGCCAGGCACGGGGAAGGTAATCTGGCTAGGGTTCACGAAGGTTGATTGGGCTGCTGTGTCGTTCCACCAAACGTCCGTGCCGAAGTAGAAATTCGAGCCGCTGATCGTAAGAACAAAACCGAAGCTCCCGGCAGGAACACTGGAGGGGGAGATTGACGTAATGACTGGTACTGCGGGAGTAATCGTAAGTGTGGCACCTGCCGTACCGCCCCCAGGAGGCGGATTCGTCACACTAATCCTAAAGTCACCCCCGTTGAGGCTGGAAATCGTGTTGACAGGAATTAGGACCTTCAGCTCCGTGCTGCTGACGTATTCGGTCACGAATCGAGGAGGATAGCCGTATGTGGACGCATACGAGGTAGGGAGGAATCCTGTCCCCCTCATGGTCAGCCACGTGTCTGCGCTTCCAGCCGGAATACTCGATGGGGAGAGGGAGGTTACGGTCGGGGCCGGGTTGGAACCTGGGTTTGACGGTGCGAGGGTCCATAACAGCGACATGCCGTTGGCAACGGCCAGTTCATCCATGCTCCACTGCGTTCCAACATTCTGGGTGACCTCCATCCCGATCGTAGCGGTCGCGCCATAGTCTTGGCTGGAACAGGAACCGCCGAAAACAACATTGGAATAGTTGAACCAAAAATTCCCGCTCTCCTCCGGGAAGACGACCTCGAAGGTCACTGTGGTGTTGCTCTCCGTGTGGCAATCGTACGTGCGCACGTTGCGCCACTCAATGATGAGGTGGCGGTTTGGGGCTGCCCCCGTAACGTCCCAGAATACGTTCTGATCCGTCCCCTTAACCGGGTAGAGATCCGACCAGAATGGCGCGACCAGGGTCACGACGGGCTGGTCAATGGCCGGGGGAGGAGGGTTCTGCCCATTTATCAACTGCAAGTAGTTAAGCGGGAGGTACCAATTGATGAAGTCGCCGAATGCGTTTGTGAAGCTGATCGTTCCATTGCTGCTTATGTAGAGGGTCGAAAATTGCCCACCACCGAACTGAACGGGGAAAGGCGCGGTGATGGTTGCCACCGAGTCATCGTCAACATTGAGATTCGTTCCAGTAATGGTTTGGTAGTGAAAGTCTGTCTCGCCGACCGTGTAGTTTCTGAGGACAGTGGCTTGGACGGTCTGCCCGTTGGAGAATGCTAGCGTGTAGTTACCTAAACCAGACGGTGCCCACTGGCCGGTGTAAATGCCGTCTCGGGCGGCTTGGTCGGGAGCCGCGCCGTCGTCGAGTAGGTTAATCACCTGGCCACCAGGAGTAACCGTCACCTGCACAGGTCCGGCGGGCTGCCCGCAACTGATGTTTAACGCAGCAAGGGTCAGAGGCTGCCCCACCGTGGCGAAGACGGAGTCCAGAGAAGGCTGGAGGCGCTCGGAAATTGTGGAATTCGAGCACGTCATCGAACCGTACGCATTAAGGTGCTTCCCGGTGATCGTCTGGGCGAGCGCCGGAATCGAGTCACCACCCGTGAGAATCAAGTTCTTGATAGCACGCCAGTCGCGGTTTGAATCCTGAGCGGCCAGGAGTGCTGCCACCCCGGTAACGTGAGGTGCTGCCATGGAGGTGCCGGACATGGTGCCGTAGGCAGCACCGGGTAGGGTACTAAGAATGTCTTCGCCCGGTGCACCCAAGTCCACTGTGCGTCGGCCGACATTCGAGAAGGCTGCAAGCGCATCGAATCTGTTAGTCGCCGCAACAGGAATGACGTTGGGAAGGAAGATGCTCGCAGGATAGGTTGAGACCACATCGTTATCGTCGAAGCCGTTTCCAGCGGCGGCAATAAACAAAATCCCGTCTTGCTCTTGCGCAGTGACGGCATCGACCAAAGCTTGCGAACTGAAATTTCCTCCCCAACTGTTGTTGGTGGCAATGATGTTCACGCCGTGGTCTTTCAGCATCTTGACGTAATCAAGGCAGGTGATCGCGTCGGCCATCGAGCCGGTTCCCGTGCTGTCGAGAAACTTACAGGCCAGCTGTTTGACGTTCCAGTTCACCCCAGCGATGCCGAGTGAATTGTTGCCCACGGCGCCGATGATCCCCGCCACGTGAGTGCCGTGACCGAAATCGTCCATGGGGTCGGAGGAGTTATAGACCGGCGCGATGCCGTAGCAGCTTCCGAAGCCACCACTCCCATCCGTGCCATCCGGATTACAGTAGGTCGTGGTCAGCATATTGGGCGCGAGGTCGGGGTGGTTATAGTCGATCCCGGTGTCGATCACGGCGACGACGACGTCCTGCGAGCCCTGTGTAATATCCCAAGCCTGGGGCGCGTGGATGTCCGCTCCTTGAGTTCCGCCATCCTGCCCGCTATTCCTCAGACCCCACTGGTCTGGGAAATGGGGATCATTGGGCTGAGTGAGCGCGTGGACAATGTAGTTCGGCTCTGCGTAGAGAACATCTGGGTCGTGGCGGTAACTGCGCAACGCGTCCTTGACGGACACCCCTGAGGAAAGTCTCGCAAGGTGCAAGCCCTTGACAGTCCTGAAGCCTCTCATGACCGTTGCTGCGACCCTCGCATGAGAACGAAGCATAGCGCGCTTGGTGGTGCCGGGCTTGAATCGGCACGTCTGAAACCGCGCACTTCTCCAGAGGTGGTGCGGTCTCGTATCTGCGCAAACGGGTAGGAAAGTGCAATCAGCATCGAAAGAAGGAAAAACAAGAACGAAAGTGACGGTTTTCCACGCATACGATCGTTCGAGGGGGAGGTTCTTGGCCGGAAATTCCAATTCAATTTACCGACCGCGTCGTAATATACGTGTAGATGGCTCCCTGGTCAACATGATAGACATCTGCTTCAGACATAATGGCCAAGTTGCCTTTAGGCGCCGTGCGTTTCAAGGAACGGGGAGATAGTCCGCGATTCCCGCGCATCTTGGGCCAGTGCCAAATGCGTGCATGAGCGGGGGTAGTGGTGGAAGTAGAACTTGGGAATGCCGCACAGAGACACGTCGTTGAAAACGATAACGTGACCCACAGGCACTCCCGCTGGATCGACCCAGTCAGCCACCATTCGATGTGGTGTAATCACATCCCAGCGCCTTTCCATATCCTCCGCGAACTACCTAAGATAATCGGTCAATACCTTTACTCCGCCTTTCTGGCACGTCTTCGCGTCGATGACGAAGGTGAATGCCTCGTCCCCCAGCGTATAGGCCGCACGGCTCTATCCGTCTCGCACCGGCCCCAAGAGCCTGGGAGATGTTCGTCCCCAAATGGATTCCGCCTTGTGCGAGTTCACGAAACATCGTAGGATTCAGGCATGAAACTCTCCCGTTGTAGCGGCATCCTGCTCCATCCGACGTCGCTGCCCGGGAGACTCGGTATCGGTGACCTCGGTCGCGAAGCCTGTCGATTCGCGGATTTCCTGGCTGACACCGGACAGCGAATTTGGCAGGTGCTCCCTCTGGGTCCGACGGGTTACGGAGACTCACCGTATCAGTGTTTCTCGGCGTTTGCCGGCAATCCGCTGTTGGTGGGCCTTGAGAAACTGGTTGCGGAGGGCGACCTCTCGCCGGACGACCTGGCAGAAGATCTCCCGGCGTTTCCGGATCGCCAAGTGGACTTCGGCTGGGTCATCCAACACAGACTCCCGCTTCACAAAAAGGCGGCGAAGAACTTTCTTGCCCGCGCTTCTGCGACGCGGCGCGAGGACTTTGACACGTTCTGCCGGCAGAACGCCCCCTGGCTCGACAACTACGCTCTGTTCATGGCCCTTAAGGAAGCGCACGGCGGGGAAGCGGTGTGGAACAAGTGGGAGGGTGACATCGCCACGCGCCAGCCGGAGGCGCTCGCGCGCTGGGAAGCAGTTCTGACGGAACCGATTAACACCCAGAAATATGTTCAGTATCAGTTCTTTAAGCAGTGGTCAGAGCTCAAGGCCTACTGTCACGATCGGGGAATTCAGATGATGGGCGACCTCCCCATCTTCGTCGCCCACGACAGTGCGGACGTCTGGGCCCAGCCGGAACTGTTCCACCTCGACGCTGACGGCAACCCGTCCGTGCAAGCCGGAGTTCCGCCCGACTACTTCAGCGCCACCGGACAACTGTGGGGTAACCCGCTCTACCGCTGGGACGTGATGGCCGAGACGGGCTATTCCTGGTGGATTGACCGTTTTCGATCGACACTGAGGCTGGTGGACATCATCCGCCTCGACCACTTCCGCGGGTTCGAAGCTTACTGGGAGATCCCCGGCAACGAGAAGACCGCGCTCGACGGCCACTGGGTGAAGGCGCCGGGTGCCGAGTTGTTGGGGGCCGTGCAGAAAACGCTCGGTGACCTGCCCATCGTTGCCGAGACCCTCGGTGTGATCACGCCCGAGGTCGAGGCACTGCGCGACCGGTTCGGTTTTCCCGGCATGGGGATCCTGCAATTCGCCTTCGGCACGGACCCTCAGGCGCCCGATTTCAAGCCTCACAACTACAGCCGCCACTTTGTGGTTTATACCGGGACGCATGATAATGATACGACGATCGGCTGGTGGACCTCGAGCGGCGTCGGCGACAGCACGCGGACGGCAGACAACATCCGGGCAGAAAGAGAGTTCGCGCTCAAGTACCTGGGGACGGACGGCCGGGAAATGAACTGGGTGCTCATCCGCGCTATCTTGGCCTCGGTGGCCGATACGGCGATCATTCCACTTCAGGACGTACTGGGTTTGGGCAGTGAAGCGCGGATGAACTTGCCGGGCACGTCCAGCGGCAACTGGCGGTGGCGGTTTACGGCAGACCAACTGACACCGGAAATCGGCGAGCGCTTGCGAAAGTCGACCGTGATCTATGACCGGGCCTTGAAGCAATGACGAGCGGTTGGTGGCTAGTGAAGAACGACGATAAACGATGAATGAAGCAGTGACGAGTGGCTGGTGACTGCTTTGTGCGCCGGCAGGTAAGCTCTATGGAAAAACCGCGATTGAGTTTCTGGCAGATCTGGAACATGAGCTTCGGATTTCTCGGCATCCAGTTTGGCTGGGGCCTGCAAATGGCGAACATGAGCGCCATCTACGAGTACCTCGGCGCTCGCCCCGACCAGATCCCCATCCTCTGGCTGGCCGCGCCTTTGACCGGCTTGATCGTCCAGCCGATCATCGGGCACATGAGCGACCGCACCTGGAACCGGCTAGGCCGGCGCCGCCCCTACTTCCTGGCCGGTGCGCTCGCGGCTTCGGCGGCCCTGATCCTGATGCCCCAATCCTCCGCACTCTGGATGGCGGCAGGGCTGCTCTGGATCATGGACGCCTCCATCAACATCAGTATGGAGCCCTTTCGTGCCTTCGTGGCGGACCTGCTGCCCGAGGAGCAACGCACACGTGGCTTTGCCATGCAGAGCCTGTTTATCGGGCTGGGCGCGGTCATAGCCTCGGCACTGCCCTGGACGATGACGAATCTGTTCCACGTTCAGAACGCCCAAGCGACGGGGCACACCATTCCGCTCACGGTGCGACTTTCTTTCTACGTGGGAGCCATCGCTTTCTTCGGCGCGGTGATCTGGACCATCGTGAGCACGAGGGAGTATCCGCCTGACGATCTCGTGGCTTTTACAAAGATGAAGCAGGCGAAGTCCGGCTTCTTTGACAACGCGGGGGCGATCTTCCGGGCGATTGGGCAAATGCCTGTGACCATGAAGCAACTGGCGTGGGTCCAACTCTTCACCTGGCTGGGACTCTTCTGCATGTGGCTCTATTTCCCCGTCGCAGTGGCCCGCAACGTCTTTGGCGCTGCCGACGCGACTTCACCCGTTTATACCCGGGGCGTGGAGTGGGCAGGCATCTGTTTTGGACTGTACTCTGGCGTCTGCTTCGTTTTCTCCTTCGTGTTGCCGGCTCTGGCGCGGGCGCTCGGCCGCAAGATGACGCACGGCCTCTGCCTGCTGTGCGGCGCGGCGGGGCTGTTGTCCGTGGCCGTGATCCACAATCAGTACCTGCTGTTGCTTTCCATGACCGGGGTGGGCATCGCCTGGGCCAGCGTCCTGGCTATGCCTTACGCCATCCTCGCCGGTTCGCTGCCGGCCGAGAAGATGGGCGTTTACATGGGCATCTTCAACTTCTTCATTACCATTCCCGAGATCACGGCCTCGCTCTTCTTTGGTTGGGTTATGTTGCATCTGCTCCACAACAATCGGGTGGCGGCCGTGGTGGCCGGCGGGTTTTTTATGATCCTGGCGGCGCTTTTGATGAAACGAGTTGTCGACGTCGCTATGAAAGAAGCGCCGTCCCCGAAAGCAGATGCAGCTATTAGCGGCTAGCGACCAGCGGCTAGAGAAGAAAAAGATCGAGGCCTCTAGCTACCGTTCTGACATGAACAAACTTCACAATACCTACTGTCGCGCTTTAGTTCTTGTCGTTCTGGGCGGGCTCGTCAGCAGTGGGCGCTCTGCATCACCGCCCAAGCCGAGTGCTGAAGGCGCGCCACGGGTCCTCAAGATTGATCCGCCCAACTGGTGGGTGGGTCACTCGATCAATCCCGTCCGGCTGCTGATTCGGGGGCGCAATCTTTCCGATGCTCGCGTGGAGCCGCAAGGCATTGGCCTCAGGGCAAGCAATGTTCACTCGAACGCCGCCGGGTCCTACTTATTCATGGACTTAACGATTGACCGCAGCAGCAAGCCGGGCCGACGCGCACTTAAGGTAATCAATGCCGCCGGCTCAACCGACTTTCCTTTCGATGTTCTCGCCCCCTTGCCGCGCAATGGCCGTTTCCAGGGGTTCTCCCCGGACGACTTCATCTACGAGATCATGCCGGATCGCTTCTCCAACGGCGACCCTTCGAATGACAACCCTCCTCAGTCGCCCGGACTGCTGGATCGCTCCAAGCCCCGCTACTATCACGGCGGCGATCTCCAGGGCATCATCAATCACCTGTCCTACCTGAAGCACCTTGGAGGAACCGCGCTCTGGCTGACTCCGATCTACGACAACGTGAACCATTTGAACGAACGCGAGCGTTACGACAACCAGGCGATTACCGACTACCACGGCTACGGCGCGGTTGATTTCTACGGCGTGGAGGAGCATTTTGGCGACCTGGCGAAGCTGCGTGAGCTGGTGGACGATGCCCACAAGCTGGGTATCAAAGTCATCCAGGATGAGGTGGCCAACCACACCGGACCTTATCATCCCTGGGTCCAAGACCCCCCCACGCCGACGTGGTATCACGGCGGCGAAGCTGCCCATCCCGAGGAAACCTGGCAAACCTGGACGCTCATCGATCCCCACGCTCCGGCTCAGCTCCGGAGCGCGGCACTCGACGGCTGGTTCATCAACATCCTGCCCGACTTGAACCAGGACGATCCCGAAGTCGAGCGTTACGTGATTCAAAACACGCTCTGGTGGATCGGCATCGCCGGCTTTGACGCCATCCGTGAGGACACGCTTCCCTACGTGCCACGGCGCTTCTGGCACAACTGGATGGCCGCCATCAAGCGCGAGTATCCGCGCGTCAACGTGGTGGGAGAGGTCTACGACGGAGACCCCGCCATGACCTCGTTTTTCCAGGGCGGCAAGCCCCGATTCGACGGCGTGGACTCGCGCGTCGACACCGTATTCGATTTCCCGCTGCTATACCCGATCCGGCGCGCCTTTGCAGAAGGGAGGTCGCTGCGTGAGACGGCCGTCATGTTGGCTCACGACAATCTCTACCCGAACCCCAGCTTGCTCGTAACTTTCATTGGCAATCACGACATGCCGCGCTTCATGAACGAGCCCGGTGCCAGCATTGCCGGGCTGAAGCTGGCACTGACGTTCATCATGACGACGCGCGGAGTTCCCATGATTTACTCGGGCGACGAGATTGCCATGCCGGGCGGAGGTGACCCCGACAATCGCCGGGACTTCCCCGGCGGCTGGTCCGGCGACCCGCATAACGCTTTCGAGGCTTCAGGCCGCACGCCGGACGAAGAGACGGCCTTCGAGTACCTCTGCAAGCTCGCCCAATTGCGCAAGGAATTGGAACCCTTGAGGCGGGGCAGGCTCGTCGACCTGTTCGTGGGCGATCAGACTTGCGCCTACGCGCGCCTCACCGACCGGCAGTCAGTCGTCGTGATCGTCAACAATGGGGTCGAGGGCGCGACCGTCGAATTTGACGGCGATCCAGCCCGCCTGCCGAACGGAACGACCCTCACCGATCGGCTGGGGGTCGGCCCTCCGTTGCAGGTGCGCGACGGCAAGATAAGAGCCACGTTGCCCGAACGCACCGCGAGCATCTATGTGAAGAAGAATCGACTCGTTGATTCCTCGAGCCATTGAGTGAATAAATGACCGCCGACAGGCGCGAGTCGGAGGTCAAAGGTCGAGGGGTCGGATCGGTCTTTGGCTTTCAACCGTCGACTTCCATGGCTGGCAGGCCTGCAATTCCCTTGCTGACTATGGAACGGCACTGCCCCGACTGAAGGGAACGGATCTGTGAAGCCACCCGCCGACCGGACCGCCCCACCTCCACCGCACGACGCTGCCGGGTCCCGCAATGTGCTTCGCAGACGATGTGCCCGCAGGAGCGTTTCTTGCGCAATATCTTCAGCCTCGCCGGCATCCCGAACGAGGTGGCGGATGTATCGCGTCACGGGGGTGCGATACTGCTCAATTTCGTCTACAGTGGGCGAGGAGGTTGACATAAGTGCGGATCCCGCCGCTGCAATAGTATATACCCGCACCACTGCCCGTTCAGTGATTCAGGACGCACGTCGAGCGAG
>Ga0187886_1003067_pt1 | contig 12752 bp, 12 predicted proteins | sample June2016WEW_20_1_FD_133001 | JGI IMG/M metagenome (GOLD analysis project Ga0187886, IMG submission 133001) | Peatland microbial communities from SPRUCE experiment site at the Marcell Experimental Forest, Minnesota, USA - June2016WEW_20_150 | ecosystem: Environmental > Terrestrial > Soil >...
AGCCACGGATTTGAAGTCCAGATGGGGCGTGATCCCTTGGTAGGGTTTGAATCGACCAATCTTTCGGTTTTACGACCCTATGGCGTCTGGGTGGTGATCAGTCCCTTCAACTTTCCTGCCGCCCTGACCGGGGGGCCGACAGCCGCAGCCCTTGTCACCGGCAACACGGTTGTGATCAAGCCCGCGACTGACACACCCTGGACGTCGCGCTTGATGGCTGAGTGCCTGCGTGACGCCGGTATCCCGGAAGGGGTGTTTAATTTCGTAACTGGTCCTGGCAGCACGCTCGGGCAGGCTTTGATCGAAGCGCCGGAAGTGGCTGGGATCACTTTTACCGGTTCCTATGACGTGGGCATGCGCATTTTCCGCGATTATGGCCGAGGGCGTTGGATTCGCCCGACCATTCTTGAGTTAGGCGGAAAAAATCCTGCTGTGGTGACCAGGCACGCCGACCTCGAAGCTGCCGCGGTTGGCATTATACGCTCTGCTTTTGGCCTCCAGGGACAAAAATGTTCGGCTTGTTCGCGGGTTTTCATCGAAGAACCGGTTTATGAAAAACTGGTATCCAGGTTGGTCGAATTGACCAACCAACTGGTGATCGGCGATCCCATCGAAAGGTCTACGAATCTGGGCCCGGTAATCAACCGCGGCTCTTATCGTGATTACCAGGAGTTCAGTGAAGAGCTTGGCCAGTCTGGCGAGATCCTGACCGGTGGGAAGATCCTGACCGGAAAGAATTATGCCAGGGGATATTTCTGTTTACCTACTCTGGTGGCTGACCTGCCTGAAGATCACCATTTGTGGCAGGACGAAATGTTCGTCCCTATTACAACCATCGCCCGCGTCAAGAATTTTGACGAGGCCATGCAGCGCGCCAACAACGTACAATATGGCCTGACGGCGGGGTTCTATGGATCTCAGGATGAAGCGCAGGCTTTCTACGACCAGGTCCAGGCCGGGGTGACCTACGCCAACCGCTCCCAGGGAGCGACCACCGGCGCCTGGCCCGGTTTCCAACCTTTTGGCGGATGGAAAGGCTCCGGTTCTACCGGGAAAAATGCTGGAGGTTTGTATTATTTGCCGCTTTACATGCACGAACAAATCCGCAACCTGGTGCGAAAAACCTAGATGGGTAGTCTGATGTCCGCAGGGGTAAAAGGCGCATGCTAAACAAGCTCGGATTGTTTCTTCTCGTGGTGGGGGGAACTTTCTTGGTATTGTTTGTCCTCTCCATAACTGCGAAATCCCCGGAATATAACCTGCTCGTTCTGGGTGGTCTCATCTTTTTGTTCGGTTCGTTCTTGCACTGGATCAGCCCTCGCCAGCCATCCCCTCCGAGCGACCGCTTCCACAGTTTCAAGAAATTACGAGCCCGGCCAGGCCAAAAGAATAAAAAGAGTTGACGCGGAGGATTGGACAAAATCTGTCCTGAGAAATTATGACCAAGCTTTGCTCACTTTCTGAAGCAATCCAAAACTTCGTGCACGATGGAGACACCGTCTATGCGGCCGGTTTTACTCACCTGATCCCTTTTGCCGCCGGGCATGAAATTATCCGTCAGGGGCGCAAAAACCTGGTGCTGGCCCGCACCACACCCGACTTGATTTATGATCAGATGGTGGCCGCCGGCTGCGCCAGCAAGGTTATTTTTTCCTACGCAGGTAATCCTGGGGTTGGCTCGCTGCGTATACTCCGGGCAGAGATTGAGGCTGGGCGGCTGGCCTGGGAAGAGTATTCCCATTTCAGCATGCTATCCCGCTTGCAGGCCGGCGCGTCAGGGCTTCCGTTTATCCCGATGAACCAGACTGCCGCTGAAGACCTCGAGAAGGTCAACCCGAATTTTCGCCGGGTGATCGATCCTTATAGCGGGTGCGAGGTGGTGGTCGTCCCGCCGCTCAAGCCCTCGGTGGCGATCATTCACGTGCAGCGAGCGGATGCTGCCGGCAATGCCCAGATTTGGGGGATTATTGGTGAACAGAAGGAGGCTGCTTTTGCCGCCGAACGGGTGATTCTGACCGCCGAAGAAATCGTAGAGGACGAGATTATTCGCTCAGATCCTAACCGCACGCTCATTCCTGGTTTCATCGTCAATGCTGTCTGTCGCGTATCTTTTTGCTCCCACCCTTCCTACACCCAGGGGTATTACGACCGGGATAACGCTTTTTACATCAACTGGGATAGAATCAGTCAATCTCGTCAGGCTGTCCAACAGTACCTGGATGAATGGGTATTTGGGGTGAAGAACAGGGACGAATATTGGGAAAAACTTGGCCCCGAAGTGCATGCGCGCCTGAAAATCAAGAGCCGTCTTTCAACGCCGGTAGATTATGGAGATTATTAAGATGCCTTACACCGCACCCGAGTTGATGACTGTCAATGCTGCTCGGCTCCTTCGCAACAGCGACAAGGTCTTTGTGGGAGTAGGGCTGCCTAACCTGGCCTGCAACCTGGCGCGCCGTACGCATGCCCCTGATCTACTGATGATCTATGAAGCCGGGGTGATTGGAGCGCGGCCAAAGCGCCTTCCGCTCTCGATTGGGGACCCGACCCTGGTCAGTGGAGCGACTGCGGTATGCAGCATGTATGATATTTTCACCCTTTACTTGCAGCGCGGCAACGTAGATGTCGGCGTTCTGGGCGGCGCTCAAATCGACCGGTTCGGTAATATTAACGCTACCGTCATTGGAGAATATTCGCATCCTATAACCCGGCTGCCGGGATCTGGTGGATCGATGGAAATCGCTGCCTGGGCAAGCCGCTTCTATATAATCACTCCACACCAGAAAAGGCGATTTCCAGAAAGGGTCGATTTCCGCACCTCGGCTGGTTTTCTGGATGGGCGAGCTGAACGGGAAGCCAAATGCTTACGCGGCAATGGCCCACAGGCGGTAGTCACTGACCTGGGTATCCTGGAGCCGGATGAAAATGGCGAATTGGTTCTTACCGCGCTTCACCCCGGCATTTCAGTCGAACAGGTGCGGGCCAACACTGGCTGGGAGCTTAAAATCTCAAACTATATCCGCGTCACCTCGCCACCCGGTGAAGAAGAACTGCAAATCCTCCGTGAAGAACTCGACCCACAAGGCATTTACTTGAAGGGATAAAATGACGCCTACCCAAATTGAAGTCCTGGTAACCATCCCTTTCGACGAACCATTGATCGACCAGCTCAAGGAAATTTCCCCTCGTGTAAAGGTCATTGCCCAACCGGCGCGCCGGGTGGAAGAAATCCCCAATGAGGTGTGGAACCACATCGAGGTATTGTATACCGACCGGGTTCTGCCCGATCCGGCGCTGGTGCCTGCCCTGCGTTGGCTGCAGTTCCATTTTGCAGGGATCGATTTTGCGGTTGAATCCCCCTTGTTGAATAACCGCAATATTGTGGTGACCACGCTCAGCGGCGCGGCTGCACCCCAGATGGCTGAATATGCGGTGATGATGATGCTTACGCTGGGTCACCGTATGGTTGATTTATTCAACAGCCAGAACCGGGCGGAATGGCCGCATGATCGTTGGGAACGGTTTGGTCCGTTAGAATTACGTGGCAGTACGGTTGGAATTGTTGGATATGGTAGCATCGGGCGCGAGATTGCCCGCTTGCTCCAACCGTTTGGGACGACCATTTTGGCGACCAAGCGAGACGTCCGGCACCCTCAGGACGCCGGTTATACCCCGGAGGGATTGGGTGATCCCGAAGGGGATTATTTCACCCGCCTGTACCCGATCCAGGCGTTGAAATCAATGATTAAAGAGTGCGATTTTGTAGTCGTATGTGTTCCGTTGACGGTCGAGACACGTAATCTAATCAGCGAGGCTGAACTGGCAGTCATGAAGCCGACTGCCCACCTAATCAACATCGGCCGGGGAGGCGTGGTCGACCAGGCTGCCCTGTTCACTGCCTTGCAGGAACGCCACCTGGCCGGGGTGGCCATGGACGTGTTTGCTGAGGAACCTTTACCTCCTGGCAGCCCATTCTGGCGTATGCCGAACGTGGTCGTAACCCCTCATATTGGAGGGATCAGCGCCGTTTATCAGAACCGGGCGATAAATATGTTCGCGGAAAATCTTAGGCGTTACCTGGAAGGAGTCACTTTACTAAACCGTTTTGATATCATGAAAGGCTATTAGTCCATGCTGAAAGTCGTTTTGTTTGATCTGGGAAATACGCTGATTTATTTCGATTCAACTTGGCCAGAAGTGACTGCTCAATCAGACCAGGCTTTGTATACTTACCTTCTTCAGTTAGGATATAAACTTGATGAAGCTTTCCCGCGCATCTACAACCTGCGCATGAACCGCTACTACCAGGAAAGGGAAACTGAATTTATTGAGTACACAGCAGAGCTATTCTTACTTGATCTGATGAAAGAATACGGGTATGGCCAGGTTTCTGGCGAAATCTTGAAGAAAGCTGTCGCGACGCAGTTTGCAGTTTCTCAGGCTCACTGGTTGCCGGAGGAAGACGCCCGACCGCTCTTGGAGCTTTTGAAAAGGGAGGGTTACCGGCTGGGGTTGATCTCGAATGCCATTGACTCTCAGGATGTACGCACTTTAATCGACAAGGGTAATTTCGCCCCATATTTCGAGGTTACCCTTATTTCAGCCGAAGTTGGGCTGCGGAAGCCTCATCCCAAAATATTCCAGATCGCGCTGGATCATTTTAATGTCTGCCCTGACGAAGTCGTAATGGTTGGAGATACTCTGGGAGCCGACATTCTTGGGGCTAATAATCTGGGGATTGCCAGCGTGTGGATAAACAGGCGCGCGGATATGAGACCTGATAATCTTGCCCATGACGATACGATCCAGCCAAAGGCAACTATCGCCGCCTTGAGTGAATTGCCGGGTTTACTACAGGCCTGGAAAAACCAATCTGGTCTTCTTTAATGTCATTCTTCCGCAAATACAGCCCTTACTTTGCGTTGGGATCTGGCATTTTGGCGTTAAGTCTTTCCTCCTTATTTATCCGTTGGGCCAATGCGCCCGGGACAGTAACCTCTTTTTTCCGCATGACCCTGGCAGCCATCGTACTGACCCCCTTTTGTCTGCGCCGGAAAAAAGAATCGATAAAGCTGGATTGGAAAATCCTTTTACTGCCTTTGCTGGCCGGATTGTTCACCGCGTCAACCTATCTGGTTTTTCTGGCAGCCGCCCTGGTGTCTCAAATCGTTGGCTATTTCTCGGTAACCTATGCGTTAGGTCATCTTCCTGCAGCCGTGGTTTCCCCGACGATGATTGCCCAGCCCGTACTAACCGCCTTGCTGGCCATCCCCTTCCTGGGCGAGGGGTTGCAGCCCGGGCAGTGTTTGGGCGGCCTGACGGTGTTGGCCGGCATCTACCTGGTCAACCGCAGTCACCAGGCCTGATCGTTTTCGCCAGATGGCTTTATGGTAGAATGGACCAGGAAATACTCTGGTTCATCGCTTTTAAACTCAGGGAGTCAATACCTGGGAAAGCTTGGTATCAAATGGATCTGTTTGATCAGGCCATGCAGGAGAGAATGTCTCAGGAAGCTCCGTTGGCAGCGCGCATGCGTCCGCGCACTTTTGAAGAATTTCTTGGGCAGGACCACATCATCGGCCCTGGTAAACTGCTGCGCAGGGCGATTGAGGCTGATCGGTTGTTTTCTTCGATTATTTTGTGTGGCCCTCCCGGTACAGGAAAAACTACTCTGGCGCGGATAATCGCTGCACATACCAAGGCGAAGTTCGAAAGTATTTCGGCTGTCCTGGCAGGGGTAGCCGAGCTGCGCCGCCTGATCGATGCGGCGACTGAACGCCGCCGTCTCTACCGGCAGCGTACCATCCTTTTCATAGATGAAGTCCACCGCTGGAATAAAGCTCAGCAGGATGCCTTGTTGCCGCAAGTTGAAAGCGGGATGCTGACTTTGATCGGCGCCACGACCGAGAACCCATATTTCGACGTTATACCTGCCCTGGTTTCCCGCTCGCGGATTTTTTTGCTTGAACCTCTTACCGAGGAACAATTGGCGATCATCCTCGATCAGGCCCTAACGGATAAAGAAAGGGGATATGGTGACCGACCAATTCAATTGGATGAGGAAGCGCGCCTGCACTTGATCCGCCTGGCAGGGGGGGATGCACGTAATTTGCTGAATGCACTGGAGTTGGCGGTTGAAAGCACCCAGCAAGACCTGGTTGGTCACGTCCATATCACCCTGGAGGTGGCCCAGGAATCCATCCAGAAAAGGGCGGTCGCTTATGGTCGCAATGGAGATCCCCATTACGACACAATTTCGGCTTTCATAAAGTCAGTGCGCGGCTCGGATCCGGACGCAGCGCTGTACTGGTTAGCCAAGATGCTGACCGCCGGGGAAGATCCGCGCTTCATCTTACGGCGGTTAATCGTCCTGGCCGGGGAAGATATTGGCCTGGCAGACCCACACGGGCTACAAGTAGCGGTTTCCGCCGCCTACGCTTTCGAATATATTGGTTTGCCAGAAGGGGTTTTTCCCATTGTAGAAGCTACACTTTACCTGGCGACTGCTCCAAAATCCAATTCGGCCACCCAATTTTTCAAGGTGCGCGAACTGATCGAAAAAGAAGGCCTCGGTCCAGTGCCGATCCATTTGATGGACGCCAGCCGGGATGCCAAAGGGTTAGGACACGGCGCCGGTTACCAGTATCCGCACCTTTTTCCCGGCCATTTCATCCCTCAGCAGTACCTGCCGGATGCTTTGCTGGGATCCATCTTTTATGAGCCATCCGATCAGGGATATGAAGCGATGGTCGCCGAGCGACTGGAGCGATGGCGTAAGGCCCAAACTGCTAGTCTGGGCTCATCTGTTGACGAAACGACGAAGGAGTAACATGGCGAGCATTCTGCTGATCCGCCACGGCGAGAATGATTTTGTAGGAAAACGCCTGGCTGGTCACCTCCCGGGGGTTCATCTCAATGAAAAAGGTCGTAAGCAGGCCGAGTTAATCGCTGATACTTTACAGAACGCGCCGATAAAAGCGATCTATTCCAGCCCGCTGGAAAGGGCCGTTGAGACTGCCCAGTCATTGGCAACTGCTCTAAACCTGCCAATAAACTTTCTACCCGGCCTGGCCGAGATAAATTATGGCACCTGGCAGGGAAAAACCACCAGGCAGTTGCATCATATGAAGGCTTGGAAGACGGTTATGGAAAAGGCGTCGGAAATGCGCTTTCCGCAGGGTGAATCTTTTGTCGAGGCGCAAGAGCGGCTGGTGAATGCTGTCGAAGAGATCAAACACGCCAGTGAAAAGAACGATCTGGTGGCTTGCTTTTCTCACTGCGATTCAATCCGCCTCCTGCTTGCGCATTACCTGGACATACCCCTGGATGAATTCCACCGGCTCAATATCGACACGGCTTCGATCAGCCTCCTGCATCTTGGGGAGGGTCGGCCGGCCCTGCAATTTATGAACTTCTTGATCGGCCTGGAATGGAAATTCCCCCAACCGGCCAAAAAACCAAGAATGAAGACCAACCCATCCAGAATTAACCGGGAGGACGGCCAATGAATGAAAAAGAATCTATCGACCGGCTGGTGATTGCAGTGGTTTCCAGTGAGGATGTGGGAAACCTGGCGCAGGAGTTGATTCGCAATAGTTTTTATTTTACCAGGGTGACCAGCCAGGGTGGCTTGCTTTCAGGGGAGCTCGTTAGCTTGTTGGTCGGTATCAACAGTTCACGCCACGCCGGTTTGCTGGATTTAATCAGTCGCTGCTGCCATACCCGTGTCAAATATATACCGGCCATCGACAATTCGGCCTTCCAGGGGCAACCTGTGATGATTGAAGCCGAAGTAGGAGGGGCGCTTATCTACACCTGTGAGGTTGAAAAGTTCGTGCAATATTGATGGTCAATATTCATGAAAATAATCCTGGCGGTTATCAGGGATAGCGACGAGGCACGCGTGGTTGCACAACTAGTCAATCGTGATGTACGCGTCACGCGCATGGCAAGCACGGGTGGTTTTATTTGTTCTCAATGCTGTTGATTTCCACAAAGTTTGACCATTTTTGTCTGTTTTGTAAAAGGTAATTATCTCTTTTTATGGCTCAATATCGTTCACTGCGCTCCATGGGGGCGCTTGTCTGGCAGAATATTGTTGATACTACAGCCGGCGGCAAGTGGTCACGCCAGTTGGAGGGCCAGACCCGGCGCAATTTACGCTGGTTTTTTTCCGATGGCTCTTTTTCTGCGGCCAGTGATTCGATCACCGGCACTTATCTGACCCTGTACCTGCTGGCGCTGGGCGCCTCGGGCGCCCAGATCGGCTGGTTGACCGCCTTGATCAGCCTGGCAGCCGTGATGGTATTGCTTCCCGGAGCAATGCTTGCTGAACGAGCAAAAAGTCGCAAGAAAGTAGTGCTGTATTCTGGTGGCGTCGTCAGCCGTTTGGTCTTGCTTTTATTTGCCCTGGTGCCCTTTGTTCTTGGCGGACAGGCGGCGGTCATCGTTGTGATGGCCTTGAAAATTTGTGGGGACTCTTGCGCCAACCTGGGTTTTCCAGCCTGGGCTTCGTTAGCCGCAGATCTTGTGCCTTTAGCCTGGCGAGGGCGATATTTCGGGTCGCGCAACATCATCATGGGGATCATCGGCATGGTTGTCACCTATGCCATTGGCCAAATGATTACGGGCGTGGGCGCCCCAATTGGTTATCAGGTCGCTTTTGGCATTTCTTTTCTCTTTGGATCGATCTCCACCTTTTCCTATGCACATTTGCAGGAACCACCCACGGTTCCCCTACAGGTTACCCCTAAAGACTACACGCCTGCTGCAATTCTGGACACTTTGCGCTCCGATCGTAACTTCCTGACTTATTGTATTTACGTTATGATCTGGAATTTTGGCCTCAATATTGCTAGCCCTTTTTTTACTGTCTACCAGGTGCAGGTTTTGAAAGCTTCGGCGGTGATGGTCGGTTTCATCAGCATTGCTTCGACCCTGTCCAGCCTGCCGGCGCAGCGCTACTTCGGTCACCTGGCGGATCGCTGGGGTGCACGGCGGGTGCTTCTCTTCACTGGCTTCCTAATTCCGATATTACCTGTGTTGTGGGCCTTTACCACGGCATCCTGGCAGCCGATTTTTATCAATATTTACTCTGGAGTCATTTGGGCTGGGTATAACCTGGCCGCCTTTAATTATCTTTTGACCATCACCAAAGCCGAGAACCGGGCGCGCTATATCGCCATGGCCCAGATTGCCGTTGCCCTTTCCACCGCCATGGGAGCTGCTCTAGGCGGAGAAATTGTTACCCGTTGGGGATTCATCGCTATTTTCATCGGTTCAGGGGTTATCAGGGCAATTGCCAGCCTGATCTTTGCACGCTTCGTGAAAGACACTCATTGAAATATTGTTCATTCAACAATTTCTTCATTCTTGAAATCCATGGGCTTTTTGTCGGTGATTTCAAAGCGCAAAAACCGCTGGGTAGTTCGTTGGTCTGAACCTGGCTATCTGGCTATTCCCAGGGTTATAAAGCAGTCTTTCAGCCTGCCATAAAGCTGGGAAAATATTGAAAACTGGCGCTGGTAGACTTCAGCATGGGCCGGGTTGGGGAACGTATCCAGCGTCGGTTCGAGCCAGGCCGTAAGGCCTGTAAAATCCTTCTGATTACCCGATCCCACCGCCGCTAAGTAAGCTGTCCCCAGCATAGTTCCACCGCTGTTCGGGCGCCAACGGATTGGCACGCCTAGAACATCGGCGAATATCTGGCGCCAGAGCGGGCTGCGCGCCCCACCGTTGATGGCGATAATTTCGGCGAGTGGGTTGTTCCGTTCGACCAGGATCTCCAGCATTTGCCGGTAACCAAAAGCCACGCCTTCCAATACGGCGCGGAATAAATGTCCGCGTGAATGGGTATTTGCCAACCCTAAGAACACACCGCGTGCCTGGCTGTCCCAGATTGGCGTGCGTTCACCCATTAAATAAGGCAAAAAAACCAAGCTTTCTGCCCCGGCTGGGGTGGCGGCTGCTTCTTTGTCAAGCATCGAAAACAACCCCTCGCGCTGGATGCCAAGCATATCTCCGAACCACTGCACTGAGCCGCCGGCATACACCGCCCCCAGGCTGAGCCCTTCCCCAGAAAGGTGGACGGTGTTGATCAGGCGCGGGTCGGTGTTTTGCATATCGGGGACCAGTAAGTTTCCGGAGGTGCCCAACATCATGGCCGCCGAACCTTTATTCATCACGCCAGCTCCCAGGCAGGCCGCAGCAAAGTCGCCGCCTCCGCATACCACCGGTGTGCCGGTTTTGAGTCCGGTAGCCTCAGCGGCGGTCGGGGTGACCCGGCCAATGATGCTTGTCGAGGGCTGGAGGGCTGGCAGCTTGTCAAGATCAAGCTGCATGGCCTCACACATGCTTTCATCCCAGGCGCGTTTTCGTAAATTGAAACAAGGACTGCACAATCCCGCCTGGCTTGGGTCGGTGGCCAGCTCCCCGGTGAGTAAAAAAGTGATATAGCCGCTGGCCTGGGAGATCTTCCAGGTACGCCGGTAAAGATCTGGCTCGTTCCTGGCAAACCACAACCATTTGACCCCCCCGTAATAGCTATCAATCGTATTTGCGCTGATGCGCTCGGCTGCCTCCATCCCTATGTGCTCTACCAGCCAGTCGACCTGAGGCTGTGAGCGGCGATCAAGCCACAGAATCGCCGGGCGTATAGGCTTACCCTCCCGATTGATGGGTACGCAGGAGGGGGCTTGCCCGCTCACGCAGACGCAAGCGATGGATGGATTGCCGGTTGCAGTTAATATTTCATTACAGAGCTGTATCACCGCCTGCCACCAATCCTGGGGGTCTTCCTCGGCCCACCCTTGGGCCGGGTAGTGGACAGGGTAGGCCGCGCTTTTGACTGTACGCAGTCTGCCATCCTCCTGGTAGAGGGCGGCTTTGGCAGAGGTAGTCCCGATATCAATTGCCAGGTACATCGGTTTATCTCCCATTGTTATTGGTCGTGGTTAGTAAAGAATTTTTCCCAGGGAATGTTGATCGTTTCGCCTTGGTTAAGCACTGCATCCATGTGCAACAGAAGGGGGAATACTTCCAATGATACCAATCCTCTGGCGGCCAATTTGGGTAGGGCGCGTGCCGTACGGGTAATAATTTCGACGCTCTCCAGGGTTTCCCCGGCCATCCGGCGCCGCGCTTCAGCGAACGAGATTCCTTGCCCGAGCATTTTTCCAAGGCGCACGGTTCTCCCGCCAAAAACAGTCACATACAGGTCGCCAGCCCCCGGCAGCCAGGAGACATTGTCCTTTCCACCCTTGAGCAGTTCCACCAGGCGCTTCATTTCGAAACAGCTCTGGCCAAACAAGGCAGCCTGTGGGTTGTACATGTTGGCTAATCCATCCGGGCCGGCCTTTTCCATCATCCCGACCGCCAACCCTACGCCCAGGGCATAGGCGTTTTTCAGCGCCGCGCACACTTCTACGCCAACCACATCGGTGGAAGGCCAAATGTGATAATAATCCGTGGCGAAAATCCCTTTTACCCGCTCTAAAAGCGACAGGTCTTTCCCGCAAAAGACCACGCCGGTTTGCCTGCGGGCGGCTAACTCGTGGGAAATACACGGTCCGCCTATCGCATTCAGGCTGATCTGGTTTTTCAGGTGGGTAGGAAGTTTGCGATTGCTGGCCTCGGGCAGCACCAGCAAATCGCCATTGGGCTGGTCTTCCAGGCCCTTGGTCACAGCAATCACCGGCACTTCCGGTGTCAGGTGATTACCGGCAGTCTGGAAAAACCAATCCACACCAAAGCTGCTCACCCCACTGACCACCAGGTCGGCGCCCTGCAAGGCCTGGGGGATTTGAGTATAGGACCATGCTGTCACTCCTTCTGGCAGGCTGCGATGTAAAGTCGGATGCAGGCCGCTCGTTTTGACTGAAGCAATGATTTCCTCATCCAGGAATGTTCCAACCAATCTGACCGTGTGGTGGTTATCGCTCAGTGGCCAGCACAGAGCTGATCCCATCATTCCGGCGCCGATTATGGTAACAATGCTCATTTTTAACTCTCCGGGTGATTTATTCAGATTTGTACAGATATTTTACCAGCCCTTCGGATATGTAATTGAGACTTATTGGGATTTACCGTGGAAGGTCCCCAGATTTTTGGGTTTGAGCGTGCGCACCACGCTCACACCCAAAAATCTAAGAGTTCACCACGGCTTTTCCCAGAGAACTGAAATTGATATAATGGTATGGCAAATGGCATTTAAGGATGTACGAATGGAAAGATACAAACTCGAAGACGATGGCACGTTTTCCATCGCTGATTTTCAGCGGTGGCGGCCCTTTTCCAGTTTTTTACCTGGAATTGCCGGGCTGTTGGGTGTTCCGATGTGGGTTTTCTATGTCAATCGCGGCCAGGCGGTCACCAGTTTTGGGATAGAGAATAAAGATCATCCCATCATGGAGTTCCAGCCGGCTAATAAGGCTTACCAGTCGACTCCTTTGATGGGTTTTCGCACTTTCCTCAAGGTAGAGCGCGGCGAAGATCGCCAGTTCTACGAGCCGTTTGCCAACTGGCGCCAATTGAAAGAGGAACTCCAGGTGATGCGGATTCGTCCGCACGAGCTTGAACTGGAGGAAACCAGCCCGTTTCATGGGTTGCAAACGACGGTGTGCTATTTCACCCTGCCCCAGGAGAATTTTGCGGGACTGGTCAGGCAGGTTACCCTGACCAACCTCGGAACGCAGCCGGTCAGGATCGACCTGATAGATGGAATGCCAGCAGTGATCCCCTATGGGGTATCCAAC
>Ga0187886_1003068_pt1 | contig 12751 bp, 10 predicted proteins | sample June2016WEW_20_1_FD_133001 | JGI IMG/M metagenome (GOLD analysis project Ga0187886, IMG submission 133001) | Peatland microbial communities from SPRUCE experiment site at the Marcell Experimental Forest, Minnesota, USA - June2016WEW_20_150 | ecosystem: Environmental > Terrestrial > Soil >...
CCCGCCGCCGCTCGAGCCCAGCAGCACGCTCGGCAGTCCGAACTCGGCGAGCAGCGCCCGCGGCAAGACCTCCATTAGCAGCGCGACCCAGTGCGACCGGCCGACGAGCAGGTCCGCGGTTTCCCGCTCACGGGCGGTCACGCCGGGCGAAGACAGCAGGAAGTCTTCAATGCCCAGCAGTTTGCCGTGCAGAAGAACCTGGACTGACATGCTCTTTCCCTCTCACCGGTCCGCGGAAGCGGCAGGGGCGCACTCCGCCCCCCAGGGACAACCTCACCTTCTAAGCGCTAAGACCCTTCGACAGCGGTTAGTCTAGCACAGGACGGGGGCCGAACAGCAGTCCCCCCGGGCCGGGGTGTGCGATCGTAATCCGTCCGTAAGCCGGCGCGGCTTCCACTTTGTGGCGCGAGCTTTGCCGTCGTTTGGCATCCGCCATCGGACAGTTTGCTGCGTCGGCTTTGCCGTCGTTCGGCATCCGTGGCCGGACAGCCGACGTCTAGCGGAACGCTGCCCGGGCGTGTCCCCGCACTCGCCGTGCGTCGCCAGGAGTGGCGACGCGGCACGCTCAAGAGCGCGCGCTACGAAAATCGCCGCGCCGGCTTACGGACGGATTGCGGGCGGCTGGCTGGGATTGTCGGAGCCTGCGCCGGTGCTACAATAGCCGTGCAATCCATGGAGAGGGCCGGCAGAGTCCTGCGCAAGCTCAGCGTTCCCGGAGGATGCCCCGAGCCGGAGGCCATGGCGCGCGCAGCCTGGGCGCCGGCCGTCGGCAAGCGCATAGCGGCGCGCACCCGCGCGGTCGGTTTCTCGAACGGCTGCCTCCTCGTCGAGGTCACCGACCCGGTCTGGCTGCCTCAGCTCGAGACCATGCGGGCCCAGATCCTGCCCCGCTTGCAGGAGATCGCCGGCCACGAGACGGTTCGCGCCCTCCGCTTCCGCGAAGGCCTGCCGCGCATCGAGCCCCAGCGGGCCGCCGGCGCCCGCGCCCGGAAGGACGAGGCCGACGGCATCGAGGATCCCGTCCTGCGGCGGCTTTACAGAGCGTCGCGCTCCCGGTCGCTGGCCTGACGGAGGAAACGTGAAGCTGACCGAAGAGCAGGTCCGGCATGTCGCCGACCTGGCCAACCTGCGGCTGACCGACGAAGAGGTGGCCCGCATGGCCGGGGAGCTTGGCGAAGTGCTCACCCACATGGAGAAGCTCAACGAGCTGGACACGACCAGCGTCGAGCCCATGGCGCAGGTCCTCTATGAGGCCGAGGAGACCGCCACGCTGCGCGAGGACGTCGAGCGGCCCGGGCTCGGCAGCCAGGTGGCGCTCGCCAGCGCGCCCTCGGCCAGCGCGGAGTTCTTCAAGGTCCCCAAGGTGATCGAACGGTGAGCGCGGGCGCCGATATCCGCAGTCTGACCATCCGGCAGGTCAAAGAGGGCCTGGCCGCCGGCCGCTTCAGCGCCGTCGAGCTGGCGCGGGAAGCCCTGCGCTTCGCCGAGGCCGAGAATCCCAAGACGAACGCCTACCTGCACTTCTGCCCCGAGCGCGCGCTGGCCGCGGCGCGGAGGGTGGATGAGAAGCTGGCCCGAGGAGAGGACCTTGGCCCCTTGGCCGGCGTCCCCGTCGCGGTGAAGGACGTCATCCTCACCCAGGGCGTGCGCACCACCGCCGGCTCGAAGCTGCTGGCGAACTACATCGCGCCCTACGACGCCACCGCGGTGATTCGCCTGGAGCAGGCTGGCGGCGTCATCCTCGGCAAGACCAACTGCGACGAGTTCGCCATGGGCTCCTCGACCGAGAACTCAGCCTTCGGTCCGGTGCGCAACCCGGTGGCCCTGGACCGCGTGCCCGGAGGCTCCAGCGGCGGCTCCGGCGCCAGCGTGGCCCAGGGAACGGCGGTCGTGGCGCTAGGCTCCGATACCGGCGGCTCGATCCGCCAACCAGCCTCCTTCTGCGGCGTGGTCGGCGTGACGCCCACCTACGGCCGGGTCTCCCGCTACGGCCTGATCGCCTTCGCCAGCTCGCTCGACCACATCGGCCCCTTGGCGCGCAACGTCCACGACGCGGCGCTGCTGCTCGGGGTGATCGCAGGCCGCGACGCCAGCGACGCCACCTCGGCCTTCGCACCCGTACCCGACTACACCGCCCTGCTCGACGGAAACGTTCGCGGCGCCAGGATCGGGCTTCCGAAGGAGTACTTCCGGGGCCTAGCCAGCGAGACCGGCGACCTCATCCTGGCCGGCGTCGAGAGGCTCAAGCAGCTCGGCTGCGAGGTGCGGGAGATCAGCCTTCCTCACACCGAGTACGCCATCGGAGCGTACTACATCATCTGCACGGCCGAGGCCAGCTCCAACCTGGCCCGCTACGACGGCGTGCGCTACACCTACCGTTCGCCCGCCTCCGCGACCCTCAGCGACATGTACCGCAACACGCGGGGCGAGGGCTTCGGCGCCGAGTGCAAGCGCCGCATCATGCTCGGCACCTACGTCCTCAGCGCGGGCTACTACGACGCCTACTATTTGAAGGCCCAGCGGGTCCGCAACCTCATCGCCCGCGACTTCTCCGAGGCATTCAAGCAGGTGGACGTTATCCTCACGCCGGTCTCGCCCTTCCCGGCGTTCAAACTGGGAGAGAAGCTCGACGACCCGCTGGAGATGTACCTTTCGGACATCTACACCATCACGGGCTCGCTAGCCGGCATACCGTGCATGAGCGTGCCCTGCGGCAACACGGCGGCCGGCCTGCCGGTGGGGCTGCAGATCCTGACGAACCATTTCAACGAGGCGGGCATGTTCCGCCTGGCGGATGCCTTGGAGAGGTCCGCGGGACGATCTTGATCGGCTCTGCACCCTTTGGGCCGCGATTTCATCTATTGAGTGGGGAAACCAGACAAGATGGCACACAAACTCGAAGCTAGGAAGTTCGACTCGATCATGCGGGACCTGGACGGCATTTCCGCCCGCACCATGACCGAGCACTACAAGCTCTATCAGGGCTACGTAAACAAATACAACGAGATCATGGGCAAGCTCGAGGCCGTGGACCGCGGCCCGGCCAACCAGGTCTTCAGCGACTTCCGCTCGCTCAAGGTGGACCTGTCGTTTGCCATCGGCGGCGTCAAGCACCACGAGATCTACTTCGGCCACCTGGGCGGCAAGGGCGGCGAGCCGCCGGTCGAGATCAAGCGGCAGATCGAGAAGGACTTCGGCTCGGTCGAGAAGTGGCTGGCGGACCTGAAGGCCACCGGCATGGCCTCGCGCGGCTGGGCCTTCACGGCCTGGGACCGGGACTGGGGCTACCTGTTCAACTACGCCGGCGACGCTCAGAATACCTTCCCGGTCTGGAACGCGACGCCGATCCTGGCCCTGGACGTCTACGAGCACGCCTACTACCTGGATTACGGCACGGCCCGCGCCGCCTACATCGACGCGTTCTTCAAGAACCTGAGCTGGGAAGCCATCGGCGGGAACCTGGAGCGCGCCCAGGGCGGCCACGCGTCGCCCGCGTAGCCGGCAGCCATCGGCAGTCGGCCCTAGCCCGGATGTCTCACCAGCAGTCTGCTGCGGCGCGCGATAGCCGCCCGTGGCGCGGGTGGGCGGTCGCAATAACCGGGTACAGACAGCCACTTTTCGCTTGCGAGAGTCCATTGTCTTCAGCGAGCTCGGAGCGCGAAAAGTGGTGTCTGGCCCCGGTTATTGCAAGGACCTCCGGGCGCCGACCGTGGCGCACCTGTGTCTCGAGTCCTCTCATCGCGCCCCGCTGCAATCGTGGTGAAACATCCGGATTAGCCCGCTCCCAGTTGCCCGTTTGGCCTCCGGAATGCTACTGTCTTTTGAGTACTTAGGTTTCGAATGAGTACTTTCCCGCGCCAGAGGTCTCCCCGGGTTGGCACGTCAGCGCGCAGGGCGGCCCGATTCGCCATTCTGCTCACGGCGCTCGCCGCCGGCCTGCCCGCACAGACCAAGCCGGGCACGCCGCGGGACGTCGCCATCCTCTACGACGGGCCCACGGGAACCCAGGCCAAGGGGTACATCCACGCGCTGTTCATCGAGAACCTCCTCGGCCACTTCGGCTTGAGCGGCGAAGTCATCCCCATGACGAAGTACCAGCCGGGGCAGCTCCAGCGCTATCGGGCGGCGTTCTTCGTCGGAGTCTACCAAGGTACAGAGCTCCCGAAGGTCTTTGTCGAGGATGTCCGGGCCTACGGCGGGCCGTTCTGCTGGCTGGGCCAGCACGTCGAGCATCTGCTGAGCCTGCCCCGCGCGCGCCAGCAATACGGCTTCCGGTACATCGACTACAACCGCACCGCGGGCGCCACGCGGGTCATGTACAAGAACACGTTGCTGGACAAGCGCGAGCCGGACCTGAACTTCGTCGCGGTCGAGTCCAGGTCGGTCGAGGTGGTAGCCACGGCGCTGACCACGGACCAGGCTTCGCATCCTTACGCCCTGCACCGCGGCCGCTTCTGGTACTTCGCCGACAGCCCGTTTGCCTACGTCGAGGAGACCAGCCATTACCTGGCTTTTTGCGACCTGCTGCACGATATTCTCGAGATCCAGCACCCGGCGGATCAGCGCGCGCTGGTGCGCATCGAGGACGTGAGCATCGATGATGATCCGGTGGACTTGAAGCGCGTCTCGGACCTGCTGGCAGGCGAGAACGTCCCTTTCCAGATCGCGCTCATTCCGGTTTTCCGGAATCCGGCGCGGGAGCTGGAGGTGAGGCTGACGGACCGCCGCTCGTTCACCGATTCGTTGCACTACATGATCTCGCGCGGCGGCACGCCGATAATGCACGGCGTGACGCACCAGTACCGCACGCAGAGCGGCGACGACTACGAGTTCTGGGACGACTCCGCCGACCGCCCGGTCTCCGGCGATTCGGCGGAGTTCGTCATGCACCGCCTGGAACTGGGGCTGTCGGAGTGTTTCGCCACCGGCATCTACCCGGTGGCGTTCGAGACGCCGCACTATGGCGCCTCCGCGATCGACTACCGCACCATGCGGCGCGTCTTCACGCTCTTCTACGACCGGACGATGTCCACGCCCACCCTGAACTCGCTGCAGTACTTCCCCTACCCGGTGGTGGACATTTGGGGACGGTTCATCGTGCCCGAGAACCTGGGCTACGTGCCGCAGGAGAAGCCGTCGGCGGAGCCGGTGATTGACGCCGCGCGCAGATTGCGGGTGGTACGCGACGGCATCGCCTCGTTCTACTTCCACTCCTTCATGAAGGCCGAGATGCTGGATGAGATCATCCGCAGCCTCCGCGGCATGGGCTACCGGTTCATCTCGATCCGCGAGTTCCCGAGCGAAGTGAACTACCAGGGCCACTACGTGGTGCGGACCGCCTCCGGGGAAGCGCACCTGGCGCCGCAGGGCGAGTTCTGGCGCCTGCGGCTCTATGACCGGAGCGGAAACCTGGAGGAGACGCGCCTGTCGGAAACGCGCCAGAGCGGGCCGGTCGATGTCGCGGTCAGCGTGCCCCAGGGCGGCTGGGCGGCGCTGGATTGCATCCGGGACAAGCCCATGGAGCGGGTCGAGCCCACGTTCAGCGCCCGGATCCAGCAGTGGTGGAGCCAGCTTTTCGCCTCCGAGCGGGCGCCGGCGGGCCACGCGTTCGTCTCGGCCAGGAAGGCCTGGCTGCTGTGGCTGGACAAGACGCCGCCGCCGGACACGCGGGACCTGGAAAGCTACCGCGCCGTGCTCGACACCTTCGGCTACGAGGTGCGCGTGGTTAAGGTGGCCGACTTCACCCGGGCGCCCGCGGATGCCACGACCATTGTCTTCCTGCCGCAGGCCTGTGGCGCGCGGCTGGCCCCGCGCCAGGTCGAGGAGCTGCTGCGGTACCTGTCCTCGGGCGGACGGGTGGTCCTGGAGGGGCGGTTGAACTGGCTCGACAAGCTCGGCTTCCACTGGGAGGGCCGGTACGTCACCGCGTCCACGGTCAGCGACCAGGTTTACCCGGAGATGTCGCTGCGCTGGCGGCCGGAAGACAAGATCGAGCGCTTCACGGCGCCCGAGGGCGTCCGCGAGCTGATGACCGAACCCGAGAGCGGCCAGACACTGGCGCTGTCCGGCAATTACGGCTCGGGCCAGTACGTGTATTTGGCGGCGCTCCTGGATCCGCACACCAGCGACGGCACCAGCCACTATCCGTACTTCCCCAGGTACTTGACCGAGGCTTTCGGGGCGAACACTTCGCTCCGATCGCCGCGGTTGGAGGCGTACTTCGATCCCAGTTACCGGCCCGGCGCGGACTACAACCGGCTGGCGGCGCACTGGCGGCGCTCCGGCATCCGCATCATCTACGCCGCGGCCTGGATTTCCTACGCGCGGTACTCGTTCAACTACGACGAGTTCGTGCGCGCCTGCCATCGCAATGGCGTCTCCGTATATGCCTGGTTCATCTTCCCCGCGGTCACGCCGAAGATGTGGGAGGACCACCCGGAGTGGCGCGAGAGGGCGGCCAGCGGCGCCGACGGCCGCGTGGGCTGGCGCCCCTTGATGAATTTCCAGAATCCGGCCTGCTACCGCGCGGCCATGGACTGGATGAAGGCGCAGCTCGCCTCCACCGAGTGGGATGGCGTCAACATCAGCGAGCTGAACTACGACGCGGACTTCAAGGACTACCTCAAGCCCGAGCACTTCGTCCCCATGAACGCCGAGGTGCGCGCGGACTTTCGCAGGCGCGGCGGCTTCGACCCGGAGCTGCTGTTCCAGCCCGGCTCCCCCTATTACCACCGGAGCAATCCCGGCGCGCTCCAGAAGTTCCTGCGCTATCGCGAGAACCTCGTCACGGAGTGGCACCGCCGCGTGCTCGGCGAGCTGGAGCCGATCCGCCGCGCCAGGAACTGGGAGGTCGTCGTCACCGCGATGGACAGCCTGCACAGCCGCTACGTCCGCCCGGCGCTGGGGGTCGATTCCAGACGCATCATCGGACTGATGAAGGAGTTCAACTTCACGCTCCAGGTGGAAGACCCGGCCGAGTACTGGATGCAGCCGCCGGACCGCTACCGGCGCTTCGCGCAGACCTACCTGAAGCTGGTAAAGGACCCGCGGCGCCTGATGTTCGACGTCAACGTGGTGGCGGACCGCGATATTGGAAGCACGTTCCTGCCCTCATTCACCGCCACCGGCGTGGAACTGGCGCGCACCGTCGTCGCCGCCGCCTCGGCCAGCGGCCGCGTGGCCATTTACGCCGAGCACACCGTGCCCCCCCAGGACTGGGCTCTCCTGCGCATGGCCCTGACCCGCGACGCGGAGCTGAGCCCGGGCACGCGTGAATGGAAGGTCAACAGCAGGGTGCCGGTGATGCTCACCCCGTCCGAGGACCGCGACTATTATCTGGACGGCCGGCTCTGGCCCGCGGTCTCCATCGACGGCGTGCTGGCGCCGCCCGGGCGGCACTGGATCTCGATCGACCGGCCCTGGCATCACTTTCTGGACCCGGGCACGCTCCCGGCGCGTCTGCTGAGCCTGAGCGGCGACCTGCTGGATGCCCGCGTGCTCCCCACCGGCCTGGTCTTCCGGTACTGGAGCCCCGGCCGCGCGGTGGTCCTCGTCAACCAGTGGCCCCGCGAGGTGCGCATCGACGGCCGCCTGACCCCGACGCCCGCGGAACCGGCTGGCAGCGGTTGGACGATGACCCTCCCCCCCGGTGATCACTGGGTCGCCCTCACCACGAACACCAAGGCAGGCGTGGCCGTGAGCTTGTGGGGCTGGGCGTCGGCCTCGGCCATCAACGCCTTTGGTACACTTGCCACGGTGCTGATGGTTCTGATCTACTTTGAAGTCCGACTCCGGCGCCTCATCCGCCGGCGCGCCTGACATGGTTTCCAACGTTTTCATCGACGGCCTCTTCGTCGCCGCCGTCACGCTGATCTGGTTCATGCTGGGCTACCAGTCCCTGTTGTTCTTTCTCGGGCACCAATACTATCGCCGCACCCGCCGCCGGAAGACGCCAGGGCCGCAGGTAGCCGACGCCGATCTGCCGGCGATCTCCGTGCTGGTGCCCTGCCACAACGAAGAGCGCGTCATCGCCCACACCATCCGCGCGCTCCAGGCGCTGGTGTACCCGGCGGACAAGCTCGAGATCCTGATCATCGACGACGGCAGCACGGACCGGACCGCCGAGGTGGTCCGCGAGTTCTCCCGGGATCCGCGGGTGCGGCTCTGCGAGGTCCCCAAGCCGATCTCGGCGCGCGGCAAGTCGGGTGCGTTGAACTTTGGGCTCCGGCAGGCCTCCCACGGGGTGCTGGCCATCTACGACGCCGACAACATGCCCGAGCCTGGCGCCCTGCGTCCGCTGGCGGAGCACCTGGTCACCGACCCCACGCTCGGCGCCGCGCTCGGGCTCTACCGCGCCTGGAATCGCCGGCGCGCCTGGCTGACCCGCTTTCTGAACATCGAAGGGATCGGGTTCCAGTGGATCCTCCAGGCCGGGCGCTGGATGCTGATGCGGCTGACCACGCTGCCCGGCACCAACTACGTCATCCGCCGCGACCTGGTCGAGCGTTTGGGAGGTTGGGATGAATCCGCGCTCACCGAAGACGCGGAGTTGAGCATCCGCGTCTATCAGGCCGGCTACTACATCCAGCTCGTGCCCGCCTCGGTCACCTGGGAGCAGGAGCCCGAGGGCCTGAAGGTCTGGTTCCGGCAGCGGCGGCGCTGGGTGCGCGGCTCCAACCACATCTTCCGGAAGTACGCCGGCAGCCTCCTCAAAACGCGGCCGCGGCGGATCGGTTGGGAGCTGCTCTACTCGCTCGCGCTCTACTACCTGTTCTTCCTGGCGGTGGTCATCTCCGACGTGCTGTTCATCCTCAGCGCCTCCGGGCTGATCCGCATTAGCGTGCCTGGGCCTTACAGCACCGTGTGGCTGTTCGCGTATTTGATGTTCGTCCTTCAGTTGATCATCGCCCTGTCGTGCGAGCCGGGCGAGGACACGAGCCTGAACATCCTACTGACCTGCGTGATGTACTTCACATACTGCCAGCTCTGGATCCCGGTGGTGGCGGTGGCGTTCTGGGACGATTTCGTCGCCCGCCGCGAGTCCAAATGGGCGAAGACTGAACGCTATGAGGTCAGCCCGTAGGCTTCGCGCACTGGCTCTTTGGGTCCTGCTCGCGGCAGGCTTATACGTGGCTCTGCATCTCTATGCCGCGGGCCAACTCTACTGGCCGATGCGCTACCCCGCGGGGTACTGGCAGGCGCAAGCCGGGCTGGAGGCGCGGGATGTCTGGCTCACGGCCTCCGACGGCGTCCGCATCCACGCCTGGTGGAAGGCGGCGCATGAGGCGCGGGTGGCCACCTTGTTCCTGCACGGAAACGGCGGGAACCTCACGCATCGCGCGGACCACCTTCGCGAGATCGCGGCCGCGGGCTCGGATGTGCTCATCCTCGACTACCGCGGTTACGGAAGGAGCGACGGAAGCCCCTCCGAGCGCGGCCTGTATGCGGATGCGGACGCCGGTTACGCCTACCTGCTCAGCAGCGGCAGGCCGGTGGTGGTGCACGGCGAATCGCTGGGCGCCGCGGTCGCCGTGGACCTGGCGGTCCGCCGGCCCGCCGCGGGCGTTATCCTGGAGGCGCCCTTCACCTCGGTTCGCGACATGGCCGGCCTGGCGCTTCCGGTGCTGGGGCCGCTGGCCATCTGGGGCTACGACAACCACGCCAAGATCGGCCGCTTGCGGGCGCCGCTGCTGATCATCCACGGCGACAGGCACTCGTTGGTGCCGCTCCGCTTCGGCCAGCGGCTGTACGCGGCAGCGCCCCCGCCCAAGTCGCTGTGGGTCGTGCCGGGCGCCGGCCACAACGACATCGTGGGCGTCGCGGGCCCCGCCTACCGTGAGCGGCTGCGCGGCTTCTACGACGCGATTGCGCCGGCCGCAGCCGCTGAGCCGGCCCCGCGGGGCGGCAAGCTGAAGCACGCGGTTCAATAAAGGGTTCGCGCCTGCGCGCGAACGGCGCATCCCTAGCGGGCCGGTCGCTCGCTGAACTCCGCCACGGGGCCGTCGAGCTCCTCGATGCGGATGACCAGGTTCCGGCGCGCTTGCAGCACCTTCTCGGGCACCTCGAACCGTGCGGCGATCATCCGGTCCATGGACTGGCCGGGCTTCACCTTGGTGCGGATCAAGAGGCCCTCGTTGTACCTCTGCCCGACCCGCGGGAAGTACTCGAAAAGCTTGGCCGCGTCCGCCTGCGCGATCACCATGCCTGCCAGCGGCTGGCCGGCCGAATCCAGCGCCGTCACCTCCACCTGCCGCACCACGAACAAGTAGTCGGAGGGGTTGCGCACGCGGAAGTCGACTATGGCGGCCGAGCTTCTCTCGTCGAGCGCGAGCGTCCGCACCTTCCCGATCGAGCCGGCCAGGTCCACGCGCGCGCCGCGCTGGGCAAGGACAGTCCAGGCCACGACGATCGCCACCACCACCAGGCCGATCGCCACGAACGGCAGCAGCTTGAGGTAATGTTTCAATCCTCAGTCCCCCAGGAGTTTGCCGACCGGTTCCAGGCCTCCGACGTTGTCGCAGACGGCCTTGATGCCGGCCGTGAGCGGGATTGCCAGCATCAGGCCGGGGACGCCCCACAGCACGCTCCAGAACATCAGCGCCACCGTAACCACCACCGGGTTGAGGTGGACTCGCGGCCCCACGATCTTCGGATACAGGAGGTTCGCCGCCACCAGATGAAGCATGGCCGTCACGGTGAACACGAGGATGTAGGGGGCCAGCGTACTGTAAACCGTCAGCATGGCCATGAGCGGCGGAACCAGCGCCAGCGGCAGGCCGATATAGGGCACCATGCTCAGGAAGCCGCTGATCGGCCCCACCAGCAGCGGGTACGGCAAGCGTAACGCCCAGAACGCCACCGTGCTCGCGGCCGCCATCAGCAGCCCCAGGACGAAGTTGCCCACCACGAACGCGCGCACCATGGCGGCGATGCCATCCAGGCTTTTCGACGCCATGACGCGCCCCTGCCCCTGGAAGAGCTGAAGGAAGCTCCGCTGGATGTGCTCCCGCCAGCTCAGCATGAAATAGACCAGGAAAGGGATGAACGAGGCCATCAGCAACATCTCGTAAACCGGCCTGAGGTGCGAGTAGACGAAACCCACCAACGGCGGTCCTTCGGCCCGGACCCGTACCTCGGGCACCTGACCGGGCGCCGCAACTGCAAGCTGCGGTTCGCGAGCGCGGGGGCGCCGGGACATTTTGAGCGGCGGCGTTGGCTGGGGCGCCTGGTCACGAAACCGCTTCGGTATCACTATGTCGTACACGGAGCGCTGCACCACTTCGGCCTTGGCCAGCACCTGGTCGGCGATCTCGCCGATCCGCTCGCCGTACTTCGGCAGATCGTCGGAGAAGCCGGCCGCCTGCGTGTACAGGCCGAGCCCGACCAGGTACAAGACGCAGATGGAGATGGCGCACACGACGAAGCTGGCCAGGCTCCGCGGCAGCCGCAATCGCATCAGCAGCCCCACGAACGGATCCAGGATGAAGGCGATGACCACGGCGACGCAAAGCGTCATCAAGAACGCCTGGCCGTAGTACAGCAGCGCGATCGCCCCGGCCAGCGCGATCAGGGTGGCACTGATCCGGCCTGGCAGGTTCTCTCGGAGCGTGCGTGAAATCGTACTCACGGAATTCCTTCCCGCGCGGGCAGCCGCCCCGCACGGCAGCCGCTCTCAGGGCGGAGAGCCGCGCATCCCAGCCCGCTGAAAGCGGCCGGCACCCCGCTGGCGGGAGACTATGGCGCCCGCGGGCGTATTGTCAACCGCTACTCTAGCATGGCGGGCCGTATAATGAAATTGCGCACAGCGCGTGCGCAGCGACCGTTTTGGCACCCTTCGGCACAGGAAGGATCCTCGCCCTGGATGTGGGCCAGCGCCGCATTGGGGTCGCCGTAAGCGATGAGCTCGGCCTCACGGCGCAGGGTCTGGAGACGATCGAGCGCAGCCGCACCCGTGAGGACTACGCTCGCCTCTCGCGCCTGGCCGCCCAGAAGGGCGCGGTCATGATCCTGGTCGGCAATCCCATCCACATGAGCGGCCGTGAAGGCCGGCAGACGGAGTGGGTACGCCGGTTCGCCACCGGCCTGGCGGCGCGAAGCGGTCTGCCGGTGGAGCTGTGGGACGAGCGGCTGACGACCGCCCAGGCCCAGCGCGTCCTGCACGCGAGCGGCGTCAGCCTCCAGAAGCGCACCCGCGCGGTGGACCGGCTGGCGGCCGTGATCCTGCTGCAAAGCTACCTGGATGCTCGATCGACGAGCGACGCTTCGGAACGGGAGGAATGATGCTGCGCCGGCTGGCCGCGGTTCCTTTGATCCTAATCGCTTTGCTTATCATCGCCATGTATTCCACCCAAGTGCCCTACGCGGCTTTCCGCCAGCCGGTCTATGTGGACATTCCGAGGGGCGCCGGAAGCCGGGGCATCGCCGCGCTGCTGGAGCGGAACGGTGTCATCAGGTACCGCTGGCAGTTCCTGCTGGCGCGCGCTCTGCGGCCGCGGGTCACGCTGCAAGCCGGCGAGTACCTGTTTGAGCAGCCGGCCAGCCCCTGGCATGTGCTGGATCGCCTGGTGCACGGAGACATCTTCTACCATGAGCTGGTGGTTCACGAGGGCGACAACACCTTCGACATCGCCGCGGCGCTTGAAGCGCAGGGCATCCTGCCGGCGGCCGCGTTCCTGGAAGCCTCCCGCGACGCCAGCCTGGTCCGCGACCTCGACCCGGGCGCACCTTCGCTGGAGGGTTACCTTTTCCCGGA
>Ga0187886_1003070_pt1 | contig 12736 bp, 12 predicted proteins | sample June2016WEW_20_1_FD_133001 | JGI IMG/M metagenome (GOLD analysis project Ga0187886, IMG submission 133001) | Peatland microbial communities from SPRUCE experiment site at the Marcell Experimental Forest, Minnesota, USA - June2016WEW_20_150 | ecosystem: Environmental > Terrestrial > Soil >...
GGCATAAGCACCTCCTGCTTATACCTTAACCTGTTACCTATGTCCCCGGTTTATTTTGTTACCAGTGTACCCGGTTTATACCTAAACCATGTTTCCATGGGCTGGAGAGGGGATAAAAATTGAAAGGGGCTGGCGCCCCATCTCGCTGCGCACTCCCTTACGAAGACTCAGGGATAAGGTTAGTGTTATTATGGACTGGATTCCCGCTTAAGCGGGAATGACACAGCCCCACTCCGAGATTCTTCGCTACGCTCAGAATGACAAAATGGTGAGCTCAGGATGACAATTGAAGAACGGAGGGATGATAGGAAAGGGAACGGACTGCCACATCGTCCTTCCGCGGAAGGACTCCTCGCAATGATATTTAAGACTTTCTGCCGTTAACGTCCCCTCTTATCACGTGAGGTTGACCGTTTCTGACCGGGACGTCTTTCATTACGAAAATCAGGCGCCATGATGTTAAACGTAACGCTTATCTGACGGTCAACAAGTCGAGAACTGATAGAACTATCCACTTCCGACATAATTTGATCGAGTGTATAGCGTGTGGTGATAACAGTGGGCAGCCGACTGTTATAGCGGAAGTTGATAAGCTGATAAAGCTTCTCCCTGACCCACGAGTTGGAAGATTGCTCACCGAAATCGTCCAGAACGAGCAGCGGGGCTGTCTTAACACTCTCGAAAAGCTGGTCGTAGGATACCTTGCTCTCCGGATTAAAGGCGGAACGGAGATGGTCGAGGAAATCCGGAACGACCACGAAAAGGGCCGGTTTGCCTATTTCATAGCGATAGTTGACAATCGCAGCCGCCAGGTGCGTTTTCCCGCAGCCGGTCTCTCCCAAGAAGACCAGCCAGCCTTCGGGGTTTCTGGCAAAATCGAAAGCAAGACGATAGGCGGCATCCATATTGTCCTGCTGTTCTATCGATAAATCGGTACGACGTTTATAATTGATAAACGTCATGTTTTTCTGCAATTCGAACTCCGGCGCCCAGGCATAAACCGAAGCCGGCGACTCTTCCTCAAGGATAAACACCTGGCAGAGACGGGGGTCGGTCAGGCGGGTGCGCAGCCTATCGTCCATCTGCTCGACAGGCGTGGTAGTGACAATCACCGTGGGTAATTCGGCGTTGAAGCGGGAAGTCAGCAGCTGGTCCAGCTTCTCTTTAGCCCACGACGTGGCAGACTGCACTCCCAGGTCGTCCAGCACGAGCAGAGGCGCATTCCTGACCCGGTCGAAAAACTCATCATAAAGCATCTCGCTATCAGTCTTAAAAGAGGCTCGTATACGGTCGAGCAGGTCAGGGACAGTGATATAAAAAGCCGGGTAGCCCCGCCTGATACGCTCGTTGACGATAGCCGCCGCCAGGTGGGTCTTGCCGCTGCCGCTGGGCCCCCCCAGCACCAACCAACCCTTCGGCCCGGCGGCAAAAGCCTGGGCGGCCTGGAAAGCCTGAGCGAACCGTTCCTGGCTGCGCTTATGGCTGCTCCGGCCCTCGGGCATGAGATTATCGAAGGTAAAGCGGGCTAAAGAGCCCAGATTGCTGTACTGCTTCAGACGCGCCTGCTGCTCATTATCCTGTTCGCTTTTAACGCAGCGGCAGGGAACGACACGGCTGTAGTCCACTTGACCGGAAGGCAAGCGGGGGTGAACGATACGGGCGCCTTTACAGACGGGACATTCCGTGCTCCTGGCAGGCTCTGGTTCACCGCTGGACCATGTGTCCGTACTTTCCCTTGATGTATTTGTCCGGGTCTGTTTTTTCAGTATCTCGCTGATATGTTCCATCACTTCGGCCTTCTACCGACCAGCTTTCCAGAATTTTGGCAATATATTTAATGTTCCTTTTGTTATGTAAAGCGGCTTCCTTAATGGCATCCCGAATCCAGTCCGGCGGATACAGCTTCTCAGCGTCACGGAGTTCATCGGCAATCATCGGTGTCAGCATGCCGATGTTTTGCTCGTAAAGGGTAAATATATCCGGCAGTTCTTCAGCCTCAACCGGAACACGGCCTTCAGCCTTCAGGCCGGCCACTTTGAGGGCACCGCTCTCGATTTTCATCACCGCCTGGCGGCCATTACCGTCATTCAGAAAATAGATGTCTTCTTGAGCGCCGTTTTTTTCAACGGCCATATTTAACAATGTGCCCCGTTCTACAGCCATTTTCAAAGCCTGGCGCAGGACTTTATCGGACGACTCCCCTTCGCTTTTCAGGCTTTGCATCAGGCTGGCGTTCCTCAGCAACTCATTGTAGCTGACGAAGCGCGGATATCCCTTTTTACCGTACAATAAAGCCATAATATGCAGGGTTGTCTTCAGCTCGGCCATATCGGTTACCTGTGGCAGCAGGGCACTGAAAAAGACATTGGGGATGGAGGTAAACTCTATCTTACCGCTGGAAGGAAAACCCTGAAACTGCCTCATAGTAAAGTCGGCTCCACACTGCCCAGACTCTCAAATTTAGCCAGGTTTTGCCGGAAACGCAATTTTATCCGGCCGGTGGGCCCGTTACGGTGCTTGGCGATAATGACATCGGCTTCCTCACGCGGGTACTCCCGGTCCGGGTGAGCGGCTATCCATTCCTCTTCGCTCTTATAGTAATACTCATCACGATAGATAAAGATGACCACATCCGCGTCCTGTTCGATGCTGCCGCTTTCACGGAGGTCGGAAAGCTGAGGCTCGTGTGAGGCGCGCCACTCCACGGCGCGGCTGAGCTGTGATACCGCCAGCACCGAGGCGTTAAGCTCGCGGGCTAATGCCTTGAGCGACCGGGAGATATAGGTGATTTCCTGCACCCGGTTTTCGCCCCGCACCCCCTCTCCCTGCATCAACTGTAAATAATCGATGATAACCATATCGATGCCGCGCTCGTAGTTGAGGCGGAGCGCCTTGCTGCGCATCTCGGCCATACGCAGCAGCGGGGTGTCATCGACATAAATATCCGCCATGGAGAGAACGCCGGTGGCTTCCATAACGCGCCTTTCCTCGTCCTCGGTATGCTCGCCGAACCGTACCCGCCGGGAGTTGACTCCGGACTCGCTGGACAGCAGACGCAGTACCAGAGAGTCGCGCGCCATCTCCACACTGAACAGGGCGACACAGGCACGGTGCTCGACGGCGGCATTGCGGGCGATGTTCAAGGCCAGGCTGGTCTTCCCCATGCTGGGACGGCCGGCGATAATAACCAGGTCGGCACGCTGAAAACCCCCTAAAAATTCATCCAGACCAGCGAAGCCGGAGCGCACGTAAGGCAACCGCTCGGGCCGCTCGTCAGAAGCGGGCGGCGCTACTTCAAAATATTTATCCAGCACCTGCCGGATATGTGTAAGGTCGCCGGTACCCTGCCCGCGGCGCAGTTTGAATAATATGCCCTCGGCTTTGGCCAGACTGTCCTCGACATCCGGCCCGGCCTCATAACCCAGGGCGGCAATGCGGTCGCCGGCGCTAATCATCTGGCGCATGACCGAAAGCCGGTAGACAATCCGAGCATAGTGTTCGATATCGAGGGCGGTAGGGCATACGGATATGAAATAGCTGAGTCTGGCGGCGCCACCACACGCTTCCAGCCGCCCTTTGCGGGAAAGCTCCTGCGCCAGCGTAATCTGGTTGATAGCCTCATCACGCTGATAGAGCGCCACGCAGGCTTCATAGAGCCACCGGTTCTGCTCGAAATAGAAATCAGCCGGCTGAAGGAAGTCGGCTATCTGAAAAATAGCCGTGCCATCAATCAGCAGCGAGCCGATGACCGCCTCTTCAGCATCACTATCGTTGGGTGGCAGCCTGACGTCATTCACCCTTTTCTGTCTCCTTCTTTTCCTCTTTCGCCTCCGCTTCCTCCGCTTTGGCTTCCGGTTTTTTCGCCTTCTTCTCCGCCTTCGGCTTCGTCTTCTTTTCTTTCTTTTCCTCTTTTACCGGCTTTTCTACCTTTTCGGATTTCTCCGTTTTCTTCTCTTTCTCTTCTTTCGGCGGTTTCTCTTTCTTTTCCGCCTTCTTCTCTTTCTTTTCCGCTTTTTCTTTCTTCTCCTCGGTCTTTTCGACTTTTTCAGCCTTCTTTTCTACTTTCTCCGCCTTTTCTTCGACCACCTCGTCCGACATCACATTAACCTTGATCACCGCCATAATATCATGAGTAAAGCGGACGGTTACGTCGCAGCTGCCGGCCTGCTTTATCGGCTCGGCCAGTTCTATTTTCCTCTTATCAATCTCGCATCCAGAGGCCTTACTTAATGCTTCCGCAATATCAGCGCCGGTGATGGAACCATAAAGTTTCTCATTCTCGCCGACCTTAGCTTTCAGGGTGATTTCCACACCGCTTATTTTCTTCGCCACTTCAGACATCTCGGCTTCTTCCAGGGCACGCTGCTTGACTATCTTCTTTAAATGTGACTCAACCGCGGCGGCCGCCTGAGAGTCGGCCAGGAGAGCCAGTTTGCGGGGGAAGAGAAAATTACGGGCATAGCCATCGGCCACATCCCTAGTCTGACCGGCCTTGGCGACATTGGTTACATCCTCGATAAAAATAACCTTCACAACTATCTCCTTTTTTTGATGACAAATTATATTAACTGATAAATAAAAAAGGGTCAACACCCCTCAGACATGCCGCCTGAAATATTTTTCAGGTCTGTTTAATAAAACAACCCTACCCACTGATATATTTCCCGGCATTGACGGCAGCGGCGGCACCATCGCCGGCGGCGGCTATCACCTGCCGGATAGAGCCGCTGCGGATATCACCGGCGGCAAAAATCCCGGGTACACTGGTCTCCAGTCTTTCACCAGTAACGATAGCCCCGACCGCGTCTAAAGTCAAAAGTCCTTTAAGATAGCCGGTGGCAGGCTGAGACCCGACGTTTATAAACACCCCGGAAACATCGAGAACCGAGGCCTTGTCGGTATTTAAATTACGCACCCTGATTTTGTTGACGAAAGTCTCTCCTAAAATTTCCTCGACTACGGTATCCCAGATAATTTCTATTTTGGGCTCGGACGTGACTTTTTCCTGTAAAATTTTAGTGGCACGCAGTTCGTGACGACGGTGTATTAATATTATCCTGGAAGCGAATTTCGTAAGCTCGAGGGCTTCGGTAATGGCGGCATTGCCGCCGCCGACCACAGTAACGGTCTTGTCCCGGAAGAAAGCGCCGTCACAGGTGGCACAGTAAGAGACGCCTTTCCCGGTATATTCCGCTTCACCGGGAACGCCCAGTTTCTGCCGTTCCGAGCCGCCGGCGATGATTACCGCCCCGGCAAGGTAGTCACCCGACGAGGTCTTGACTATCTTCTGCTTGCCGTTAACCTCAATGTCGGTAACCTCGGCGGCCAGCGTCTCCAGACCGAACTTCGTCGCCTGCTGGTGCATTGCCTGGGTTAAATCAATGCCGCTGATACCCGCTATATAACCGGGGTAGTTCTCCACCAGCTCAGCGTTGATTATCTGACCGCCGATGGCCCCTTTTTCGATGAGGAGACTGCCCAGCCTGGCCCTGGAAGAATAAATACCGGCACTCAAACCGGCAGGACCACCACCAATGATAATAACATCATATGTTTTTGATACGCCCATCCCGTTTAATCCTAACTGGCGAGAGCCGTGTCAAGGCTTTTCTTAAGCTCAGCCTTGGGCCTGAAGCCGACGATATTGGAGACTGGCTGCCCGTTTTTAAAGACTATCAGCGTGGGAATGCTCATCACGCCATACTGGCTGGCAATTTTGGGATTATCATCAACGTTAATTTTAACGAAGGCAACCTTGCCGTCATATTCGTTCGCCAGTTCATCGACAACGGGCGCCACCATCCGGCAGGGCCCGCACCAGGGCGCCCAGAAATCAACCAGCACAGGGGTCTTTGCCTGCAAAACCATCTCATTGAATATAACTTCTTTAATTTCCACCGGTTTGCTCATAATTTTCCTCCATCAATTTTTCGATTATTTTCCGTTCCACGGTCTCCCTGGCCAGACCGATGGCATTTTTGATAGCCTTGGCCTGACTGCGTCCGTGCGCGATGACGACATTGCCGTTTACACCCAGAAGACATGCCCCGCCATACTCGGAATAGTCCATTTTTTTCGTCAGCGAACCCAGTCCTATATCACGCAGAATGTCACGCGCTTTCAATCGGGAAGCGCTGGATAAAACATTTCCCAGCTGCCGGACCGAACTCAAGAAATTGTCATTGAAACCCTCGATAGTCTTGAGAACGATATTGCCGGTAAAGCCATCGGTGACAATAACATCGGCGGTCCTTTTGACAATATCCTGTCCTTCTATATTACCGATGAAGTTCAGACCTTTAGCATCTTTTAGAAGCGGGTAGGTCTCCTGAACCAGACGATTACCCTTGCCCTCCTCAACACCGTTACTGAGAAGGCCAACACGCGGAGAGGTAATCTTAAGAAGGTATTTACTGTAAAAGGAGCCCAGCCTGGCAAACTCCAGCAGATGCTCGGGACGGCAATCGGAGTTGGCCCCGGCATCAACCAGGAGCGCCGGGACTGACGATATGCTGTCCAGGAAACAGCCGATGGCCGGCCGGCTGACCCCGTTGGCTTTACCCAGAGTAAGGAGAGCGGCACCAACAACCGCCCCGGTATTCCCCGCCGAAACAAAAGCCTGGGCATCGCCGCTTTTCAACAGATTGATGCCGACAACTATCGATGAGTCCGGCTTGCTTTGAATCGCCTTTATCGGGTGTTCATCAAAATCGATAACCTGTTTGGCGTCGACGACAGTGACGCCGGTCTTGCTCAGGGATTTCTCCGCAAGCTTATTGATGACATTTTTCCTGCCAACCAGGACTATTTCCACGCCGTATTCCTGGGCGGCTTTGAGCGCCCCCTTGACCACTTCATGGGGGGCGTAATCGCCTCCAGCGGCATCGATAGCAATTTTCATATCCTTAATTTAATCTCCCAAATTCAGAATGCTTTTTAATAGTATGTCAATGTAAGTCCGCCCTAGGTGAACGAAGCAATCTGTTGCAGTCAACGATAGAGATTGCTTCGTCGTCCGCCTGAGGCGGACTTCCTCGCAATGACAACCAAAACCCTCATTATCCTTGATTTACGCTACTTCCTTCCCACATATCACACTGACCTCCCCAGCAGGCAATAACACGGTCATCATCCGAAATCCTAACTATTTCACAGGAGGTCGAGCAGGCATGGCACTCGAACGAGGATGTCTGATATTCTTTTTCGCCGACACCGAATCCCCTGAACCGGCAGCCACTCTGGCTAACAGCTATATTCTCATGCACCAGCAGGGCTGCGCCTATCGCTCCCATTACCTCATGATGGGGAGGCACGATAATATCCGTTTTAAGCTCTTCCCGCAGCGCCCTGACAATGCCCCGATTAAAGGCAACACCTCCCTGAAAAACTAAAGGCGGCTGAATATCCTTACCCGAGCCCACATCGCTCAGGTAGTTGTGTACCAGCGCCCGGCAGAGTCCGTAAATAATGTCATCGACACTGTGTCCCATCTGCTGTTTATGCACCATATCCGACTCGGCGAAAACGGTACAGCGCCCGGAGATACGGACCGTCTCCCTTCCGAGCAGCGCCCGCCGGGATAATTCCTCGATGCTGAGACGGAGACGCGCCGCCTGATGGTCCAGGAAACTGCCGGTACCGGCGGCACATACCGTGTTCATACCGAAGTCCGCCACCATACCATCACGAATGATGATAATTTTGCTATCCTGCCCGCCGATTTCAATGACCGTCCGCACATCAGGGACATAGTGAATGGCCGCCACTGCCTGGCAGGTGATTTCATTCTTTACCAGGTCGGCACCGACGATGGCTCCGGCCAGATAACGGGCGCTGCCGGTAGCAGCCACGCCCTTAATTTCAGTTCCAGCCGGCAGCAGCCCGCCGATTTGCCGCAGTCCCTGCTGTACTATTGCCACAGGCCTGCCTTCGGTCGGAAGGTACAGGTCGGCTATCAAGTCGTCAGCGGCGTTCAACGCGGCGAACTTGGTAGTAACCGACCCAACATCAATACCCAGATACGCTTCCATAGTTTCTCTTTATGTCAATACCCTGTAGGTGAAAATCCTCTCTCCCCAGATGGGAGAGAGTTAGAGTGAGGGAGAATTCGACACCCTCACCTAGCCTCTCCCATCAAGGGAGAGGAATTTCGATATTTTCGTGGCAATGACCTCTTTATTTCTAAATATTCTCCCTTACTACATGCTTTTGCGGAACTCTGCGCGGACTTTTTCAACCAGCTCCGGGCTAGCCAGGAGGTCGGTAGCCGTCATCGCCATGGCTTTGGCAGCATCGAGAAGAATTTGTAAAGCATCAGCAGTAGCGGCGGCCTCGGCGAACCGGGGTGAATGTATCAGAACCTCTTCCGGCGCAATGGCTACCAGCGGCTGGATGGTCGGCACGAGACGGCTGACATTGCCCACATCCGAGCTGCCATCCCACTTAGCGGTATCTCCCAGCGGTATGGAGCGCCCTAACGCCTGCATATTTCTCCGGAACAACCGGGCCATGGTCAGATTATTCAGCATGGCCGCGTAACGAACCTCCGCCCAGTTATATTTAAGCTCGGCGCCGGTGGCGGCCGCCGCACCGACAAAACAATTTATGACTCTATCTTTTAAAGATTCGAGGTATTCATCATCCTCGGCCCGAACGAGAAAACTGGCAGCAGTATGGGCGGGAACGATATTAGGCGCCTCGCCGCCATCGGTGATAATACCGTGAATACGTGCCCTCTCCTTGATATGCTGCCGCAGGGCGTCGATGGCATTATAGGATAGAATCATAGCTTCCAGAGCATTGATACCAGCCTCCGGTTTCGAGGCGGCATGGGCGGCCCTGCCGAAAAACTCGACATCCAGAGTCTGGCAGGCCAGGGTATTCATCAAAACGCGGTGGCCCCCGCCCGGGTGCGCTATCATCGCCATATCCACACCCTTGAAGGCGCCTTTCTCCGCCATGATAGCCTTGCCGGCGTCGGCTTCCTCACCGGGTGTGCCGAAGACCAATACGCTGCCACCCAGCTCATCCACAGCCCGCCGGGTGGCTACGCCGGCGGCAATAGCGCTGGTGGCTATCAGATTATGGCCACAGGCGTGCCCCAGTTTGGGCAGGGCATCGTACTCGGCGAGAAAAGCAATAGCCGGTTTCCCGTTACCGTACTTCCCCCGAAAAGCCGTGGGCAGTCCACAGATACCCTTATCTACCGTAAAGCCACTCTCCTCAAGATAGCCCGCCAGCCAGGCAGCCGCCTGGTGTTCCTCGAGCGACAGCTCAGGGTGAGCATGTATTTTCTGGCTCAACTTGCCGAGCTGCCGGTAACGGTTATCTATCTCTCCGGCGACCGCAGCCTTTAGCTCCCTAATATCCAAATATAAATCTCCTCAGCGGCAATTTCTTAGCATGACTCTAGTCGGCACAGGGCTTATCGTAATTGATAAAACTACTGGTGCGGAAACCAGCCTTCTCAAAATACTTCTTGATTTTGGTGTCATTTTGAGGGATAAGAGCACGAATAGTCTCAATCCCTTCAGATTTACAATAGTCCTTCAACGTGTCAATCAGGATAGAGCCGATACCGCGTTCCTGATAATCGGGATTCACGGCAATGAGAAAAATCACACCCACCCCGGTCATCGGCATACCGGCATAAACCTGCTTGGCCAGGATAAACCCGACCAGGAGGCCCTCATACTCGGCAATAAAGCTCAAATCAAGAGGCCCACGCAACTGGGAGGCTACCATCTCCTTATTAGGTATATCAGCCCACCAGATTCCCAGAGTGGGGGTGATATCAGTGGATACCAGGCGACGAATTTTTAACACTTTTCTATCGATAGGCTTCATCCCGGCAATCCCCCTTTCCGTTGGTTATCCTGATTCAGATTGAGAGGCTATAATTCTTATTATAACCCAGTAACCAGGGGATTTCTAGGCGCTGGCTTGCGGCGGGCGTTTTCTTCTTCTGCCTCTTTATAATTAAATAGAAATAAATAGACAGATTCATTAAAATATTGTGGTGCTTTTGTTGCATACTGATATAAACCATGCTATAATGAGGCTGCCTGGAGTAGAATAGCTGTGTTTTAAAGTGGGTTGATTCCCACTTTTTTAATTATTATAAAAAGAATATCGGAGGTCTGCATCCGAAATGAAGAGCGACTTTTTGCTCGCCATAACACAGCTTTCGGCGGAGAAGAATCTACCGAAAGACGTGGTTCTTACCGCCGTCGAGGCGGCACTGGTGTCCGCTTACAAGAAGGATAACTTTGCCTCCAACCAGAACATAGCGGTCAAAATTAATCCCAATACCGGTAAAGTCGAGGTCTGGGCAGAAAAAACCATCGTTAAAAAGCCAACCGATGAGCGTTTTGAAATATCACTGAGCGAGGCAAAAAAGTTAAAAGACGATGCCCAGATTGGCGGCACCGTTATGGTCGAAGCTACGCCGGCTAATGCCGGGCGAATCGCAGCGCAAACCGCCAAGCAGGTGATACTGCAGCGTCTTCATGAAGCCGAGCACAGCGCCATTTTTGAAGAATACGCCGATAAAGAAGGGGAGGTCGTCAGCGGGGTAGTCCAGCGTTTTGAAGCCGGACAGGCATATATCGAACTGGGAAGGACCGAAGCCGTACTGCCGACATCCGAGCAGGTACGCACCGAACGATATCGCGTGGGGCAACGCCTCAAGGTCGTTCTCTTGCAGGTGGCACGCACGGGCAAGGGACCAAAAGTAATCGTATCACGCTCTCATCCTGAGTTGCTACGCCGACTCTTCGAGCTGGAGGTACCGGAAGTTTACAACGGAACCGTCGAAATAAAATCCATAGCCCGTGAAGCCGGCTTCAGAAGCAAGATAGCTGTAGCCGCAAAACAGGAAGGCATTGACCCGGTCGGCTGCTGCGTCGGCCTGCGGGGAATCAGGATACAGAACATCGTCAGCGAGTTAAACGGCGAAAAAATAGATGTTGTCATGTGGAACCCGGAACCCGCTAACTTTATTGCCAACGCCCTCAGCCCGGCCCACATCGTAGGGGTGGAATTGAATAAAGGAGAGCAGGTAGCGACAGTCATCGTCCCGGATAAACAACTTTCACTGGCTATCGGGAAAGAGGGACAAAACGCCAGGCTGGCTGCCAAACTTACCGGCTGGCGTATCGACATCAAGAGCGCCTCATCAGCCGAAGCGGAAAAGATAAAAGAAACCAAGGTAGCTCCCGAGGCGATAACAAAAGAAGAGAAAGAAGCAGAAGCGGAAGAAATCATCGAAGCGGTAGAAGGAGCGCTCGCTGCTGAAGAAATACCCGAGAAGATAACCGAAGAAATACTCGCCGACCTCGAACCGGCACTTACCGAGGAGCCTGTCGCCGAAGAAGCAGCGGAGAAGGTGGCAGAGGTTGAAGCCGAACCGGTCGCCGAAGAGATACTCATACCGCCGAAAATATTACGCGATCGGCCAGAAGCCGGGGCTAAGAAATTAAGATTCGCTGAAGATATTATGGCACCCAGAAGAGTCAAGGAAACGGAAAAGGCACCCAAATCAAAGAAGAAAAAGAAGGGTGCTTACGTCAAGGATACCGGCGAAGACAGCGTAAAAGCCAGAAAAGGCCGCCGCGATTACTCAGTGGTGGAGGAGGAAGAAGAAGATTTTCAGTAAACGCCCGGTTGCAACCAGGCCTATAGCACAGCGGACCTGCGTAGGCTGCCGAAGGATAAGAGCCAAGCGGGAAATGATACGCCTGGTAAGCACATCCGGGGGCGAAGTTGAAATCGATGCCTCGGGGAAAAAGGAGGGGCGGGGCGCCTATTTGTGTCCGGACCTAGCATGCTGGGAAAAAGCCTTAAAAGGCAAACATCTGGAGCATGCCTTACGAGGAAGTGTTACGCAGGCCGACCTCGAACGGCTTTTTCAAAGCGGAAAAGACCTGCTGAAGGAGTTGATTAGTGGCTAAGGCCAGCAAACAGGAAAATACTGTCGAGCCTGTGGCGGGGAAAAAAGGCCAGGAACAGGAACAGCCCAAAACGCCCGTGATTGACATACCACGGTCAATAGGCTTGCGGCAGCTGGCCGACATTTTGCACGTCGACTCCATCAATATTATCAAGCAATTAATGCGTAACGGCATCATGGCCAACATCAATCAGATAATAGACTATGAAACGGCAGCCTCCATCGTGTCCAGCTTTGGCTTCAAGCCGCACCTGACGCCGTTAAAGGAGCAGATGGCAGCAACCGCCGTCGAGGAGAGCAAGAAACAAAAACGTCGCTACGGGAAAGAAGCCGAAAACCTGCAACCGCGTCCGCCGGTAGTCACGGTTATGGGGCATGTCGACCATGGGAAGACCAAACTGCTCGATGCCATCCGACAGACCAACGTGGTCGACCAGGAAGCGGGAGGCATTACCCAGCATATCGGCGCCTACCAGGCAACGATAGACGGACAAAAGATTACGTTCCTGGATACCCCCGGCCATGAGGCCTTTACCGCCATGCGGGCCCACGGCGCCAATATAACGGATGTCACCATTCTGGTGGTGGCCGCCGACGACGGGGTCATGCCACAGACCATCGAAGCGATAAACCACGCCCGGGCGGCCGAAGTGCCCATCGTCGTGGCTATCAATAAAATCGATAAAGATAACGCTAACCCCAACCTTGTAAAACAGCAGCTGTCCGAGGCCGGCCTAGTTATCGAGGAGTGGGGCGGTAATATCGTATGCGTGGAGATTTCAGCCA
>Ga0187886_1003071_pt1 | contig 12735 bp, 11 predicted proteins | sample June2016WEW_20_1_FD_133001 | JGI IMG/M metagenome (GOLD analysis project Ga0187886, IMG submission 133001) | Peatland microbial communities from SPRUCE experiment site at the Marcell Experimental Forest, Minnesota, USA - June2016WEW_20_150 | ecosystem: Environmental > Terrestrial > Soil >...
GAGAATGATTCTTCGAACTCAATCTTGCGTCCTGGTTCGTTCTCGTGCATGATAAACATGTGGAGGCAACAGGGAAACGAATTTTTAGATGGTCTGGAGCTTTTGGAGAACTATCGATCGTCCTATCACTTTCTCTTGACAGTTCTAAGAAAATCGGAAATAATATAGTCGATTATAATATTAAATGAATTTCGATTGTTGGATCAAAGGTGGCTTTATGGTAATGTTTGGGATCAGAACGGGAAAACCACGCAAGATATGGCTACTGCATGGTTTCATAGAATCTACTGAATAGGACGTTCATGGTGGAACATAAATTACGCACAGCTACCTCAAGAGCGCTTTATAACGAAGCAAGGGAGGTATTAGTTGACGGGGTTGCTAGTGCACTCCATAAATCTCCCGATGAAGAGTACCCAATCTATATTGAACGCGGTGAGGGTTCAAAGCTCTTCGATGTTGATGGGAACGAGTATATCGATTACCTAGCAGCCTACGGGCCGATGATTCTCGGCTATAATCCGCCGGCTGTAAATCGAGCTGTTATTGATCAAATCAACAAAGGGACTCAGTTTGCAGCGCCGTACAAGCAACTAAACGAGGTATCGAAGTTGCTGCAAAATGCCATTCCGTGTGCTGATATGGTGAGCTACCAAATGTCCGGCACGGAAGCCAATATGCTGGCCTTCAGATTGGCCCGTTCGTACACAGGTAAAAGAAAGATCGTTAAGTTTGAAGGCCATTACCACGGCTGGTCTGATGAAGAACTCGTGAGTTTTAGTTCTGATTCCCTGAAACAGATGGGCCCACGGAACAGACCATGGAAAACTGTGGGAAGTCGTGGTCAGCTCGAAGATTCCATGAAGAACATTATTGTCATACCATGGAACGATCTTAGGATAGTTGAAGATGTAGTAAAGCGGAACGGTCATGATATCGCTGCTGTTATCACTGAGCCCGTAATGTGCAACTGCGAACCGGTGATGCCCCAAAAGGGGTACCTTGAAGGCCTCCGCGCAATTACTAGAAAAGAAGGAATACTACTCATTTTTGACGAAATCATCACCGGCTTCCGGCTTGCCCTAGGAGGCGCCCAGGAGTATTTCGGTGTCGTTCCCGATTTGAGCACGTTTGGAAAGGCTTTGGCGGCGGGGTATCCACTGGCCGTTGTTGCCGGAAAACGGGAGATAATGGAGTCGGGAGTACATCCAGTGGGTACTTTCAATGCCAACCCAATATGCATAGAGGCATGCAAGGCAACTCTTGGAGAATTGAGTAAGCCAGATTTCTATAAAAAATTGGAACGAATTACTGAACAAATCGTTGATGGAGTGCGGAAGCTTGGGGAATCGAACGGCATAACGTTGTACTGTGACCATATCGGTTCAATTTGGCAAATCGAGTTTGGCATCAGCAGTCCGCTCATTGATTATCGAGACAGCTTTAGGGTCGATAGGGCAATGTATCAGCGCTTCAGGCAAGAGCTACTTGCTCGTGGAGTGCGCGTACATCCAACCCGTGGCAGGCAATATGTTACTTCCGCGCATACGGCAAAGGATATAGATCGAACCTTAGAGGTAATTAACGATGCATTTGTTGAATTGAGACAATAGATTACGGAGAAGATTGTGCTCGAACAGTTGCATATCAATAGAAAACAGATGGAACTTCATGCCGCAGAAGTCCGTTTGAACTTAATGAAGAGAATGATCATCGCCAAGGGAAGGGGTCACGCCGGTGGGGCGTTGTCGATGGTTGACATTCTTATAGCTCTCTATTTCGGGGTGATGAAGGTCGACCCGGAACGACCGCTCCATCCGGACCGTGATCGGTTTCTTCTTAGCAAGGGTCATGCCTGTACTGGCCTTTACGCTACCCTGGCACAGCGGGGATACTTTCCCGTTTCCACCTTGGACACCTACTGCGACCTCAATTCCTATCTCGGAGGACACCCAGTAAAAGGGCTTCCGGGAGTGGAGGTGGCTACAGGATCGCTTGGCCATGGACCACCTATCGGTTTGGGGATGGCAGTAGCTGCCAAGATAGATAAGAAGAAACACCGAGTGTTTGTCCTTGTTGGTGACGGGGAGATACAGGCCGGTGTGGTGTGGGAGTCGGTACTATTTGCTGCTCACAATAAGCTGGACAATTTTGTGATGATCATCGACCGAAATAATATCCAGAGCGATATGCTTACTGAGGAGCTACTGTCAATCGAACCAATTAAAGACAAATTCGATGCCTTCGGCTGGGTGTGCAGATTCGTTGACGGACATGATGTGGTAGCACTTACGGCCCTTCTGAACACCGTACCGTTTGAAATGGGAAAGCCCTCACTGGTGATTGCCAATACTGTGAAAGGGAAGGGGGTCGATTTCATGGAGAACGTGGTCTTGTTCCACAATACAGGACCGCTACCTGGGACAGAGGATGCGAAACGAGCTATCGATCAGCTAGAACGCAAACGCACTGAACTTTCCAGAGAGGCTCAGAATGTCAACTAGATGGGAGACTTTTGATCCCCGGGAGGAGTTTGGAAGAATTTGTGTTGACCTAGGAGCGGTGAAAAGAGATTTCATGGTGTTGGTTGCTGATCTTGCTCGCACTTGCAACGTGCTTGGATTCAAGAATTCATATCCTAACAATTTTCTCAACGTAGGAATCTGCGAACAGAACATGGTGGGAATGTCGGCTGGGCTTGCTTTCGAAGGTAAGGTTCCGTTGGTAACAACTATTGCCCCATTTCTTTCCATGCGGGCTTGCGAACAGATTCGTACGGATGTGTGCTATAACAACCTGCATGTCATATTCGTTGCGATTATGAGCGGAATCAGCGGAGCTCCTTTGGGTTCAACGCACTACGCTACAGAAGATATTGCAATTATACGCTCTTTTCCTAACATTAAGCTTCTTCAGCCATCGAATAGTCTACAGATAGTTAAAGCTATACGGGAAGCTTATGAAACCGATGGTCCAGTGTATATCCGGTTGGGGTCTGGAAAGGAACCAAACGTTCCATCAAGTCCGAACGGGTCGCTTTTCGGGAAGGCGGTTCATTTGCGGAGAGGTGGAGACATTTCAATCCTTGCCACTGGCTTTATGGTGCATAAAGCACTGGAGGCTGCGGATCTATTAGAACGAGAGGGGCTTGGTGCCGGAGTTTGGGACCACCCTAGCATAAAACCGATAGACGTTGGGGCGATTAGCACAGCTGTGTCGGGAGAGACTGGTAATGTGAGACTAATGGTCACGCTTGAAGAACACAACATCTACGGAGGATTTGGGAGCGCCGTAGCCGAGGAGATTTCGAAAACCGGTGTGCCCATGCCGCTAGTTAGGTTTGGTTTACCGGATCGGTTTATTGGGGTTGGCCACAGGGAGGAGCTTCTGAGTTTACATCACTTGGATTCCGAATCGATAGTGAAAACAATAAGAGAGGCACTACTGTCAAGTTTGAAGTAGCATTGTTTCCAATTACATAGTGTTTCATAATAATGAAATACTATGAATATTCAAGGAGAGGTGTGTTATGAAAAGAAAAGGTTTAGTTTTCTTGTCTGCAATCTGGGTAGGATTGTTGTTTTTTCCAACGATCGTTTTTGCAGGTGGAAAACAGGAAAAAACTGAAGAAGCGATGAAGGAAAAAGTGCTTAAGGTTGGTATCGCTAGTCCTTTCACTGGTCCACATGCGCTAGATGGTCAGAATAATAAGGATGCATGTGTTATGAGATTTGAAGAAGCAGGTCTCAAAGTCGGTGATTATAGGATTGAATTGATGTTTGTCGATACAACCAGCGACGCGGCTAAATCCACGGAAGCTTTTGCGGAAGCAATTGAGAGAAAAGGTATGCAGGTTGCAATATCTGGTTTTTTAGGTTACTGCGATCAGGCTGCCTTGGACGTTACAAACCCGGCTGGGGTGCCAATTATAGGAACCCAGGGTTCTTCAATGGATTTGTCGATAAAAACACGGGGATTAAAACCAGGTATTCTTACTAAATTCTGGCCTGCCGCCGAGTATACTGTACCTTCATATACAGATTTTATTGTCCATGCAGAAGAAAATACAGCCTGGCACCCGAAGCAAAAGAAGTATGCAGTTCTTGGTATCGATAACGACTGGGGTAGGAACTGGGTGCATACCTTTATTCCGCCGATGGAAAAGGCTGGATGGAAAACTGCATACCAGGCATATACTCCTCCTGAGCAGACCGATTTCTACCCGATCTTAACTCAATTTAAAAAGGAAGGTATCGAACTAATTGCATTCATGTCTTCCTCAATTGCTTCTGCCTCGGCAATGGCGAAACAGATTAAAGAACTCGAGATAAAAGCTCTGGTAATATTAGACGGATTGGGATGGGTGGGTAACTGGTATGAGATGACAGGAAAGGCATCAGATGGGATTCTTGATTCAATCCCAATATGGCTGCCTACTGCCGATAATTTCCGGAAAAATTTTAAACAAAAATTCGGCTATGAACCCAGCGCCGGTACTGCCGGAATCGCCTATGATAGCGCGGGAATGGCACTTAAGATTTTTAAGAGAGCGCTGGAGAAATATGGAAAACTTGACAGCGAGACCGTGTTAAAAATCTCAGCGGATGAAGTTGCAACGGGAAAATTGACATATGGATTCGACGATGGATCAATTATGATGAAGGAATATAAATATACGCTTAAATCATACCCGGATCCTGTTGTTGATCCAGACCACTATTATTTTCCGATACTTCAGTATATGAATGGTAAGATTACTGTTGTGTACCCTGGCTATATGGCAAATGCTGAGTTTGTCGTTCCCTAAATTGAGTTCTTTCACCTCGAGGAGAGGGGTGCGTAAGAAACCCCTCTCCCATTATCTATTGATCGCAAATGGCGGACGAAGTGATAAGATACTGCCCCAATATAGATATCAGGAAAGATGCTGTGATAAGCAATAAGAATGTGATCGAAATAAGATGTGTGACCAAACGGTTCGGCGGATTGTTTGCAGTCAATGAAGTTAGCATTCATGTTGAAACTGGTGGAATTATGGGATTAATCGGACCTAACGGAGCAGGAAAAACTACGCTTCTTAATATTGTTGCTGGTCTCGATGCGGCTACTTCCGGTTCCATATATTTCAATGGTGAAGAGACCACATCTTTTTCACCCCAGGAAATGTGTCATAAAGGACTCTCCAGGACATTTCAGATACCCCAGCCCTTCCCTCGCATGACCACTCTCAGTAATGTACTGGTATCAGCATATTTCGGGAATTTAAAAAGACCGGCGGATCCTATTCAGTATGCCAGGGAGCAATTGGAGTTTGTTGAGTTTCCACTGTCGGAAGACACACTCTCGGAGAAACTCAACACAATCCAATTGAAAAGGCTTGACTTAGCCCGTGCATTAGCGAGTAGACCCAGAGTTCTTTTGCTTGATGAATTGGCTTCCGGACTCACTGAGTCGGAGCTTGAACCGCTTATGAATATTATCAGGAAAATCCGTGATGAGAGAGGGATAACGGTACTTATGGTTGAGCATATAATGCATGTGATTATGGGATTATGTGAAAGGCTGGCTGTACTGAATTTCGGTAACCTAATAGCTGAAGGGCCTACAATGCAAGTCGCGCAAAATCCTGATGTTATTGAAGCATATCTCGGCGCAGATGATACACATTGTGAGGATTAAGTGGTGCTATTAGAAGTAAAGAACCTTTGTGCAGGGTACGGTTTCTTACAGGTATTGTGGAATGTCAATCTTGCAATCGAAAAAGGCGAATTCGTTTCCCTTATCGGACCCAATGGAGCTGGAAAGTCGACACTACTAAAGACTATTTCTGGCCTTATTGAACCGAAAAGCGGGAAGGTAATCTTTGAAGGTGAAGCCATAGAAGGGATTGAATGCAATCTCGTCAATCGAAAGGGAATCAGTTACATCTCCGAAGAATTGAACTTATTTGTCAATATGACAAACAGGGAAAATCTTGAGATGGGGGCGTATGTTGTAAGAGAAACAAGGAAAGTGGAAGAAAGTCTCGAGTATATTTATACATTATTCCCGCGACTGAAAGAACGGGAGAAACAAACTGCCGGAACAATGAGCGGAGGTGAGCGGAAGATGCTTGCCATTGCCCGGGCAATGATGTCTAGACCGAAAATATTGCTCGTTGATGAGCCCTCACTGGGTCTTGCTCCAAAAATCGCTGATCAAGTGTTTCATGCTTTGACTTTGCTCAATAAAGAAGGGACAACCATCCTATTAGTTGAGCAGAATGTAACAAAGACCCTTCGCATAACGAAACGGGGCTATGTATTGGAAAAAGGAAAACTAGTGTTGGAAGCTGAGAGCGATGAATTGCAAAACAATGAACATGTAAGAAAAGCCTATCTTGGATGTTAAGTGGAGGTAGAATGGATGCCGGGAAGAACTAATACGCCTCAGATCGACGGATGTATTCAGATTATCAAAGAAACAATGATGCAGAAGATCATTCGTTGGTTCCTCTCACCCGGCGGGATTACGATAACTATATTCATCATCTGTCTTATTTTGGTAACGATCCATAAAGGGCCATATATATTCATTAATACCCTCATTACAGGTGGAATGTGGGCATTGATGGCAGTCGGGGTTTCGTTGATTTTCGGGGTGATGAATATCGCTAACTTCGCACACGGCGAGTTCTTTATGATCGGTTCCCTGGTCGCGTATTTTCTGATGCAACCCATGATGAAATATCTTCAATACCACCCCAACTCGTTTCTAATCTACATAGGTCCCTTTCTAATTGTCATATCAGGAGCTGTGACAGGGGCGCTTTTAGGAGTTCTTGTCGAACGGGTTGTATTCAAACAGCTAAGATTACGAAACCGGTACAACTGGCTGCTCAACTGTTTTCTCGTAACTATCGGTCTTTCTATCTTCCTACAAAACTCGCATCAGTTGTTGTTTAGTGCAAATTACAAGGGAATAACCAGTTATTGGAGCGGGACAGTAAAAATATTAGATGTGATTATCTCCATCGATCGAACAGTGGCATTTCTGATGGCACTGGTAACCATGACGGCACTTTTTCTATTTATGAAATATTCAAAACCGGGGAAAGCGATTCGAGCTGTTTCACAGGACGAGGCAGGCGCAAAAATGGTAGGAGTCTCGGTTGATAATATCCAGATGCTTACCTTTGCACTGAGCTGCGGACTTGCGGCGCTCGCGGGAGCGAGTCTACTTTTTATGTTTCCTTCATATCCAACTGTCGGAGTTGTTCCCCTCTTCAATTCTTATTTTATCGTCATTCTAGTTGGATTTGGAAATGTAGCCGGAGCGATTCCCGGGGGATTCATCATTGCGTTTTTTAATGTATTAACCCGAACGTACTTGGGAGAAGGATGGGAACTCGTATTACCTGTATTGCTGATTTGCCTCGTTCTCATCGTTAAGCCTTCCGGATTATTCGGTGCCAAAGTAAAAACGATGTTGGAAATATAGAAAGAAGAAAAACGAGTGATAAACCGACACATAGAGAAAAAGCAAGGCATATCGAAACTATTGGATTCTCTCTGTTTATCTCCTGCAGGGGCAATTGGCCTCGTTTTTCTTCTTGTTGCCCCGATCTTACCTTTCCCGCCGCTTAATAAGCCATATTTCCACCGATTGCTGATTCTAGCGGGTATCATGGGAATAGGGAGTATGGCGTTTGATTTCAGTAGCGGATATATAAATATCGTAAACTTCGGCTTTGCTGCATTCATGGGAATAGGTTCCTATACTTCGGCGATACTTGAACGACGATATGGTATACCTGTACCGGTTACTATGGTCTGTGGCACCGTTGTCGCTGCGTTATTAGGAGTTATTACCGGTATTCTAAGTCTGAGACTCAGGGGTATTTTCGCGGTGTTTCTTACCTGGTTTATCGGACTGGCTCTGTTTGGACTGATAATAAATCTAGACTGGCTGACGCAGGGCAGACAGGGACTACCGGTAAATACACTTTTTAAGCCGGGTACGCCGGATTTGGTCTATTATTATGTTTTAATGGTTATTGCGCTGCTTACCTGGTATTTGCTGAAGCGGATTGTTCGTTCACCTTTGGGACTCGCATTTCAAGCAATCGGTCAAAATTTGGAAGCGGCGAAAACTTCAGGAATAAATCCTGCATTGTATCGAATTATTAACTTTACCATTTCCTGTGCGATTGCCGGACTGGTGGGCGCCTACTATGCTCATTATGTCGGAATAATCGTACCGGATGTTCTCAGTACTCAAAAGACGGTGGAAATTCTAGTTCTTGTATATATCGGTGGAAGGGGAAGCTTATGGGGAGGATTCGCTCTTGCCTTTCCGTTTATTTATCTAACTGAGATGCTCAGGTCGACTCTTGATTCTCTACCCGGAGTGAACCTTCTCATATATGGAGTGATATTAATAGCAGTTATGATTTATTATCCCGGTGGTTTAGCTCAGTTTTACAAATATATCGCGGATAAAGTAAAACCTTTTCTGTTGGAAAATCGCTTATTTACGAGGGACAGACATGTACCAAGGTAGAGATTATGGGATAAGTACGATTTATACGCGAGATAATCACAGATGTTATAGAATGGGTTTAGGAACATTGTGGATGAAGTTTATCCAGGTTTTTCAGCCGATATGAAAACCGCCCCCGCCTATACTTTTGCCACGCAATATGAAATTGCATAGAAGGTAAATGTGGAAAGTTCCTGATAAAAAGGAAATTACGCAAAAAAGGAGCGTTCTTTGGAAGACAAAAAATGGATAAAAAAGATTGCCAAAATAGGTGTAGGTACCCAAGGATCAGCGGTAGCCTGGGCATGTGCAGTAAATGGGATTGATGTAAACCTGTATATGCGCACAATTGATAAGACGCAGCGGGCTCGGGACAAGCTAAAGGAGCAGATTCTCGATACCTCCATATCCGGCTTACCAAGGAAAAAGGCAGAAGAAGCGATAGCCCGGCTGCATATAACGCCGGATCTGGAGGAGGCGTTATCCGATGTCGATCTAGCTTTTGAGAGTGTGTATGAGGACTTGGAATATAAGAAAAAGGTCCATGCTGATATAGGGAAAATTGCACCGCCGCAAGTACTTATAGGTTCAAACATGTCTTCGCTTCTTTGTACACCCCTAGCGGAAGCATCTGGCCGACCGGATAAGTTTTTTTGTATGAATTGGGGGGATCCCCGGCATAAACAATGGTTTGTGATGGTTATGTGGAATATGAAGACCTCAGAATCAACGAAAGAATTAGCTTTGGGATGGGCACGGAATACCGGAATGCTCCCGGTCATCGCGAATAAGGATACCCCAGGATATGGATTCAATAAGGTATGGCGGGAGGTCAAACGGGAATGTTTGGCTCTATGGGCTGATGGAGTGTTTGCACCGTTTGATATGGACAGGTACTGGATTTTATGTTTCGGCACAAGAATCGGTCCGTTTGCGATGATGGATGAGATAGGTCTAGACACAATTCGGGATGTAGAAATGCAGTACTACAATGCCAGCTGTAACGAATGTGATAAACCACCCCAAAAACTGCTTGATATGATTGAGGCGGGTAAACTTGGCAAAAAAAACGGGAAAGGATTTTATTCTTATCCGAACCCCGACTATGAAAAAGAAGGATGGTTATATAAAAAGCCACCTTTTGATAAATAGATAAGAAGGAAATGTATGGAGAATTGGATAATAAAACCATTGGATCTTGGATTCGAGGATTTATCAAATAATGCTGGTTTGGCAGCTACTCTCCCTTATTTAGGTTTTTATTTGACAAATGGAAAGCAAAAAATACTTGTTGATAATGGAATGAGCGAACATTATGTTGAATACGTTTCCAAACTTTGGGGCCCTTGCGGTGGCGGTGAAGATCCTGTTCGGAAAGCATTCGATGAAAACAAAATAAAACTAAGTGATATCGATTTGGTCATTTATACACATCTCCATTTTGATCATGTTGGTAATTGCCATCTTTTTCCGAAAGCAATTCACGTTTTCCAGCTGGATGATTTGAAAGAGATGATCGATCCAACACCATCTGCTGAGTATTATTGTGTATTTGATAAAGAGGTAATTGGGAAATTTAAAAAACTAAAATGTGAGAGAGTTTGTGGAGATATTGAAATTAGTAAAGGATTGAAGCTTTTTCATACACCAGGACATTCTAAAGGTAGTCAATGCGTAATGGTTTCAACAATAAATGGGGATTATTTGCTGGCTGGCGATCTTTTTCATTTTAATCTATTTGCATTTCCTGAAATTAACGTATGGACACAATACCACGAAGGCAGAACCATTGAGATTGATAAGGAATTTAAAGAGTGGCTTTTCAGCAGCCTCTGGAAAGTTATTTTTGATCACTATACATGGTATAGATCGCAATATCGAATGAAACCTATGTTACAGGGACGAGAGTTCCTGCTGGGTGGCCATGAACCATCGGTTCTTAGAAAAACTTTTGGAATATAAATAAGCGGGAGGTTTAGATAAATGAATATTAAACGTATTATCCATATTGGCATAACAGCAGAAAAAATGGAACCGGTTAAGAAGTTTTATTCAGAAACTTTAGGCCTTCCGATAAGCCGAGAGGAATTATATGACAAAAGTACTGATATATGTTTTCTTCCGGTAGGTGATTCTTTCATTGAGATTTTCAGTGATAATTGTGAAACAGGCAACGGAACAGTAGCGGAATACATCAAACAACAGGGGGGGGAAGGTATTCATCATATCGCCTTCGAGGTGGAGGATATATATGCTGCTATTGATGAACTGAAAGCTAAAGGAATACCGATTCGAGATGGAGATCCCCGACCTGGTGCAGACGGAAAAGTTATTGCATTCCTACAACCACAAAATACTTTCGATACTTTGATAGAGTTGGTCGGAGATATTGCAAAAAAGTAGCCAGATTCATTGAACTTTAGCTATTGCTATTAAACTATTAAGATTGCGTGCAGTGGTGTTTGCAATTTGAGCGGAGGACATCACGAGCTCCTTGCTTGATAGACACGGGAACCCATACACTGCTCCCCGAATACTCTGGTCGACCCCTAAGACGAGTATGATAGGAGGTCGAGGGTGGGTACTGCGTAAGCGTCAAAACAACCGCACCCGAAGATCGGTGACCGATGGTGCGGTTGGTCGGAGGTCAGGCCAAGCGACCGGACTCGAAATCTAACAGAGATTCCTTGGGGATGTTCCAAGGCAGCAGGAACTGATAATCGGCCGCGTCTTCGCTGTCGGGTAGGCGTGAGAGAACGAAGCACAGGTATAGGTACGGCTCGACGCCGTTGAGCTTGGCCGTTTCCACCAGGCTGTACCAGGCGGCACTGGCTTCGGCTCCCGCCGGACTACCCGAGAGCAACCAGTTCTTTCTTCCGATCACAAAAGGTCGAATCGCCCGTTCGCAGGCGTTATTGTCAGGACCCAGCAGGGGGCTATCCAGGTAGCGTACCAGCTTTGCCCACTGCCCGATGGCGTAGCCAATCGCCTTGCCCAACGTTGTGGAAGGGGGCACCTGGTTCTCCCGTTCCTGCAGCCACGCGAGCAGCTTGCCAAGGACAGGTTCAACCTGACGACGGCGCTGTTGCACGAACTGCTGCGGGGTAAGGTCCTTCTGTCGTAGAGTCCGTTCGACCTTGAAGAGCGCATCGATGCTGGCCAGGGCCGCGTCGGCGCTGCCCTTGGTTGGGGAGACCTCCTTGGCCTCGAAGAACTTCCGCCGTGCATGTGCCCAGCATCCCACGTGCATCACTGCCGGCTGGCTACCTAATTCGGCGTAGCCCTCGTAGCCGTCGGTCTGGATGAATCCGCTGTAATCACGAAGAACCTCAGAGGGGATGGTGCCCGACCGGGTAGGGTGGTACTGATAATCCACCACCGGCTGTCCGGGACTTCCTCCTAGGAAGACCCACATAGAGCTCTTGGAGGTGTTCGGCCGCCCCGGCTCCCCCATGACCTGCACGGTGGTTTCGTCGATCTGCACCACGGGCCCTTGGCGGATCTGCCGCCGCATCAGCTCCCGTAGCGGGCGGAGCTTCTCGAAGACCGCGATGCTCCAATTGGCCATGTCCTGGCGGCTTATCTCTACACCGATGCGAGCAAATTGTTTCTCCTGACGGTAAAACGGCAAGGAATCACAGAATTTGCCAACGATGATGTAGGCCACCAAAGCCGGGGAGGCGATGCTCCTGGGCAAGAGCTGTACGGGAGGCGGGGCGATTCGAACAGCTGCTCGACTCTCGTCCCCCGAACCTTCACAGGCATGGCACGCATACTTGGGCCGCACGTGACGCCTCACACGGATGCGGGCAGGGATTACCTCGAGCTTTTCACAGGTCTCCTCCCCGATACGGGTCACCTGCTGCCCGCAAGCACAGTGTTTCTCCTCCTCGCTGATATCGTGAATTGTTTCTATTCGAGGGATCTCGGGCGGTAGCGGCTTCCTTCCCCGCTTGCGTCGGCTATGGGCACGGACTTCTATGGTTTGTTCATCCGGCGCTTTGCTGCTCTGCGCAAGAAGAATGTCTTCAGCCTCATTGAATAGCAGAAGCTGACGGCGGTCTTCCTCGCTGAGCTTCTCTGCCCTCCGACCGAAGATCCGTCGCCGTAGGAGCTGAATCTCCTCGAAATGCTTCAACGCTTCATGCTGATACCCGATCTTCTCCGCTCGTTCCTTTTCAAGGCTGTCCCTGAGGTGGCGACTCAGATCCTGCA
>Ga0187886_1003078_pt1 | contig 12716 bp, 11 predicted proteins | sample June2016WEW_20_1_FD_133001 | JGI IMG/M metagenome (GOLD analysis project Ga0187886, IMG submission 133001) | Peatland microbial communities from SPRUCE experiment site at the Marcell Experimental Forest, Minnesota, USA - June2016WEW_20_150 | ecosystem: Environmental > Terrestrial > Soil >...
AAAGGGGAAGAGTATTTGCCATGCTTCGCTCCATCCGGGAAATCCGCCGAGGTTTTTATCATCGATGTAAATATCAGCGTCAATTTTACGGCTTACAGATTCATCAACAATCTCTTCAGGATAATTCTTGTTTACTGCATAAAATTCGATCCCGTTATTCCTGCAGAATTCAACAGCAGCATCAAGTTCAGTACCGGTCCGGAATGTCCACAGGATCAGTCTTGCTCCTCTTTTTTCGAGCTCCTTCAATGATTGGAAAGCAAAGAGTTTTTCCTTTCCGATCTCCGGATACTGGTGCTCGACGATTGTGCCGTCAAAGTCTATTGCTATTTTTATATTCGTAAAATCAATCATGGAGGGTTTCCGTTGTGCCAAATTTAACCAAATTGGCATTATTACTGAAATTTATCTTAATTTTGCTCACCTTTCACGATACATAATTTAAATGAAAAAACATATTCCAAACCTGATAACCTCGCTCAACCTTGTGTCCGGTTTCATTGCCGTAATTTTTGCACTTAACGGGAATATCATCACTGCATCATGGCTGATACTCGCTGCGATGGTATTCGATTTCTGTGACGGATTTTCTTCACGGGCGCTGAAAGCATATTCAGATATCGGCAAAGAGCTCGATTCACTGTCAGATATGGTGAGCTTCGGGGTCGCTCCCGCAATAATCATTTACCAGATGATTTCAATATCCATGACATTAAATGCCCACATGATATTTAATTCAGAAAGTTTTAATGGATACGGAATAATCCTGCTCCTTCCGGTCATAATGCCTGTTTGTGGTGCTTTGCGGTTAGCAAAATTCAATACCGACGAGACGCAGACCACATCATTCAAAGGTCTGCCTATCCCTGCCAATGCACTTGCTGTTATTTCCATTGTCATTGCCTGGCATTATTCTCCGTCAAAAATTCTTGCCTCATTCATGTACTCTCCCGTCGCAATAATAATATTCACATTCATCATTTCACTTCTGATGGTGACCAGGCTGCCATTGCTGTCATTAAAGACTCCTCACCTGAGGTTCAAGGGAAATGAGGGAAGATATTTAATGATTTTTCTTGTTGCCGTCACACTTGCCATATTTGGAATCGGGGCTGCACCGCTTATAATACCTTTATACATCATTGCTTCACTTATTTCGCTTGCAATAAAATAAAGGTGTCCGACGCCTGTTGCCTGACACCTGTCGCCGTCAATAAAGATGCCCTTCCTCATTCATCTCCTCACCGGTAATTTTTCTTTTGTTTATAGCATTCCAGGCGTACCAGATATAACCAACCACGAAAGGAATGATAAACGAAACGTACGTCATTGTTTTAAGGGTAAAATAGCTTGATGATGCATTATAAATAGTGAGTGAGCTTTTGAAGCTGGATGCTGAAGGGTAAAAAGTGCTGTTATTGAATCCGGCAATAAGGAATAGTGCAAATACTGTTACAACGGTGCCGGCACCTGAATACCATATCCCTTTTCTGCTTCCTTTAAAGATGGTTAAGCCAATCCCCGCAAGGGCGGCAATCACCCCTGCAAGGAATATTATCAGCACGACCGGCAATTGAATGAAATTATGAAGGTATTTGAAACGTTCCACTACTATTCCTTGCGCCCCGCCGGTGAATGTCAATCCGGCTGATAGCATGAGAGTGATAAGGAAGAAAAGAAAAAAGACAAGAAAACATACAGCATTTACTATCAGTCTTTTAACCGATCTGGCTGAGAGATCATCATCGTCAATGGTATTAAGTATATACAGAAGTCCGTTGCTTCTTGCAAGGAACAGGACAGCCAGGCCGAGGGCTACATTCCTTGCATCGAGCAGGGCTTCAAGTCCGTGCCAGCCTGTTCCCCATTTGACGCTGTTCATATAGTCAAGGCTGAAATTTGATCCGGTGAAAAATGTTCCCACTGCGGTGCCAATGAGAAATGGCCCCATAGCTCCGTTTATCAGAAGAAATATATCGTAGGTCTTCTGGCCAAAGATATTTGCCGGTTTTGAACGGTATTCGTAGGCGATTGCCTGTATTATAAAGCTGAATAGTATTGCGATCCAGACCCAGTACGCTCCTCCGAAACTGGTCGCATAAAACAGGGGAAAAGAGGCAAAAAAAGCACCGCCGAATGTTACCAGAGTGGTGAAGGTAAATTCCCATTTGCGCCCCATGGCATTTACGATCATCTTTTTCTGGGTCTCGTTCCCGGGAAGGGAAAAGATCATTGACTGTCCGCCCTGAACGAACATCAGGAAAACAAGCAAGCCTGCAAGAAGGGAGATGATCATCCACCAGTAATGCTGCAGGAAAACATATGAAATCATTGTCGTCATAATTTCTCCTCCTAATGTTTTGGTCCTGTTTTGATCTGTTTCACCATTATTGAAACTTCAGCAGTCAGAAGCGCCGTAAACAAAATGGCAAAGAGTACAAATGTCGTCATCACAGAACCGGCGCTTATCTGCGAAACGGCCCTGGTTACCGGCATAAGATCCTGAATGATCCAGGGCTGTCTTCCCGCCTCTGCAAGCACCCATCCTGCTTCACTTGCGATATAGGCGAGGGGGATTGAAAGCAAGGCTATCCAGAGAAACCACTTATGATTTGCAATTGAGCTTTTCAGCACCATAATAATTGAGACTGAAAAAACAAGGATGAAAAAGAAACCCAGCATGACCATCAGGTGAAATGAATAGAATGACAAAGAGACATTCGGAATGGCATCTTCAGGTTTCATTAAAAAGGCATATCCGAAATACCTGAAGTTCTCATCCATAAATTTCTTGTCCTGAAAATACTCTTTTTTAATTACCCTGACCTGCTGGGTATCATTCAGCATAATGGCTCTCTTATAATCGGTAAGAATGTCGCGTGCCACAGAGCCTTTTATTATCTTATCTTTGACCGACAATATTTTCCGGCGCTCCTCTTCTCCATTCACAAGGTCAGTGATCCCGGGGACGTATGCATTTTTATTTCCTCCGGTCATAACCGATAAAAATCCCGGGATCTTTATCCTGAATGCAAAGTCCATAATATCTTTTTCTCCGATCTTCTTATCAGATTTCTTCAGCACTCCGACAGCACTAAGCGCTGCGTTTCCCGAGCCATAATAGTGAGCTTCCATCGCAGCAAATTTAACAGGCTGAACCGAAGCGATCGTTCTGGCGGAACTATCCCCTGTAAATGCGACCATCAGTGAAGAGATAAGTCCGAAAATGGCAGCAATAAGAATGCTCCGGGTTGCCATCCAATCCTCTCTTTTTTTCAGCAGGAACCATGCGCTGATACCAATAACGAAAATGGAGGCAAGGAGGAATCCTGAAAATATAGTATGAGGGAACTTATCAACTGCCACCGGGTTAAATAGAACAGCCCAGAAGTTTATCATCTCGTTGCGGGCAGTATCAGGATTAAAGGTCATTCCGACCGGATTCTGCATCCACGCATTTGCCACAAGAATCCACAATGCCGAGAGATTTGCACCAACAGCTACAAGCCAGGTTGAAGCGAGGTGAAACTTTTTGCTCACTTTGTTCCAGCCAAAGAACATTACTGCAACAAATGTTGATTCCAGGAAGAATGCAAGTATCCCCTCTATAGCAAGGGGCGCTCCGAAGATATCGCCAACAAACCATGAATAATTTGACCAGTTGGTTCCGAATTCAAATTCGAGTATTATACCGGTAGCTACCCCAATTGCGAAGTTTATCCCAAACAGCGTCATCCAGAAGCGGGTCATCCTTTTCCATTCCTCTTTGCCGGTCCTGACATAAATCGTTTCCATTATGGCAACCAGAAATGACAGCCCAAGGGTCAGGGGTACAAAGATCCAGTGGTAAATAGCAGTAAGGGCAAACTGTGCCCTCGACCAGTCGACAAGTGACATATCAAGATGTTCAATCATTTGTATTCGTTGAATTGGTTAATTGTTCAAGAACATATTTGCTTCGCTGATTATCATTAGCATATCTTTCATGAAGAAAATCATGAAAAAAGAAAAACCTCAGAATGGCAAACATTATAAAAAGCTTGATAAAGATAATCAGCCACACCTTTCTGCCCCAGGCTGACATATTCCTGAATCCGTCATAATAAAAGAGGGCCAGTTTTTTTACACCAGAACAGATGTCTTTCATATATCTCTAAGCTCTCTGGAAATCAGAATAACAACATTGAAACAGAAGGTTTAGTTTACAGGCTCTTTCTTCTGGTTCTCCGGATTATTTTTTTCGGGCTCCCCCGGAGCAAGACTTGAGGTTATTTTCTGAACTGCCTTGAAGTTGTAAAAGAACTCCCTGGCAAAGACCCGGATAACCGTATATGTCGGAATGCCAAGTATCATCCCGGGGATACCGGCAGCAAAACCCGCTGCAAGTATGACAATGAAAATCTCAAGTGGATGGGCTTTAACGCTGTTTGAAAAAATGACAGGTTGAAAAAGAACATTATCAATCAGGTGGGTAATCGCCTCGACGATTATCATATAATAAATCAGTGGCACAACAACAGTTTTGAAATCCATCTGGATATGTGAAGCAACACCCATAATTATAGCGATAAAGAGGCCAAGCCATGGACCTACATATGGAATTACATTCAGTATCCCAAGAATAAGCCCCATTACAAGCGCCTGCTGAAAATCAATTCCGGCTATGGTCATACCTATATCAATAAGTATCATTATACAGGTGCTTTGAATAAGGATCCCTATGAAATACCTGGTGAGAAGATTCTTAATCGAATTGAGGGCCCTCCTGAAATTTTCAGTGTACCTTTCAGGCACCCATATCAGGATTGATTCAAAAAAGAGACGCTGATCTTTCAGAAAGAAGAATGTGATGAAGCTGATTGAAAAGATCGCAACCAGGATGTTCCCCAGTATCCCTACAAGTGATCCCAGGAAATTCTGTATCATTTCAATACTGAGTACTGAGGAGACTTTCTTGGCAAAATAATCCTGAAGCGAAATCTGCCCCCCAATATTCTTATTGAATGTTTTGAAAAGATTCTCAAGCTTATTGAGAGGCTCCCGGACTATCTGAACGATCTTATCGCTGTCGATAGTCGAAAAATAGTTGATCTGCTTCGTAACCAGGGGAACGAAAATTACAAAGAACATGATTATTGCACCCCATATGATAAGCAAGGTCAGAAGAGCTGCCAGCGCCCGTGGAAATTTAAACTTTCTGATCCTCATCCTGCAGAAAAGATCAACCAGAGGCCGTCCCATAATTGATAGAACGCCTGAAACGAGGATGTAAACAACAATGTTGCGGAAATACCAGGCACAGGCTAAAAGAAGGATAACCCCGAAGAAAATAAGGAAATTTCTGAATGAAGTTTTCATGGCAAAGGCTTTCCTTATACAAACCTAATTTAATTTTTCGAATTTCCATTAAAATAGACTTACAGTGGTGTGAGAAAAGACCAGATTCACAGGTGATGAGGAATCAGTCATAAGTTCACCAGAATATATAGCTATGCCATATTGTCTGACTAAAATCTAATTAATATGTCGTTTTGTCATGTTTGATGATTTGGAACGGAACTTGAATACAGAGGAGTATAAATCAAAAAATTGTTGAACTTAAAATAATGGAGGACAAAGCTATGTTACCAACTATTAGAAAAAACAGAAGTATTAATCCGTTTTACATGTCAAACCTTTTTGACGAAGATTTCTTCCCGGTATTATCTAACATGACAAGTTCGATGCCGGCAGTGAACATAAAAGAAGATGAAAAGAGTTACAAACTCGATCTTGCTATTCCTGGTATGGATAAGAAAGATATGAAGATCGATATCAACGAAGACGTTCTTACGGTCTCATCTGAAACGAAGAATGAAACTGAAGATAAAAAGGATGGCTACAAGAGAAAAGAATTCAGTTATTCATCATTCTGCAGAAGTTTTTATATTCCTGAAAATGTTAACAGGGATAAAATCACGGCTGCTTACAAGGATGGCATACTGAACATTGAACTTCCGAAACAGGAAGAAGAAAAAACCAAATTGTCAAAACAGATTAAGATTTCGTAATTGAAAACTGTAAATGGGAGAGGCTGAGAAATCAGCCTCTTTCTTTTTGCATGCACTCTTCTTCAAATTTCACTGCAAACCTCCTTCCAAATTCCTTAAGCATCTCTTCCTTCTTTCCCGAAGGCAGGAATTTGAAAGCTGCAGGCTCTTCTAATATCTTCAATTTCAAATTTTTCAGGTTCTCAATAATTATTTTAGGGGCTTCCCCGCTCCAGCCATAAGATCCGAACGATCCGGCGAGTTTTCCCTTGTCGCGTATCGGGTTTATTACCGAAAACAGCGTTAATACCGGTCCCAGCGTATTCTGGTTTATTGTCGGAGATCCAACCAGGAGTGCATCGGATAAAATCATGTACGACTCCATCTCCGCCGGCGTCAGATGTTCAATATCAACAATATCTGTTGTAAAACTCCCTGATTCCATAATAGCTGCTCCGATTATCTCTGCAGCCTTTTTCGTGTACCCATAGGCCGAAACATATGCAATAAGAACATGCCTTTTTGCCTGTACATTTGAGATCCGGATATAATCGTTTGCATATTTTTCAGTCAGGCTGATGATATGTTTCCTGTTTTCGGAAAGGATCGGACCATGGCCGGGACAAATGTATTCTATGTCCAGTGATTTTATCCTCTCAATAGCCTTCAGCATGAACCGGCTGAATGGTCTCAGTATCACTTCAAAATAGTACTTATGAGCTTTAAGGTAATCTTCGGTAAGTTCATCCTTCATTTCATAGGTGCAGTAATGTGCACCGAATGAATCACAGGTGAACAGTATCTTCTCTTCCTCGAGGTAGGTATAGATTGAGTCGGGCCAGTGAAGATTGGGTGCCGAGATGAATTTTAATGTCCTGTCCCCGAGGTCAATGGTATCGCCATCTTTGACAACCTGTGACTTAAATGTCATATTCAGCATGTCCTCGAGGTATCTAATAGCATTGCCGCTGCCGACGACAGTAGCCGAAGGTGCAAGCTCAAGTATTTGTTTCAGGCTTCCGGAATGATCGGGCTCGGTATGATCGAGAATTATGTAGCTGATATCTGCGGGATTGGTCAGGGATCGGAGTTTTTTCAGATAGGTCCCGCTGAATTTTTCCTTGGCAACTTCAATAAGAGCTTTTTTGCGGGCGTTAATAAAATATGAGTTATATGTCGTTCCGTATTCTGTATGCATCACAATATCAAATGTTTTGATATCATAATCCAGAACACCAATCCATTTTACACCACTGGTAATGTCAAAAACCCTGTCGTCCTTTTTATCCATAATTGGTTTTTTTCAGATTCTGGCAATTATGCTTTTGTTTGCCTTTACCTTTTGAAAGAGCGGGATCTCAATCTCTGTCCCTAATGGAAGGAACAAATCTACCCTTGATCCGAATTTGATAAAGCCAAGTTCATCGCCCTGTTTAACATCCTGGTTCACCTTTGAATACGTAACGATACGCCTTGCAACTGCCCCGGCTATCTGCCTGACAAGAATCTCAATGCCATTGATGGTCTCAATAACTATAGTACTGCTCTCATTCAGTTCAGATGATTTAGGATGCCAGGCAACCATTTTCTGCCCTGCATTATAAGACACATATTTAATTCGTCCGGAAACCGGGTATTTATTGCTGTGCATATTGAAGGGTGACATAAAGATTGAGACCTGCAATCGCATTTCTTTGAAATATTCCTTCTCTACAGTCTCTTCGATAACTACCACTTTGCCGTCAGCAGGTGCATAAACCAGCCCATGGTCAGGCTCAAGATCCCGAGCCGGAAGTCTGAAGAAAAAGAGAAGAAATACATAAAGCACTATTGAACAGAAGCCGATCCCCCATTTTATGGCCGTATCATCGGCGATTAAAATGTCAGCTATGATGTTTATAATCAGCAGGATCACAAAGCCGATAATTAAAATCTTAAACCCTTCCTTATGAATGCTCATCACTCAAATTTTGCACAAAACTAATTAAGTCCTCTCAATCATCCAAAGAATGAAATAAAAAGAAATACGATGGGAAATGACATGACTGTGCTGTCGAACCTGTCGAGAAATCCGCCGTGACCAGGCATTATATTGCCTGAATCTTTTATCCCGGTACTTCTTTTAAGCATCGATTCGACAAGATCTCCGTATGTGCCGATTATTGAAATGATCAAAGAGATAATTAACCATTTCACCGGGCTCACCACACCCAGCCACCCTGAAAGCAGCCATGATACTATGGCTGCCAGGATCACCCCGCCTATGAATCCTTCCCACGATTTTTTAGGTGAGATCCTTTCGAACAGCCTGTGTTTGCCAAGTGTTATGCCAATAAGGTAGGCTCCTGTATCATTAGCCCAGATCAGAAGGAAAAAACCTACTATAATACCCGGAGAGAAAACTATATTTCCGTGAGGAATCAAAGTTGCCAGTCCTATATGATTATATGCTGAAAATGGGAATAATGAAAAAGGAATTACACTATATATCAGCGGGAAAAAGGTATGGGAAATTGAATCAAAAGGCTTTTCCTGTTTCCTGTAAAGCTCAGTTATCATCATTATTGCAAGCATCGGTAAAATCAGGAGGAGGAACTTTAACTGGATTTCCCCGGCTGCAGCAAGCGTGGAAAGAACATATCCGGTTATTCCTGTCACCAACCCGGGAATCATTAGCGGCCTGACGCCCGAATTACCGATTATCCTGTAATATTCGTACATGGATCCTGAAAGCATGATAAGGCCTGCAAGAAAAAAAGATACCGGGTGAAGCCAGTATCCTCCAAGAACGAAAATGACTATATATGCCCCGGTTAATGTGCGTCTGAAAAAATTATTCAAAACTTATAATTTTATTTTAAAGATTTTTCATTTATTAAAATCAATGGTCCCCGGATCGTTGTTCTCCGGTTTAGTATCAGGATTTTTTTCCTCCGGGTCTTTGACAGGGGCTTTTTCAGCTTCTGAAGCATTGCCTGCTGTACTGCTCCTTACGCTGGCAACTCCGGACAATGTTTCCTTTTTCTTTGCCTCTTCTGCTTCCCTTGCTTCCTTCACCTGGTCGGCTTTTCTCTTTCCGAAGATCCTTTCAAGATCTTCACTGAAAATAACCTCTTTTTCAAGAAGCAATTCTGCAAGCTCTACTAATCCTTTCATATTGGCTTTCAGCACTTCCTTGGCCCTGACGTACGATTCATCAATGACCTGTTTTACCTCCTTATCAATAATTTCTGCTGTTTTTTCGCTATATGGTTTGGTGAATCCGAAATCAGATTGTCCCGATGAATCATAAAAGCTAACATTCCCAACCTTATCGCTCATTCCAAAAAAAGAGACCATTGCATAAGCTTGTTTAGTTATCTTCTCAAGGTCGCTAAGTGCACCCGTCGATATCTTACCGAAAACAAGCTCTTCAGAGGCGCGTCCTCCAAGGGCATAAGCCATCTCATCGAGGAGCTGTTCACGGGTGGTAATCTGCCTCTCTTCAGGAAGGTACCAGGCAGCGCCCAGGGCTCTTCCCCTGGGGATTATTGTAACCTTAACCAGCGGGCTTGCATATTCAAGCAGCCAGCTTACCGTGGCATGACCTGCCTCATGATATGCTATTGTTTTCTTTTCTTCGAGTGAGATGATCTTGTTCTTTCTCTCAAGTCCGCCAACTATTCTGTCGACGGCATCAAGGAAATCCTGTTTTTCAACTACGGTTTTATTCTTCCTGGCTGCTATCAGAGCCGCCTCATTACATACATTTGCAATATCTGCGCCTGAAAAACCGGGTGTTTGTTTTGCAAGAAAACCTACATCAAAATTCTTTTCAAGCTTGATGGGCCGGAGATGGACCTTGAATATAGCCTCTCTTTCCGTGAGGTCAGGCAGCTCAACATGGATCTGACGGTCGAATCGCCCTGCCCTTAATAAAGCTCTGTCAAGGATATCGGCCCGGTTGGTGGCAGCAAGTATGATGACGCCCATATTGGTGCCGAACCCATCCATCTCTGTAAGAAGCTGGTTAAGCGTGTTTTCACGTTCGTCGTTGGATCCAAAATTCACATTTCTGCCCCTGGCTCTTCCCACAGCATCAATCTCATCGATAAATACAATACATGGTGCCTTTTCCTTTGCCTGTTTGAATAAATCCCTTACCCTTGAAGCGCCGACACCGACGAACATTTCCACGAAATCGGAACCTGATAATGAGAAAAAGGGCACATTTGCCTCACCGGCAACTGCCTTTGCCAGCAGGGTTTTCCCTGTTCCCGGAGGACCAATGAGCAGAGCGCCCTTGGGTATTTTTCCTCCAAGCTGAGTATATTTTTTAGGGTTCTTAAGAAAATCTACTATCTCCATCACTTCAGCCTTGGCTTCTTCAAGCCCGGCCACATCACTGAAATTTATTTTCACGTTGGTATCCTTATCAAAGATCTGCGCTTTTGATTTCCCGACATTGAATATTCCTCCGGCATTGCCTGCTCCTCCGCCGGCCATACGCCTCATCATGAAGATCCAGAAAACAATTAAAAGGATAGGAAGAATAAGCCACGAAAGAATATCTCCAAGGTAATTCTTCCTTGTCACAGACTCAGGATAAATAAAATCCTTTTCAACATAACCAGCACTTTTCTCTGCATCGATAAGGAAAGATTCAAAATTGCTAATATCAAGAATCGGATAAGTGAATTGAGGCTTTGGAACTTGCAGGCCCAAATTTCCGCCAGGCTTCTGAACGTCAGGGTATTTCCCGGATTTTATTGCATCAGATGTCAGAAATATTTCAGCATAGTCCTTATTTACAACAACAATCTTATCAATATCATGACTGGCAATCATATCTTTTATCATGCCTGTTGTAGCCGTCTTTGCTGATTTCCCGCCGAGCATCACCTCAAAAAGAATGAAGGAGATCGCAAGGATAGCAAAAATCCAGTTAGAATTGAAACGCATTTTCATATTCTTGTCGTTCTTCTTATCAGGAGTCGAATTATTGTTTTCTACAGCCATAATTAAATTACTTACTTGATTTTATCTTCCACATTTTCAATTGCAGCATCGGCCCACAGTGACTCGAGACTATAAAAATTCCTGTACTCTTCCAGAAAAATATGAACAACCACATTCCCGAAGTCAATCAGCACCCAGAAGCAGTTTTCAAGACCTTCAACATGAAAAGGCTTTTCGCCTGTTTTTTTTCTTACTGTATCTTCAACTGAATCACATATTGAATCAACCTGGGTCACCGAAGTGCCATGACAGATAATAAAATAATCAGCTATGCTGTTTTCAAGTTTCCGCAGATCAATCTTAATAACATTAAGTCCCTTTTTTTCAAAAATTCCTTTTATAATACTCTTTAAAAGAACTGCTGTACTGTCTGATCTTTTCTTCATCAATAATTATCAGTTAGATATCAAGTCGCAAAAGTACAAACTTTTATCTGTATTTTTGTTACAGAAGATCATATTTGCAATTTCAGTGCCAATAACGGAGAAAGAAAAAATATTAATATCAATTTCAAATTTCTCTGGTCTGTTAATTAATTAACAATCATGATCATAGGATCTGATCTTGTTTATTTTGAAGAACTGACATCAACAAATTCCCATGCATCCCTGATGCTGAAGGAAGGATTAACTGCCGAAGGATGTGTTCTGCTTACTGATTTCCAGACGTCCGGGAAAGGAAGGGCCGGAAACAGATGGGAGAGCGAAAGAGGCAAAAATCTGTTAATCAGCATAATACTTTATCCCAAATTTATCCGGCCGGAAGATCAGTTCTTCATTTCGATGGCAATTTCCCTCGGCATCTGTGATTTTGCAGATAACTATATCGGGGGAAGTAAAATCAAGTGGCCTAATGACATATATATTAATGATGACAAAATAGCAGGCATTCTGATCGAAAATTCAATTCTTGGAGGCACTCTGGAAAATACAATTGCAGGAATCGGCCTTAACATAAATCAGGTTGAATTCCCCTCATCCGTCCCAAATCCTGTTTCCCTCAGTATTATAACCGGAAAAGAATATGACCGGGGAGTTTGCCTGGAACAGCTTCTCGCCTGCCTTGACTTCAGGTATGAACAGCTCTCGTCTGGAAAATTAAAAGAACTTGAAAATGAATATCTTTCACGCCTTTACTGGTTGAACAAATGGCATTATTACAGATCGGAAGAGAGGCTCTTCAGAGGAATGATCAGAGGAATATCGGCAAATGGAAGGCTGATCATTGAAGAAGAGAATGGTAAGGCTGCGGAATTTTATTTTAAGGAAGTTGAATATATCAGGTAGCAACTTTCCAGTCCCTGAATTTTTCCATCTCATCAATTATAATCCCAAGCACTCTTTTTAAAGGTTCAGCCGCCATCATTTTCAAGAAGGGGTTTAACTCAGCCCTTATAGACAGTTTTACATCGGAATTTCCTTCCGGGTTTTCCCTGATATCGACTGACATGGAGAAATCTTTCACCTGGGGCATTGTCCCGGAATAGATTATTTTCTCAGGGTGCCATTTTTCTGAAATGTGAATAGTGACAGTTCCCAGCATGTCGGCTTGAAAGCTGCACGAATCAGAGTCAAGAACCAGGTCTCTTATTGAATTCCCCGGGATGAATCGCTTAAAATTCCTGAGATCTGTCAGGAAATCAAAAGCCGTGCCTGCGCTGCAGCCAACCCTGCCGGTTCTGCTTTCAAA
>Ga0187886_1003079_pt1 | contig 12715 bp, 15 predicted proteins | sample June2016WEW_20_1_FD_133001 | JGI IMG/M metagenome (GOLD analysis project Ga0187886, IMG submission 133001) | Peatland microbial communities from SPRUCE experiment site at the Marcell Experimental Forest, Minnesota, USA - June2016WEW_20_150 | ecosystem: Environmental > Terrestrial > Soil >...
AGAAATTAAAAAACAGGCATTGGCTGTCAAAGCGCCGCTTTCAGTTACCGGCAAAGACATAGACTTTTCATTCAGATTCGAATCGTCGCGCGAACACGGTCCGCATAACCGGATATGCCTGACGACTCCAACCAGCAAGTTCGAGCACCTTAGAGTGCCGCTGCCCGGCGAACATCAGGCCCTCAATTGCGGTCTTGCAATCGCCATGCTCGATGCCCTCAAGACAAGCGGCTATAAAATCGACGATGCCAAGGCTATCGAAGGCCTTAAAGAAATAAAAATGCCCGGCCGGATGGAAATCATAAGTACCGACCCGCGAATCCTAATCGACGGCGCTCATAACGGCGCCAGTATCCGTGCACTCGTTCAGGCCATCGGCCAGCACGTTCCTTATGATTCGATGATTGTCATCTTCGGCTGCAACCAGGATAAAGACATAAGAGGAATGCTCGAACAGCTCCAGTTTGGAGCCGACAAAGTCATATTCACCCGCAGCAATTCGCCAAAAGCCGTTTTCCCGCAGGAGCTTTCGGATATGTATACCGAAATCTGCGGCAAAATGTGCCAGACTGCGATGAGCCTTAAAGAAGCCCTGCGAGTCGCATCAAGCGCAATCGGCAGAGAAGACCTCATTTGCATCACCGGCAGCTTTTATCTCGTCGGCCAGGCACGCGTTATGTATCTGCCGGACTAAGTTTTTTTAGCCACAAAATTTTTAATCACAGATTACGATGATTCTATTGATTTTATATTTTCACCAAACAGCTCCAATTTGGATAATCATCTCCTTTGTGTCTGTTATTTTCCCACTGAAGCGGTTGAAGATTAGAAAGATCATCTGTTCCATCTTTTGATACTGGTTTAATATGGTCTATTTCCCATCCCCACTGTTCGGTTTTGCCGTATTTATCTCTCTGCATTGAGGCGCCACACCTATCTTTGCGATACATTGCATATCCGGGTTCTGGGATTCCTTTTTTCCACACAGCTTCAATAGTAGCTTCATCAAAATTTGAACCATTTCGATTAGAGTTCCGGTTTCTTGCCATTTTAAAGTTCCTTTCAGTTAAAATAATATTCCTATATTTATATTTTTTACTCATTTTAATTTTTTATGCTCAACGGGACATTAACAATGATGGAGAACCAAAACTTCAGCGGTTCATTAGTGAAGGAGTCGGTTCGTTCCATGATGAATGCTGCCCAGAAAAACCTGATGGCAAATAAGGCATAGTACTTGGCTTCTGATACGATGGGATATGGGAGCCGTTTCCGTTGTCCAGATGTCTTGTGCCTATTTCGCCGGTATGGGGATTTACATTAGGATATGTACTCCAGTTGTTAGAAGGATTGCCATCAGGATTGGAACGATAGTATGGCTGAACATAAGTGCCGTTATTTCGAGAATAACCACGCACGTACACATCGGCATTGGCTGCAAAGCTTGTTACACAAATAATCACCAGAATTGCCAGAATTGTCATTGTCTTTTTCATTTTTTGTTTCCTTTCAAATATTTGGTTTTTATTAACTTTTTTAAATCTTTCCGCTCTATACATATCAGCGGGAGAAAAAGCCTGACCGAACGATTTTGTTGGATTTTTTTTAATATAGCGGTTATTATGTCCAAAAATGCGGTTTTTCAGGATATTGAACGATGGAGAAAGCTTTCAATTTTCAGACCCAGCGGTTAGTTTCGCTCGCCAAAGACGGCGACCAGTCCGCCCTGAATAAGTTATGCGAGGTTTATAATGAACGTGTCCTGCGAATAATACGGATGCGTATGGGGCCGGAACTGCGAACAAAACTGCAATCGATGGACTTAGTACAGGATGCGTTTATTTCCGCCTTGAGGAGCCTGGAAAACTTTACATATCAAAACGAGGGGGATTTCCTGCGTTGGATATCAAAAATAGCTGAAAACAGGATTCGTGATAATTTTGATAAGATTCACGCAAATAAACGTGATGCTCACAAAGAAATTCCGCTTAATAATAATAGTTCGACTACACAGGATACTTTCGTTGGAATTTCCGAGCCTGTTGATACAACGACACCGAGCTTAATAATGTCCAAACGAGAGGATTTAAATAAGCTTGAAAAAGCAATAAGCGAACTTAAGCCGGAATATAGAGAAGTGATAATTTTAACGAAGATCGAAGGACTATCTCATAAGGAAGTCGGAGAAAAATTAGGCAAAAGTCCTGATGCTGTCAGGATGCTGCTTGCCCGCGCAATGAGTGCGCTGAGCGGAAATTTTGAGAATACAGAATGACAAAACCTGAACACAATTCGGAAAATATTATCGAACAGGCTGTTCAGCAGTTTATTGACGCCCAGTTACAGGGCAAAGAGCCGGACTTAGATGAATTTGTAAAGCAATACCCTGAATTTGAAAGCCAAATTAGAAAAAGGATACAGAACCTGCGACAAATCGACAATCTTTTCGATAGCCTTATGCAGGCAGATGACGGTGATTTTGGCAAGGCAGCGCCAGAGTACAATCTTATAGGTCAAAAACTTGGCGATTTTGAAATGCTAAAGATGATAGGTCAGGGTGGAATGGGAGCAGTTTTTCTTGCCCGGCAGGTTTCGCTTGACAGAGAAGTTGCGCTTAAGGTCATCAGTTCCGTTGGCGGTGCACAAGCTAAAAACTTAGACAGATTCAAACGTGAAAGTAAGGTATTAGCACAAATCTCCCATCCGAATATTGTTCCCATCTACGAAATCGGCCAACAGGGGCCGTATTCATACTTTGTGATGCAGTATGTTGACGGTGTATCCTTGGACAAAATTCTAAGGAGCATTAGTAATGCAAAGACCGGCGACAAGGCAAGTGCTGTTATGAGCAAATGCCTTGAAACGCATAAGGCCACTTATGGCGATAAACATCAAGATACCAAAGGTACAACCGCAGAAATAGATACTGACTATATTATTAATATAAGCAAAATCATTATCAGTATGGCTTCCGCTTTGGATTATGCCCATAAAAAAGGCATCCTGCACCGTGATGTCAAGCCGTCAAATATTCTTATTGATTCCGATGGAACAGCAAAACTTGTGGATTTTGGTTTGGCAAGGACTGAAACACAGCAGTCAATAACAATTACCGGTGAATTTTTCGGCACACCCAGCTATGTTTCACCTGAGCAGATTCGCAAGCCTGATACAGTTGATTGCCGAAGCGATGTTTACTCATTGGCGGCTACTTTCTATGAATGTTTGACTTTACACCCTCCATTTGAAGGCAATACTATCAATGAGACACTGACGCAGGTGATAACGCGCGAGGCTGTTCCGCCAAAGAAATATTGTCCGAGACTTTCAACAGATTTTAATACTGTCTTGCTTCACGCCCTTGAGAAATTACCCGAAGACAGATACCAGACTGCCGCCAATTTTGCTAACGACATTGAAAACCTACTTGAATTTAAACCCATAACAGCCAAAAGACCAAGTATTACACAAAGAACTTATAAAACCATTCGAAGAAATCCATTAAAAATTGCAGCCACTTTTGCTTTTATTTTGGTATTCATTTTGGGTTACTTTTTACTTTCAAACTATAGGCAAGAAAAAAAGAAAGTTGCTTTAATGGAACGATACAAGCAAGGGCGTGATAGGTTTGAAGGTGATAGATATGAAGAAGCACTGACATGTTTTAAAGAGTTGTCACAAGCAACCCCCAATGACGCGGAAGTTCAATATTATATAGGAGGATGTTACCGTATGGCAGACCAATACGGAAAAGCGATAGAGGCTTATAGCAAAGCCATCAAAATCAGGCCAAATTATGGTAATGCATATTGGGGCTTAGGCGACTGTTACAAGAAGACTAAACATTACCAAGAGTCTATGGATAACTTTAAACGAGCTATTCAGATTGATCCCCATGACGCTTCTATGTACTTTGATCTCGGTAATTTATATGTGGAGTTAGGGCGTTATCAAGAAGCGATAGAGACTTATAAACAGACTATCATAATAGACCCCAACAATACCAATGCATACTACAATCTCGGTATCACTTATAGGGGGTTAGGCCGCCACGACGAAGCAATAGAATCATTTAAACAAACGGTGAGGATAAATCCCAATAACACCGATGCATACTGCAATCTTGGTACCATTTATAGAGATTTAGGTCGTCGCAATGAGGCAATAGAGGCGTTTAAACAAATGATAAAAATAACTCCCAATGATGCTGATGCATACTGTAATCTCGGTATTACTTATAAGGATTTAGGCCGCTTTGACGAAGCAATAGAAGCATTTAAACAAGCTGTGAAAATAAACCCTAATAAAACTGATGCATACTGCAATCTCGGAACCACTTATAAGGATTTAGGTCGCCGCGATGAGGCAATAGAGGCGTTTAAACAAATGGTAAGAATAAACCCCAACGATGCCGATGCATATTACAGTCTCGGTACTACTTATAAGGATTTAGGTCGTCATAACGAAGCGATACAAGTTTTCAAAGAGGTCATCCGAATAAAACCGAACAACGCTATTGTGCATGCAAGTTTAGCATCTCTTTTTGCTAAATCTGGCGATTTTGACAAAGCTATAGAATATCAGAAAAAAGCAATTGAACTTGCCGATGAGAACAACAAAATCGAATACGAAAAACGCCTTGAGGCGTACAAGGCTCACAAACCTTAGCGAGAGTAGCGTTGCCGGTACAGGAGTTAAAAAAGATTGCCACGCTGCGCTCGCAATGACCCCGCACCAATTCATTATACCGTAGTGATAATAGAAGTAATTGAATAGCAAATTGGTGTGGGACAAGCGAACCCCGATGAGATATCCGCATCAGCCAGACACATTGCGCTTTCGAAGATTATTGATTCCTATCCGGGAGAGAGAACTCTGAGGCGAAACTGATTTATCCTAAGACACCAATGCCTTTTCCTGATTATTAACCACCATCTTTTCAGTATGCTCCGCCTGCCAAGCAGGCCGTTTTTGCAACCACTGGCCGTCACAATTTTCTATTCTGCACTTAAACCATACAAAAAAGTGCAGTCCTTCTTTCATTCTATCCACTTCCTTCATAACTTCTCCGCAAACCGGGCAAAGCCCTTCTTTTTCCGCAGACTGAAATTTTGTACTATTTACAGCCAAGTAATCCATTTGTAATCCTTTCATACTTATTCGTTGCATTGTTTAATGAAAATTTATTACCTTTTAATTTGACTGTTGAACACAAACAGTCATCTGTGCTGTCCTATGCGACAAGATCCTCAAGAAAGCGGTCAAGAACAGCATCCAATCGCTTATCAAGGTTATATCCGTCTTTGGAAAGCTGCCGGCGAACCTTAAAAATTTTCTTCTTACGAACCGGCGGCAGTGAGTGAATTTTTTGCAATGCCAAAGCAATTATTTTCTCCTGGGCCTTGTCGCCGGCGCACCACTTCAAAGAGATATCTGTGTTCTCGGCCATTACGATTGACTCATCATTTTCCGGCATTTTGAACTCCTTTATAAGAAGCCGCAGATAAGCTTCCAAAAATTACTGCAAACAGGAGTATCCATATAAGTTATCAACCAAACTATTCGTTTCGCAGCCTTCCATTGCCGCGTCTGTTTTCGGCCCTATTAGCTATTAACTATTAGCCCGATAATAACATAAGTTCGGCCTGTGTAAATCAGGGATACATCTGTTTTCTCTGTGGTTGAAAATGCTTATAGCTCTGTAATGAAAAAAGGACATATAAATTCCGTGATGTCATGGATTACCTGCGGACAAGGGCAAGAATTTCTGTTTGAGAGGGTCAGCTATAAATATTTTTTGGGGATTATTGTCAGAAAACCAGAATCTATTTTAGGATTTTTAGATATTATCCGCAATGCCTTTTAGAATCACCGGCTTAGAATCATTGACTAAGAACTCATTAAGTTCATGCTTTGAGAACTTTTTGGCCAACCTCTCGCTAAGATAAGCTCTCCCATCAAGTACTTGTCTTATTGCATCTATAATTTTTTCAGACACCTCATCCTTGGCAATATATCCTCTAGCGCCAGCCTCAAAAGCCTGTTTGATATATCTTAGTTCATCACTCATAGAAAATATCATCACGATAATATTTGGACATATCGCTTTTATCTTTTTGGTGGCCTGAACACCTGTCTCATCTTTAAGCAACATATCGACGAGAGCCAAATCAATTTGCTGTTTTTTTACAGCTTCTATGGCTTCTGCAATGTTGCCGGCCCTGGCAATAACCACAAGGTCCGCTTCAAGATTAAGAAGATCTGCCACCCCGTCACGTACGATTGGATGGTCATCGACAACCAGAATTCTGGTTTTTCCTGCTTCGAGATTCGTGTTGTTTTTCTTTTTGCTCATAATATTACATTCGCCCGCAACTTTTCTAATAACTCCCAGAAAAGCATAAATGCCTGAATTACCGCTTTATAGAATCTTATAATAACATATAAGTTCAACTCGTGTAAATCAGGGGTATATCTGTTTTTTTTGTCGGTGAAAATGCTTACATCTGTGGAATACTGAAAGGTGAGAAAGGCGGGAAAAAACGTCGAATACAGCCTGGCAGAAAATTATTTCTTGTCCTCTGCCTTTGCCCATCTTATTGAATACTGGAGGAGTTGGGAGGCATTAGGTAAATTTAGTTTTTCCTTAATGCGTGAGCGGTAAGTCTCGATGGTTTTTATACTCAGGTGGAGCTGCTTGGCCATTTGGGAAGCCTTTACGCCTTCGCCAATCAGACGGAAAATTTCAAATTCACGGTCGCTGAGGCTCTCTATTGGTGTTTTGGCTGTACCAGCCTTGTCTCCGGCAATTTTGTGGAGAAACTTCTTTAAAATTGCGTCGCTAACATATATCTCGCCGGTTAAAACCGTGCGAATCGCCTTGATAATATTTTCAGAGACCTTATCTTTCATCAGATATGCTTTTGCACCTGCTAAAAGGGCTCGCTCGGCATATAGGGATTCATCATGAACTGAAAGAATAATGACAGGCAAAGCCGGGTGTCTTGTCTTGATATTCTTTGTCAGTTCAATGCCATCGGAACTCTTTAATGATATATCTGTAACAACAATATCAGGTTTCAATTCAGCAACGGCTTTTAGAGCTGAATAAGCATCTTCAGCCTGACCGCATACATTCAGGTCTCGCTCGTGATTGATAATAGCGACAAGACCCTCCCTTATTATAGGATGGTCATCAACTATAAGAACCTGTGTTTTCTTTTCAGTAGTTTTATCTTGTTTTTTCTTTAATGCCATACGACCATTCTTTACCAAGTTCCTTATCATCCGTTAGGAAACATACTGTTACGATTGTCCCGCCTTTGCCTCTTTTGCGAATATCAAGAGAGCCTCCTATCAGGTCGGTACGGTATTCCATAATTTTCAATCCAAAGCCTTTTCTATTTGGAGATAACTTCGGAAAATCCAGGCCGTCATTTTCAATTGACAGAACAGTTCCTTTTTTAGTCAAGCGAAGATTTATGTTGATAATAGTTGCTTTGCCGTGCTTGACCGCATTTGTAATCGCTTCCTGCACAATACGATAAATTTGCTTTGCCTCAATAAGATTTTTAACCGAGACGAATTTTCCACACTGGAATCGACAAGTAACTCCCATGGCCTCTTCTGCATCGGATGCCAGCGTTTTTAAGGCCGATACCAAACCGCCTGTTTGAATATCAACAGGATAAAGCATTTTGGCAATGTCTCGTGCCTGAGCTATGGCCTTGTTGGCAAGTTTTGATATTACCAAGGCATCTTCCATTTCTTCTGACGCTTTGCCCTTAAGCTTCAGCGACAATCCTTTGCACTTAATAGCAATGCCGGTAAGTATCTGGCCTATACTATCGTGAATTTCCTGGCCTATCAGTTCTCGTTCTCTTTCGGCCAGATCCAGGATTTCTTTTTCCAGGCGTCTGCGTTCGGTAATATCTCTTTCGGTTGTTGTAAGGGCAAATGGTTTTCCATTTTCATCTTTCAACAATGTCGCGGTAAGCGAAATATCCAATATCCGGTTATTTTTCGCAATGTGCTGTGTTTCAAATAATTTGATTTCTTCCCCTTTTAGCGCTCTTTCGGCCAGTGTCATCATTTCATCCTGCTTATGGCCGGGAATTATTCTGCTGATATTCATCTTTATCGCTTCGGCTTTGCTGTATCCATATATACGCTCGGCACCGAGGTTCCAGGAGATGATATTGCCTTGCAAATCCTGAACTGTAATAGCATCGTTCGAATTTAGCACCACAGTAGCTAATAGTTTCAACTCATTCTCCATCTGTTTGCGTTCAGTGATATCGTGGCCGACGCAAAGGATTTCCGTACCACTCCCATCTTCATCGGGAATTGCCTTGTTTGCCCAGGAAACCCAAACTCTTTGGCCGTTTTTACAAATATTTTCGTTTTCGCAGGCGGCATAAAAGCCTGGCAGCTTTTTGATGTCTCTGGCAATTTTCGCAAGGTTCTGGCCGAAGCTATCCCCTTTGGGTATGATTGTTCCTATGATATTTTTACCAATGATTTCCCGCTCAGTATAGCCGTAGAACTTCTGGGCGAATTCATTGAAGAAGGTTATTTTCCCGTCTTTGTCCATACGCAGAATAATACAGGCGACATTCTCTACAAGCTGTCGGTATTTATCTTCGCTGATATGCAGCCTGTGTTCGGCACGCCCGAGCTTTGTGGTAATCTCTCTTGTTTTTTTCATTAGTTTACCTACCTTTCTTGCCTACCTTTTCCCTAACCCCTATCTGGAAATTGCAAGAAGACGCCAAAAATAACTTTTCTATATTTTAAGGATATTGAACAAATTGTCAATCTTGTATTAGGCGATAACTGGTCATCGAATCGGTATTAATGTAAGGGATTTTACCGACTGGCAGATAGTTCATTCGGCTTACACTACAATCAGACTCTACCCCGATTTACAAATAAATCCTTGTTGTTATTATAGTTAAGCAAGTTGAACCGGAGTGTTGAAATAACAGAAATGGTTTCTACGCCGATTGACAAATAAAGCCTTGTTGTTATTATAAATGTTGTTATTATAGATTAGGTAAGTACAAGGAGGAAGTTGGCAAAGTAGCGGTTGAAGAGGGCTATATCTGTCATGATGATTGGTAAAATTAATATCGAGCAATTACGACATACAAATAGAGGGACTCCCCTGTTCTCAATGAAGACGAAAAAAGGTTAGTCTGTCTTGGCAAAAGTATGTAAATGATTTGCGAAAGCAAAGCTGTTGCGAATTGTGAAGATAAGAATATTAACAATTTGTTAGGAGATAAAAAATGTTAGCTGTAATTGAATGGAACACTCTTATCGTTGAACCGGTTACCCAAATGTTGACCAGAATAATGGCCTATCTTCCTGTCTTGCTTGGCGCCTTGGTAATTCTGATAGTAGGCTGGATTGTGGCCAAGGCAATCAGACGATTAGTTGACTGGCTGCTTAAGACCGTACGCTTTGATGCACTGGCGGACAAGGCGGGCATATCGGAAATTCTCAGGAAGGGAAATTTGGAAGTTTCCGCCAGAGAGGTAGTGAGCAGCATAGTTTATTGGCTGATTATCATTATGGTTTTAGTAATGACGGTTGATGCACTGGGAATGCCCAAGTCGTCCGACATTCTTGCAGGTTTATTTGCTTACGTTCCGAAAGTCATAGCGGCCTTGCTTGTTCTGATAGTTGCTATGTTTCTGGCCAATTTTGTGTCAGGAATAGTCCGCACAGCGGCAGGCAATGCTAATTTGCCTAAGCCCCAGATACTTGCCGGTGTAAGCCGATGGGCGATTATAATTTTCGCAGTAACTATTTCACTGGAACAGCTTGGCATCGCACCGCTTCTGGTGACGGCTACCTTCAATATTATTCTTGGCGGCGTTGTTCTTGCTTTGGCTCTTGCGTTCGGATTAGGCGGTAAAGATGCTGCGGCAAGATATCTTGAGGAATTAAGACAAAAACGCGCTGGGAAATAAACTGCTCGGCTGTTTAAAAAAAAGAAAAGGAAAAATGTTATGCTTTACACTATCGCGGTTGTTTTGATTGTATTGTGGCTCCTGGGGTTAGTGAGTTCATACACCATGGGCGGTTTCATTCACATTCTTCTGGTAATTGCCATCGTGGTTATCCTGCTTAGAGTCATCAGCGGACGAAGGCCCATATAACCATTTTATGAAACAGATATCAAAATCAAAAGGCTTAGGTGTGAAGTGTGTTTTACATAAAATGGAGTATTGTATGACTCCATTTTTAATTTATTTTAGAAAGGAATAGCAAATGAAGAAAGTAATTGCGATTATGGTCGTACTAACGCTTGCTCTGACAATCGTTTCCTACGGCACGGACAGCGCTAAAGGCGGCAGTGTGGCCAAAGGCGAAGGATTCAAGATTGACGTCCCAACGTTCGATGTGAAAGTCAAACAGGGTGAAACCCAGAGTGTTACCATCAAACTGCAGAGGGGCGAATCTTTCAAGCAGGATGTGAAGATGGAAATTGTAACGGCCAAGGGTGGCATCAGCGTCAGCCCGGAGAAAGTTCTCGTCAAAGCCAGTGACAAACCGGAAGTGGAACTAACGATTACTGTGCCTAAGGAAGCAGCACTGGGCGAGTATAAAGTCTCTGTGAAGGGAACCCCGACAACGGGCGAACCAACCTCAGTGGAATTCACAGTGAAAGTTATCGCTCCGGATGCCGGCTACACCGTGAAATCAGACAGCGATAAAGGCGGCAGTACGGCCAAGGGCGAAGGATTCAAGATTGCTGTCCCAACTTTCGACACAAAGATTAAACAGGGTGAAACCCAAAGTGTTACCATCTCTCTGGAGAGAGGCGAGTCTTTCAAGCAGGATGTAACGCTGGAAATTAAATTGTTCAAGGGCAAAGGCCTCACTTTTGAACCGGCCAAAGTTGTCGTCAAGGCCAGCGATGCAGCAGATGTGCAAATCATGATTACGGCGCTCAAAGACGCTAATCTCGGTGAGTATAAAGTATCTGTAATGGGAACCCCGACAACGGGCGAGCCGACCTCAACGACATTCAACGTAAAGGTTGTAGCTCCATAAATTTTAAAGAAGTTGTTCAAGGGAAAGTGCGCCATTGGGCGCACTTAATCTTGCTGGCGTTAAACGATGAGCCCCCTCTTTAGGGGGGTGGGGGCTCGCTGGGATCAGAAGCGATTCGGAAGGCGCTGTCGTGATATTAACCAAGGTGGGTTGAGTTTTCATGGGCGACTGCAATACACGACTTTTTTCGACGTTGTGAAATACTATATCTTCGCAAATAAGGAGAATTGTATGGCAAGGGTAAAGATTTTATTTGTTACGATGTTTATGCTTTCTTTGTTCCTTATGTGCGGCGGCTGCGAAGGTGAAAGACACGAGCGGCGGGATGATCGACGGGAGGAATTGCGGGAGCAGCAGTCGGACCAAGACCGGCATTTGGAGCAGGAGCAGTCGGATCAATACCGGGAAAAAGAATATGAGTTACAAAAGGAACAGCGTGAAGAGCGGCACTGATAAGGCGTGTGCCAGGTGTTGCTTGTTAAGGCAATTGAAAGGAACTTTTTATGGGATTGTTATTACTTATTATTGTTATCTTACTTCTTTTCGGCGGGCTGCCTCGATGGAATTACAGCCGCAATTGGGGTTACGGCCCAACCGGTGGTTTGTCATTGGTACTGGTTATCCTGCTGGTACTGCTGCTGATGGGATATGTTCCCCGCGGCTTCTGAGTACATAGTTTCATTAAGTAAGCGTTAGAAGTTTTCCCGAAGGCGATGTCTTCGGTGCGCATGGCACAAAATCTCAAAGACCAACTAATAATTACTATGATTCAAGGATGTGTAACATGAAAATGGTATGTATGTTTTTGGTTTTTTCCATCATGACAGCAGGGGTCTGCTGCGGTAAAAGCGACAGCACGGCTTCGAGCGGCCCGACGGTTATATTGAAATGTGATAAAGTTCTGAAAAATCCTACCCCTGACTTTATGTATTTTGTTCCACTGATATCGCCGACACTTGTTTACAGCGAGACGAGTAAAGGTAACGGGCAGAAATCCGGCCTGATTTCCTGTGTCAGAAAACCAACTTCAAAATCTTTTTATGCTTCCGGCGAATTCCAGATGCAGGGAAGCGGTTTTCATAAAAATAAATTTGATTCGGCTGGAATGATTGCAAGAAATACAAAAGGATTAAAAAAGGGCAAGCCCCTTCAGAATATACTTGGTTATATTAAGTTTGAAGGAGAAGGATATGGCTGGATTGAGATTAAAGGCAAGCTTGAGGGAAAAAAAGCGACCGCGACAGAAGTGAAAGTTCATTTTAACGGCAGAGGCAAAACCAGTCCGGTTACAGTGGGGCTTTACAGCGTTAAATCTGTAAATGGAGAGTATAAATATGAAAATAAATATGACCAGATAGTTGCCAGAGTTAACACCCTTACATTCAGTAAAAGTACAGACAAGCCTCTGATGGGTATTATAGTATCTGCGATCTACGCCGAAGGCGGCAAACCCGATTTTTGGGGAAATCTAAAAGGAGCTTTGGCTAATTTAATTATAAAGCCCCTGGAGATAGACAAATTAGGCAACGATACGATGCTTGATTTTGGTTGTGCATTATTCAACGACAAAGAAACGTTTACATTTCCAAAGGCAAAGAATTTAAGGGTAGAGGGAAAGACCAATTAACAGTTATTAGAGCTTAAATTGAAG
>Ga0187886_1003080_pt1 | contig 12714 bp, 14 predicted proteins | sample June2016WEW_20_1_FD_133001 | JGI IMG/M metagenome (GOLD analysis project Ga0187886, IMG submission 133001) | Peatland microbial communities from SPRUCE experiment site at the Marcell Experimental Forest, Minnesota, USA - June2016WEW_20_150 | ecosystem: Environmental > Terrestrial > Soil >...
CTGCTTATCGAAAATGGCTGTTCCGCTGGTGGAACCGAATCAGTGAATGGCCGCGATAGCCGTGTTAACGGGAACAAGAACCAAAAGCCAGAACTCGCGGGCTGAAAGCTGGTAGCTGACCGCTTGCTGTTCTCAACCGGTTATTGTAAACGATATCGGGTGTGCTATGCTGCGGGGCAAGCGAGGGAGCAGTCGGATGGCGGTCCAGAATCGAATCATCAAAATCCAGAAACGCAACCGCGCGCTCGTCAACTGCGACGCGGCCCACATCCGCAATGCCATCCTGCGCGCCGCGGAATCGATCGGCGGGTTCCGCCAGGATTTCCTGGAAGGGGTGAACCACAAAATCTTCGAGACGTACGGCGCGGACGCAAAGATCGCCGAGTTTCTGGCCGACGCAGTGGTGGTTTGCCTGAATTCTGAGCCGCATCATTTGATCGCCAATTTCCCGCCGACGATTGAGACGATTCAGAACGAAGTGTTGCACGTCCTGCGCAGTTACGGGTTCCAAAACACCGCCGACGCCTACGAGTGTTACCGCTGGGGGCGGCATTGGCTGCGCGAGGGCGCGATCACCGAAACGCAGTTTGTCGGCAACGGGTTCCCCCGGAAGCGCATGGAGAAAACGCTGGAGTGGAATCGCCGCCACGGTTGCGACACGGTAGCGGGCCTCAACGAGGCGGTGCGCAGCGGCAAGATCAAGGCGCTGGTGGACGAATCGCTGGCCCTCTACGAGTCCTCACTTGATGAGGCGGCGAGGAAAATCATGGCGCGGCTCAATGCCGGCGACAACCTCCGCATGCTATGGGTCAGCGGCCCGAGTTCGTCCGGCAAAACCACCACCACCGTCAAGCTGACACAGCGGCTGGAAAAGCAGGGCTTGCGGTTCTTGATGCTGAACCTGGACGATTATTTCTGGGCGCTGGTCGAGCATCCATCGGACTGGATCAACGACCGCAACTTCGAGACGCCGGAAGCGCTCGACATCCAGTTGCTCAACCAGCATCTCAAGGAGTTGCTCGACGGCAAGACGATCGAGAAGCCCGCGTACGACTTCAAGGAAGGCCGCCGCATCGCGTCGAAGCCCGTGCGATTGGAGAAAGATCAGATCCTCCTGCTCGATTGCCTGCACGGTTTTTATCCGCCCATCACGGAAGGCATCGATCCGTCCACGCAATTTCGGCTGTACATCGAGACGCTCAACGTGCTGTACGAAGGCGACGGCAGCGGCAATCGCCTGACGAAATTCGCCGACATCCGCCTGCTTCGGCGCATGCTGCGCGACCTGCGGCATCGCAACCACAGCCCGCTCTCCACCCTGTTGCACTGGCATTACGTGCGCACGGGTGAACTCTTCAGCATCATCCCGCTGATGGGCTTGGCCGATCACGTCGTCAACGCCGGCCTGCCGTTCGATCTGCCGGCGCTCAAACCGTTCCTCCTCGGTCCCGAGGGCGGCTGCTTCCCGCAGCCCGAAGAGATGCAACAGTACCGTGGCTTCCTCGATGCTCAAATCCGGTACGACCGCGTCAGGAAACTCCTCGAATCCGTCGAGGGCCTGACCCAACAACAGGCCACCGGCCCCGGCGTCATCCCCGGCGATGCCGTCATCCGCGAGTTCATCGGTGGCTCAACCGTCAAAATCCCGCACAACGAGTGATCGCTATGAAAACGTTCATCAAGTCATCCAGTCTTCTTTTGGGGGCCATCATGCTCACGCAATTCGCAGCGTTCAGCGCCGCCATGCCCAATGTCGGCGACAAGGTGCCCGATTTCACCGTCGCGGCCAGCGACGGCAAGACCGTGCACCTAAAGGATTACATCGGCAAAGGCAACATCGTCCTCTACTTCTACCCGAAAGACGACACGCCCGGCTGCACCAAGGAAGCGTGCGGCATCCGCGACTCCTTCGATGAATTCAAGGGACTGAACGCGATCGTTTTTGGCGTCAGCTTCGACTCCGTCGATTCCCACAAACAATTCATCGCGAAATACAAACTGCCGTTCGTGCTCCTCGCCGACACCGACAAGGCGGTCGCCAAGGCGTACGGCGTGGCCAACGACAGCAGCCCCGTTGCCAGCCGCGTCACCTTCGTGATCGACAAGGAAGGCAAGATCGCGTACGTGAATCCCAAGGTCGATCCGGCCACGAACGCCGCTGAACTCCGCACTGTCCTGAATGGCTTGCCATAATAAGGTGGAAGCAATCTCATGAATCCCACCGACTTGGGCGGCCCGGTGGGCCACCGCGCCCTACCAAACCGCGGTAGGGCGGGCTGGTCTCAGCCCGCCGTTCCCGTCCTGTTTATGAGACGGATTGCAGTTTGAACGTCAAGTTTGCCAACGACGCCGCGACCTTCGCCGTCCGGGTCACGCCGCGCGCCAAACGCAATGCCGTCGTCGGCGTCGCCGGCGACGCGTTGAAGGTCTGCGTCACCGCCCCGCCCGAAGACGGGCGCGCCAACGACGCCCTCATCGAGGTGCTGGCCGACTGGCTCGGCGTCAAACGCCGCCAGATCGAGATCATCTCCGGTGCCACCAGCCGGAACAAAATCGTCCGTGTCACAGGTGCTGCGCGGGAACTGATCGAGACGAAACTTCGAACGTAGCCACCGTGGGACTAATATCGAGTTACCGAGAACATCCTGATGTCAATACGTGCGATGACCGAGCGTGAGAAGCTGATCAGCGGGTTGAAGCAGGCGTGGCGCGATGAGATGAGCAGCGCCCGCAATTACCGGGCATTGGCCGAACGCGAAGCCAATCCCGACCGACGCGCCATCCTGTTGCGGCTGGCCGAGGCGGAGGACAGGCACGCGGCCAACTGGGTGGCCCGCCTGCGGGAGTTCGGCGCGGAGCCGGGCGCATACACGGAATCGCTGGCGGAACGTACGCGTCGTTGGGTATTGCTGCAAAGTGGCACGGAGGCAGCAGTTACCAAACTCGAAACCGGCGAAGCCAGCGCCGACGCGTTGTACGACGAACTGGTGAAAGTTGCGCCGGACGAGCAGCTTCGCGGGCAGTTCCTGGAGGCGCAACGCGAGGAGAAGGCGCACAGCCATGTGTTGAACGAACTGACGGGCGCTGGCGCAGGCTCGGTGCCGCAGCGGCGGTTGGACAAAATCCTCGGCGCGGAACGCTGGCACGTGCGGGGCGGCAGTTGGATCGGGCAGGCGATCTACGGCGTGAACGACGGACTGGGCGCGGCGTTCGGCGTCGTCAGCGGCGTCGCGGGCGCGACCAACGTCAACGCCGAGTGGGTGCTGCTGAGCGGGATCGCCACGGCGATCGCTTCGGCGCTTTCGATGGGCAGCGGCGCGTACTTGGCGACGAAATCCGAGTGCGAAGTGTACCAGGCGGAGATCGAGCGTGAGCGTCACGAGATCGAGACGAATCCCGCTGAGGAGCGCGAAGAAATGGCGTTGTTCTACCAGTTGAAAGGGTTTTCGCCCGAAGAATCGCGCAAGATGGCGGATAAGCTGGCGGAGCAACCGGAACACTTGCTGAAAACCCTGGTGCACGAGGAACTCGGTCTGTCCGAGCGGACGTTCCCCAATCCGTGGCGCTCGGCGGTGAGCGCCACGTTGAGCACAGCGTCCGGCGCATTCATTCCGGTGATCCCGTTTTTCTTTATGTCGGGCACGGCGGCGCTGATCTGCTCGTTCGTCATCAGCACGGCGGCGCACTTTGCCGTCGGCGCAGCGAAGGTGATCGTCACGGGCCGGTCGTGGCTGAAAAGCGGCACGGAAATGACGTTGGTCGGCCTCGGCGAAGCAGTGATCACTTACGGAATCGGCCTGCTCATCAGCCCCGTGATCCGCTGACGCAGTCGAGTAGGACGGGCGTCTCGCCTGTTCCCCGTTGTGCGACGGTCTCCCGCCTGCGCGGCGAAGGCCCGACCCGCACCAAGTTTGGCAACAAGTCTCCCAATCCACAGAAGGCGCGGTCAGACCTTCGCCGATCTTGGTTACGGAAGAGCGCTACCGTGCCTTCGCACTAGGGAAAAGAAACGGGGGCGACGCGTCAGTCGGTCGCCGCCGCTACCTCAAGGAGTGCACCACGGCCCCTGACCAATCTGGTCGCCCCGTCCGCCTATGGCTCAATCAGCTTTCGACCTTAAGGACTAACCGTCAGGGTACCCTCAATTGTTTGCGGATCATTCGCTGCGTCCGGGTCCGAAATGGTCAGCGTGCCGGTATATGTTCCGGCCGGCGTGCCGTTCAAGTTGACCGTGACGACATGAAATTGACATTCACCGGATTTAAGGATCCCTTTGGAAGGTGACACCACTACATTGGTGCTGCTCGTGTCGATTGTGTACTCCAACTCTGGGCGAGCAGGTCCATTGTTGCAAACGGTGAATGATTGCGGCGGCGGGTTTGGACCGCCCGCGGTCGCCGTGAATGATAGCGTGTTGGTGCTGAGACCGATGACGGGACTAGGTTCAATAAGCATTCCAAGATGCCTCGTGGTGACGAAGGTGCCTTTGGGAAAAACAACCGTCTGCTGATGCGTACCGCCACTATCTGTCACCGTCACATCCAGCCAGCCGCCCACGGTGAGGTTTGCCTTAACGAAGGACTCACCGTCCGGTCCTAACGTCACAGTGCCGACCAGCATGAGATTGCCGTCGATCAGGCCGTTTGTGTCGCTGCCGACATTCTCGATAGTCAGAAGCCCAGTGAACTGCGTTTGGGTTCGGCTGGTTTTGACTGATACGTTACTTGGGGCGGCCACTCTCCTGCTATGACCAATTATACTAATCTCCGCCAGCACGCTGCCGGAAGAAGTGTCATAGACAACGAGTCCCGGACTTTGGTTCTCATGGACAAGGGCAAGAACTTGGTTGGTCGGCACAGGGGAGCCAGGCGCATTACCGAGCGCCAGATTCACCAAGTTATTGCCCGTGACGGTGAGTTTTTTGGAGTATGGCGGCAGGGTATCATTCTCACGAAGCCCGCTCAACACCATCTGAACCTGCGTTACTTCGTTAGTTATTTGCGCGGACACCCGTGCCGAAAACCCGGCCACGATTGCCGCAATAGCACACAGACCAATCCACTGTTTGGCTCTCATACGATCATCCCCAGTGTCTGCTGGGGCCTCCCCTTGGCGCAGCGGTTTGCGTTCGGCTGGGACTGCCTGCGCCGGTTTGCCCGAATGAATCCAAGCAGCAGTACCAGCCGCTTGTCTGACTCGGCAGACTACCGCTGTGAAACTGACTCCGTCAAGCTACTTCTCCGCCTAGTTCGCTCCCTAACCTTGATCCCGGCGGCTGATCAATCCGCGAACCAATCTTTAGGACCGCGAAGGTGATCGTCACGGGCCGGTCGTGGCTGAAAAGCGGCACGGAAATGACGTTGGTCGGCCTCGGCGAAGCGATCATCACCTACGCGATTGGCCTGTTGATCGGCCCAGCCATTCGCTGATCAGGGGCGCTGGCCCGACTGTCAGTGACATCCCATCTGTTTCCAAGCGCCGAGAGACGTGTCTCCGATGCCGTCAGCGGTCGGGCTTGCGCCCCTGCACTTCCAGGCTGGTGACATAATCTGCGGGTGTTGCGCCGGCGGGAAGGTGCGCCGCAATTTGACGGTAAAGCGGATCGTTCCAGTCAACCATCGCCTTCACGTAGTCGGACTTCGACTTCAGGACGAGGTCCACCAAACCTGCCGCCCGCGCCATCCGCTGGGTTTGCTCGACGAGCACCGCGCCGGCGACGCAGCCGACCAGCGCCTCGACCATTTCCCGTACTGCGGCCGGCAACGGTTTGATCAGCGCGAGGTCGGAAACGGCGACGCGTCCGCCCGGTTTGAGCACGCGCGCGATCTCCCGCCAGACCTGCGGTTTGTCGGGGGAGAGATTGATCACGCAGTTGGAGATCACAACATCGACACTCGCATCAGCAACTGGCAGATGTTCGATTTCGCCAAGCCGGAACTCGACGTTGTCCAGACCGGTTTGCTGGCGGTAAACGGCGACGTTGCGCCGGGCTTTGGCGAGCATCTCGGGTGTCATGTCCACGCCGATGGCGCGACCGTTGGCGCCGACTTTGCGGCCTGCGATGAAGACGTCAAATCCGCCGCCACTGCCGAGATCGAGCACAACCTCGCCGGGTTTGAGCGACGCGAGGGCCGTCGGGTTGCCGCAGGACAAACCCATGTTCGCTCCTTCCGGCAGGACCGAAAGCTCTTCTGCGCTGTAGCCGATCTTCTCGGCAAGTTGCTCGCCTGAGCCACATGACGACGACCCGCAGCACGAGCCTCCCTTCGTGGCAATCTGGCTGTAACCCGCCCGCACTTTGGCGCGAACTGTTTCGGCGTCTTCGGTGGTTTTACAGATGCTCATGATGCGATCTCCTAAGATGTTTTATTTGTAGGGTAGGGCGCGCTCGCCGAGCGCGCCGCTGTCGTTGTCGCACAGGAAACTGACTGCGGACGGCTCGGCGAGCCGTCCCTACCAACAGCTTCACCGAAGTAACGGCGCTGGAAATACAGCGCCACGTTTACCAAGCCGATCAATACGGGTACTTCCACCAGCGGGCCGATGACGGCGGCAAATGCCACGCCGGAGTTGATGCCGAACACCGCCACAGCGACGGCGATGGCCAGCTCGAAATTGTTGCTGGCGGCGGTGAAGGACAGCGTCGCGGTTTTTGAATAGTCCGCGCCGACTTTCCGGCCGAGCCAGAAACTGACGAGAAACATCACGACAAAATAGATCAGCAACGGTACGGCGATGCGCAGCACGTCGAGCGGGATGCGCACAATCCGGTCGCCCTTGAGACTGAACATCACCAGGATCGTGAACAGCAGCGCGATCAGGGTGATCGGCGCGATGCGCGGGATGAACGTTCGCTCGTACCACTTGCGGCCCTTCGCCTTCAGTAGTGTGAAACGCGTGATGACGCCCGCAATGAATGGGATGCCGAGGTACACAAACACGCTCTCGGCGATCTGGCCCATCGTCACCTTGACCACGCTGCCGCTCAACCCGAATAGCGGCGGCAGCACCGTGATGAAGAACCACGCGTACACGCTGAAGAACAGCACTTGAAACACGCTATTGAACGCCACCAGCCCGGCGCAGTATTCGGTGTCGCCCTTGGCCAGCTCGTTCCAGACGATCACCATCGCGATGCAGCGCGCCAGGCCAATCATGATCAGGCCGACCATGTATTCGGGGTAGCCGCGCAGGAACGTGATCGCCAACACAAACATCAGCACCGGGCCAATCACCCAATTCTGCACGAGCGACAGGCCGAGCACTTTCCAGTTGCGGAACACGTCGCCGAGTTCCTCATACTTTACCTTTGCCAGCGGCGGGTACATCATGAGAATCAGTCCGATGGCGATGGGGACGTTTGTGGTCCCAACTTGGAAGCGGTTGATGAACGTCTCCACGCCGGGCATGAAATAGCCCGCACCAACTCCCACTCCCATCGCGAGAAAAATCCACAGCGTCAGGTAACGATCAAGGAAGGACAATTTCCGTGAGATATGTTCGTTCATGTGGTTGGTTCCATAGCTGTCATCCTGATCCCGCCTTGGCGGGAGAAGGATCTCGCAACCGGCCACAAAGCGATTTAGAGATTCCTAGCTGCGCTCGGAATGACATTCTTCTGGGTGGGTTCATTCGCAAATCACTGGTTTTCGGTTCTTGCCACGCTCAATGTCGCGTCGCATAAACTCCACCCCGCACAAACAGTTCCTCACGCATCGCAGAAGCAAGGCATGCACGTCACTGCCCGCCGGGGCCAGTGAGTACATGATCATCTTGCCGTGTCGTTCGACCTCGACCAGGCCGCTGCGGCGTAGATAAGCCAGATGCCGCGAAATCGTCGGCTGCGGCACGCGCAGGATACTCTGGAACTCGCACACGCAATGGTCGCGTTGCGCCAGCAGATTCAAAATCCGCAGCCGCGTCTCGTCGGAGAACGCCTTGAACAGTTGATCAGGCTTGTCCATGGAGTGGTCAGGCTCGCTCAGCCAAGTAAGGGTTTGATTTCCTGCGGTGACGGGACTTTGCCGGCCACCTTGACGACGCCGTTCACGACCAACGCCGGGGTCATCATCACGCCAAACGCCATGATCTTCTCGATGTCCTTCACCTTCTCGATCTCGTACGCGATGCCGAGTTCCTTGGCGGCAGCTTCGGCGTTCTCCGTCAGCTTCTGGCACTTCGGGCAGCCGGTGCCGAGGATTTGGATCTTCACGTTGTTATTTCTCCTTTCGTTTACTTCCTGCTTCAAATCGGTCGTCCGCCAAGCCGTCCCTCGCGGACGCGGCGTCCAGCCAGCCGCAGCGAGTCACGTCGAAACGATCGAACCGCGGAACATATGGCTTGATGTCGAGCAAGGGCGTGTTGTCCAAAACGTCCAGATCGGCCACGCGCAGGCAGTGGCCCGTGATTCCCAACAGGCGCACCGGTGATAGGCCGATCGGGTTCGGACGAGCCGGCGCGCGCGTGGCAAACAATCCGCGCGGCGTCGCATCCAGATAGGGCGTCACAACCAGTTGGGCGGGCGCGGTCCGGTCAAACCAATACACCAGCCAGATCCGCTCGAACCCGTCGAGATCGCGCAACCCCGGCGCATACTCGGGAAACACCTCCACCGTGCCTTCCACCCCGGTCGCCAACGATGCCTGGATCGGTGTTCCCGTCGCCTGCTGATGCGGCGAGTGAGTAATTCCAATCGGGGTCAGTTTCATCGAGAGAACCTGCCGTGTTTCAACTTGTTCATCATCACGCCTACATGATCAGATTGAACAGAAAGCCGACGAGCAATATGCCCGCCGCCACCACGCCAAAAAACGTGAAAATCAACGGGAGTTTGAGCACCTTCCGCAGAATCACTGCCTCGGGCAACGACAGCGCGATGACCGACATCATGAACGCGAGCGCCGTGCCCAGCGCCGCGCCTTTGCCGAGCAACGCCTGCACCACGGGAATGATGCCTGCCGCGTTGGAATACATCGGCACGCCGATGATCACCGCCAGCGGCACCGACCACCACGCGCCTTTGCCCATGATGGACGCCATGAAATTCTCCGGCACGTAGCCGTGAATGCCCGCGCCGACGCCGATGCCCAACAGCACGTAGAGCCACACGCGGCCCACGATGTCCTTCACCGCGTCCACGCCGAACCGGATGCGCGCCGGCCAGTCCGGTTGCTCTTCCTTAACGCCGTTGCCGGTTTGCGTCTGGAACACCCAGTCTTCTACGTGTTTTTCCATGCGCAGCCGGCCAATCGCCCAGCCGGAAATCATGGCGATGAGCAACCCGGCGCCCAAATACAGGCCCGCCACTTTCCAGCCGAACAGCCCGAACAATAGCACCAACGCAACTTCGTTCACCATCGGCGCGGAGACCAGAAACGAAAACGTGACGCCCAGCGGCACGCCCGTCGTGACGAAGCCGATGAACAGGGGCACCGCCGAACACGAACAAAACGGCGTCACGATGCCCAGCAGCGCCGCCAGCACGTTGCCGGCCGACTCGCGTTTGCCCGACAGAATCTGCCGCGTCCGTTCCGGCGTGAAAAACGAGCGCACGATCCCGACGCCAAACACCACCAGCGTCAGCAGCAGCAACACCTTGGGCGCTTCATAAACAAAAAACTCCACTGCCGATCCCAGATGCGCACCGCGTGTCAGCGTCAGCAGTGAATAGGTGAACCATGCGGCAAACGGCGCCAGACTGCGGTAAACCAGCCACCACACGACCAGCCCGGCCACTCCCAGCAGCATGTAGCGCGTGAGCGTCGGCTTGGATGCAGCGTTGGCCGACGAACAATCTCGCTCGCCCTGCGAAACCGCACAGCAGCAGGCAGGTTTTTCAGATGGGTTCATGGATCACTCATGTGAAAATGGTCACGGCGCGGAGTAAACAAGCCACACGCCGCCCGAAATCACCAGTACGCCGCAAACGGATTTCAAAACGGTGACGCCTTTCGACCGCTCGTTCCAATTCAGAAATCGCTGCACCAGCCCGGTGAACGTCCCCGCCAGCATGATGACCGAGCAGTGCCCAACGCCGTAGGCCAGCAGCAGGGAAGCGCCGTAGAGCGGATTCGTTTTCGCGAGTTTGAACGTCACGCCCAGCATCGGCGCCATGTAGGCAAACGTGCAGGGGCCAAGCGCGATGCCGAACGCCAAGCCGAGAATGAACGCCGCCAGCAACCCTTTGCGCTTCATGTTCATCTGGCCGTGACCGGACCACGGCATCGGAATCACGCCGAGCAGATACAACCCCACTACGAAAAAGATGGCGGCGACGAAGTAGTTCCCCCAACGGCCCACGTCGCCCATCATCCGGCCCGCCGCCGCCGTGATGGCGCCGATGACCGCGATGGTGATGAGAATGCCCACCGCGAACAGCGTCGCCGTCCAAAATGCTCGCGCCGTGCTCACCCGGCCCTGGCCGCTGATGAATCCGACAATCAGCGGAATGCTGGCCAAGTGACACGGGCTGAGAACAATGCTCAGGATGCCCCACACGATGGCCGCGCCCAGCGCAATGGCCGGCGCGCCTTCCACGGCGTGGGTGAGCGTGGTGAAGATTGTTTCCACGTTTAATCGTGCTTTGTTTTGTCCGGACTTGATGCGGCAGAGGGTTTTCCTGAATCAGCCGGAGCCGGTTTGGGGCTCAGGTCAATGCTGAGCTCCTTCCACTTGGCCAGAATGTCGTCTCTGCCGTAGAAGCCGACATGGCGGAAAAGCTCCTTCCCGGAGTCGCTGTAAAATATCTGCGTGGGAATCAAGTCGATCTTGTACTGTTTGGCAGCATTGGGATTCTCCCACACGTCAATAAACTCAACTGCCAATCGCCCGGCGTAATCCTTCTTCAATTGCTCCAGGATGGGAGCCATCATCTTGCAGGGAATGCACTTGGTAGCGCCCAGGTCGAGCAGCTTCGGCAATCGGACAGCCGCAGGGACCGCTGTTGTCGCGGCTGGCGGACTGTCGTTGGTTGGTTTGTTCGCACACCATCCCTGCTTGGGGGCCATCGCCCCTGCTACCAGCGCAGTGAACGCAACGATGATGACGATTTTCAGTGAGGTTTTCATCATGGGTTTCGTTTGGGGTTGTAGTTTGATTTTCTGGAAAACGCGGCGACGGCTGCTGAGTTCCGATAAACCACCGACCAGACCGCTGGCAGCAACAAGCCGAGCAACACCTGCGCGCGCAACGACAACGCCAACAAGCCGGCCTTGGCCAATTCCCAAATCATGTCGTGTCTATCATATTCGCTAAAGCGAATATGTCAAGGAAGCAAACAGATGCGCGGTCTGCCCTACTTGCCGTTAGCTTCGATGAACCGGCGGATGCGACGGCGGATTTCGTCGCGGACGCGGCGGAAGACGCGCATCTTCTGTTCGTCGTTGCCCTGCGCCTGTGCGGGATCATCGAAACTCCAGTGGAGTTGATGGGTTGCGCCGGGGAAATTCGGGCACGCTTCGCGCGCGTTGTCGCAAACCGTGATCACATAATCGAACTTCCCGCCAGAGAACGTGTCCACGGATTTGGATTCGTGTTTGGAAATGTCGATGCCGGCTTCGCGCATCGCTTCGATGGCGAATGGATGGACGTGGCCCGTCGGTTTCGCGCCTGCGCTGAAGATCTCGAACCGATCGCCCGCGAGGGAACGCAGGAGACCTTCCGCCATGTGGCTGCGGCAGGAATTGCCCGTGCACAGAAATAGGACGCGCTTTTTCTGCATGGCTGCCCGCACAGGACTTAACATGAATCGCCAGCGCGCGCAACGGTTGCGTGCCGCCTTGTTTGTCGGCGTGGTAGTAACGGGTCGTCGTCCCATCGGCCTCAATGTGGCAGATCAGCCCGGACGGTTCCGTTGGTCACCGTCACCAACCGATCCGCCGCTGAATTCCCCGATGCCCTTTGCGCTATTGGTCGGCACGCTTTTTTCCTTTGTCACACTGTGTCGTTTCGATGCATAGTGGTCACGCACGCTCTGATCTTACCGAGGCGAGCGTGCAGACCTTGGAATTAGAAGGATCACGATGACGGAACAACAATGGCAGACCTTGCTTGCGGTGATTCATGGAGAGCCGCTTCGTCCCCTCCCGACCGGTTTCATCATCGACAGCCCTTGGTTGCCGAACTGGGCCGGGCATACGATTCTCGATTACTTCACCAGTGAACAGATTTGGATGGACGCCCATTGGAAGGCGATTCGCACATTTCCGCAGACCATTTTTCTGCCGGGCTTCTGGTCCGAATACGGCATGTGCACGGAGCCATCGGCGTTTGGGGCGGTCAGCATGTTTGCAGAGAACGAATTCCCTTTCGCCAGGAAGCTGCTGCGCTCGGCGGATGACGTGGATTTTATCGAGAAGCCGAACCCGCAAACGGACGGACTTCTGCCGTTCGTCATCAAACGGCTCAAGCATCTCCAGCCCGAGATCGAGAAGACCGGACGCAAAATCCGTTTTGCCGTCGCCCGCGGGCCGCTCAACATCGCCTCATTTTTGATGGGCACCACCGAATTCCTGATGGCCCTGAAGACGGATTCCGAGCGGATGCACCGGTTGCTCACGATCATCACCGATTATCTGGTCGAATGGATCGCCTACCAGCGCGAGTGCTTCCCTTCGATTGATGGCATCCTGCTCTTGGATGACATTGTCGGTTTCATCGGCAAGAACGACTTCGAGACATTCGGTTTGCCTTACCTGAAGAAAGCGTACGACACCA
>Ga0187886_1003081_pt1 | contig 12714 bp, 8 predicted proteins | sample June2016WEW_20_1_FD_133001 | JGI IMG/M metagenome (GOLD analysis project Ga0187886, IMG submission 133001) | Peatland microbial communities from SPRUCE experiment site at the Marcell Experimental Forest, Minnesota, USA - June2016WEW_20_150 | ecosystem: Environmental > Terrestrial > Soil >...
GGAGCTGCGGGAGCGAACGCTGGTTGAAATCCTTGGCAAAGCCCAGCCCGTACCGCCCGATTTCGAGCGAACGGATGGATTTCTGCAGGGCTTCCTTGTACGTCCGGCCGATGCTCATGACCTCGCCGACGGCGCGCATCTGCGTGCCCAGCTTGTCCTCGGCCCCCCGGAACTTTTCGAACGCCCAGCGCGCGAACTTGACGACCACGTACTCCCCGGAGGGCGTGTATTTCTCTAGCGTCCCGTCGCGCCAGTAGGGGATCTCATCCAGGGTCAGGCCGGCGGCGAGCATCGAGGAGACCATGGCGATGGGGAAGCCGGTCGCCTTGGAAGCCAGGGCCGAGGAGCGCGAGGTGCGGGGATTGATCTCGATGACCACGACTCGCCCGGTCTGGGGGTCGTGCGCGAACTGCACGTTGATCCCGCCGATCACCTGGATGGCTTCGACGATTCTGTAAGACATCTCCTGCAAGCGCGCTTGCAGCTCGGGCGCGATGGTGAGCATGGGCGCCACGCAATAGGAATCGCCGGTGTGAATCCCCATCGCGTCCACGTTCTCGATGAAGCAGACGGTGATCAGTTGGTTCTTGGCGTCGCGGACGACTTCCAGCTCCAGCTCCTCCCAGCCCAGCACCGATTCCTCGACCAGGATCTGCCCCACCAGGCTGGCGGCGATCCCGCGGCTGGCCACCACCTGCAGCTCCTCGACGTTGTAGACCAGGCCGCCGCCGGTGCCGCCCAGCGTGTAGGCGGGACGGATGACCACGGGGTAGCCCAGGCTGGAGGCGATCAGCTCGGCTTCCTCGACCGAGTAGGCCGGCGCGCTGCGCGGCATGGGGATGTCGAGCCGCTGCATCGTCTCCTTGAAGGCGATGCGGTCTTCGCCCCGCTCGATGGCGTCGGCCTGGACGCCGATCACCTGAACGCCGTAGCGCTCCAGGATCCCCTCCCGGTGGAGCTGCGCGCACAGGTTCAGCCCGGACTGGCCGCCCAGGTTGGGCAGCAAGGCATCCGGCCGCTCCTGGGCGATGATCTCGGTCACGCTCTTCAGGGTCAGGGGCTCGATGTAGGTGACGTCCGCCATGCCGGGGTCGGTCATGATGGTGGCCGGGTTCGAGTTGACCAGAACGATCTCATAGCCGAGCTTGCGCAAGGCCTTGCAGGCCTGCGTCCCGGAGTAGTCGAATTCACAGGCCTGGCCGATGATGATCGGCCCAGACCCGATGATCATGACCTTCCTGATGTCAGTCCGTCTGGGCATGGAAACAGTTCCGAAGAAACAGATACCAGGAGCATGATTGCACAGAATCCGTGGCTTCGCTGGCGAGCCATTTCGGGCCGACGGGTCGGACCGCGGGCGCCCGGTGGGCTGCCCTGTCCGGCTGTAGTCCGAGTCGCGCAACCCCGTTCACGAGACTGCCACGGCCGGATCGGCCTGCTGCTCAGCGACTTGCGCTCCACGGGACGCTGGCGCGCGGCCCGTAGGTGTACCCTGTCTGGTATGGCACGACGCTACCTGCTCTCCATCGACGGCGGGGGAATCCGTGGCATCATACCCGCCTGCCTGCTAATGAAACTCGAGGAGACTACCGGCCGGGCAACGCGGGAGACGTTCTCCTTCGCGGCGGGTACCTCGACCGGAGCGCTGCTGAGCGCCTGTGTGGCGGCCGGCATCCCGGCCGCGCGCATCCTCGACCTGTACCTGCGCCGGGGCCGCGAAATCTTCAGCCCGCGCGCACCTTGGAACAAGATCAAGCGCCTGGCGACCGGCACGATGTACTCGATCGGTAAATTGCGTCAGGTTCTCGCGGAGGAGTTCGGCCCGGCAAGCGCCTGGATGCTGAACGACTCCCCTATCGACTTGCTGCTGACCGCCAAGGGCCTGGACGGCACGCCCTGGTACTTCGTCAAGGACAAGCCGGCGAACTCGCGGGTGACCGGGGGGCTCGGCCTTTTGGACTGCGCTACGGCCTCCGCGGCCGCGCCGACCTACTTCGACCCGTGGAAGTTCGCCAGCGCACCCCCCCTGGGGACGCTGGTCGACGGCGGTGTCGGGGTGACCGGCAACCCGGTTTACCAGGCCTGCGTCGAGGCCTTCTGCTACACCCGTGAGTACAGCCCGGACGAGACCACGGTCGTCTCGCTGGGCACCGGCCGCTTCCCGCACAAGGACAAGCAGCCCTGCACGCTTCTGGGATGGCTCGAGTGGGTGCTGGCAGAGCTGCTACGGTCTCCCGGCGAGCAGCAGACCGAGATCGTCTACCGGCAGTTCCCGCAGTCGCTCCTCTACCGCCTGGACGCCGACATCGGCAAGCTCGATCCAGCGCTCAAGGGTCCCATAGACATGGATGACGTCGAGGCGATTCCGAAACTCGTCGAGTACGGCCGAGAGTTCGCGGCGTTGGTTGACTGGCCGGCGATCCTCGACGGCAGCGACCGTTCCTTCCGGGTGACGGACAAGACGACGAATTGGGTGCAGTACAAGCGGGCCTGAGCGCCGCCGGCGCCACGAAGGCGCTCGGATAGGCCTGCATATCTCCCTTTCGGTGACGCCGGTTCTCGTCTGGGCCCATCGCTGCCTGCGCCGCGGCGCGGTAAAGTGGTGGACTGAGCAACACGGCCACGAGGAGGTCGACGATGACTTGCAGCAGGTTTCTGCTTTCGCCGGTACTGGCGCTCATGATTGCGGCCCTGGCATTCGGCGCCGGTGTCACGGGCAAATGGACGGCTTCGTTCGACACACAGATCGGAGTCCAGAACTACACCTACAACTTCAAAGTGGACGGCAGCAAGCTGACCGGCACGGCCAAATCGCAGTTCGGTGAAACCGCGATCACGGAGGGCACGGTAAACGGGGACGATATTGCTTTCGTCGAGAGCCTCGACATCCAGGGTCAGCCGCTGCGCATCGAGTACAAGGGCAAGGTCACGGGCGACGAGATCAGGTTCACTCGCAAAGTGGCCGATGTCGCCACCGAGGAGTTTGTGGCCACGCGGGCCAAGTAGCAGAGAGCCGGGCCGGCCCTCATCCTCTCCTGGCTTACAGGAACGCCTTGATCAGCCGGGCCTGGATGTCCTTGAGGTTGCCATGGGCGGCATCGAGCTCGGCGATCTTGTCGCGCAACTGGCGGAGCAACTGCGTGCGCTCGATGGCGCTGTTAATCACCAGCAGCAATTGGGCGTTATCCCAGGGCTTCTCCAGGTACTGGTAGACGCCGACCTCGTTGATCGCCTGTATGGCGCTCTGCTTGTCGGCGTGGCCGGTCAGCAGTATCCGCGCGGCCTCCGGCTGAAGCCGCTTGGCGTGGGCCAGCAACTGGACACCGTTCAGCTTGGGCATGAGGATATCGGTGACCACCACGTCCACGGGGTGCGTCTCCAGGTGCTTGACCGCTTCCTCGGGGTCGGTGAAGCCGTCGATCCTGTAATCTGTTTCCAATTGCAGGTAAGCCCTGATGCTGATCACCACCATCTCTTCGTCGTCAACCACTATCACCACCGGCTGTGTGTTAGTCTCCATGTTTCCTGCCTCGCTCGGTTGGGACGCGGACGTGGAAAGTCGTGCCTGCGCCCGGCTGGCTCTCGAAATCGATGGCGCCGCCGTGAAGCTCGACAACGATGTCTTGCGTGATGGACAGGCCGAGGCCCGCCCCTTCACCGGATGGCTTCGTGCTGAAGCCGGAAGTAAAGATCTTGAGCCGGTCTTCCGGCTGGATTCCCCGGCCCGTGTCGGAAACAGAGACGTGGATGTATCCGCCTTCGGCGAGCGTCCGGACCGTGACCGTTCCCTGGCCTTCGATCGCCTGCCCGGCATTCACCAGTAGGTTCAGGAACGCTTGGCCGAGTGGCCCGGGATAGCACTCGATCGCGGGAAGTTCGCCGTAGTCCCGTTCCACGGTAATGCGATTGCGGTAGGTCCACTCGGCCACCTTTAGGGCATTCTCGATCAGATCGTTGACCTGAGCGGTCCCAAGATCCCCGCGGGCGGCGCTGGAGAAGTCACGCGCGCCACGGACTACCGCGGCCAGGCGCTCGCAAGCGATTTTGTCAACCGCCGCCAGATCGGTCATGGTCTCGACGATGCTCGCCGCCTCGGCGCTGTTGCCAACCAGTTTTCTCAGAGCATCGAGCGAACGCCGCTCCACCTCGTTGTTGGACCGCAGCGATCCGATCGGAGTGCTGATCTCGTGTACCAGGGCTGCCAGCAACTGACCCAGGGAAGCCATCTTGCGGGCCTCGGCCAGCTTGGCGCGGGCCGCTTCCAGTTCCCGCCGCAACTCCTCCGGATCCGCTGTGCTCATCGTCCGCACCTATGACGGCTGCTCCATCAGCTTCCGAAACCGCTTGACCAGCGTCGAGAAGATCGACGAGGCGATCTCCATGTTATCGGAGAGCAGGTCGAAGAAGTCGTCGCGGCTGATACGCAGCACCCGCGTGTCTTCCGCCGTCGTCGCGGTGACTGGACTGGGGTCTTCGTCAAACAGCGCCCACGAGCCCAGCACGTCGTACTGGCGGGCCGTGTGAAGCGTCTGACCGTTGCGCCTGATCTCGACGGCGCCCTCGACGATGACGTACAGAGAGTCCAGCGGGCGGCCCGGCTCCAGGATTGTCTTCCCAGGCAGGTAGCGCTCTTCCTTGGCGATCTGCGCGATGCGGGCGAACTGGCTGGGTTGGAGGTTTTGCAGCAATTCGACCGCCTCCAGTGCAATGACCTTTTCGATGATGTTAAGTTCCGCCATGAGATTCACGCAAGGGCGGCAACCGCCCGTTCTCCAACCTGGCCGACCTCGGCGCCGGCGTTGCGGGAGGCCTCCAGGATTTCCGGCCTGAGGCCGTGCAAGCGGAGATCCGCCGCGGCGGCCATGGCACAAGCGGTGAGCCAGGGGTCGCCGGAACGAATCAACTCTCGTATGGCCGCCGTCACATCCTTGTCCGGGATCCCAAAAAGCTCGCGGCCACGCCCCTGGTGGCCGGAGGCGTCCAGCACGGGCAGCAGGTAGCGCTTGATATCGCGATCCAGGATGTTGTCCAAAAACTCGAGTGCGGTCGAAGCCGCCTGCTGGCGCTTCCCCTGGATCGCCAGGTAAGTGGCATAGATTTCACGCGGAGGATACCGCAGGCCGAGCAGCCTGAAGAGCCGTCCCAACGTGTGCTGGAGTCTCTCGTCCAAGGTGTCCGCAAGCAGCCCGACCGCGGTTCGCGGGCGCTTGAACTCCCGGAAAGGCGCCGCGGACGCACTCAACTCGTAGTAATAGCGCACTTCGTTGTAGATATGCTGCGTCACCGACGCACCGTCGTATCGCAGGTTCGGCGCGGTCTCCCGCAGCCCGTTCAGCGCACGGAGCACGGCGGAGCGGATGCCCAGGTTCGGCTGGCCGAGGGACTGCCAAAGAACATCGACGCTGCGCTGGTCGGCCATCCGGCGAAGAACCCGCGGCGCCTGCTGGCGGATGGCGACGGGAACTCTCTCGTCCTTCAGCACGTCTCCCAGCGTGCCCGCGATGCGCGGGCCGAAGGCGGCGAGGGCTTCGATGGCATCGCGGCGCACGCGCGAGTCGCCTAGCCGCTGGATGAGTGCATCCACGTAGGTGCGATGCCCCAGGCTGCCCGCGGCCTTGCAGGCCGCCGCCGCCACGCCGGGGTCTGGGTCCTTGAGCAGCCTGTGGAGCACCTCGGTTCCCTCGTCGCCGCGGACGCCCACCGCCACCGCGGCCACTCGCCGTCTCCCGGCGTCCGCGGCGCTGCCGGCCTGCGCGAGCCAGTCACGGGTGATCAGCTCCTGCGCCACGTCCGGGTTGGAAGTGAGCGCCTCCACCGCACCCTCGATGACGCGGAGGTCCGGATGGTCCAGCAGGCGTCTGGCCAGATCGGCGGGCTCGGGGGAAATTGCCAGCGCGTAGGCGACCGCGGGCTTGACAGCGGCCGATTGCTCCCGTGGGCGCCGAGCCCGTATCTCCGCCAGAGCCTGATCGAGCAGCCCAGGCAAGTGAGAGGCCCGCGCCAGCTCAAACACCTTGGCTCGGACCTCGGCCAGCGGACTCCCGGCCAGTTCCTCCAGCAGCGGGGCCAGCGGGTAATCGGGCGCTTCGGCCAGCAGGCCAAGCGCGTAGGCAGCCTGGCGTCCGTTGGGACCTCGGGCGGTTTCCTGCAACAGCCGCAACAAGGAAACATCCCGCACATTGATGCGGATGCTCTCCAGGTCGAGCCGGCGCATCTCGAGCTGCTTGCGAACCGTCGCGACGTATTGCCTCCTGGCGCGCTCGGAGAGCAGAATCCAGGCCAGCGAGAATCCCAAGGCGACCAGCGCAATGCTTCGCGTGCTCATCCCGAACCCGACGGTCAGCAGCAACAGTAGAACTCCACCCAGCCCGCGCGAAAAACGGTCCGCGAAAACGTCGATGAAGGCTTTGGTGCGGTTCTTGAGGCTGGTGGGCAGCGGGAGATACAGCAGCTCCATGCCCGTGCGGTTGAACGAATACCGGGTGGAGGCTTCCGCCAGGCGCGCGCCGGCGGCGGCGGTAAGTCCGGGGGTCAAATACGTCACGGCCGAGGCGACCCCGATGGACACCGGCATCGCCTGCAACGCCCCACCGACCCCGAACCGGGCGACCACCACCGCCGTCAGAAAGAACTGGAGCGCGAAGGTAGCCAGGTTCAGGTACAAGCCATAGAAGCTGCCCAGAAACGCGGTCAGGTCGTTCTTGTCAGGAAACGCCTGCTTGGCCATCGCGCTGAACTGATACTCGATCATCACATCGACCATGTAGGTCAAGGCGAAGATGGCGATGATCACTTGCAGGTGGCGGTGGCGGCCGATAGCCCCGGCCAGATCCTTGAAGGAGAAGCCCGCCCCCTCCTCCTCGGCGCCCCGCGCGGTGGCGAGAGCCGCCCCCCTGAGCGCGGCGACAACCCGGAACACCCCGTAGGCCATGACAACCATGACCGCGCTGGCAAGCAGAAGATGCCTGGGACCGATCCTCCTCACCAGCAGCGAGGTGAACGTTCCGCCGAAGGCGGCCCCGAGCACCGCCCCCAAGCCCAGAATGCCGTACAGGCGCTTCGCCTGACGGGAGTCAAAGAGGTTGGCCGCAACCAGCCAGCCTTGCGATACCAGGACGACGCTGAACAAACTGAGCCAGACGTTGAAAGCGTAGAGTACCCACTCCCATTCGTAGCGCAGCAGCCACCACAGGGCGAACAGGCAGGCGGTCAAGAACACCGTTGCCGCCGTTACCGCGTGGGAGAGCGTGGTCTTCACCGCCACCTTGGTGTAGACGTAGGCCAGCACGCCGCCCACGGCCGCGATCAGGATATAGAGCCATGGCAGCTTGTCGATGTCGAACTTGTTGAGGAAGAGGGCTCGCGAGACCGGCTTGAGGATGTAGTAGGCAAAGAGAACGAACAACATGTAGAGCGCCATCAGCACGGTGATCAAGCGCTCGCCCCGCCGGATGTCCCAAAGGCTTCGCCAGAACTCCTTCAGTCGAAGCATGGCGTAATCGGTGTCAATGTTAGCAGAGAACCTCAAGAGATGGCAGCCTGAAAAAATGGGACTTGAGCTACAGTGGTGCATGGTATGTGGGCCGAACGCCTGAAACAGCACCTGCTGCCTGGAGCGGCCGAGCGGGACGAGGGCTTTCGCCAGGAAATCCTGCGGATCGGGCATTCCCGCCTGCCGGTGGTGGCGGGCGTGGAGATCGGGGTCATGCTCTTCCTGGTCGTGGCCCGGTTTACGGTGGCGCCGGAGCGGGCTACGCTCGCCCTCCGGCTGCTGGAAGCCGGGATCGTGCTGCTCATCGGCGTCGCCACCGTCGTGCTGTCCCTGATCCCCTCGACCTATCTTTACTCGCGCGCCATCGGATGGATCTCTTGTGCCGCTACCGCATTCATTCTGAATTGGTTCTGGCTGTTACGGCACCCCTACGACGAGAGGCTCGGCTTCATCTTGGTTCAAGTCACGGCGGTTATGCTGGTGGCGGTCGCGGCGATCCCGTTGCAGCCGATGCACACCCTGGCCCTGGGAGTCTGGATAGGAACCTCGCACGTGCTGCTGGTGGCCTTGTGGGCGCCGGCAGTCGGTCTGGAACCGACCTACCTGCTGTTCATCGCCCTGCTTACCGTACTCGCCACCGGCCTGACGGCGGAGCTGCATTCGGAGCGTCGCTCCGCATACAAGTCTTGGCTGGAGGGCGTCCGCACCTTCGAAGACCTCCGCCAGGCGCAGTCGAAGATTCTGCTTTCGGAAAATGCCGCTTCTCTCGGCCGGCTGGCGGCGGCGCTCAGCCATGAACTGAACTCTCCGATGGGCGCGCTCACCAGCTCAGTAGATACACTGCTGCTCGTGGCGGCCAAGCAGGCCACCTCGCCACCCTCCGAGCAGGAGCGCCTGGTTCGCCTTCAGGCCGACCTGCGGCGCTCGGTGCAGGAATCGGTACGCCGGCTGCGAGACATCGTGGCACGCATGCAGAGGTTCACCAACCTGGATCGGGCCGAGGTCCAGCAAGTGGACTTGAACGCCCTGCTGGGCGACGTCTGCGCGATGTTGGAACCTCAAACCGCCGGTAAGGTCGAGATACGATTGGACCTGAATTCCATTCCGGCGCTGGCCTGCCGGCCGCAGCAGTTGAGTGCGGTCTTCTCGAACCTGCTGAACAACGCCGTCGGCGCTCTCGACAGCGGGGGCCGGATTGTGGTCTCCACCCGGCGGAGCGAGACGGCCGTGGAGGTGGAGATCGGCGACGACGGCCGGGGTGTGGCCCCGGAGCAGCTTCGAACCATCTTTGACCCCGGCTTCCGGGTCGCGGAAGGCCGCGTTTCGACCGGGAATTGGAGCATGTTCAGCACGCGCCAGATCGTGCGCGAGCACGGCGGCGAGATCCGCATCGCCAGCACCCCGGGCCAGGGTACCACTGTCACAGTCAGCCTCCCCTTCATGACCAGGAGGGCAGCGACGTTTTGCTTCCTCCCCTTCCTGGCGCTTCTCTGGCTTGGCCTGCTTGGCGGCCCGCAAGCGCGCGCAGCCGAGGACGTCTGGGCAGGCGTCGACCGCATCGTGGCGGTGGGGGACGTTCACGGGGACTACCAGCAGTTCCTAACCGTCCTGCGGGCCGCCGGGGTGGTTGACCGGAACGCCCACTGGGCTGGGGGGAGAACTCACCTGGTCCAGGTCGGCGACGTGGTTGATCGGGGCCCCGACTCCCGCAAGGCCATGGACCTGCTCAGGAACCTCGAGAAGCAGGCTCAAAGAACCGGCGGCTACGTGCACGCCCTGATCGGCAACCACGAGGCCATGAACATCTATGGCGATTTGAGATACACGACGCCGGCGGAGTTTGCCGCCTTCCGTGGCCCCGACTCGGAGAGGCTGCGCGACCTGTACTGGGAACAGTATCTCGCGCGGCTGCGGATCTCTTCGCCGGAAGTCAAGGCGGACCGGGCCTACCGCGCCAAGTGGGAAGCTGAGCATCCGCTGGGCTTTGTGGAGCATCGCCTGCAATTCGCGCCCGAGGGGACCTACGGCAAATGGATCATCGGCCACAACACGGTGATCAAGATCGACGACATCCTGTTCGTGCACGGCGGCATTTCGCCGGCGTACGTGTCGACCCCGATCCGGCAGATCAACGACCGAATCCGCGAGGAATTGCAGGGCCTTGCCAAGCTCGAAAACGGCATGGCAATCGCCTTGGATGGGCCGCTCTGGTACAGGGGCCTGGTGGAGGGCGAGCAGGACCCCATTCGCCGTCACGTGGAAACGGTGTTGTCGAACTTCGGGGTCACGAGGGTCGTGGTCGGCCACACACCCACGCAGGGAGCGGTGACCCCGCGATTCGAAGGGAAGGTGATCGCGATCGACGTCGGGATGTCCCGGGTGTTTGGAGGACCGCCAGCCTGTCTCCTCGTGGAGGCAGGGCGAATTTACGCCATCCACCGGGGAGTGAAGCTGGCGCTTCCGTTGGGACCGGGAGCGGATGTGCTGGGCTATTTCAAGAGGGTAGCGGGGTTGGAGCCCGCCGGGTCGGCGCTCCGGAAATTCGTCTCCGCGATGGGAGAAGCGCCATAGACGGAACGATCGGGCGGATTTCCCCGGCTCCGCCGCCGGCGATAGGCAGGACACTCAGGACATGCTGAGGACATGGGCGCTGTTCGCATCTCTCGCACCGGCCGCCTTGGCGCAGACCGCGACCGCGACACTCCCGCTCACACTCGACCAGCGGGAGGAGTTCCTGAAGACCGCCAGATTAGTGAGGACCCGCCCGGCCTCGAAGGGCATAACGGGGGCTCTGCGGGCCACGCTTTCAGACGGGAATATCACTCACGATGCGCACATTCAGACCATCGATGAGAGGAAGCTCAAGTTCGTCGGCACACGGGGAACAGAAATAAACTTCCGTGACACTTACAAGTTCAACATCGCGGCCTATCGGCTGGGCCGGCTGCTCGGCTTGGGAGGCATGATACCCCCCTCGGTGGATCGCGTCTACGCGGGCACTCACGCCTCCTTTACCTGGTGGATCGACGATGTGATCGGGGACGAGCAGAGCAGGCTGAGCAACAAGATCACTCCCCCTGACTTGGACAGCCTTGCGCGCCAGTTGCGTATTCAGCAGGTCTTCGATCAACTGATCTACAACACCGACCGCAACCAAGGGAACACGCTGTACGACAAGAACTGGCGGTTGTGGATGATCGACCACTCGCGCGCCTTCCGCCTGTACACTACGCTCAAGGACAAGAAAAAGCTGCAACGCTGTGATCGCCAGTTGCTCGCGAAGTTGAAGCAACTGGACGAGAGCACGCTCGATAGGGAACTCGGCCAGTGGCTGGGACGGGGTGAGATCAAGGGTATTTTGGCGCGCCGGGATCGCATCGTCGCCATTTTCGAGAAGCTGGGGCCGGCGTCGCTGTACACCTGGTTGCCCGAGCAGTAGCGGAACCTGGCGGGCGCCGAAGCACAACCGCGTACCGGCCGTGCTGACATGACCGTGGCCGGCGGACGCACCGCCTTCCCCTGCTCCTCGATTCCAGCGAGGCGGTGTTCGTCGTGTTTCGCCAGCCGGCTTCCGCGCACGCTTCGCGACCCGTTTCCAGCACCCCCCCGCCGCCGCCGCCGCGCACGCCTACGATGCGGTCACCGTGGTAGCCGCCGCCCTCGGCAGATCCGGCCTCAACCGCGCCCGCCTCCGCGACGCCATCCAAGCGCTCTCGCCGTACCAGGGTGTTTCGGGAAGGATCGAGTGGGACGCCCTGGGGCGGAACACGCGGGCGGTGAGGCTGGCTCCGCGCTAAAGGCTGGTGGGCCCTGCTGGATTCGAACCAGCGACCAACGGATTATGAGTCCGCTGCTCTAACCGCTGAGCTAAGGGCCCGGGTCATGTGACACTGGCGCCTCACCCGCCCGGAGGCGGGGCGGCCCCTTCTCGGACCCCCTGATTGTAGCCGAGGTTCGTCTGTGACTCCAAGCCGCCGCATAGCCCGATCTTCTCACACGCGTTCGGCTGCGGCTTGCGGGAGGCCGGCATCTTCTCAAGTTGCGCTCGGGGTGAGTCCTCGATCCGTTACGGACCTGCGGGCTCACCCCGTCGCGCGCCTTGAATCTACCGGCCTCGCGCGGCGCCTCGCTTCGAACGGTGCGAGAAGATCGCGTTAGGGCCGGTAGGCCGCATTGACGAAGGTTTGCTCGCGTCCCGCCGCCGTCAGCCGCAGCGTGCCCGCAATCGCCGTCTGGCCTTCCGCGAGCGCCGCGCTCAGTGCGGCCGTGGCCTCCACCAGCAGCAGCGACCCGAAGGCCATGAACTCCACGCCGTTGTACAGCCGGCGCAACCGCCGGTGGAGGACCGTCGTGAACTCGGCGGCGGATTCCACCAGCTCGCCGACGGCCTTGCGCGGATGGCCCGGAAGCATTTCGGCCAGCTCGCGGCCTTTGAGCCCGAGCCGGATCAGCAGGTCGATGAAGAACGTATCGGCGGTGATCAACGCGTTGATGAGCCGCGGCTGGCGGACGATGCTCGCCAGGATCTCCGGCGCCCGCCGCGGCGCATACAACCGCGCCAATTGCCTGTGGCCGGAGGCGGCGAGCGCCTGCTCGACGCGCTGAAGCTCCAGGGCGAACGGACGCGCCGCCCAGGGACGCGCCACGCCCGGCCGGTCCGGGCTCACCAGGTCGTAGCCGAACTCGCTGCGCGGGTGGCCCGCGGAGGACCGCGTGCTCTGGTAAAAGACCAGCGCGTAGGCGGGCTCAAGGTCCTCGTAACGGGACGGATCGCTGAAATAGACCAGCGGCAGCCATCTCCGCAGCGCCCGTTGCACCGCCACCGACACCCGCGAATAGACCTCGAAGAACTCCGGGGCGCGCTCGTCGGGCGCGCGCAGCCAGGCTGCAGCGGCGCTGCCGGGCAGGCTCAGGGTCAGCCTGGTCTCGAGGTCCGCTCCCGAAGCGGCCGCTCGGGCGATCCAATCCAGGGCGTCCGGGAAGAATCCGTAGGCCTCCAGGGCCGGCGCCAGCCAGTGCGCCTGGAATGCGCGAAACAGGCGGCAGTCGGCGTAGGCGATGCGAAGTCGCGACAGCGCTTGGGGAAACAGCAGCGAGGCCGCCAGCGCGAGCGTGCTCTGGTACGTGTTTCGCTGGGCGGCGCGGCCGGCAGAGTCCACCGTGCAGGCGAATAGCGTTCCGTCCTCGCCGGGGAGGATCTCGGCCTTGGCCAGGGCCTCCCA
>Ga0187886_1003084_pt1 | contig 12710 bp, 10 predicted proteins | sample June2016WEW_20_1_FD_133001 | JGI IMG/M metagenome (GOLD analysis project Ga0187886, IMG submission 133001) | Peatland microbial communities from SPRUCE experiment site at the Marcell Experimental Forest, Minnesota, USA - June2016WEW_20_150 | ecosystem: Environmental > Terrestrial > Soil >...
ATCGACGATTGGAGCCTAAAATATCCGGGCATTAAAAATGTTGATCATGTGTTTTTTCACTCTATTCTTTCGGTTAGTCCTGTAGTAAGAAAAAAATATCTTGAACAGGCATATTTAAAAGGAAAAGAACTATAAACACCTAACTATAAAAAGTTGAACAATTCATTTTGTTTAAATGAAATATGTATTGATTGCTATATTTTGGATTGAATAATGTGTTCTCTAATGCTACCTCATTAGCAATACCTTGACAAATCGGCTAATCGATTTTTTCGAAATACTATTCTAGTTAATAAAAAGGGACAAGTTTTTTAACTTTTTGCTGATATTGTTTATATGGTTCGCCATATGCCCTGATCATACTTTCCTCTTCTTTAGGAATCAGGAGAATTACCAGCACTAAATAAATGCAAAACGCGACAAAGCATGCTTTTGATTGAATCAGAAATGCGAGTCCCAAAGCAATGCACAATGCTGCCGTATACATAGGATGACGTATGAACTTGTATGGTCCGTTCATCACCATTTTATCGCTAGATCGAGGATCAACTCCACCTAATTGATAGTTAATGCCCAACCTAATCAATGCCCATGCCATAAGAAAAAATCCTGACAGGTAAATAATCAATCCTCCAATCTCCACCAGCACGAGGATCAATCCACTATTGATTACTAAAAAGCTTGGATCGGCAGTTTCCATTTTCTCCATTATGAGTAGGATTGCTGCAAGAGGATTTATAATCAATAAAAATAGAAGGTTAAAGATGTTGACAAGCCAGAGAAGGATGCTGCCCTTTGGTATCTCTAAGATTGAACCTGTTGCCCATCTTTTAATTACTACTAGAATTCCGAGCAGAATTAAAATGAGAATGCCTAACGCTCTTTGATTGATGAGATGCATTTCATTCTCCTTAAATGATATTACATTCACTTATATGATTTATGCTCTTCAGAAGAATTTTGTGTTGCACTATTTATCGCCATACAGCAAGAATAATACCTGCAATGCTTAAAGCGACGAGGTGATTACCAATTCGGATCATAAAAAGCCTGAATGGTATCTTCTCCCAGATTAATTCGCCTATTTCTAATGTCACAACAAATCCTAACCAGATAATTATCGCAACGGCTATTCCTTCAAGTACTGTAGTTGCATTTGCGAGATATATTACTACCGCTAGCACTAAGGCGATAACCTGGTGTCCGATAATACCGACTACAATCCATTTCCTTGCAGGTTTCAGTTCCTGTTTTGTTAGTTCGGTCCATTGCTTACCAAAGAATTTGGAATTGAACCAAATTAGACCAGTAGCCATATGACAAATTCCGGCAACTAGAACAGCCGGGTAATTGATATTAAAGAAGATTGAGAATAGAGTCATTTTACACCTTACTTATTTATTATAGCATGAGTTCATTATATGTTCCGTCCTCACATTTTAAGAATGCAGATTACTCAACCTTTGCTTTCGTAAATGGAATTAACATTGGTACTTCCTGCTGATATTTGATGTAAGCATTACCAAATTCTAGAATAAGTTTATTTTCTTCGAGCCATGTTCCTATAATGATATAGATCGTTAACATCATGTTTATCATTATATCCATCACTCTGAAAGTCTGGCACCATAAATAGATGATCAAAGCAAGATACATCGGATGCCGTATCATTCCTAATAATCCATTTTTTCTTATTCCATCTGTAGGATTTTGGTTCTTTATCTTTCCAAAGTTTAAAATTTGGCGAATTCCAAAAAACGATAAAGAATCATAATTGAAGAAGAAAGCCCAGAAAAACATGAGCAAAGAACCAGAAATAAGTGCGTAACGGACAATAGATAATGGGTACTCATACGTTATGATTATCCTCGTGTTTGTTTGTGCGGTAAAATTGATTAATGGAATAAGTAAAATCAAGGAAATCAAGATGTAAAACAACCTGTAAAAGGCATAATAGTTCTTTAATAAACGTGCCATGAGATTTGTGAACCCAGTACTAATCAGGTAACTATGAAGTGCACAGTATCCTATCCACAGTGACGCAACGAACAAATATTCCATTTTTTAACGCCTTTTATTATGCTTGGTCTAACACGCAATTATATTTCCCCCATTTTACTTATTTCAAATTCTAAATTCAAGTAAAATGCTTTGATAAATGAATTAAAGATTTTGAACGAACGAGAATTCTGTTTGTGATACCGGATGTCAAGATCGCGGTTACAATATTTTTGCTTTTGTAGGGACGTGATTTTTACCCGCCGTTTTATTGGGCGGGTATCACGTCCTTCACTAATTGGATTTGATAAATCAAATCCCTACAAGGATTTTCTTTTCTACAATCTTTTCTTCTTTTTACTGTTCTATTGATCGATTTGGATTGTTTTCATCGAGACACCATTTGATGGGATTATTCGAAATGTATTCCCTGATATTATTCAGGTCCTTATCATTTCGTATAATATGTTCATAATAATTTCGTTGCCAAGAGAAATCGGAATATTTTTGTTTTCGACATTCACGTGAAATCGCCGCTTTATATGAGCGAATGATTGATCCCAATGAATTTGGAATTACATGTTGAAATGTCTTTGGTAGGGGTTGAATATATTCAACCCCTACGGAGGAATTATGATTATCAACCCCAACCAATGGATTGATGATAATTATTCCGTGGATATGATTTGGCATTATAATATGCTCATCCAATTCAACATTCGGAAAATGCTTCGGTATCTCCTCCCAGCAACGCTTGGCAATTTCTCCTGTTGGCGTTAATCGCATCTCGTCTTCTATAGCTTCACCAAACATACAAACTTTATCGTGAGTACAAAGTGTAATAAAATATTCGCCTGGTAATGAATAATCGTAATTTTTTAATCGTATTGATTTTCGATGATGCAGATTTATCGGTTCCATTGGCGCTTTGGTACGGGTTGAATATATTCAACCCCTACGATTTTCCCTCAACAATCTTTATTTCTTCTTCCGTTAACCCATACAATGCATACACGATGTCATCCATCTTTTTATCTGTGGCGGCGATTTGGCGCTCAATGGGTTCTTTCGCGCTTTCATAATGAGCTTTTTGCAATTGCTTGTTAAGCTTTAACATTTTTTCCACGAGCGACACAAGATCGTCGTGCATTTTCTTTTCGGCGGGATTATTAAAATCGATGGTGCGGATGGGAAGACTCCTTGTCTCTTTAAGGACAATTTTTGGGAAATCATCTCTTTGGCCAACTTGTGATCGCTTCAGAAAATAGAATGATAGGAGGGCGCTATTTAATATCCCAAGAAAATAGTACGTCGAGTAGTCATCACCAATTGCAAGAATACTCTGCATGGATTTGTTTGTAATATAATTCTCGTCAACCTTGACAGCTTGTAATCGAAACTGACGACTTATCAATTCTCTCAATAAAAGTCTAGGACCTTGAAAATACTTTTCTGGTTTCAATTCAGCTAAGGTCGAGTCAAAGCGAATATACTTTCGTCCTCCTTTTTCTAATCGATATCTTCTGACAGTACCATCAAAGGCCAATCTAGAATTTTTGTGTTCTTTTGTAACTGCTAACTTAAATGGAGTCACACCTCGTTGAATATCCGCAAGCTCGCAAAAGGGGATTCCAATCTTTTGTGTTTTCTTAATAATAGTGTTAGTCTGTGAATCAACATAGGTTAAGAAATGATCATCACCACCATCAAACCATTTTGCGAAATCGATAGAATCATTGTTAAATCCAAATTCCATTACTGAACTAATTTTAAATCGTTTTGGAAAAGTTTTAATTTTTACGATACAGGATTCTTTTCGAGGCCAAGAAGTCATTGCTTTTCGTTTTTTAAACACAAAGATTGTCGTATCCACCCAAGCATCAAAAATATCATATGGTAGATTAACAAATGCTATTGGATCACCACTCGTGGCAGTATATTGTCTTAGTTTGCCAAAGGCATTGCCACTATACCATCCAGTCGGAACGATATATGAAATCAGTCCATCTGATTTACATATTCTAAAGGCTTGCTCAATAAACAACGCATATGAATCTAGGCTCTTTTCGGAAACTTGATATTTTTTCCAAAGATATTCTAATGTTGCATCCTTGAACTCCGCACCATACGGCGGATTTCCAATCACCACATCGAAGCCGCCTGAATGCAACCTCTCCCTTCCCTCCCCTAATAGGGGAGGGTTAGGGTGGGGTTCTTTTTGGGAACAGAGTATTTGCGGAAACTCCATTTCCCAATCGAACGGATTTACTTTTTGCCGCGCTTCATCATCAAACATTTCTCCCTGCGAGGTAAAGTCCGTGCCAATCAGCGAGTTGCCGCATTTGATATTCTTCGCCAGCGAGGGCAGGTACACTTCTTTGAGTGCAAGCGTCATTTGCGGGTTCAGCGTTTCGGCATTTTCTCCTTCTAACACTTTCAGGTAGAGCGACATCTGCGTAACTTCCACTGCCTGCCGGTCGATATCTACACCGTAAATATTGTTTACCAAAATATCCCGCTTCTTGCGCGGGGAGAGATGGTAATTGCCCTCTGTGTCTTTGTAAGCATCCGGTACGTTGTTTTCTGTTTTAATATCGTTCGGATGAGCGGTGTACCATTCAATGTGATAATCGATCAGTTTCTGAAATGCACCGAGCAGGAACGATCCGCTTCCGCATGCTATGTCGATGATTTTTAGTTTTGAGACTTGCCTTGGCGAAAGCTTGAGCTTTCGATGATCCAACTGTCCCCCTTTTAGGGGGACCACAGGGGGTTCTGCATTTGGCTGTGCGTTTATAACCTCACCCTGACCCTCTCCTACAAGGAGAGGGGATTGTTTTCCATCTTCCTCATACAACAATTTCCCCAGCGTATTATCCACGATGTACTTGACAATGTACTGCGGCGTGTAATAAACTCCGCCGGCTTTCCGCACCTCCGGCTTTTCTTCAATGCGTGTGGTCTTTGCGGTCAGGTGAATCGTTTTTCCCAAAAACTTTTCGTAAATGCTGCCGAGTATCTCAACACCGATTTCATTAAAGTGATACGGCGAGAACGGGTAATTCAGGTTTTCTAAAATCTTAATCAGTACTTCGTTGCCGATTTCTAACTCTTCGCACGGATGCGGGCTGAAGAGCAATCCATTATACAACGCGCGCCGCTGTTTGAATAAATCATTCAATAAGGAATACAACGATAGACCGCGGCGTTCTTTCCACATCCGCAAAATGGCAAGCAGAGTGTTTTCAACTTCTATTTCCCTGTCTTCGCACACTCGAATGAATACGATGCGGTCGAGAATGCGCTGCACCGCTTCGTTGAGCGTGTAATCGTTCAGGAGCCGCCGGTTCTTCGGATGTTTTGCAATATCCCGTGCTAATTCTTCGCGCCATTTGGATAAATCTTCCAAGAATTCGCGGTCGAGTGCAAAGTCGCCGGTGCGCTTGAGCATCATTTTCTTCGTCAGCGCTTCCAGCGATCCTCCTACGACGGCATCGCGCGAAAATGTATCGTAGAGGCGCTCGAACTGATCTAAGTACTGCTTATACGTCAGATCGAAATCTTTGATGATGCCTAATTTCGGTTTATCAAATGCGGGGCGCTGGGTGCAATCGAATGTGCGGAACTCTTCAAAGTCTGTTAGTATTGCAAGCGACACGCGACCGGAAAATCCGTATCGTTTCACTTGAAAAATCGCCGATTGGCTTTTTGCGAGATCGACAGAGGGCTTTTTTGCTTCAACAAAGAATTTTGTCTGCCCGCCGATGCGAAATCGGTAGTCCGGTTTTTTCACTGCCTCTTTGGAACTCGCTTTGTATTCATCCTCGGCAATATAATCCAAAATGGAAGCGTACTCTTTATGCTCTTTGCCGAGTGTATCTTTTTTAGGAACGAGCGGTTCCTGCTGCTTTGCTTCTCTGGCAGTACTGCTCTTCATCCGCGATTCAGGCACGACCTCTTGACGGAATAACGGCTGCATCAAACGGTTATACATATCCCAGCCAAGCGATTCGAAGAACGGATCGATCAATTGCTGGCGTGCTTGAGTTTCGTTAAAGGAAGGATCTTTGAATTGGTAAATATTCGAATCGAAGAAGTGGACTAATTTTTCTATCTGCTGCCGTGCATTCTGTCTATCGTGAGCCATAGATTCCCAGCAATCCGTTCGTTCTCTCGTAGAATAACCTGATGAGACATCGATAACGATAATGCTAATCTACCAAACGCTTTGTTTGTTTGCAACGGTTTGAAGTGAATATACAGCCAAAACATACTTTGGCTTCAAGGGCATGCACTTTTTAACACATTTGTTCTATGGCGTTAAACATTCAGGGCGAATATTTTTCTTCAACTATCGGATAAAACAATACCATAGTGCTACGGCCTGCATTCCTTCTGCTGCGCCTTCAATCGATTTCTGCGCGGCTACGAGGGAAGCAACCTGCTTGTTGTCGGCATCTAAGATAAATGCACCGCGAACTGTCATCATTTTCCTATTCTCTGAATCGAAGAGATATTTCCCATGCATGGTTGCAACCCTTCGATTGTCGCCATCATAAATTTCGTCACCTCTTGTAAATGCGATTCTCCGGTTATGTGCATTATATAATCCGGTATCACGCATAGTATATTTCATAAATTTTGCCTCTCAAGAACGTCTTCTTTTATGTGATATCGCCGTAAATAGATACCGAGCATAATGAACCTCAATTGGTATGTATTGAGTATAGATGCTTTCTACATCAATAGCGAGATTAATATTTTTTTTAATGTTGGCTCAAATGAAGAATATCATTTCTGGAGTGTTTGAGAGTCTTTTAGGTACTCTGGAGAGTTTGTTGTAGCCGGCGTCGTTGACGTCGGAATATTTCAAACCGCGATCACCCGCCAGAAAGATGGCGGACAAGCTGATCGCGGCTACAATTTTCCTTCTACAATCTTTATTTCTTCTTCCATCAACCCATACAACTCAAATACGATGTCGTCTATTCTTTTTATCTGTGGCGGCGATTTGGCGCGTCTCTAAAACTGTCCCCCTCATAGGGAGCCGGAGGCTTGAGAATGTAAAGAACGAAGTTCTTTCCAATTTAACATGGGGGGTTCCTTAAATTTTCATAAGTTGCATCAATAATGCCGTCCGTATTATTTAGCACTTCTATAGAATTAAATCTCAATATCCGAAATCCTTGTTCTTCAAGAAATTGATCTCGTATTTTGTCATGCTTTTTTCCTGCGTCCGTGAAGTGATGCAAACCATCTATCTCAATAACCAATTTTTCTTTCCAGCATACAAAATCGACAATGTATTTTCCTATTGGCGTTTGACGCCTGAAATAGTATTCTAATTGTTTTCCACGAAGCCGCGACCAGAGTATTTTCTCTCCATCGGTCATGGATTTACGAAATGCTCGTGCTCTGCCAACAGAACCATATCGATAACGTAAAGTTTCTGCCATTATTTTGAACCTCTCCGCCTTCTGAACCCCACCCTTACCCTCCCCTATAGGGGAGGGATGGAGAGATTGAAATTTAAGACACGCGGGATTATAATAGATTCAATTTTGTTCGACGGCTACAACTATTTCCCAATTGCTTTATCTATGGCACTTCGCACGGCATTTATATCTGCCGGTAACAAGATGGGTGGATTGGCATAGTGCGAATCAATTTCCTGAAGTGTTTTCTCGTGGTAATCCACTTTGAACTGCGAAAATTTTAATCCGTGGGCTGTGGAAATCACAACAACGCGGTCTTTCTTTTTTATAACTTTCCGTTCAATCATTTTCTGAAGTGCGGCAAGTGCAACACCGGTTTGCGGACAGGTGAACAATCCGGCTTTATCTGCTCGAGCGGAAGCGTTCGCAAGTTCATTCTCCGTCGCCTGCTCAACAATACCGTCAAATTCACGCAACACTTTCACGGCTCGCTCATAACTTACCGGCGCACCAATCTGAATCGCTGATGCAAGCGTTTTCTTTGCCTGAACCGGTTGATATTCTTTATATCCATTCTTAAAACTCAGATACAATGGATTCGCATGCTCTGCCTGCGCACAGACAATCCGCGGGAGTTTCTTGATGAGGCCGAGGTCACGCATCATCAACAAACCCTTTCCTAACGCGCTAATATTACCAAGGTTTCCTGCTGGAATGATCATCCAATCCGGAATTTCCCAATCGAATTGCTGAATGATTTCAATACCGACCGTCTTCTGGCCTTCCATTCGCAACGAGTTCATGGAGTTGGCAAGATAGATCGAATTATCTGCGGTAATTTCCTGCACAATGCGCATGCATCCATCAAAATCGGTATCAAGCGAAAGCACCGTTGCACCGTTAGCTATCGGCTGCACAAGCTGTGCGGTCGAGACTTTTCCCTTGGGTAGGAACACGATGGTGGGAATTCCGGCCGCAGCACCGTACGCGGATAATGCTGCCGATGTATCTCCGGTGGAAGCGCACGCCACAGCGCGAATCGGTTTCCCGTCTGCCATCATTTGCTTCACAACAGAAACAAGCACAGTCATTCCGAGATCTTTGAACGACCCAGTATGGCTGTTGCCGCAGAGTTTTATCCATAGATCATGGACTCCAATATCCTTGCCTAACCGTTCTGCCCAAAAACAATTGGTATGCCCTTCATACATCGAGACAATGTTTTCGTTATCAAGATCCGGACAGACCCATTCTTTCTTTCCCCACACGCCGCTTGCGTAGGGCCACTTATTTGTACGTGTGCGGTCGTTGAATAACTTTTTCCATGATGCTGCGGTTCGACGTTTGAGCGCTTGGATATTGTGCTGAACATCCAGCAACCCGCCGCAATTCTCGCAGTTGTATATCACATCATAGATGGAATACTTTTTTCCGCATCCTCTGATACATTCCAACCAACTGTGCTGCATATTTTTCTCCTCTACGACACCCAGTTAATTACAGGATGTCATTGTATCCAAATTGTTGCAATACTGACAATCATCAACGAAAACATTGTATATCCTAATACTCTATTGGCTTTCTCCGATTTCAGAATTTTCGCGATCACATCGCCCATCTTGAGCCAAATAATCATCGAAGGTATACCGACCAACACGAAGAACATCGCAAAGATAAAAACATTGAGATGAATATTATCAGAATTTGGCATAAATGCACCGGCTCCGCTGATGGCCATAACCCATGCTTTTGGATTCACAAATTGCTGAAGAAATGCTTGACCGAAGACAATTCTTTTATTTTCCCCAGGTTTAATTTCTATGCTCATCTTACTGAGAATAAAGGCAAGATATAACATCCAAAGAGATCCGATGATTCGTAATACGAATCCAAGAGTTGCACTGTGTGCAATAACCTCTGCTACCCCGTATCCGGCTAAACAAAGTATAGTAAAGAATCCTAAACCAATGCCTCCCATAACTCTGCCTGAATCATCGAACCCGTATGCTTTACCGTAAGAAAAAAGCATAAGATTATTTGGTCCCGGAGTTACACAGGTCACAAAGGCAAATATCAGATATCCAATGAAGTTAAAACTCATGATTCCATTTTTATCTGCATGTGCGGGTAGGCCAAAATTTTTTAACTTTTTAGGAAAGACTTCATCAACTCATAACCGTTTTTGAACAGTATTTCGGTCTTAATAGCATTCGTCTCACCGAGCGGCAGATGTACATCGCCTTTGATTCCTTCACCCGCCATTGCAAATGGTACCGGATCATTTGTATGCCCGCGGGTTGATACAGGTGTCGGATGATCCGGCATCACCAAGATTCGCCAATCGTTGTACTTTCTTAATTCTGTCATCACCGGACCGACAATATGTTTATCGATTTCTTCCAAAGCTTTTTTCTTTATGCCTGCGTCTCCGGCATGGCCAGCTTCATCTGTCGCCTCCACATGAACAAGAACAATATCGTATTTCTTGAGCGCCTCAATTGCAGCAAGCCCCTTTGCATGATAATTTGTATCGAAATATCCTGTTGCCCCTTCAACTTTGATAAAATCAAATTCAATAAGATATGCCAATCCTTTAACAAGATCGACGGCGGTTATTGCTGCGCCTTTCAAGCCATATTTTTTCTCGAATGGTTCCATCCTTGCTTTTTTTCCATGCCCCCAAAGCCAGATAGAACTTGCTTCATTCTTTTTGAGGTTTCTGCGAGCAAGATTGATTTCGTGATCCTTAAAAAGTTTTTCGCTCTTTCTAATCAAACCAATAAGAATTTCTGCATTCTTCCCGCGGGGGAGCAAGTCGACGATTTTCTTTCCAATATGGTCATGCGGTGGTTGAAGTTGGAGATCTGAAAAGTCGTACCCATTGACAATCATCAGATGCCTATAGCCAACACCCGGATAAAACCGGATACGATCACTGCCGAATTCTTTATTCAACTCATCTATAAATTTCTTGCCTTCTTCGCTGGAAATATGTCCGGAACTATGATCGATCATGGTTTCATCGGTTGTCGTCACAAGATTACACCGGAATATCCAATCGTTTTCCGTAACATTGATCTCTTGTGCAACTGCCTCAATTGGTGCTCTGCCCGTGTAATATTTGACCGGATCATATCCAAGCACAGCCATCATTGCTACATCGCTCCCTGGCTGAAGTGAGGGCGGAACTGTACAACAAAGTCCTTGTTTACCATTTATCGAAATAGAATCGATGTTCGGTTTTTCAGCAGCTTCAAAAATTGTTCTTCCGTTAAATACTTCTAACGGTCTATCCGCCGCACCATCTGGAACAACTATGACATACTTTCTGCTCAAGAAACACTTCTCCTCGTGTATATCTCTCAATGTGGTAAATAATGCAGCAATTTCAAGAGATCAGAAAATACACCTCCTGCAGTTACATCAGCACCTGCACCAGGTCCTTGTACGACCAATGGTGTCTTCGAATACCGTTGCGTTGTGAATGCAATAATATTATCGCTGCCCTTGGTCGATGCAAGCATATGATTTTTAGGAACTTCTACTATACCAGCTGAAGCTTTATCGCCTTGTAATAATCCAACATAACGAAGCACTGAGTCGTGCGTTTGTGCTGATTCAAGCCGCCGTTTCATACTATCATCGTACTTGGAGTATTTTTGGAAAAAGCTTTTAGAAAATGCTCCGCCTTGCAAAGGTCTAGGAACAAGATTCTCAATTTTGATATGATGTAATTCCATTTTTAAACCTATCTGACGGGCAAGAATCAAGAGCTTTCTGTGAACATCAGTTCCAGACAAATCTTCACGTGGATCTGGCTCGGTATAGCCAAGCTTGAGTGCTTCTTCAACAAGTGCGCTGAAAGGCCGCGAGCCATCATAAGAATTAAATAGATGACTCAGCGTACCGGAGAATATACCTTCAATCTTTACAATTTGATCTCCACTTGCAAGTAAATCTTGAAGTGTGGAGATGATAGGCAATCCGGCACCGACATTTGTTTCATAGAGGAAATATTTCTGCCGGTTTTTTAAAAGTTCAGTTAGTCGTTTGTACCGAGGCCACGGAAGAACATTCGCCCTCTTATTCGGTGTAATAATATGCATATTGAGTTTTACGAAGTCCTCATAAAGGTCAACGATCTCAGAGCTTGCAGTACAATCAATGACAACGCCATTTGTCAATTGCAGTGCAGCGATATTCTGTAAAAATTCTGAGTATTCCATTCGTTTCGCTGAGCTGTCAAGAAGCTCTTTCCATCGCTTGAGATCAATCCCTTTTGAAGAGAAAAAAGCTTTGTCGATGTCATAAATTCCGCACACACGAACATCGAATCCTTCGGAACGCAGGTAAGATTGCTGTTGATGAATTTGCTTGAGAAGCGTGCCGCCGATATTTCCCGGACCGATCAATATGACGCCAAGTTTCTTCCTCGGCTCAAAGAATGCTTCATGAATGACATTCAAAGCAAGAATTTTTTGTGCTTCATCGATCACAAAAGAGATATTACGCTCCGATGCGCCTTGAGCTATCGCGGAAATATTTATATTATTCCGCCCCAACGCCTGGAAAACTTTTCCCGATACGCCGGGTGTGCCTTTCATACCATCACCGACAATAGCGATAATGGTTTGATCCGGTTTCTCATCCAATGATGTGAGTTTGGATTGCAATTCAAAGTGAAATTCCTGATGTACTGCTTTCTTTGCTGCTGCTGCATCAGAAGTGCTGATTGCAAAGCATATAGTATGCTCGGATGATGCTTGCGATATGAGAATAACATTCACATGGTGCAAAGCAAGTGCACGAAACAACCGCTCAGCAATTCCCGGAACACCTACCATGCTCATACCGCGTAAGGTAAGAAGCGTGCAATGATCAACGGAAGTAATTCCTTTTGCCACACCTTCCCAACGGTCGATATGATGCGAGATATGTGTTCCTGCTGCTGACGGATTCAATGTATTTTTGATGAGAATAGGAATACGTCGGGCTACAGCAGGAGCGATCGTTGATGCATGGAGCACTTTCGCACCAAAATATGAAAGCTCCATCGCTTCTTCATATGACATATGTGGTACGACAAATGCTGCAGGGACAGAACGCGGATCTGCGCTGAGAATGCCATCCACATCAGTCCAAATTTCAATGACGGATGCATCAAGCGCTGCGCCAAAAATTGTCGCTGAATAGTCTGAGCCATTTCTGCCAATCGTAGTTGTCAGACCGTCATCGGTTGATCCGATAAATCCGGTCACAACAGGAATGAGCCGTTTG
>Ga0187886_1003085_pt1 | contig 12709 bp, 13 predicted proteins | sample June2016WEW_20_1_FD_133001 | JGI IMG/M metagenome (GOLD analysis project Ga0187886, IMG submission 133001) | Peatland microbial communities from SPRUCE experiment site at the Marcell Experimental Forest, Minnesota, USA - June2016WEW_20_150 | ecosystem: Environmental > Terrestrial > Soil >...
ATGCTGAACCTCTCTCTCACCCGCCAGGATTTAGCAGACATTGCTGGAACGACCGTGGAGACAACGATCCGGGTGATGAGCCGATTCACCAAATCAAAGATCATCAAGCCGGTCAGTGGAAAGATCCTCATCCTCAACTCCCCAGCTTTGCGGCTGATTGTGGAAGGAAAAGAAAGTTCTTAGCGCTCTCCCCGCCTATTCCATCCAGCACGAATTTGGAGATGAACCGGCCTAAAAAGATTTACCCGGGTCGTAACGCAACGTTGCCGGGACGCGAGATCCAAGCGGCAGGTGAAATGAAATCAAAAATCGTATTCTTGACGAGCTTTGTATTTGGCATCCTCATTCTTGCCCTGGTCTTTGGCTTGTTCGAGCCTTTCCAGAACACGTTCAAGAAGACGGAATGCCTGGCAGACAATTTGGCAGTTCCAGCCTTCACGCTCTTGAACTTAAAAGGGGAGAAGGTTAAATCTTCCGACTTTCAGGGGAAAGTGATCCTCCTCAATTTTTGGGCCACCTGGTGCCCGCCCTGCCGGGAGGAGATTCCCTATTTCAATGAGCTTTACGACCGATATAAAAAAGATGGATTGGTGGTCATTGGGATTGCCCTGGATCGCGGAGGGCCGGAGGAGGTGCAGAAGTTCTTGGAGAAATTCAGGGTGGAGTTCATCAACCTGATGGGGGATGAGGCAGTGGTAGAGGCCTTCAGCAGCATTCCGTCCATGGGTCCGCTTCACGGAATCCCAACCACGTTCATCATCGACCGCAAGGGCCAGATCTGCCGGCGGTTTGTTGGGTTAACAGAGAAACGTATGTTTGAGGAGGTCATTAAGCAGGTCCTTTCGAAGAAGACATGATTTAGATCATTTTTACGTGTACCCATAATGAGTAGGTTAATAAAAACCGGCCAGGCGTTTTGAATATTTAGACCGTTATTAAATTTAAGAAAGAAGAGTTAGAAAGAAGAGCGAGGAGGAGGTTTGAAGGGTATGCCTGAAGGGAAACGAAGAATCGACAAAGAAATGAACATTGGCGAGGTTCTGGACAAGTATCCCGAGGCGCGCGAGATCTTTCAGAAGCATTTTGGGGAAGGCTGTTTCGCCTGCCCGAGTTCACGGGTGGAGACGATTTTTTTCGGAGCCCTGATGCACAATAAGGACGCCAACGAGATTGTGAAAGAACTCAATGACAAGATCAGACAGTAAAGGAGAAGGGGAGATGACGCATAAGATTACCGATGATTGCATTATGTGTGGAACCTGCAAGGAGGAATGCCCGGCCGAGGCCATCAGTGAAGGAGACCCCAAATACGTGATCAACCCTGATTTGTGCACAGATTGCGCGACCTGCGCCGATGTTTGCCCGGTTGAGGCCTGCGTCCCAGAGTGAAGGGCAGCGAACCAAGGATGATTGCCCATTTTCGTCGCTGTCTTAATCCTTTCAACTTAACCTTTTGCCGCCTGGGAGAGGGCGGGGCTGAGGGGGAAACTCGGGCGAGGGCCATGGAGCCACCGGGTCACCCGCAAGTCATCCAGGAAGTGCTCCCCTTATTAGAAGGAGGTATCTGTGCGAGAAAAAGTGGAAAAAGTGATCGATGAAATCCGCCCTTTTTTACAGGCGGATGGGGGGAATATCGAGCTGATCGATGTCCAGGAGGGGATTGTCAAGGTAAAATTAGTGGGGGCCTGTGGTTCATGTCCCATGTCCCAGCTCACCTTGAAGCGCGGCGTGGAAGCACGTCTTAAAGAAAAGGTCCCCGAGGTCAAAGAAGTCATCGCCGTCTAACCAACCCGTAAGGCGCAAGTCGTGAGAGCGTGAAAATTTTTTCCCCCTTGCGCCTCGCCCCTTACGACTAACGGTTTTCAGATTGTCCTTCCTACAGCGAACCCTTCAGCCACAGCCTCCAGAGCCTTGCGGGGAGTTTTCGCGTCCCCGATCAGGTAGATCTCTGGGGCTCGACCCCTAAGCTTTTCGTAGAGGGCATTGACGGGTTGGGTCCCGGTGGCAAGGACCACCGTATCCGCCCGGGTGAGTTCTTCCCTGCCTTGGTGCTCGATGATGACTCCCTCGGCAGTAATCTCCTTGGCCAGGGCTCTGGTCCTCGTCCTGATCGAGAGACGCCCCAGGTCTTGGATAATCGTCCAGCGGGTGGTGCGGCCAAGATCTTGTCCGAGCTTAGTAAGCATCTCTACCACGGTGACCTTTTTCACCCCGCGAGAGAGGAGCGAGTTCAAAGTTTCAAAATTCTCAGCCTGATTGACCATGAGAAAACGGAGGATTTCGCCGTCGATCGTTCCTTTCCTGGCCAGGGAAATTGCCGTTTCCAGCCCGACGGCCCCACCGCCGATGACGATCACCTCTTTTCCCGTATCCACCTTGCCAGAGAGCACGTCCCAGGCCATGACCACGTTGGGCCGCTCTACGCCTTTGATCTCAGGGACCAAAGGCTCCGCGCCCGTGGCTACGATGATCGCGTCGGGTTTTTCCAGCTCGACGCGCTCCAGAGTAACCTCCATACGGGTGCGCACAGCCACATTCAGATTTTTCATCTGATTCTCGAGGTAACTCAGGAAGGTGAAAAACTCGCCCCGCCCCGGAGGGACCGCCGCCAGGGGAAGTTGTCCGCCCAACTTTTCCGTTTTTTCGTATAGGCAGACCTGGTGACCCCGGAGAGCAGCGACCCGGGCCGCTTCCATGCCCGCTGGCCCTCCCCCGATGACCATGACCTTCTTCTTTCGCCTGGCCGGCTCGAGGGTCAGCTTTCCCTCTGCCCCCGCGCGGGCGTTGACCAAGCAGGTCACGGGCTTTTGCTCAAAGATGGGATCGAAGCATCCCTGGTTGCAGGCGATGCAGCGGTTGATCTCATCAAACCGCCCCTCTGAGGCTTTATTGGGAAGTTCAGGGTCAGCGATCAAGCCCCGGGCGAAACCGATGAGGTCAGCCAGGCCATCCCGGAGGAGCTGGTCAGCGAGATGAGGATCATTGATGCGGTTGCAGGCCATGACCGGGATGGAAACGGCCTGTTTAATACCCTGGGCCAGGTAGACGAACCCGCCTCGCGGCATACCCATGGTGATCTGGGGAACACGGGTCTCATGCCAGCCGCCGGTGACGTTGATCATATCCACCCCGGCCTTCTCCAGCTCCTGGCAAAAAATCTGGGCCTCTTTGTTTGCCAGTCCACCTTCCATGAACTCATTTCCGGCCACGCGGCAGATCATTGGAAAATCGGGGCCCACCTCCTTACGAACTTCCCGGGCCACTTCCAGGCCGAAGCGCATGCGGTTCGCGTAGTCTCCGCCGTATTCATCCTTCCGCCTGTTCACGATGGGCGAAAGAAACTGGCTGATGAGGTAACCGGCCCCAGCGATGATCTCTACGGCATCGAAACCTGCCCGCTTCACGCGTCCGGCCGCCAGGGCGTAGTTCCTCTGAACTTGCTTGATCTCCGGGATGGACAGCTCCCGCGGGGTTTCGCCGGTGAACTTTGAGCGCACGGGTGAGGAAGAGATGGACTGCTTTCCGCCCATGAGCAGGGAATGAGAGTAACGCCCGGCGTGGTAAAGCTGGGCGGCAATCTTGGCCCCATGGGCCTTAACCGTTTTGGCTAAGGCAGAGAGCCCCGGGATGAATTTGTCGTCCCGAACGCTGATCAAATGAGGCCCTCCGCTGGTTTCGTCAATGGTACAGCCCCCGATGATGATTAAGGCCGCCCCCCCTTTGGCACGCTCCACAAAGTAATCGGTGTGGTGGGGGAGCAGGGTTCCCTCCCCTGAAGGGAGGAAGTGCATGGCGGGCATGACGATGCGGTTTTTGAGCTCCAATTTGCCCACTTTGATCGGCGTAAAAAGTATCTTCAACATTCGGGTCTTTCTTAAAATTTAATTTTAGGCACTTTAGCGCACTTTAGGCATTTACGCACTTATGTGGAGGGCTTTTTTGCCTGCCTGGATGATCTTGGCGATTTCAACGGCCCGCTGGACTACCTCCCTGGCTGAGAAAAGCCCGAAGGCATCCTCCATGACCATGTGCCGGACGCCTGGGGTCGTCTTTCCTTTGCCGTCGAGGCTGGTGAGGGCCAGCCCGCCCCGGCCCACGGAGATCATATGGAACAGAGCAAAGGTGGTATTGAGATTGCCAAGGGTGACTTCCATTCCGCCATGGCGAAGGAAACCCACGACCAGGGCTCCCCCTACTTTATCTTTCAGCTTCCCCCGGTGGACGTTGCCATAAACAAAAACACGCATACGGTCAATCATGTTAGCCATCAACCCGGACATCCGGCCGATGTGCACGGGCGTGGCCAGGATGATCACGTCGGCCCGCGCTATGGCAGGATAGACTTCATCCATTCCGTCAGAGACTGCACAGAATTTCTCCAGGGTCTGATTCTTAATGCACCAGTTGCAGTGCTGGCAGCCTGTAATCTGCAACCCGGAGAGATGCAAGGCCTCGGTTTGCACCTCCGGGTCCGAACCCGTAACGCCCAGCGCCTCCTTAAGAAGGGTTTCAGTATTCCCTTCCTTGACCGGGCTTCCCGCGATGCCCAAGATTCGGATCATAGGTGAGCCTTTCAGCCTTCAGCAATTCCCCCTCATCCCTCCCTCTCCCCCGCCGGGGGAGAAGGGATTTGTGACTTCTATTCGAATGGAAATTGCTTGTTCCTGTCCTTTCCCATCGCCTGGAGAAGCGCCATTTGATCTGGGAAAATGGCAGAGATTTCATCCGCTGGTCTGGGAACCATGGAAAGGGATTCAGTGGGGCAGGAAGATACACAGAGACCGCAACCAATGCACCGTTCTTTATTGAACAGGGCATGGTCATCTTGAACTTGAATGGCCTTTACCTGGCAGCGGCCCACACAGGTTTCACAGCCAATACAGGTTTCTTCGTTCACCCTTGCGTAATAATTTGATTTGGCTAAGGCGGCTGCGAGATTATATTTTGTGACGAATCCTAACGCCTTGCAGCAGCACCCGCAGCAGTTGCATATGAACAGCTTAGCGCTTGTGTGGTTTGAGGAGTAGTGAACCAGGCCATCCTCCTCAGCCTTCAAGATTATTTCCCTGGCCTCTTCCTTCGAAATTTCCCTGCCCAGTTCATTTCCAATGTAGTAATCTGCGGCCGGCCCAAATGACATACAGGCCTCCAAAATCTTATCGCACCCTTTTCTCAACAACCTGCTTTCTTTCCTGCAGATGCAATCGGCGACGGCGAATCTCGTATGAGAGTCGATGATTTCGGAGACCTTTTCGTAGGGTTGGATTTCAGCCATTCCATGGATTTCCTTTTCGACCGGAATGATACGGCCCCCCGGTATCCTTGATTTTTTCCTTTCGTGAACCATCCCTTCTGCAAAATATCTCTCAAATAGCTTGATATTGTCCGGGTTCAAATTCTTCAATTGGAATTCCCATATTCCGATCACCCACGGCACTAAGAAATAAAAAGTCTGCTGATCTGGAGATTTGAAACGAAAGATTCCCCCTTTTTTGGACATCCGGTATAGGATTTCTTCCAGCTCCCTTTCCTCCCGCCCCGCCCTTCCCGCTATCGTGGAAACCAGTTCCGGATAAGGTCGCAAGAAAAGCATGACTTCAGCCTCTTCGGGGGTAAAGAGGTTTTGTAATATTTTCAGTTCGACACCGCTCTTCGTCTTAGGAAACCCTTGCGGGAACATATCGAGTCTTTCCCGAACTCTCTCGTAAATGCTGACCATGGCTTTCTCCTTTCCCTAGGGTGGGAATCATGTATTACAATTATAACTTGGAGGGGAACAAATTTACAAAACGTTTTTTCAAAATCGATCGTTTTTCAAGCAAAAATTCTAAGAATTATCTAAGAATTATGAAATTCTTGACATCCCTCGGGGAAAAAAATATATTGGGTGCATCTGTGCCAGCCAGCCTTTGCCAAAAGATTCGACCTGCGAGGTAAAAAAGATGGCCCTGAACTTTGATCTGACCGAGGAGCAGAATTTGACCCGTCAGGCCGTTCGGGATTTTGCGGAAAAGGAAATCTCCCCCCTTGCGGGGGAATTGGACGAGAAAGAGGAGTTCTCCGTAGAGCTGACCCTGAAAATGGGCGAACTGGGCCTCCTGGGCTGCTTTGTACCGGAGAAGTACGGCGGCTCTAACCTGGGGTACATCTCGTACATCATCGCGGTGGAGGAGCTGGCCAGGGTGGATGGTTCCCAGGCGGCCACCATCGCGGCGGGAAATTCACTGGGGATCGGGCCCATCTATTATTATGGGAGCGAAGAGCAAAGAAAGGAATGGCTCCCCAAACTCTGCTCGGGGAAGATGCTCGCCGCCTTCGGTCTCACAGAGCCCCAGGCGGGCTCGGATGCCGGGAGTTCCCGAACAAAGGGCGAACTGCAGGGGGATCACTGGGTGATCAATGGGTCCAAAATCTTTATCACCAACTCGGCCAATCCGCTGACGGGCGTGATCATCGTCCAGGCGATCACCGGAATGAGGGAAGACGGGAAGCGAGAGCTGAGCTGTCTGATCGTGCCCCAAGGTTCCCCCGGCTTCACGGCCCGGGAAATGAAAAAAAAGATGATGTGGCGGGCCTCCAATACCGGCGAGCTTTTTTTTGAAGACTGCGTCGTCCCCCGGGAGAATCTCCTGGGTCAGAGAGGCGACGGGTTCCATCAGATGCTCTCCACCTTGGATGGAGGGCGCCTCTCGATTGCGGCCATGGGGCTGGGCGGGGCCCAGGGTTCTTTTGAGACGGCTCTGAATTATGCCAACACGCGGGTGCAGTTTGGCCGGCCCATCAGCTCTTTCCAGAGCAATGCTTTTAAGCTGGCGGACATGGCCCTAGAGATTGAATTGGCCCGAAACCTCCTTTACAAAGCCTGCTGGCTGCGGGAGAGCAATCGTCCCATTACCAAAGAGGCAGCCATGGCCAAGTTGTACTGCTCCGAGGTCATGGGCCGCTGCGTGAACCATGCCGTCCAGCTTCATGGGGGGTATGGACTGATGAAGGAATATAAGATCGAACGGTTCTACCGCGATCATAAACTCCTGGAGATCGGGGAAGGGACGTCCGAAATGCAACGAATCGTCATCGCCCGGAATATCGGAGTGGCCGGACGGGCGCTTTAGCATGATTTGTGAAACCACAGAGCGCACAGAAAGCCCAAGGGTAAAAGCGAAAAAAGCCAAAAGGGAAAGGCCAAAAATATTTGTATTTGCTCACGGGTCTCTACGCCCTCTGCGGTTAGATTTTACAAAACTTTTCGCTGGCTCAGGAGGAAAAAATGAAAAAGGCGAAAGAGGGAAAATCCCCGAGGGCAGCGGCCAAGGAGAAAGAACTCAAGCGGCGCCATGAGGAAACCGATGACCTCCTTACGGATTCCTCCCACCTTGGGCGTATGGGAGTTCCTCCGCGAGAGAAGGATAATCTGGGAGATCGAATCCGGAAGGCCCGGGAGATGCGCGGTTTGACCCTCAACGACCTAAGCAGCCGCACGGGGATCCGCGTGGATACTCTGGAACGCGTAGAGTCTAACGAAATGATTCCTCCCCTGGGAGAGCTGATCAAGCTGGGAAAAGCCGTGGAGATGAAGATGGGATATTTCATCTCTCCGGGAGTTGATAAGCCCATGACTGTGGTTCGCTCGGACTGCCGCCCGGCAGTCTCCCGTTACGGAAAGAGGCGGAGTGAGCAATACGGCTATTTCTATGAATCCCTGGCGCCCGAGAAGGCGAACCGCTTCATGGAGCCCTTCCTCATTACCATGGTACCCACCGATATCAAGGAACTTTCCAGCCACGACGGGCAGGAATTTATTTTCGTCCTGGAGGGGGAGATTGGAGTTCAAGTTGGGGACCAAGCGGAGATCTTGCAAGCCGGGGATGCGGTTTATTATGACTCCAGCTGTCCCCACCTGGTGAAGTGCGCTGGCGATCAATCCGCGAAGATTCTGGCGGTCCTCTACACGGGCTCTAAATAAGATGGCCCCTTCGGTCCGCCCGTAGCCTTCCCGCGGGGTCAGGCCCTCCTGGGAAAAACCCCGGCACGTCGCTCCATTTTTTACTTGAGCGGTCCCTGGAATTTGCGCTCCCGGGGGTTGAATTGGATGGCGAAATTTTCAAAGCTGATCTCGATGTATCCGTCGTTGCTCAAGATCGGTTGTTTTTCCTTCGGCAAGCGGTAATATTTCGTCACCCACTTACCCGGGGAGACGGGGTAGCCCACCGTTTCTACATCTGTGTAAATCTTGGGCTCCGGGTAAACCCGGATCGTTTTGACCTTCAAGATTTCAGAACCGGCCTTCTCATTTTTAATCTTTACCTTGAGCGAGGTCATTCTGACCGGCCCCTTTTTTAAGTTGCCGCGGCCGTAGACCTGAACTTCCATCTTAAAAGCATAAGGGCTTTCCTTGACAATTTTTTTCTCGATGATGGTGAATGCCCAGAGGTCGGTAACCGGGATCATCTGCAGGAACAGAGCGAATCCCAAGGCCATAAAGGCAATCCTTCTGAACCGGATCATATTTTCCCCCTGCCAGATGAGTTGCAGACCTTCTGATTTGAATTTTAATCCAAAAACCCCGAAACTAATACAAACGAATTAATTTTTTTACCCCCCACCCTCCCCTCCCCATCAAGGGGGGAGGGTTAGGGAGGGGGTGATGTCACTTTATTTATTACGTTTGTATTAGTTTCCCGCGCGCGGATCCATCTTCTCCCGGGATTATCGGAAACCAACGGAAAATGTCAAGAACCATTTTTGACTGGCTCGGGATCTGGGCGGGTGGAGCCGAGCAGATTTTTATTCCCCCCTTTATAGCGAAGGTGAGGCTGCTCGATCGCCACCATGGTATCCGGGGGGACGTCCTGGGTAATCCAAACATTGCCCCCGATCACAGAGCGGGCGCCAATCACCGTGGGGCCAAGGATCGTGGCGTTCGAGTAGAGGGTGACGTCATCCTCGATCGTGGGATGGCGTTTGGTTCCGCGGATCAGGTTTCCTTGGACGTCTTTGGGAAAACTCAAGGCCCCCAGGGTAACGCCTTGGTACATTTTTACCCGGTCCCCGATTTCGGTGGTCTCTCCAATCACCACTCCTGTACCATGATCGATGAAGAAATCCTTGCCGATCTTGGCCCCCGGATGGATGTCGATCCCCGTGACTCCATGCGCGTATTCGGTCATGATCCGGGGAAGCACTGGCACCCCTTGAACGTGAAGTTCATGGGCCACGCGGTAAATCGTGATGGCCAGGATGCATGGGTAGCTGAAGATGACTTCATCCAGGCTCTTGGCGGCCGGGTCCCCGTCGTAGGCTGCCTGTACATCCCCGGCCAGAATTTCACGGAGCATGGGAATTTTCTTTAAAAAAACCAACGCGTCCCTTTGCCCAAGGTCCAAACATTGAGTGCAAAGGCTGTTGAGACGGCGGCATTCGTGGCGGATCGATCGGGCGATCTGCGAGGCGAGTTTCTCGAAGACGGCGTTGACCAGATTGCCGATGTGGTAGCCCAGGGAGTAGGCATCAAACCCCTGCTGCCGGAAGTAGCCCGGGAATAAAAGATCTTTGAGATCTTCGAGGATCTCGATCACCGATTCCTTCGAGGGGATCATGGCTGTATCGTAATGGGCAATCGCGGGCACTTTCTTGCAGCTCGCGATGATTTCCTCGACGATCGGGGGGAGTTGACTGTGGTATTCGACAGTGAATTCGATGTCTACCCGACACTGATCGCCCGTAAGCAGAATATTTTTATCTTCCATGTTTCTTTTCCTTTCCTTTGTCCGTTTCATTCCTTTTCTGGTTCTTGGGTCTCGGGGTTCCTTTCATCCTTGACTCCCTTTAAATTTGTCCGCTCCTGGGAGAATTTCGGCCTAAACGCACTATGAAGAAAATAAGGAAGAGGATTCCCGAGACCGAAACGATTGCCCCGGAGGAGGGCCAATCCAAGTAAAAGGCCGCAACTAACCCGCAGATGGCTGAAATCCCGGCGAGCATCGCCGAAACGATCAGGGCTTGTTGGAAACTTCTGGCAACCTGGAGGGCGCCAGCCGCCGGGATGACCAGCAATGCGGATACCAGCAAGATTCCCACCACCTTCATCCCTAAAACCACGGTCACGGCCGTAAGTATGGCCATCAAGGCATCCAGCCGCTTCACCCGCACCCCCGAGGCTTTGGCAGATTCGGGGTCAAAGGTGAGAAAGACGAATTCCTGGTAGAAAAGGGCCACGGTGATTAACACGGCCAGGGCCAGGATAAGAGACATCCATACTTCCAGTGGCTCGATGGCCAGGATGTTTCCGAAGAGGTACCCAAAGAGGTCTGCATTGAAGCTGCCCGCCAGGCTGACTAAGATGATCCCCAGGGCCATCCCCAAGCTGCTGATGATGCCGATGGCCGTGTCCCCGTAAAGTCCGGCCTTTTCCTTCAACTTTAGGATTCCCAGAGCGGAAAAAACCGCCACCGCCAGGGCCACCAGAATCGGGGCAATATACAAAAACAGTCCCAGAGCGATCCCCCCAAAAGTGACATGGGCCAGGCCATGGCCGACCATGGCATCCCGCCGGAGGACCAAAAACACCCCCAGAATCGCGCAGGTAAGAGAGATTAAGAAGCCGGCCAGGAATGCCCTCTGCATGAAGGCGTATGAAAGAAGAGTCTCCATGGGTCAGTTCAGTGGCGGTGGCAAACGAGGTGGTGTTCTCCGTGGAGGAGTTCCTGAACCACCTCTGAGCTGCAGAATTCCTCGTGCGTGCCGTGGAAAAATAGGCGTTGGTTGAGGCAGGCGACCCTGTTCACGTGCTTGGTGATGATGCCGAAGTCGTGGGTGATGAGGGTAATCGTCAGGCCTTTTTTGAGGTTGAGCTCGGCGAGCATATCGTAGAAACGGGTCTGTGTTTCCGCGTCCACGCCGGCCGTGGGTTCATCCAGAAAAAGAACATCCGGGCCGTTGACAATGGCCCGGGCAATGAAGACCCGCTGCTGTTGACCTCCGGAAAGCTCCCCAATCCGGCGGCTTTTCAATTCCTTCATGTCCACCTGCTCCAGGGCCCGTTCGATGGCTGCCTCGTCCTGGCGGGTGAGCAAGCGCGGGAACCGTTTCCCGGAGAGGAGACCCATGGCGACGACCTCCCTCACAGAAGCAGGAAAGTAGGGATCCATTTGGGTCGCCTTCTGGGGCACATAGCCGATTCGCTGCCATTGAGTGAAACGGTCCGCTTCTTCCCCCATCAGGACAACCCGCCCGCTGGAAGGCTTGAGGATTCCGAGGATGAGGCGGAGCAGGGTTGTCTTGCCACACCCATTGGGTCCGATCAAGGCCAGAAAGTCACCTCGCTCAATAGAGAAAGAAATACCCCGCAGCACTTCCAGGCCCTGGAAGCTGAAAGAAACGTTCTCGACGAAGATGAGCGAATCGTTCTGGGTCACAGCCTAATTCCCCTACTCGGCTCCCCCTCACCCCATCCCTCTCCCCCTGGCGGGAAAGGGGGGGGTGAGGGGGCGAGGGTCAAAGGATTAATGCGTTCGCATTCGTTTTCCGGGTCTCCCTTAAGGCCTTGGCAAGCCTTCGCGGGAGAAGAAAGCGGACAGTGGATTTGAGTCTACCCAATAAAATATCCTACCGATTTACTCGTGGAGTTGCAAGCAATTTTATAATCTTCTAATGGGTGCCACCCCCAGTTTTTTACACTTATCTTTCCCAGTTCTATTCAGGCCCAGCCGCAAAGGAGCCTCGCGAATCATCATCAGGCAGTGATTCCTCCATAGGAACGGGCGGAACTTCTCCATCCTTATTCGTCGCATCCCCTGACGGCGCCTCCCCGCGCGGAATCGCCCTATGTCTCCCCAAGGAAGTCCATCTCGCGCCAGGGCTGATGGAATAGTTGAGAACCTACTGAGAAACAGGGGGTGGCAAAAATCTGAAAAGAATGGACAGGATGGGGAAATTTCTATAGAATGATTCTCTGAATTTGCCATTTTCTCGCTACTTTCAGGACACCGGGTTTCCTGGCCAAGAAGATTCGGGGGGGATTCTCATGATCTCTCTTATGAGGTCGGTGGATGTTTATTTTTTCCATCTCATCAATATGCATGGGCAGAATTCCTTTTTCGACTGGTTTATGCTTTTTATGACCGACCTTAAAAATTTCACCTACGTACTTTTCCTCTTGGGGTTGTGGGTTCTCTGGAGGGAGAGGAAGGCAGGGTTTGTCTTTTTGATTTTTGTCGGGCTCACGGTGGCCATCACCGACCCGTTTTCCAGCTACTTACTCAAAGACTGGATAGGACGGGTACGGCCCTGCCATGTGCTCGGGGATGTTCGTATGCTGACCGATTGTAATACTTCCTATTCCTTCCCTTCTTCCCATGCGGTGAACGTCTTTGCGGCGGCTTTTTTCCTTTCCCAACCACTGAAAAGACTTTCTCCCCTGTTTTACGGGATCGCTGCGGTGGCAGGATACTCACGGGTCTACATTGGCATTCATTATCCCTTTGACGTCATCGGTGGGGCAGGCATCGGCCTGCTGATTGCCTGGCCGATGCGCTGGCTAAAAGATCAAGTGGTAATTCGTTTCGGCCTATCTCCGACTGCGCATCGAGGTAGATAGAATTGAAGGGATGGAATTTTTTTAAACTTTAGCTACTGTATTTCATGTCAAGGGAAAAAATTAGGCTGTTTGCCAGCGGCAACGGTTTTTAATCATGGTGTTTAAGATCGTTAA
>Ga0187886_1003086_pt1 | contig 12706 bp, 12 predicted proteins | sample June2016WEW_20_1_FD_133001 | JGI IMG/M metagenome (GOLD analysis project Ga0187886, IMG submission 133001) | Peatland microbial communities from SPRUCE experiment site at the Marcell Experimental Forest, Minnesota, USA - June2016WEW_20_150 | ecosystem: Environmental > Terrestrial > Soil >...
AGGTCCGGGATCTCCGGTCGCTCCTTCTCCAGTACGGCGAAGCCCATGTGGCCTGGGTCTGGCTGGTGGCGGACGTATCCGACAATGGGGTGATCACGGTGGTCCCACGATAGGGAGTGCGAAGCGGGTCGCCAGCCGTCGCAGCCGCGTCTTTCCCGCCCGGCTGCAGGTCCAGGTTGCCCGGTCTCCCTCGCGTCGGGTAGCCTTCACGGAGACCCCGGATTCGACAGGTGCCATCGGCCGGCCCACCGTAGCAACGCCTCGACCCTGAGGCCACAACCGAGGACGGGAGCGAGTGGAACGCGAAGCAGTACTCGTCGGTATCGATGTAGGCACCAGTAAGGTCTGTGCTCTCATCGGAGAGGTGGCCCGAGACGGTAGCCTGACGATCGTCGGCAAGGGCGTCGTGCCCGCCAGCGGCCTCAGGAGGGCCGTGGTAGTCAACATCGAGCAGACGGTCCGGTCCATCAGCGGGGCGGTCGACCACTCGGAGCGACTGTCCGGCTATCAGATCGACCGGGCCTTCGTCGGCGTCGGCGGACAGAACGTCGAGAGCCAGAACTCGCGGGGAACCGTGGCTGTCAGCGGCCACCGGCGTGAGGTCACCCGCGAGGACGTTAGCCGCGCCCTGGAAGTCGCCCGGGCCGTCTCGATCCCCTCGAATCGGGAAGTTCTGCACGTCCTGCCCCGAGGTTTCATCGTCGATGGCCAGGAGGGGGTCAAGGATCCGCTCGGAATGAGCGCCATCCGCCTCGAGATCGAAACCCACATCGTGACTGCGGCCGCGACCGCGGTCCGGAACCTGGCCAAGTGCGTCCTGGCCGCGAATGTCAAGATCGACGAGCTCGTCGCGAACTCGCTTGCCTCGGCGGAGTCCGTGCTGTCGGACACCGAGCGGGACCTGGGCGTGGCCGTGGCCGACATCGGCGCAGGCACGATAGACCTAGCCCTCTTCATGGACGGTTCGCCGTTCAAGACGGTCGTCCTGCCGGTCGGGGGCAACAACGTCACCAACGACCTGGCCATCGGTCTCAAGACCAGCCTGCAGATAGCCGAGGAGCTGAAGATCCAGCACGGTAGCTGCGATCTCTCGACGGTCGCCGATGACGACATCATCAGCGTCTCGATGCTCGGCGAAGTGGCCGGCCGGACGATCAGCCGCGTCGACGTCTGTCGCATCATCGAAGCGCGGATGCGCGAGACGTTCGAGATCCTTGCGGCGGAGATCCGCGCCGCGGGCGACGGGATACTCCCTGCCGGCGTGGTGCTGACCGGCGGCGCCGCCCAACTGGCGGGCGCGGCGGCGTTGGGCCGGGACGTCATGGACATGCCCGTGCGCGTGGCCGGCCCGACTGGCGTCGGCGGACTGACGGACAACATCCTCAACCCAGCCTACAGCACAGCCATTGGCCTGCTCTACTGGGGCGCCAAGGCATTGGAGTCAGGCGAGGCCACGCGCTTCGAGTCGGCCCCCGCCTCAGGCCTGCTGGCGCGCATCAGAGACACCCTGCGCCATCTCCTCCCGTAGGGACCCGGATCCGATGGATCGCTGAGTGAGGGCGATGCCATGAAGACCGCCGAACTCACGATCCAGACCGGGCGCCATCGCGGGCTCTTCGATCTGACGGCGACCTGCGAGGAGTTCGTGGCCGGCGAGGGCAACGGCCTGCTGGTCGTCTTCGTGCCCCACGCCACCGCCGGAATCGTCGTCGTCGAGCTGGGCGCCGGATCCGACGCGGATCTCATCGCCGTCATGGACCGGCTCCTGCCACGGGACGATCGGTGGGTCCATCGCCACGGCTCGCCGGGCCACGGAGCGGATCATCTGGTGCCGATCGTGGCCCCTCCATCGCTCACGGTACCGGTTGTGTCGGGCCGGATGACCCTGGGCGCGTGGCAGTCGATTGCCCTCCTCGACCCCAACTCGGACAACACCACACGCTCCGTGAGACTGACTTTCCTGCCAGGCTGAGAACGGCCCCGGAACGGGCGAATCGGGAAGATCGCCGATTTGGGGCCGCTTTGCCGCAAACTGCGAACGTACGTTCGCACACCCTTCCTGGAAGTCGCGTTTCAACGTGCGAAATGCAGTCCCAACTGGCCGGCGCTGGCGTATACTTGTCGGCATCCGAGCCAGCCCCGTAACGCGCCAGTGCTCTACCGATCTCGGGGGGGCCGGACCGAACGACAAACATCAGCCGGAGAGCCACCGGAGGATCTGGAATGCCGCTACGGTCCGATTCCGAGAACTTTGCGCTGATTCGTGTGATCGGCGTCGGCGGCGGCGGTAGCAACGCCGTCAATCGCATGATCCGGGCGGAGATGATGGGGGTGGAATTCATCGCCTGCAACACGGACGCGCAGGCGCTGCTCCAGTCCGACGCTCCGCACAAGATCCGGATCGGCGACAAGATCACGCGCGGTCGGGGTGCCGGCGGCGACGCCTCTATCGGCCAGAGGGCGGCCGAGGAGGATTCCGAGAAGATCACGGATGCTCTGCGGGATTCTGACATGGTCTTCATCACGGCCGGACTGGGCGGCGGCACTGGCTCTGGCGCTGCCCCGATCGTGGCCGAGATCGCCAAGGGACTCGGTGCGCTGACGATTGCCGTGGTCACCAAGCCGTTCAGCTTCGAGGGCCCGCGCCGCAAGATGATCGCCGAGAGGGCGGCTGAGGAGCTCAAGGGCAGGGTCGACACGCTGATCACCATCCCCAACGACCGCCTTCGTGACGTGGTCCAGAAGAACACTCCCATGCTCGAGGCGTTCCGGTACGTGGATGACGTGCTGCGCCAGGGCGTCCAGGGGATCAGCGACATCATCACCGTCCCGGGCCTCATCAACCTCGATTTCTCCGACGTCCAGACCATCATGAAGGACGCCGGCTCGGCGTTGATGGGGATAGGCCGGGCGAGCGGCGACAACCGCGCCCTGGATGCCACGCGCCAGGCCATCGCCAGCCCGCTCCTCGAGGTCAACATCAACGGCGCCCTGGGCATTCTGTTCAACATCGCCGGATCGGCGAACCTCAGCCTCTTCGAGGTGACCGAGGCCGCGGAAGAGATCCGCTCGGTGGCGGACCCGGAGGCGAACATCATCTTCGGCACGAGCTTCGACGAGCGTCTGGCGGATGAGGTCATGATCACCGTGATAGCGACGGGCTTCGACCCGAGCCGCAGGCGCGAGTCGACGCGCCGCGAGACCGGCCAGCAGGTGCCGGTGGAGGTCTACTCCTCGCACTACGACGGGGCCGACAGCCTGAACGAGCTGGAACGCCCACGGCCGCACCAGGGCGATCCGGTCCCGTCCCACGTGCGGGCGCAAACCTACGGCATGCCGGGAATCCCCGAGCGTCAGCCGGTTCCGGTTGCGCCGCCCCCAATCCATCGACCGACACCGGACCAGCAGCCGACGCGCCGGACCTACGACGACACGGAACTCGAGATCCCGAGCTTCCTCCGGCGGCCCTCACCGGAGGACCGGGGATAGCCCTTCGTCACCTTGGGCCCGCTTCCCGATCCGGACGTAGTCACCCGATTTCGCGCGGCGCGCTCGCGAGTCCTGGATGTCGTGGCAGAGGCATGCGCTCGAACGGGACGCGACTCGGCGGGCATCCAGCTCGTGGCGGTATCCAAGACAGTGAGCGCCGATCGCCTTGTCGCGGCCGTTGCTGCCGGCCTTACCCAGCTGGGAGAAAACCGCGTTCAGGAGGCGGAGTCCAAGGCGCCCCACGTTCCGGGGGCGCACTGGCATCTCGTCGGCCCTCTGCAATCCAACAAGGCTCGCCGAGCGGTCGAGCTGTTCGATACGATCGAATCGGTCGACTCGGTCGAGCTGGCGCGGAGGCTCGATCGTCTGGCGGGCGAGATCGTCGTGACGCCCGGGGCGTCCTCGGCGGGATCGGCCGGCGCGGCGCGCTCGGCTGCCCTCGGCGTCTACCTGCAGGTGAACGTCGATCGAGACGAGGCGAAGGCGGGCTTTCTCCCGCAGGCGCTGGAGGCGGAGCTGCCGGCCCTCGCGGAGCTGTCGAACCTGTCGCTGCTGGGATTGATGACGGTGGGGCGGCTCGTCGATTCCCCGGAGAAGGCGCGACCGACGTTCGTCCGGCTGCGCGAGCTATCGGTCCGGCTGCGCGGGGAGGTGCCGGCCCTCGGAGCGGGGTTGTCGATGGGCATGTCGGACGACTATGCCGTCGCCGTGGAGGAGGGGGCGACGCTCATCCGTGTCGGTCGGGCGCTCTTCGGGCAGCGGCCGGGCGCCGGCGCGTATCCCGGTGGAGCGGATCGCCGGGAGCGATCCGACAACGCACGTCGTGGCGGGCCGGCACTCGGAGGGCGATAATCGCGCCATGCGTCCTGGTTTCCATACGGCCGATCGTCCGCCAGCCTCGGTCAGGTTCGCTGTCCGGCTGACGCCGCGGGGCGGTGCGGACCGGATAGACGGCGTCTCCGATGAGGGCGTGCTGCAGGCCCGAGTCGCCGCGCCAGCGGTTGGAGGGGCGGCAAACGCGGCCTTGGTCCATCTACTGGCCGACGAGCTGGATGTGGCGCGCAGCTCGGTGCAGATGGTCGCGGGCGCGACCGGCCGCAACAAGCTGATCGTCGTGGACGGGATCTCGCCGCAGGAAGTGGAAGAGCGCTGGCCCGGCGTCAGGGTCTGAACTCGGGCACAAGGCCGGTGGCGCAGCCGCCCGCCGGCCCCTGACGGCGGATCGCTATAATCGGCCTCCGGCGCGCCAGGCGCCGCTTCGGTGGGCGATTAGCTCAGCTGGTTAGAGCGCGCGGTTCACATCCGCGAGGTCACTGGTTCGAGTCCAGTATCGCCCACCACTCCAAACCATCCAGGCGGTTATGCTGCCGCTGCGCGCGTCCGTCGACCCGTCTCCCGAGATAGGCGCGCCGCCCAGTCGGCGCGCCTGGACTTCTTGTTACGGACCACTGCAGAGATAGACCCGGTCCGCACCAGCGGGGCTGCGCGATCCGCGCGAAGCCGACCCGTGCGGTCTTCGGCTGGCGACCCGCGGATGCCGCGGGCTATGGCGTGAGCGTGTAGGAACCCTCGGCCAGAAGGTTCCCCTTCGCGTCGATGAGCCGCATGGTGTGCGTGCCGATCGAGAGTTTCCCGCCGGTCGCGTTGCTGCAGCCTTCGCTCCCGGTCTGAGTGGTGGTCTTCAGCCACGAACCATCGGCCTGCTTGTCGACCATCGACGAAACCGGCACGGTCCCTAACACCGCACCATCCAGCTGGATCGTGATCTGGTCGGTGTCCTTGACCGACGCGGGCAGCTTGACTGTCGCCGCGACCTGCTGGCTGGAGGAGCAACTGTAGGTCGAGGGGACGATGGTGATGCTGCCGGGCGCACCATGGGATAGGAACGCGAAGTAGCCCACCGCGCCGATCACGGCCACGATGATGAGGCCGACGACGAGAGTCGCCGGGCTCGGGCCGGTCCTGGCGGGGGCAACCGGGGCTACCGGCGAGTACGCCGGGGGGCCGGCCGGCGGCGCCGCCCAACCCGCCGGCGCCGCAGGGGGCGGGGTCGCCCCATCAGCCGGGGCCGGTGCCACGGCGGGCGGAGGCGCGTAGGCGGGCGCCGCGACGGCGTGGCCGCACGAGGCGCAGAATGCCCCTCCCGGGGTCGTCAGCGCGGCCCCGCAGTTTGCGCAGAAGCTTGGTTGGGTCGCCATGTGAGCGTCCTTCCTGTCTTGTCACCCGCCTCGCGAGTGAGCGCGCCTCCATGGAGTCAGAGAGTGTCGGTCTCTGCGCCGCCGTATCGTACCGCTCCGGCTATGCCGCCAGCCGCTCGGATTGCAGCGCCCGGGGGCCAGTCTCGCGCGACCTGAGCGTGAGGGCCACTGCCGCTCCCGCACGCCGGCCGAAGAGCGGCCAGAATAGGCCCATGGACCGGCAGCTTCTCTCGGGCGATGAGGCGGTCGCTCTCGCTGCCCTGCACGCACGGGTCGCGCTCGGAACGGGCTATCCCGGGACTCCCTCCACCGAGATCCTCGAAGCCTTCGACGCCCTGGGCGGACGGGCCCAGTGGGCGCCCAACGAGAAGGTGGCGCTGGAAGTTGGCCTTGGCGCAGCCTTCGGCAACGCCCGCGCCCTGGTGACGATGAAGCACGTCGGCCTGAACGTGGCCGCGGACACGCTCTTCACCGCCGCCTACACGGGCGTCAGCGGAGCACTGATCGTGGTCACGGCCGACGATCCGGGCATGCACTCCTCGCAGAACGAGCAGGACAATCGCCGCTACGCCGTTGCCGCCGGGCTGCCGCTGATCGAGCCGTCCGACTCGCAGGAGGCCTACGACTTCTTCTTCACCGCGATCGAGGTCTCCGAGCGCTGGCAGATCCCGGTTCTCTTCCGGATGACCACGCGCGTCTGCCACAGCAAGTCGATCGTGACACCCGGCGGCCACGAGGCGGTCGGGGCCGCGACGGAGCCACATTTCGAGCGCGACATCGCCGGCAGGGTCATGATCCCCGCCCATGCGCGACCGGCTCACCGCCGCCTCCGGGCGAAACTGGCCGAGATCGCCGCCTGGGGCGAGGGGCCCCAAAGCGACGCGCTCAACCGTATGGAGCCCGGCGATCCCGCGCTGGGCATCATCGCGAGCGGCGTCGCCTACTTGCACGCGGCCGAGGCGGCGCCTGGGGCCAGCTTCCTCCGGATCGGGCTCGTCAACCCGCTCCCGTTAGAGCGTGCCCGCGCCTTCGCCACCTCCGTCGAACGCTGCGTCGTGGTGGAGGAGGGCGACCCGGTCATCGCCGACTCTCTCCGCGCCGCCGGAATCGAGGTCGAATCGAAGGCCGAGATGTACCGCTTCGGCGAGCTGGACGTCCAGCGAGTCCGCCGCATCCTCGCCGCCGACACCACACCTGAGCCGGTACCGGCCCGGGGCAAGCCGCCCGAGCTGTGCCCCGCCTGCCCCTACCACACCGTCTTCGCCGCGCTCCGCAAGCACGACTGCATCGTGGCCGGCGACATCGGCTGCTACACCCTCGGTGTCCTGCCGCCGTACGAGGCCATGGACACGTGCGTGGCCATGGGCGCTTCGATCGGCGTGGGCCTCGGCCTGCGCCACGTCCTCCCGCCGGAGGAAGCCCGTCGCGTGGTTTCGATCATCGGCGACTCCACGTTCGTCCACTCCGGGATCTCCGGCCTGGTCGAGATGGCCTACAACCCGCCGCCAAGCGGCCACGTGGTGATCGTCCTGGACAACGGCACGACCGCCATGACCGGACAGCAGGAACACCCGGGCACCGGCCGGACCCTCGACCACGGCCCCACCAACAAGCTCTCGATCGAGGGAATCGCCTCCGCCATCGGCATCGAGAGCGTGACCGTCATCGATCCGTACGCGGACCCCGACGGGTTCGAGCGGTTGCTGGTCGAACGCCTGGCTGCGTCCCAGTTTTCGGTCATAGTCGCTCGCCGGCCGTGCATCCTGGCCGCGGCCGATATTCGAAGATGGGAGCGGGGGGCCGCGCAGATCCGAGCTCAGGCGGCCGAGCAGGCACGAGCCTGCGACGTGGCGCCAGTGGAGGAGCAATGAGCGCGCCAGGCGCGGTCACCAACGTCGTGGTTGCAGGTCTCGGCGGTCAGGGGGTAATCAAGGCCTCGGATATCCTGGCGGACGCCGCCCTCCGGTCCGGCCTGGACGTCAAGAAGGCCGAGATTCACGGCATGAGCCAGCGCGGCGGTTCCGTCACCTCGGATGTGCGCTTCGGGGAGAAGGTCCTCTCGCCGATGGTGCCGTACGGCGAGGCCGATTTCCTGCTCGTGCTCGCCCCGTCCGAGGTGGAGGTGACGCGAGCCGTCCTCCGGCCGGGCGGCGTGCTGCTCTCGTCCGACCTCATCCCCGAGGCGGAGCTGCCCAACAAGCGCAGCCTCAACGTCGCCCTGCTGGGCGCACTCAGCCACTACCTGGATCTGCCGGCCGCGGCGATTCTCGATGCCATGAGGGCGGCGCTGCCGGAGAGGCTCCACGCGGTGAACGAGCAGGCCTTCGAACTGGGCCGCAAGAAGGCCGCCGAGCGAGGCACAATCTCCCGGACGGGGCAGTAGGCGGCCCTCGGTCGGCCGCATACCCGTAGTCGCGGTCCGTCGAAGTCGAGGAGGGCCTCGTGAGCACTTGGAACGACCCGCCGGGAGGGTTCCACCCGGTCAGCGCCCCGGACTATCTGCCGCGCCCCCAGTTGGAAGGGGTCCAGCTCCAGCGGCTGCAGTCCGTGGTGACCCGCGCCTACGATCGCGTGGCGCTCTACCGGACGCGAATGGACGAACGCGGCCTGACGCCCGTCTCGATCGCCTCTCTCGCGGAGATCGCCAGGTTGCCGTTCACCGTCAAGACGGACTTGCGGGACACGTATCCGTTCGGGCTCTTCGCCAGCCCGATGGAGGAGATCGTCCGCCTCCATGCCTCGTCCGGCACGACCGGCAAGCCGATCGTCGTCGCCTACACCCAGGCCGACCTGGACGTCTGGACCGAGGTGATGGTCCGGTCCTTCGCGGCCTGCGGGATCCACCGCGGCGACGTCATCCAGAACGCCTACGGCTACGGCCTCTTCACCGGCGGTCTGGGCATGCACTACGGCGGCGAGGCCATGGGCGCCACCGTCATCCCGATCAGCGGCGGCAACACCGAGCGCCAGCTGATGGTCATGCAGGACTTCGGCGTCACGGTCATCTGCTGCACGCCGAGCTACTTCCTCCATCTCCTGGAAGCCGCCAAGGAGATGAAGATCGACTTCTCGCGCCTGCGCGTCGGCATCTTCGGAGCCGAGCCGTGGAGCGACTCGATGCACGAGCGCATCGAAGCCGAGAGCGGCATCAAGGCCCACGACATCTACGGCCTGTCGGAGATCGTCGGGCCCGGAGTGGGCATCGAGTGCCCGGCCCAGAACGGACTCCACGTCTTCGAGGACCACTTCTATCCCGAGATCGTGAATCCCGACACCGGCGAGGTGCTGCCCGACGGCGAGGAAGGCGAGCTCGTCCTGACGACGCTGTCGAAGGCGGCCATGCCGATGATCCGTTATCGCACCCGAGACGTGACGGCCCTGGTGCCCGGCGAGTGCGTGTGCGGCCGAACCCTGCGCCGCATCCGCCGTATCGCCCGCCGCACCGACGACATGCTCATCATCCGCGGCGTCAACGTCTTCCCATCCCAGGTGGAGACGGCGCTGCTGCGGGTGGAGGGCACGCTGCCGCACTATCAGATCATCCTCACCCGCGAAGTCGGCCTGGACCAGATGGAGGTCAAGGTCGAGGTCACGCCCGAGGTCTTCTCCGACGAGATCCGCATGCTCGAGGCGCTTCAGCATCGGCTGGAGGCTTCGATCGAGAACATCCTCGGCCTGCGTGTGAAGGTGACGCTGGTCGAGCCCAGGACACTGGCCCGCAGCGAAGGCAAGGCCAGGCGGGTGACGGATCTCCGCGACGTCTGACGAATCCACGGTCGTACGGCGAGGGTCCGCCTTCGCCGAGGGAGGCCACGAAATGAAGCTCCAGCAGCTCTCGCTCTTCCTCGAGAACAAACCCGGATCGCTGCGGGCGCCGTGCGAGGCGCTGGCCGCGGCGGGCATCGACCTGCTCACGGTGTCACTCGCGGACACCGCCCAGTTCGGCATCCTGCGCTTCATCGTCCGCAACCCCGAGCACGCCAGGCAGGTTCTCCAGGACGCCGGCATGATCGCCAAACTGACCGAGGTCGTGCCGGTCGAGGTCGAGAACAGGCCCGGCGGGTTGGCCAGGGTGCTGGCGGCGATCGAGGCGGCCGGTCTCGGTGTCGAGTACATGTACGACTTCGGTGCCGCGTCCCGAGGCGGCAAGACGGCCATCGTCTTCCGCTTCGAGGACCCGGATGCGGCCCTGGCCGCACTCGGGGCCGCTTCCGTCCGCGTGCTCACCAGCGAGGAAGTGCTGGGGCAGTAGTGCCGCGAAGCCCCGCGCGGTGCCGCCGCGGCGCCGCGCGGGGCCGGGTACGATGCATGTGGGATTGCGGCGGAGCCGCGGTCAGGCGGGCTCGGAGGATGCCCAGGTCCGGCAGAGAGGCGGCGCGAGATGCGATATCGGACGTTCGGGCGGATCGGATGGCGAGTCAGCGAAGTCGGCTACGGCATGTGGGGCATGGCCGGATGGACCGGGTCCGACGACATTCAGTCGCGCGCCTCTCTCGAGGCCGCGGTTGCAAGGGGCGTCAACTTCTTCGACACGGCCCAGGCCTACGGCGACGGCCACAGCGAGCTGCTGCTCGGCCGGCTGATGGCCTCCCGCGCCGACAGGCGTCTCCACGCGGCGACGAAGGTGCCGCCCAAGAACCGTGAGTGGCCGAGCCGGCATGGCGTGCCGCTGGCGGAGGTCTTTCCGAGAGACTACGTCCGGCGCTGCGTCGACACCAGTCGCGCCAACCTGGGAGTGGAGACGATCGGCCTTCTCCAGCTCCACGTCTGGGAGGACGACTGGCTTGCCGACGGCGACCTGCAGCGGATCGTGGCCGAACTGAAGAAGGAAGGTTCGATCCGGGCGTTTGGCATCAGCCTCAACCGATGGCAGCCCTGGAACGGCGTGAAGGCGGTCCGGTCCGGTCTCGTAGACGCCGTCCAGGTCATCTACAACATCTTCGACCAGGCCCCCGAAGACGAGCTGTTCCCGGCCTGCCGCGAACACGGCGTGGCGATCATCGCCCGGGTTCCTTTCGACGAAGGGAGTCTCACCGGGAGCCTGACCCTCGACTCCAAGTGGCCGCCGGACGACTGGCGCGGCACCTACTTCGTCCCGGAGAACCTGGCCGCGTCAGTGGCGCACGCGGACGCGCTGAAGCCGCTCATCCCGCCCGGCATGACCATGGCCGAGATGGCGTTGCGCTTCATCCTGTCGAACCCGGACGTGGGCACGGTTATCCCCGGCATGCGCAGGACGGAGAACGTGGAGGCGAACACGGCCGCCAGCGACGCCGGACCGCTGCCTCCCGAACTGGTGGCCAAGCTGCGGCGCCATCGCTGGAACCGCAAGCCAACCGACTGGAGCCAGTGATCGAAGATGGGGGAGCCACGAGCCGTGATCCGGGAAGCGCGGTTTGACGAACTCGCGGCTCTCCAGGGGATCGAGGCGGCCGCCGGGCGACGGTTTGCCGAGATCGGGATGCGCGAGGTGGCGGACGACGAGCCGCTATCCGAGGAGTCTCTCCGCGACTATGTCAGCAATGGACGCGCCTGGGTCGCTGTCGATGAAATGGACCAGCCGGTTGGCTACCTGGTGGCCGATTCTCTGGACGGCAATGCCCACATCGAGCAGGTGTCGGTCCACCCGGATCACGGGCGCCAGGGTATCGGTCGATCGCTAATCGACCACCTGGCCGCTTGGGCAAAAGAGCAGGGCATGTCAGCGGTGACGCTCACAACGTTTGCCGACGTTCCCTGGAACGCTCCCTACTACGAACGGCGCGGCTTCCGGAGCCTCTCGCAGAAGGAGCTGACGCCTGGACTCTGCGACAGACAGAAGGGCGAAGCAACCCGAGGCCTCGACAGGTGGCCGCGAGTCTGTATGCGGCTTGACCTATCGCGCTGATCGCTACGTCACCGCCCCTTCTCTGGCAAGCCGGCGCAGGACCGCCGGCAGAATCCCGCCCTGGCGGTAGTGGTCGAGCTCGATCGGGCTGTCCAGTCGGGCCGTGACCCCGAAGCTGCGTTCGGCGCCGTCGTCGGACCGGGCCCCCACGGTAAGGCGCGCCCGTGGCGTCGGTCCGCCGGCGGGGAAGGGCACCGTGTACGTCTCGCGGCCGGTGAGCCCGTGGGTCGCCGCGCTTTCGCCGGGTAGGAACTGCAGCGGCAGTACCCCCATCCCGACGAGGTTGCTGCGGTGGATCCGCTCGAAACTCTCGGCGATGACGGCCCGAACGCCGAGCAGCCGCGGTCCCTTGGCCGCCCAGTCGCGCGACGAGCCCGAGCCGTACTCCTTGCCCGCGATGACGATCAAGGGCACGCCTTCGGCGGCGTAGCGCATCGCCGCGTCGAAGATCGTTGTGGCCTCACCGGACGGGAGGTGAACAGTGAACGGCCCCTCCCCCTCCGCCAGCGCGTTGTGGAGCCGGATGTTGCCGAAGGTGCCGCGCATCATCACTTCGTGGTGGCCGCGTCGCGCCCCATAGCTGTTGAACTCGGCCGGGGAGACTCCGTGAGCCTGGAGCCACTGACCGGCGGGCGACCAGGCCGGGATCGAACCGGCCGGGGAGATGTGATCGGTCGTGACCGAGTCGCCCAGGAGCGCCAGCACACGAGCCGCGCGGATCGCCGGCACCGGCTCGGGTTCCGCACGCAATCCCACGAAGAACGGCGGAAGAGCCACATAGGTGGACGCGCCGTCCCAGCGATAGCGATCGCCGGTCAGCATGTCGAGAGCCTTCCACTCCGGCCCCCCCTCGAAGACGGAGGCGTAGGCGGCCCGGAAGAGCTCGCCGCTGACGGCCGAACCGACCGTCGCCCGAACCTCCTGGGCCGAAGGCCACAGGTCGGCCAGAAGGACCGGCCGCCCGTCCGAGCCCGTGCCGAGCGGCTGCGCGGTGAGATCGATGTCCACGGTCCCGGCCAGGGCGAAGGCCACGACCAGCGGCGGCGAGGCCAGGTAGCTGGCCCGCACTAGCGGGTGGATCCGGCCATCGAAGTTGCGGTTGCCCGACAGCACGGCCGCGACCACGAGATCG
>Ga0187886_1003089_pt1 | contig 12699 bp, 9 predicted proteins | sample June2016WEW_20_1_FD_133001 | JGI IMG/M metagenome (GOLD analysis project Ga0187886, IMG submission 133001) | Peatland microbial communities from SPRUCE experiment site at the Marcell Experimental Forest, Minnesota, USA - June2016WEW_20_150 | ecosystem: Environmental > Terrestrial > Soil >...
GCGGTAGCTATAGTCACAATAGGAGTGCTTTCAGCCCTTTATGCAGGATATTTTACGCCCGAATACAGGAGCACTGCGAGCAACCTGTCGGCGATAATCAATGGGATGGCGACGATACTGATGTTCGTATTCATCGATCCATTCCTCTCGGTGATGACTGACGAAGTAGTGCTTGGCAAGACGAGCGAGAGTCTTTTTAGAAAATACATTGTCTACATGGTAATAGCAAGAGTCGCAGGCACACTCATTGCACAGATCGTTTTCGTACCTGCTGCAAAGCTCATTTCGGCAGTGGCGGGGATGATATAAGATTTTATAAAATCTTTGTATACCCGGGGAATCTTTATAGCTTCTTTATGATGGTGTGTCTAATTTCGCGCGATTTATTAATTGAGCAGGAAGCTATAAGATAACCTTCAGCTGTGCAATCGATAAATTGTATAAGCACGAAGTATATATGGAGATTTCGGCAGAAGGGTTTTCGCTCAGTGGAAGATTGAAGAATGCTTTTATCGGGAAAGCCAAGGCCATTCAGGACAAAGGGATATTTCATAAACTGACATTAATAGCTTTTTTCGCCTGGATCGGACTTGGAGCAGACGGAATATCATCATCATGCTACGGTCCTGAAGAGGCATTCAGGAATTTGCAGGGCCATCCCAGCCTGGCTATTTTTGTTGCCCTCGGTACCGTATTTACAATCATAATTATAAACTCGGGCTACAACCAGATAGTGCGATTCTTTCCTCATGGTCATTTCAAAAGGTTCAGTTGCATTGCTGGTGGTTCTTTATTCCATATTGTCAAGGAAATAAGGCCAAGATTATCGGGGGCAGCCTTCTTTGGGAGTCAGCTGGTATTCTCAAAGACATTTTATCTTTCGAAATTACTCCATAACCATACAATATTTTCGATCCAGAAAAGGTTTTTCAACTTTGGGATACCAATAGTCATTTTCCCGATAAAAGTTGACTGATCGGAGAAATATTTCAATCATACGTTTCAGCATACGCTGATAAATAATCTTCCTGGTTCCATTTTTATAAAAACTTTATAGTTTAAATCTTCATTTTTATAAAACCCATATAAGTTCCGGAGCAATTTTGTATCAATGAATTAGAACTTAAAAATGTTTATTGATCGTGAAAACAATTTTATTACTGGCATTATCTGTCGTGTCCTATTTTGATCTGATTGCTCAACAAAAAGGCGAACCGTTTGCAAATATCGATGCATCGTGGCAAAATGGAAACGATCGCAGAGATTCTTCGGTGTTTAAAAGCATGAAATATTTTACACCGTCCATTCTGATGGATCTGAATTATACTTACTCATTCAATAATCCGATCGATAATACAGTGGTTGGCTCTACGGCACTGGCACGCAATAATGAAGTACAGTTATCCGCAATGCATATTGGTGGAGATTTGAATTTCAACAATGCGAGAGCGCGTTTTATGACTCAGTTTGGTACCCGTTCAATAGTTGTTCCCCGTAATGATTATAGTCCTTACCGGGGACAATATCAGCTGGCAGATGTGTATCGTTATTTAAGTGAAGCATATGCAGGTTATCACTTCAACATCTGGTACGGTATTAATATAGATGCCGGTTTATTCATGTCTTATATCGGACTAAACTCATACTATCAACCCGAAAACTGGGAATACCAGGCATCTTATACATCTGATAATACTCCCTGGTTTTTCAATGGAATTCGTATTCAGATTTTTCCAACACAGCATTTAAAGATTGAGCCATGGATCATTAATGGCTGGCAGAGCTATGGTAAATTTAACAGTTTGCCGGGCGTTGGTACCAATATCACTTGGATGCCTTCAAGCAATTTTAAAATCCTTACCAATGATTACTATGGAACAGATGCCGCCGGTTTATCCGGAAGAAAACGCTTTCATTCAGATAATAGTTTATTGTTACGTTACTACGACAAACCTTTATTGAACGGAATATCCAAAATGGCATTTTCTTTAACTGGTGACCTGGGTTTTGAGAAAGGAGATGGAGTAAATGGATTTAAAGATGGAAATGCAGTTCAGGGACCGGCTCAATATTTTGCAAGTGCAATGTTTTACAATCGTATCTGGTTTGCCAGAAATAAAGTTGCATGGACAATAGGTGGCGGTTTAATGACGAATCCCGGACGATACCTGGTTCTTTACCCTACAGGTCAGGCAAGTCCGTTACCTAATCCGGCGGATCCAACTCAGACAGAGGGTGCATTCCCATTCACAGCAAATCCGGGTGATAAATTTACGGCATGGGATTGTTCAACAAATCTTGATATTATGCCCAATCAGAGCATAACCTTTCGTGTTGAATTCGTTCACAGAGAATCGAGTGTTCCATATTTTGCCGGAAGAGGAGGGGTAACTTCACAAACAGGTTATTCTACATCTGTTTTAGATCCGGAGTGGAGACCTGATCTTGTTAAATCAGAAAGCAGGATAATTTTTGTCCTGCTATTTAGATTATGATCGCATGACACTATTTTAAAATTTGAATCAAATCTTTTAAAGAAAAAATATGAAAACAAAGATCACAACACCTTTATTGTCTCTTCTGCCACTATCTGTTAATAAGGATGCGGCTGTCTCTAACGGACAACTAAGCTATCTTATCGGGGGAATTATAGCTCTCCTTATACTGGGTTATTTAATATACACTTTGTTAAGACCTGATAAATTTTAAAAATTACCAGACTAAAACTTTAATTCAAAAAAAATATGAATGAAGCGATTCAGCTGATCATTTTCATGGTATTGCTTATAGTGCTCTCGCCTTTGTTAGGCAAATACATGGCAAAAGTATTCATGGGTGAAAAACATATTATGAAGCCGGTTTTCGGATGGCTCGAAAAATCAGTTTACCGGTTCTCCGGGATTAAAAGCGAGGAAGAGATGAACTGGAAGACTTATTTGTATGGTGTCCTACTTTTCAACCTCTTTGGCTTCGTGTTTTTGTTTATTTTACAGATGCTGCAGGCTTATCTGCCTCTGAATACTGAAAAATTGCCAAATGTTTCGTGGCATCTTGCATTTAATACTGCAATGAGTTTCACAACAAATACCAACTGGCAATCATACAGCGGTGAAAATACTCTGAGTTACTTTGTACAGATGCTGGGCCTGACAGTCCAGAATTTTGTCAGTGCCGCTACTGGTATTGCTGTTGTTCTGGCATTGATACGAGGTCTGACAAGAAAAACAACTGATGCCCTGGGTAATTTTTGGGCTGATATGACCAGAGGTGTGCTTTATGTATTATTGCCGCTGTCAATTCTTCTCACTATCGCATTGGTAGGACAGGGAGCCGTACAAACATTTTCGCATTATGTCAAAGCAACTACCTTACAGGGAACTGAACAGATTATTCCACTTGGACCCGCTGCTTCTCAAATAGCGATAAAGGAACTTGGCACGAACGGAGGCGGATTTTTTAATGCCAACAGTGCACATCCTTTTGAAAATCCAACGCCTTTTTCAAATTTATTAGAGATGTTTGCACTCATCATTATTTCAGCCGGTCTGGTCTTTACTTTTGGTTATTATATGAAATCTAAACGCCAGGCACGTGCGATTTTTATTACCATGTTTATCCTCTTTGCGGCAGGTCTGGCAATATCTCTATGGGCAGAGTATAGTCACAACAATGTATTGAATGTCTCAGGTGCAATGGAAGGGAAAGAGACCCGTTTTGGAGTGATGAACAGTGTCCTATGGTCAGTTACTACAACAGTTACTTCGAATGGTTCTGTGAATGCCATGCATGATAGTCTATCTCCATTGTCAGGGATGGTAGCAATGTTCAACCTGATGCTTGGTGAAATTATTTTTGGAGGGGTGGGATCGGGATTATATGGCATAATAATTTTTATAATACTTACTGTATTTATAGCAGGACTTATGGTTGGTCGTACTCCAGAGTACCTGGGCAAAAAAATTGAAGCTTATGAAATGAAGATGACTATTCTGGCAGTTTTAGCTCCGGCCATAGTCATCAAAATATTTTCGGCTATTGCATGTTCTGTACCTGCCGGGCTGTCAAGTCTGAATAATGCTGGACCGCACGGACTTTCAGAAATACTTTATGCGTTCAGTTCCGCTGCCGGAAATAATGGCAGCGCTTTTGCCGGACTCAATGCAAACACTGTTTTTTATAACCTGATGATCGGATTTGGCATGTTGATTGGTCGATTTGGAATAATAGTTCCGGTAATGGCAATTGCAGGGAGTATGGCGAAGAAAAAGATAACTCCGGTTTCATCAGGTACTTTCAGAACCGACAACTGGCTATTTGTTATGTTGTTGATAAGCGTTATTCTTATTGTTGGAGGACTGACCTTTTTCCCTCCTCTGGCATTAGGCCCCATTGTTGAACATTTCTTAATGAATTTAGGTGTTGGATTTTAGTTTCTAAGACATAATAGTATGGAAAAACGGAATATTCGCCTGTTTACCAGTGACATTGCAATAAAGGCATTAAAAGATTCATTTGTTAAACTAAACCCTGCTCTTTTGGTGAAAAACCCGGTTATCTTCATCGTTGGCATTGGAGCACTCATGACTACAGTAGTTGTATTCGCCGATATTTTCAACAGTCATTTTTCGAGTTTTAACTTTCAAATCACACTCTGGCTCTGGTTTACAGTTTTGTTTGCCAATTTTGCCGAAGCAGTTGCTGAAGGCCGGGGTAAAGCGCAGGCAGATAGTTTACGTAAAAGCCGTACACAGACAAAAGCCCGGAAACTTATTCATAATAGAGAAGAAATTGTTCTTGCTAATGATCTGAGAAAAGGGGATATTGTAATATGTGATGCCGGAGATGTTATTCCTGCTGATGGTGATGTAATCGAAGGTATTGCCAGTGTAGATGAATCGGCCATTACAGGTGAATCAGCGCCTGTCATCCGTGAAAGCGGCGGTGACCGTTGTGCTGTAACCGGAGGGACTAAAGTTATAAGTGACACAATTACGATTAAAGTAGCGTCTGAACCCGGCTTTACATTTTTAGATCGGATGATCGCTCTGGTCGAAGGTGCCAAACGTCAGAAAACTCCTAATGAAATTGCACTTATAATACTATTATCAGGTCTTACAATTATATTTTTGCTAGTAGTCGTTTCTTTGCCGGCTTATTTTGGGTATAGTCTGAAAGCTTCAGGTATATCTGCAAACCACAACCTGAGCCTGCCTGTTCTGATTTCACTTCTTGTATGCCTTATCCCGACAACTATAGGGGGGTTACTTAGCGCAATCGGTATCAGCGGAATGGACAGACTGTTGCGCAAGAATGTTATTGCCACCAGCGGCAGAGCTATAGAAGCAGCCGGAGATACGGATGTTTTGCTGCTTGACAAAACCGGAACAATTACACTGGGAAATCGCATGGCAACAGAGTTTATTCCGGCTGAAGGCATTAGTGCCGAACAATTAGCTGATGCTGCTCAATTAGCTTCACTTGCTGATGAAACACCCGAAGGCCGATCGGTTGTTGTCCTTGCCAAAGAACAGTTTAATATAAGGGCCAGGGAAATGCAGACTCTTGATACTGTATTTATCCCCTTTACCGCGCAGACCAGTATGAGTGGAATCGATTTAAAGAATCCAGATGGTCAATTACGAAGGATAAGAAAAGGCTCTTCTGCGGCAATCAGAAAATTCATTGAAAATAATAATGGATTTTTTCCTGAAAATGTAGGAAAGATTGTATCGGATCTCTCGCGTCAGGGAGCTACTCCACTGGTTGTCGCAGAAAATAACCAGGTCCTGGGTGTCATCCACCTTAAAGATATAGTAAAGGGAGGAATTAAACAACGTTTTGCACAGCTCCGGATGATGGGTATCCGGACAATTATGATTACCGGCGACAACCCTCAGACTGCAGCTGCTATTGCTGCTGAAGCCGGAGTAGATGATTTTCTGGCTGAAGCAAAACCCGAAAACAAGCTTTCCAGGATAAGGGAAGAGCAATCAAACGGTCATCTTGTTGGAATGATAGGTGATGGTACCAATGACGCACCTGCCCTGGCCCAGGCAGATGTAGGCTTAGCAATGAATACAGGTACACAGGCTGCCCGTGAAGCCGGGAACATGGTCGATCTGGACAGTAATCCGACGAAACTTATTGAGGTAGTTGAGACAGGAAAACAGTTGCTGATGACCCGTGGGGCTTTGACTACATTCAGCATCGCCAACGATGTAGCCAAATATTTCGCCATAATTCCTGCTATTGCAATATTGCTTTATGTTACATCTTCCGGAATAGCTCCTTTAAATGCCCTAAATATAATGAAACTAACATCACCAGAAAGTGCTATTCTGAGTGCTGTTATATTTAATGCATTAATTATTGTTGCCCTTATTCCGCTTGCCCTGAAAGGTGTGAGATACCGGCCTGTTTCAGCCAACCGCGTGCTGGCATTAAACATAGTTATTTACGGGCTCGGAGGTATAATAGTTCCATTTATAGGGATAAAACTGATTGATATGCTTTTAGTGTCATTACACTTAATTTAAATATCAATGTTATTATATATAGATTATTATGAAATCACAAATGATCATAGCAATAAAATTTTTACTGGTAATGACAATTCTGACCGGTATTGTTTATCCACTGTTTATGACAGGTGTTGCACAGTTAATTTTCCCGTCGAAAGCTAATGGGAGTCTGATTAAAAAAGATGGTAAAATTATAGGTTCTGAGCTGATAGGCCAGAAGTTCGATAGCAGTATCTATTTCTGGTCGAGACCATCCTCTATTGAATATAACCCGATTCCATCCGGAGCGTCCAACTACGGACCAATAAGTGATACTTTAAAGAAACAGGTTACGGCAAGGCGAGTTTTGTTAGCAAAAATGAATTCAATTTCTGACCCATTGATTCTTCCTAAAGAAATGCTTTTTGCATCAGCAAGCGGCCTCGACCCGCATATTTCCCCAAAAGCGGCTTTATTGCAAGTGGACCGGGTTGCTAAAGCACGGAATCTCAATACTATTCAAAAGCAAAAACTGGTTCAAAGCGTAAAAAATCTTACTGAAATGCCTCAGTTTTTAGTTCTTGGCGAAGAAAGAGTTAATGTCTTGATTTTAAACCTTGAACTATATAAAATTGACCAGAACATTACATATAACAAATAAAATCGATATATATGAAAACTTCAATTCGCAATGCAAGATTTACAATGGGTATGGTGCTTTTCCTGGTTATCATTTTGTTGTTATCAATCTCCTCTGCTTTTTACCTTAACAGTCTATCGAGGAAAACAAGTGCAATCCTCAAGGAAAACCATTACTCAGTCGTTTATGCCCGTGATATGTCAGAAGACCTGACAAATATTAATCAAGGAATTATTAATTCCTTTATGACGAACAAAAATCCAGATACTTTATTTATTAACCAGGAGTTTACGTTATTTAACAAATCACTTGAATCAGAAAAAAATAATATTACAGAGGTTGGCGAAGGTCATCTTGTATCTGATATTGAAACAAATTACGGTGATTACCATAATTCGGTAGTAAAATTCATAAAATCGCCATATCCGGTTATTGAGGTTCTTTACCTGCAAAAGAAATTTGAAAGTCTCTACCAACAATTGATGCTTTTATCTCAAATTAACGGGAAAGCTATTGAAGAAAAAACTAATGACGCTAAAGCTTCGGCAAAGAAGGCTACGCTGCAAATGACATTTATCGGGACCATATGTTTTTTGATTGCTTATGGTTTTACCTTTATCTTTTCATCATATTTCAATGAACGATTTTATAAATTGTTTAATGGGATAAAGGAAATAGTTTCCAGTAATTACAGCCAAAAAATATATCTTGATGGGAATGATGAACTTTACGAAATTTCACTGGCTTTTAATGAAATGGCAGAGAAATTAAATAAAAACAAGCAGAAAATGTCTGTAACTTTACATGAAGATACAGGGAAAATGTATAATCTCAACGATATTCAGGAGTTGAAGAACTTTCTGCTCCTGATAAAAAGTGCAGAAGAACAGGCAATAGAGTTAATTTCCAGATTTGACAAGAAGTAGTAATTAATGGACATACTTGACAACCGTCCGGATCCTGATAAACTTTTAGCTTCTATAAAATTAGAAGAAGAAAAAAGCAAACGGGGCAAACTGAAGATATTCTTCGGTATGTGTGCAGGCGTGGGCAAGACTTATACTATGCTTAAGACAGCACAGGCCGAGAAATTAAAAGGATTTGATATTATTATTGGCTATGTTGAAACACACAACCGGAAAGAGACTGCCGATCTGACAGAGAGCTTTGAGGTGATTCCGCGTAAATCCCATCAATATAAATCGACTACAGTTTACGAGATGGATCTGGATGCAATAATTGCCAGGAAGCCACAACTTGTTCTTGTTGACGAACTTGCACATACAAATGCCCCGGGCAGCAGGCATGCAAAAAGGTTTCAGGATGTTCTGGAAATACTTGATAATGGCATTAATGTTTATACGACCGTCAATGTGCAACATCTCGAAAGCCGTTCAGATACCGTGGCACAGATAACAGGTATAATTGTCCGTGAAACCCTTCCGGATGAAATCTTTGAAAACGCCGATGAAATTGAAGTTATTGACCTTACTCCTGAAGAACTGCTGCAAAGGTTTTCAGAAGGCAAAGTATATACGCCTGAACGATCAAAGGAAGCAATAGAGCGTTTTTTCCGAAAAGGAAACATTACAGCTTTACGGGAAATGGCATTGCGGATAGTTGCTGACCGTGTTGACAAACAACTGCACGAATACATGCAGCTGAAGCGCATCAAAGGCCCCTGGAAATCGGGATTGCACCTGTTGGTTGCAGTAAGCTACACTCAGCAATCTGCTAAATTACTCCGGTGGGCCAAAAACCTCTCTTACACAATGGGTGCCGACCTTCAGGCAGTCTACGTAGAAACCACTCACAAGCTTGATCCCAAAGAAAGTGAACAACTGAACAAAAATATAGCCCTTGCCAGACAATTAGGTATTAAATTCCGCTTTATTACCAGTACCGATATGGTCAAAGCAATTGTGGATTTTGCCCAGAAAGAAAACATTACCCATATCATTATTGGCAAACCACGTGTACGTAATCTACTGACCCTGTTGCGACTTGGTAACTTTGTGAACCGGCTTATCCGTTATAGCGGTAATATTGATGTTTATATTCTAGGCTCAGATAATCAATCAACTGATAAGTTCAAGGAAAAAGTCTCTCTGCCATCTTTTACTTCAAACATCAGCCAATATTTTACAGCTTCGTTAATAGTTATACTTATTGCTATTATCTGTTTTTTTCTTAAAAGTTTTATCGGTTATCAGGTTGTCTCATTTGCTTTGTTGTTCGTTGTTTCTACTCTTGCACTTTTCTTCGGCACAGGGCCCATTTTACTCTCAGCAACCTTAAGTGCCCTAATCTGGGATTTTTTCTTTATACCACCACCCTATACCCTGCATGTCGATAAGACTGAAGATATGCTAATGCTGATAATGTTTTTCATCATTGCATTGCTAAGTGGGGTGCTTACGTCAAGGGTTAGGAGACAGGAAAAGAAGATCAGAATACGTGAAGAACGTACCAATGCGCTGTATCAGCTTACCAGGGAACTCTCGACAGCCAACGGCATAGAAGAAGTTATATCTATTGCAAAAAACGACATTAAGAAATATTTTAATCTTGATAGCCGGATCTTACTTAAAAATGAAGCTGATAAACTTGATTACGCTGATCAGAAAGATTCAAAAATCATTCTCACCCGAAACGATATGAGCGTAGCAGAATGGACATTCCAACACTCTACCAAGGCAGGAAAGCATACTGATACGCTGCCATCCTGTAAATACACATTTTACCCTTTAAAAGGGATTCAGATGAACTTAGGAGTAATAGCAATTCATCAGGAAGTTATATTCACTCAGGGTGAAGAGCAATTCTGGGAGGCATTTATTTCGCAGATATCAGGAAAGTTCGAAAGGGAATACCTGCGAAATTTGGCTAAGCAGGCCTATTTATTAAACGAATCCGACAAACTTTACAAAACGCTCTTTAACTCAATATCCCATGAACTTCGGATACCTGTTGCAACAATTATGGGTGCTTCAGACTCTTTGCTTACAACTGAGCATACGGATGAAATACAACAAGAACTTAGTAATGAAATATTCAAAGCCTCTAAAAGGCTAAACCGTCTTATTGACAACCTCCTGAACATGTCAAGACTGGAAAGCGGCAGGATAACTCCACGACTTGACTGGTGCGATATTCATGATCTTATAAATAAAGTCTCTGAAAGCCTGAAGGATGAACTCAAACCATTCCGCATGGATGTCGTTATTCCTGATGACATGCCTTTTGTAAAGATCGACTTCGGATTAATGGAACAGGTACTCTACAACCTGATTTGCAACGCCACACAGTATGCTTCTTCCTCCTCAAGTCTCCGGGTTAAGGCATTTTATGACAATGGAATAATGACTCTGCAGGTAATGGACAGAGGCCCGGGATTTCCTTCAAAGGAAATTTCTCTTATATTTAACAAGTTTTACAGGGTTGAAGGATCAAAAGCTGGCGGTACAGGGTTGGGTCTTTCAATTGCGAAAGGCTTTACAGAAGCTCATAAAGGTACAATAACGGTGGAGAACAGACAGAATGGAGGCGCAAAATTTACTATTAAAATACCAACAGAAATACCATCGGAGGAATTAAAGGGATAAACAGGCAGCAAATGAATTTATCAGAAACAATATTGGTTATTGACGATGAAGTACAGATTCGTCGGCTGCTTGAAATAACTCTTTCATCCAATGGATTTAAGATTTCAGAGGCTGCCAGCGGGAAAGACGGAATGATTGCGGCAGCAACGCATAATCCGGCGTTGATTATTCTCGATCTGGGATTACCGGATATTGATGGTATCGAAATTCTTAAGAAAATAAGAGAATGGTATCAGAAGCCGATAATTATTCTTTCGGTAAGGAACTCAGAGGACGATATAATCAATGCTCTTGATAACGGGGCCAATGATTACCTTACAAAACCTTTCAGAACAGGAGAGCTTCTTGCTCGTATAAGAGTTGCATTAAGACATGGCCAGGAGAGTGAAGATAATCCAAATTTGACTTTCGGCACTCTCACTCTTGACTTGCCAAATCATATCGCCCGTAAAAACGGCGAAATCCTGAAATTGACCTCCACCGAGTTTTCATTGCTTGCCCTTCTGGCAAAAAATTCCGGAAGGGTGCTGACTCACCAAACCATACTAAAGGAAATCTGGGGATTTGGATATATCGGACAGACACAATATCTGAGAGTTTTTGTTGCCCAGCTCAGGAAAAAAATAGAAGATGATCCTGCGAAGCCGAAGTTGCTTATTACTGAATCAGGAATCGGATACCGGTTTCATGAATAAACATTCCAGGAGGTCATTGTTACGGTTCTACACCTTAACACCCTAATACCTTTAACACCGTCAGGCCACTTACATAATTTCAGGATTTTAATATATTTAAGGAGGGGAAACTCTTTTTGCGTACTTTAAACAAAAATTATGAGAAACAATGGAATAATCACCGCCTTATTCGTCATTGTCCTTTCATTGATTTCCTTTCAATCATTTTCACAAACTGTTCCTGCAGATACTATCCTGGCAAATAAATATTTTGATCTGGCACGACAGAATGAAACTGCCGGCAGGTTTGATACTGCAGTTTTCTATGCTAAAGAAGCACAAGTCTTGAATACCGGATATTTCGGTGAAAAGAGCATAAAAAATGCAAATAGCCTCAACTTGCTGGGTTGGATACTCTGGGATAAAGGTGAATATGATCCTGCACTGGAAAATGATTTTAAAGCTTTAGAGATAAGAAAAGAAATACTTGGAGAGAAGCATCTGGATCTGGCAGCGAGCTATTATAATATCGGACTTGTTTACGGGGATAAAGGGGAATTCGATAAATCACTTGAATACTTAGACAGAGCTTTGCAATTAAGGAAAGAACTCCTGGGGGAAAAACATGCAGAGACAGCAACTGCTTATTACATAATGGGAATTGTTTACATGAATAAGGGGGATTACGACAATGCCCTGAAATATCAATTAAACGCTTTGCATACAAGGCGGGAAAACTTTGGCGAAAAAAATCTGGATGTGGCTGCCATCGAAAACAACCTTGGAGTCATTTACTGGTACAAAGGAGAATATGATCTGGCCCTGGAATATGATCTCAAGGTGTTGCAGACAAGAATAGATCTGCTTGGGGAAAATAACATAGATGTGGCTGCAGGTTATGACAATACCGGACTCGCTTACTGGAAGAAAGGTGAATATGATAAAGCCCTGGAATATAATTTAAAGGCATTGCAAATAAAAAAGGAAATCCTTGGTGAAAAGAGCCTTGATGTGGCTGGAAGCTATCTGAATACGGGGAATGTCTATTATAATAAAGGTGAATATGACAAGGTCCTGGAATATTATTTACAGGCTTTGCAGATTTACAGGGAGATTCTCGGAGAGAAACATACTGCAGTCGCCCAGAGCTATAATAATATCGGAGTTATCTGCTGGAATAAAGGTGATTACGACCAGGCCCTGGAATATCATTTCAAGGCATTAAAAATACGAAAGGAGGTCCTGGGCGAAAAACACACAGATGTGGCTTCCAGCTATAA
>Ga0187886_1003091_pt1 | contig 12693 bp, 10 predicted proteins | sample June2016WEW_20_1_FD_133001 | JGI IMG/M metagenome (GOLD analysis project Ga0187886, IMG submission 133001) | Peatland microbial communities from SPRUCE experiment site at the Marcell Experimental Forest, Minnesota, USA - June2016WEW_20_150 | ecosystem: Environmental > Terrestrial > Soil >...
AGGATCATGTATCAGGCCAACTTGAGTTTTGTTCAGGTTGAACGGTACCTTCAAAGTTTATTGGAAAATGGCTTGGTCGAGTTTTTTGATGGTTCTTTTTATTTGATTACTCCTAAGGGAAAGGAGTTCCTTCAAATGTACACTGAATATCTGACGCGGGTACGGCGACTAGGCGAAGAAGCCGCCGAGACCGAGAAGAGCAGGCTGCAGCTTGAAAGTATGTGCGTGAACGACAAGAAACACTTTGAACAGAGCGTTAGCTAGGAAAAAATGTGTTTGTGCTTATCGTAGCGCCGCGCTTTTTTTCTCTCCGTGGTTTTTTGTAGGGTACCCCTAGTTTTATTGGTAACGGTTTGGGTAACATTTTTTGGTAACAATTATGAAGATGCAGACGGGTATGCGGGTTGAGGCTGAGGTTTGGCGGGCGTATAGCGCGCACTGGTAAATAGCGGTTAATTATGCTTAATCGAGGCTTTTTAGAGACTGAAGTCTGGACGATAGCGCTATCACAAAATTTTTTTGCCTGAAAAAAACGCTAAGATGCCAGCGGTTACTGTCTATTATCGTGACCGCAGCCCTTGAGAAGTTCATGATGTGTACTGTTTGATTTTGGATTTGTTTGTGGGTGGTTTTGTTGGGTAAGAATCGTGATCGCCTCTGCATAGTTGCGGCTATTTTGGAGACTGCAAATTCGGGTGCGAGTAAAACTCGTATTATGTGTGGGGCGAATTTGAGTTTTAAACTTTTGGAGAAATATTTGCGTGTTGTTTTGGGCGCTGGTTTTGTTCGTGTTGAGGGTTGCAGGTACAAGTTGACTGAGAGTGGTCGAGAGTTTCTTAAGCAGTATAGGCGTTTTCACGAGCGTTATGTTGGGGCACAGAAGTATCTTGAGGCTTTGGGTTGTGAACGGGAGAAGCTGGCTTTGAGTTGTGGTTGTTAACGCACAGTAACAAATGTATTTATGAACTGAACGAGAGTTGAATTAACAGATATTATTGCTACCGAAAGTTGATTTTAAGTGGGGAAAGGAGAAGTGCAGAGACGCAAGTTATCATAGCTGCTTTGAACGAGGAAGAAGGCATCGGCCTCACCATATTCGAGCTAAAGAAAACTCTAAAGCACCCTCGGATTTTGGTTGTTGACGGCAGAAGCACTGATCGAACCGTCGAGATAGCCAAGAACATGGGCGCCGACGTCGTTTTCCAAGATGGATTAGGGAAGGGTGATGCGCTAGCGAAGGCGATTAAGCACTCGGATTTAACAGTTGATTACGTTGTCATCACAGACGCAGACTACACGTACCCCGCTGAAAACGTTCCTGGGATGATTCGGATTTTAGAGGAGACCCCTGATGTGGGCATGGTCTGCGGAAACAGGTTCAATAGTCACATAAACCTGAAGGGTTTGAATGGCATTTTTTACTTGGGTAATCGGTTCATAGCTTTTACGCACAACTTACTAAACGGAGTCTCATTAGCCGATCCGCTGACAGGGTTGCGAGTAGTGCGTGCGAGACTTCTTAGAAGCTGGAAGGTGAAATCCAAAGGCTTTGACGTCGAGGTGGAGCTTAATCATCATGTGGAGCGGGAAGGTTTTGGCATCGTGGAAGTTCCCATTAAATATCGAGAAAGATTAGGCGAGAAGAAACTAGGAGTTAGGCATGGCGCCGAAATTTTGAGGCGCATAATGTTAGAAGCAACGTATTAAACGCGGATTCTTAGTAGTGCAAAGCAATTTTCTCAGCGCCAATGGACGATTTTCTTGTCTGCTCTCATCAGAGGGAGATTTGATAGGGTTCGCTCTCAATCCTTCAGAAATTTCGACTGAGCCTTTGGTTTAAAGTTTACAAGAAATAAACAACAAACGTAAAGCCCTTGAACAACTCTGCCTAAAACCTCAAACTCAACACTAACACAAAGTAACATTTAACTTGGAGGCAACAACAAATAAGCAACTACTGCAAACTTCTCGCCGTCACCCTGTTCGTCTTTTTGGCGTTTGGCTCTTGCCTTTACAGCGAGCATTATGTTTTTGCCCAAACTGACCAAACCGCGTCGAAGCTGCAGGCGGCCAACACCTCTGTTGAGCAGGCTTTCAATGCTGTTTTGGCGGCTGAAAAAGCTGGAGCAAACGTCACTAACTTGCTAAATCAGTTAAATGGTGCGTCGGACCTTTTGGCTCAGGCAGAAAACGTGTACAGAATCGGCGATAACAACAAAGCCGCAAACGATGCAGATGCTGTTCTTCCGATTGCACAACAAGTTACAGCGGTAGCGCAAACGGCGCAAGGATCAGTTTCAGCTTCGATTCAAGCTGCCGTTTTTCCAACTGTGGCATTTACAGTTGAAGGTGCTGTCGTGTTTGTTTTGGTGTTGTTTTTGGTTTGGAGCTGGTTTAAGCGACGTTACATAAAAAGTTTATCAGATGCAAAGCCAGAGGTGAGCAGTCAATGAAGCTTGAAGGTTACAAACTTGTTTTTGTTGCTGTAGGCTTAATTGGCGTTTTGCTCATTGCTTCTCCTGCTTTTGGCGGTGTTATTCGTCTTCCTGGTGGAGAGCAATTTTCTGAGCTTTATCTTTTAGGTCCAGATCATATGGCTGAGAATTACCCGTTCAACATTGTAGCGGGTCAGAACTACTCCGTTTATGTAGATGTAGGAAACCAGTTGGGGTCTTCAGCTTACTATGTTTTGTATGTGAAGCTTAGTAATCAGACCGATCAAATGCCGAATGCGGCCCTTGGGACGCCGAGTATTCTTCAGCCCTTGTATGAATACAGGTTTTCCATTCAAGACAGCGTGAATTGGGAAAGTCTCTTGAATTTTTCAGTTTCTAACGCTTCAATCTCAGGAAATAATTCACAGATCAACACTTTACAAGTAAACGGTGTCGCGTTTAATGTGGATAAGCCCGCCATGTGGGATTCAAATAGCACTACCTTCAAATATCAACTTTTGTTTGAATTATGGATTTACAATGTGCAGACGGGATCTGTTGAGTTTAACAATCGTTACGTAAATCTTCAGTTAAACGTCACAAGACCTTTGTAATTTAGCATTTGCTAGAACAAGTTGTTTACTCTTCGTTTCTGAATACTTGTTGAAGGCAACTAACCGAGGTAGAAATATACGAACGTTGTTACCGAAGTATTTGTGTTAATACTTGCGTTTCAAGTCATAGCGTTCGCGATTTTTAATATTGCCATGGTTTGGGCTTCTAAAAAGCAATCAAATCTGCATAAGAATAAGCAGAATAAATTCAAGATTGCTCTTGTTATACCTTGTTACAATGAAGAAAGAGTAATCCCAAAAAAACTTGATAATTCTATAGCTGCAATTTCATTTAATCCTCAATCCAGTATTTATGTTGTAGATGATGGTAGCGGTGATGATACTTTTAAGTTAGCAGAAGAATACCGAGTTAAAAACAACTTGCAGAACTTGTTTGTTTGGACGAACCTTGGTGAATCGGGAAAACCGGGCGCTTTAAACTGGGTTTTTTCTAAGCTCAAAGAAGATATAGTTGTTATTACTGACGCTGATGCTTTAATTGAAAAAGAATCTATTTGTGAATTGGCTTCAAATTTTTATGACCCCCGAGTGGGCGCGGCTACAGGAAAACTTGTTAATCGTGGGAATAACTCTTTGACGCAAAAGGAAGAAGGCTTATACCGACGGGTTTCTGAGTTTTGGCGAAAAGCTGAGTCGAATCTTGATTCGTGTATTATTTTTAACGGTCCACTGATGGCGTTTAGAAGAGAATTAATCTGCGAATTAAAAATTGATGAGCGCGCCATGGCTGACGATACCGATTTGGCTTATAAAATCAGAAGATTAGGTTATCGATCGGTTTACGAACCTGCTGCTATAGTATCCGAATATATTACCAGCTCATTTTACATGAGGGCAAAACAAGAAATAAGACGTGCTAAAGGTTTAACTCGCGTTATTCGTGAAAATATTGATATGTTCGGTAAATTTGGGTATTTTGGAAAGATCCTCTTTCCTTTTGCAATTCTCAACTTTGTACTCTTTCCAATTCTCACCTTATTCCTGCTTTTTCTTCTGCCATTCGCAATTATGGAATACCCTATCTTACTCGCATCATTTCTTTTGTTGTTAATTCCCGCAGTCAGGACAGCAGTTTTAGGCTACTTGTATAGGGAAATGGCATTATTTATTGGATTAGTTTCACGCAGTAGTGGACGATGGAAAACACGTCGAAAATAACATTTTGGGTAAATCGGATTTTAGGGTTTGAAAAGCTGGTTACTACCTGATAGCCAGGAGGTTGCTGAAACCAAGATTTCTGGCTTTGGAATAAATTGTCATTAATCCAGCATTTGAAATTGATGGGAGATTTGCTATGCGCATATGCTTATCCTATTACGAAGACGTAAACAACCCTTGGAGAAGAGGCGGCGGCTCTCTAACGATGTGGGAGGTAGGCAGGAAACTTGCAAAGAGAGGTCACTCCATAATGTTTGTCACAGGCAATTATCCAAATGCAAAAAGTGCGGGCGACGGGATTCGATATTTTAGACTTGGATCAGCCAAATCATACAAGTCTAGCGTCAATTCTTATTATCTTACTTACCCCATTTTTATGAAAAGAATTGAAAAAGAATTTGACATTTTGCTTGAGGGATGGACTTCTCCTTTTCCATTCATTCCCCTTCTGATTAAAAAGCCTGTTGTTGCGTGGATTCATATTTTGAATGGAATTAATCTTTTCGAAACTCTCGGAGCAATGGGTATTCCAAACTATTTTTCAGAAAAGACTTTTACAGTTTTTTATCAGAGTTTTATCCTATACTCACCCAATTATATCAAACTTGGTAAATCAAAGAACGTCTTGGTTTGTCCCCCAGCCTTTGAATCAAGATTGTTGGATGTTAGACGGGAGGAAGAGCCTTACATTTTGTTTATGGGGCGGCTTGCGGCTGGTGGTTTGTTCCAAAAAGGGCTTGATATGCTTTTTCCATGTTTTGTCCAGTTAAAGCGACTTTTTCCGAATCTTAGGTTGGTTATCGCTGGCAATGGCGATTTTCAAGCACTGGCGAGTGCCAAACGATTGAGCCGAGGGATTGAAGGCGTAGAATTTGTTGGGCATGTTCAAGGAGTAACAAAAATCGAATTTCTACGAAAATGCTTGCTAGTTTGTATGCCCTCACGTTTCGAGAGTGCAGGTATAGTTGCTCTGGAAGCTCAAGCGTGTGGAAAACCGGTAATTGGATTTGACATTCCAGGATTAAATTTTATTGTAAGAAACCATGAAACCGCAATTTTAGTTCCGCCTTTTGACTTAAAGCAGTTAACAGAAGGGATGCGATTCATGATAGATAATCCTCTCATGCGAAGGCAGTTCGGTGATAATGGACGCAAATGGGCAATGAACTTCACTTGGGAGAAGGCAACGGAAATGATCGATAGTTTTCTAACAACTTTAGTATAGATATCTTCAATTATAGATGCTTGATTGTGGCGCGGCCATCAGGCATAACTTGATGAGGCTGAGGTTTTTGAAAAAAGCATATTTGATTTGGCTCTTGGGCGCTGTTCTGTGTGCTATATTCTGGGTTTTTGGACTAATATTATCAGATGTCAACGTATTGGATGCTCCACTCTATCAGCCAATTTTTTTTCAAATGAACCCTTTGTTTTGGGTGTCTCTTGCAATTGCAGTGGCAATGTTTGTGGTCGCGGCGACAATTAGAAGAAATAATAAAATGTTGCTGCTGTCACTTTCTTTGATTTTACTCGTGTTGGGTGTTACACCATATTTGGTGGAAATGGGCAGAACGTATGATTCCTATATGTATTACAATTTTGGCCTTTTTACCGCTCAAAGCGGTCATCTAATGCAACCGCAATCCAGTTCATCACTCTTTTACTTCGAATGGCCTGGGCTCATTGTATTTGGATCAATTGTTTCTTTGATTCTCAATACCAATAACGTGACCCTATTGGTCAAGAGTTTCCCGATATTCAATTTGACTTTGTTTGCTTTAGGTGTCTATATATTATCTCAAAAATTATTCAGCGACAAACGGAAGTCAGCATTTTCAGTCCTTTTTGTTTTTTTAGGTAGCACTTTGACCTCATTCGATTTCTCGCCGGACTGGGCGACTTTTGCTTTGGTGCCTATTTTGCTTGTAACCAGTTTGCAAAGAGGTACAAAATGGAGTATAATTTCGCTGATATTATTCAGTTACATAACTTTTGCTCATCCCTTTAATTCTCTTATGGTTGCAATGATCCTTTTGGCCGTCTATGTCGGAAACAGGCTATCCGGCAACAGTCTTGTCAAAACCTTGGCTGTTTCTCCGATACTGATACTTGGCTATTTCTCCATTTATTTAACATGGAATACATTCAGTGGCTCTTTCATTTGGATAAAGGCTTCTCAAATTTTTAGTTCGTTAACAATCAAATCAGGGACGACTACTGTAATCACTACGATTGGGGCAAACCTCTATCTTTCAGAGATCTTAAATCGACTGATACTCATCGCCTTGTTTCTTGGTATTTTGAGCATTTTTATCCTTAAGAAACTAAATAAAAATGTGGACAAGGAGATGATCTTATGTTGGCCCACTCTTCTAATGATTGGATTAACGTTCTTTGTTACCTATGTGATTAGAGAGCCCGATTTTATAGGCAGAACCTTTGTATATTCCGCCTTGCTCGGGTTTCCGGTAATTGCCTCTCTCTCAATAACCTTAATTGAAAGCAGACCACTGAAACATGTGCACCATAGACTTGGGGTGGTGGGAATTGTTGCTTTGTTGGTCTGTCTAATGGTGATATCCTACTCCTTTTCGGCTTATAACCAAGAAATTGGCTACACCGTTTCGAATGCGTATCTGACTGGATCACAGTTTATAGTGCCTCATGTAAGTGCGGGCACAGTTGTTATGGGAGTAAACTTGTACTCAGGGATATCGAATAACTTAACTCAGATCTCAATAGCGTCGTTATCTGATGAGTCAGTAGCTTACAATCATTGGGCTACTATAATAGTAATTCAACCGAAGTGGTTAGATTGGTATTCCGTTTACGATCCAAGTGACGCGGCAGGCTGTCTCAGGGTTGAAAGCTACGTGACACAAAATACCAACCGAATATACGACAATGGGTATCTCCAAATCTACAATCAAGTAAAAAACAATACCGGTTAATGGTACTTTTCTAATAATGTTATTCAGTAGATGTTCTTGCACCAGCTGAAAAAACTGGCGCGAATTCAACAACCTTAGTTAGTTTGTAATAAAGAATTTCAGTTGGTCCAAAACCGTAGAAACAACCCTTCAAGTCTATAAACAAACATTGAAAAATTGTTGATTCGTTTCTAAAAATCACTGATAAAGGCGAAGCAAACTGAAAATTATCTTCTTGTCCTCTCTATTTGGTTCTCCCGCTGGCGGCGCAGAAGTTGCTACAGAATTATTATTTAACGGGTTAAGAAATTCTGGGCACAGCGCTTACATAGTAACAACCAGGAAACCCGTGGTCGATTTCGAAGGCTTAGTTACTTTAGATCATGTAAGCGTAATACCAACAAAGGTGCTATTTCCTGGAACCTCCATAACCGATCATATCTTAGCTTCATATATAACTAAAAAGTTGCAGGAAATAAAACCAGATATAATTCATACTATCGACACTGCTATCCTGCCTGCTACAATTATGGCAAATAAAAAATTATGCTTACCTTGCGTCGTCACTAATCACGCTAATGTTTTTGATTGCCCAAAGAAGTTAACATCGATGAGGGAACGTCTTAATAACTTCAGGGTTAATGCAAGAAACAAAACATACCTCATGTGTTTAAAGAATGTTGACGCTGTGATCTCAGTAAGTGATTACATAAAAAAGGAACTAATCTTTGCAGGAGTTGAAAGCAGCAAAATTCAGACAATATACAATATTCCTTCTGATAAAGTTATTAACACTGTGGCGATTTCGGACGAGCCAAAGTCAGCGATCATGCTGTTTGCCTTGGGAAGAATGATTAAGGAAAAGGGGTTTGATGTTATCCTAAAAGCAATGAAATTAATTACTGAGAAAGAATGCTCTATCAAACTAGTAATTGCGGGCAATGGTCCCGAAATGCCAAAGCTAAAGAAACTTGTTAAAGCTCTTGGGCTTGAGTCCTTTGTATTATTTACTGGTTGGCTTTCGCGAAATGAGGTTATATCGTTTTATGCTGAGTCGGATATTGTTTTGTTGCCTTCGGTTTTCCCTGACGCAAACCCGTTGGTGTCGTTTGAGGCGATGAGTTTTGGTAAGCCGGTGGTTGCGAGTAATACTGGGGGGATTCCTGAGGCTGTGGTTGATGGTGTTAGTGGTTTTTTGGTCCCTTCGGGGAACGCTGACGCGGTCGCTGAGGCGGTTTTAAGGCTTGTTAGGGATCGTTGTTTGCGGGAGCGTATGGGGCAGGCTGGACGAGAAATTCTAGAGAAACGATTTATTCGTGAGGAAATAGTCCGTCAGACTGTTAAACTTTATGAAGAAGTAATACGCGCTTGTGCTCAAAGATCAGCGCGGCGCGTTCCATCTGGGCAATTTGGTTCATATCTTGGAGTGCCTACTTCTGGAATGAAAACTGCAAACGGAGTTCCCTAAAAAAAGTGATTTGTTCTCTTTTGAACTCACAACATTATTATATGCGTCACCTACATGTTTTTATGTGAAAAAAGCGAAGCGTGTAATGAAAGATGGTAAGGGCCGATTAGTCGATTTAAGAAAACAGGGATTTTTTAGTTTTATTATTAACGGTTTTGAACATAGAACAGGAGTAAAATTACCTCTAAATTCAAAATTAAGATGGAAACTATTTATATGGTCTGAAATCTACCACTGGGATAAATATTTTGAAACCAAGGGCACTAGTTCCGATGACCATGAAGGTTATTGCTTAAGATTAGACTCTAATTTACCATTACAGGAAGAAGTCGTTAAACTGTTACCTCAAAATAAGAACCAAGTTGAAATTCTAGATGTGGGTGCAGGGCCTCTCACCTATCTTGGGAAAGTACATGAAGGATTAAAGATCAATATCACTGCTGTTGACTCTTTAGCTAATGAATACGACAATCTTATGAAGAAATACTGTATTTATCCCTTAATTCAAACAAAAAAAGGTGATGCAGAAAAACTCTCAGAGATTTTTTCCAGAGACTCATTTGATTTGGTCTTTGCACGTAATTGTATAGACCATTCTTATTCGCCAGAGAAAGCAATATTAGAAATGATCAAAGTAGTAAAAAAAAATTGCTATATCTTTATGAAGCATTATCCTAATGAAGCGATAGCAGAAAATTATAAAGGATTGCATAATTGGAATTTCTCCACTGAAAAGGGAGATTTTATTATTTCATCCAAGAACAAAAACACGAATATTTCTCAAAAGTACAATAATATATGTAGAATAGTGTGCACTTGTAATAATGATAGAACTGGTGAATGGCTAAATACCATAATTTTAAAGTTGTAACTCCATGAAACTAAAAAACGCAGAACAGTTAACGGAACCGTTTAACGCAAACTGTTCTCTTTATTTAGGCTATCAAAATAGAGCCGTCTTCCTCAAGAGCGCGCGTTTATCTTTATTGAGGACTCTATCCATTTTGCGTTTTTGAATGCTTAGGCGGATTATTATATTTTGTAACCAACTTTCTGAAGGTTCAATAGCTATGTTATATCTTGTTATGTTAATTGTCCTAAGCTCTTTTTTTGCTTGGACATATTTTGTGTATCCTTTTGCGCTGCGTCTCTTGAAGCGATATTATAAAGTCGTTCTCAAAGGCGCTTATTACCCTAGAATATCGATAATAATTCCAACCTACAACGAAGCATTAGAAATAGAAGAGAAAATTCAGAATACCCGCGAATTAAAGTACGAAGGTGAGTTTGAAATCCTAGTTGTGGATTCGAATAGTTCTGACAATACAGTAGAAAAAGCGAAGAAGTTTGACGATGTTAGAGTAATAGAAGAGAAGAATAGGTTAGGCAAGACCCATGCTCTAAATACGGCTTTAAAAGAGACGACGGGTGATCTCATAATAATAACGGATGCAAATTGCTTTTCGCTAACAAAAAACCTCTTGAACATAACCGCTATGAACTTCTTTGATCCGACGGTGGGTGCTGTAGCAATGATCCCCTGGTCAACTAACGATCCAACACAGGCGATGAGCGACTCATATCACAGGCGGGAGCATGACTTGTGGACCCTCGAATCTTCTCTCGATTCGGTCCCAACAGGAGTCGGCGAATATTTCGCGTTTAGGAAACAGATTATACAAAGCGTTAACCCAAAGAGTCTGGCTGACGATTTCGACATCAGCATGCAGGTAAGAAAGGGAGGTTACAGAATTGTTTATGACCCCGAAGCGAAGGTTTATGAACCTGCCCCTACCAGTTTTCGTGACACTTTTTCCCAAATGACTAGGCGAAACGTCAATGTTCTGCAGACTCTATTCCTTAATAGATCGATCCTCTTCGGGCGTAAGTACGGTTTCTACGGTGCGATGATTCTACCGACAAGAAAGCTATTTCCAGCCTTGATGCCATTTGTCATGATGTTTATCTTTCTTTGCTTATTTCTTTTAAACCCGCTCTTTTTTGCCATTGTGATTAGCATAGGAGTACTCTTAAGTGCAATTTCCTCCAGCTTTCGGTACTTCCTGATCGGTTTGCTAGCAAATTTATACTCTTGGATCAAGTACCTAAGTCGAAGATACAAATATGCTTGGGACAAAACTCCACGGTCAGAATTGCCTTTCAAGAATCACAACGACAATCTTAGTAAGTAAAACTACAGATAGGGTTTGAGAATCTGGAGAGCTATCGCGCTCGATATCTATGCCCACTTCAGAGTAACGTGACGCGCTACTAATAACGAGAAGATTTTAGATTTAGTCTTCATTGTTCGTGTCACCCTTTTTAGTTTATTCCTATAATCATAAGGTCTGGATTGAAGTAGACTTCTGTAGCACTGACAGCGTAGACGACAATTTCGACTTGAGCACCACTATTGCTCGGGTATGTTTGCATTCTACATCCATTAGTTGAATTGCTACGTAAACTGGACTTCCCGTGCGCGCAGCTTCTCCGATTGTTTAGTTTTTAGTTGTGCCGCGTGCTTGAAGGTTACCAAAAAAAAGGTTACCAAAAAAAAGAACTGAAAGCTATTGAGGCGTGAATGAAGTGTCTACGCCATTATCCAAGATAGTTGCCGACGGGTTTCCCCAAATAGTATTATTGTAGCAAGAGTTGTCTTCAATTGCCACACCGTAGTGATAAGTAGTTGTTGTGGAAATGAAGTTTGTATAGATTAAGTTCGAACAGCTGGAATTTGCTATACAAACGCCATTAAAACTTCCTGTGTTGCCAATGTCGAATCCTTGGATTGTGTTGTTCTCGATTAGATTATTTGATGTGTCTTGGCAATTTATTCCATTTTGGACACAATTTATAATTGTGTTCCCTTCAGCAGTGTTAAAATAGCTTCCGATATTCAATCGAATCCCATCATGTTGGCAATTTTCGAAAATATTGGAGTTTATGACTGTGTTATTTGCAAGATAGGTTTCGATTCCGCTTGCTTGCCCGGTGTCAACTGTGTTTAAACTGACGATGTTTCCAGTACTTGTGGAAATGTCAATTCCATTGTAAGGAATATTCTGTATGTTGTTACCGCTTAAAGTGTTATAATCGCTCTCGTTTTCGACTGAGATACCGTGCCCTTCCCAGACGCTTCCATAACCATTTATAATTTTGTTGGCTGTTACGCTTGAATCTGAGCATAAGTAGAGGCTGATTCCGTTTCCACCAGCGCTACTGCCATATTGTTCAATAACGTTTCCAGTAATTTCGTTTTCATCAGAAACAGCCGCGTTATATCCACTGAACTTGATTCCAGAAAGCAAAGTCATGTTAGTGTGGCAAGAAACAATCTGGTCTTTCTGACCATTATAAAACTCTATACCACAAGCACCAAAAATCGGAGAACTCTTAGTGCCACTGCCTGTATTTTCAACGTCGCAATAAGCCACAGTCGCAAAGTTTGTGGTCGAAGAGTAAATGCCATCAGCCCCAGTGTTTAACACCGTACAATTTTGAACAGTCGCATAGTTCGAGTTATCAATGTATATTCCAATTTGAGAAGACCCTTGATTATTACCCATGACACATAAATCTTGCAGAGTATTATCATAAGCATAGCACAAATAAACTATTGGAATGTTTGTTGTTGAAGTTAAGATCGTGGAGTTACCAGCACCAAAAATAAAGTTGTTCGGCGTGTTCACAAAAAAACCATTTGGTAATGAGTAAGTTCCAGCAGTTATGAAAATAGATTGCCCGCCGCCTAGCTGGGCGTTATACAAAACGCTTGAGCAATTAGTTGAGGACCAACTCGTCACGACTTGATTGTTAGTTCCATTAACTGCATAATACCAAGGTGTGCTACCTATTTTCTGTGTATAGATGATGTAGGAATATGGTTCTGTCGGAGTCGGCGTTGGTGTAGGCGTCGGCGTTGGTGTAGGCGTCGGCGTTGAAGTTTGTTGCACGACTCCGCTTGATTGGATGGCGAGGGACGCTTGTGGAGACGCGTTACCTACGTTTACGGAGATCGCTGTCAAAACAATGATGACTGCTAGGGCGGCTAAGACCTGGTTTTTCAT
>Ga0187886_1003092_pt1 | contig 12689 bp, 14 predicted proteins | sample June2016WEW_20_1_FD_133001 | JGI IMG/M metagenome (GOLD analysis project Ga0187886, IMG submission 133001) | Peatland microbial communities from SPRUCE experiment site at the Marcell Experimental Forest, Minnesota, USA - June2016WEW_20_150 | ecosystem: Environmental > Terrestrial > Soil >...
AGCATTGAATGGCGTTCCGTCTTGGAAGTTGATTCCTTGGCGTAGCTTGAAAGTGTACTGAGTCGGGGATACTTGCGTATAGCTATCTGCGAGCCATGGAATGATCTCCGTGCTACTAGCGCCATTGTACCAAAGCAGCTTTTCATATTGATTATTCAGGATTTCGTAGTCGAACTGGTAGTAAGATACATGAGGATCAAGCCATTGAAATTGATTTGGAGATTCAGCGACGTACGTTGATGAGGTCACAAAACTTGGCGTAGGAATGGAGACGGTCGTTGGCCCAGACGGAGTTGATGGGCCTCGTGAGCTGTAATAGACAAGCGTCCCAGCTAGCCCTGCGATGAGAACGATTATAATAACGGCTAATGCAGCTGTGGATTTCGCAATCGCTTTCGTATTCATAGGAATTTTCCCCATGAAAGAATGCACGCGATCAGGTTTTAAGACTTCGTGTAGGGCACACAGCGTCAAATGATAGGGTCACAACATCGCATAGAACGTGTAGGTGTCAGCGACTTCCTTTGCGGTAATTAAAGCCCCCATAAGCAAGATTTCTATGGTAGGCGATCTGAGAAACAGGAATACGGTCAGTATTCCGAAGAACGCGCTGTAAAACAGGCTCATTGGCATAACTGAATTTCGAATTCTGAAAAAGAATCTGAGTATACCAAACTTGCGCTCGGTGGCTCTATATGTTGCGTCTCCATCCTCTTTGGCGAGGCCCAAATCTACAAGTCTTTTCAGGTGGTACTTTGCTTGGGCAGGCGTAGAGAACGCCATGGCCTCTTGAATGTCTTTTGCGGAAGCTGCGCGGGACCTCAAAAGGCACATGTAGACTCGGTAAGCAGTTCTTAGCTGCACACCCCTTACAAGTGCCCGTTCCTTTTCGAACAATTCGCTCACATGTGTTAGCGGCGAACTCCCTGATAAAAGACCTTTAAATTTGCCCGTGAGAGACGTGAAGCAGGGAATGGATATCGTAAGCTCGAAAATAACGATGCGACTGCCAATCATCATCCTGTTCTCAGCGGTTTTGCTAAGTTCATTTCTGACTCCTGCTTACCAAGACACTCAATGTGTATGCGGAACGAGAAAAGCTCTGCTTGTACTTGCCGACTTTCCGGAATATCCGCATATATCAAGCCGCGATGAGATTACGACCCTTTTCTTCAACAAAGTAGCACGATATTTCTACGACGTTTCATACAGCAGGGTTATGATAAGCGGCAACGCAACGGATTGGATTAGATTACCTAAGTTATACTCGCAATATGCGGTTCCCAACATTTACACGACAGCAATGAACGTTGCTGAGGACGCCTTCCATTCAGCGTCTCAGTCATTCAACCTTACCGCCTTTGATTACGTGTTCTTGGTTCTATCAGTCTATCCAAGCTTGACAGGCGATTACATACCTGCCTCGTACGGGTCTATCTCAACAAAAACAGGACTCGTGACGGGATTCGCTGTGGTCGAAGAAGACCGTGATTGGACTGCCTACGCTCATGCTTTCGCACTTGAGCTTGGTCTATGGCGTTTGCAAGCTCAGCTAGCTGGGGTCGGACCAGCCGACGTGGCTGCAAGTGGAACGGGAGACATGTCCTCCTGGTCGAAGATGGCCCTAGGTTGGATCAATAGTTCGCAAGTGGTGACAGTGGAGAGTCCGGGCCGTCGGATCCTGACGCTCAATCCGGTGGAGGACCCTAGCACCGATCCTCTGGCGCTGCGAATCAATTTGGGCGTAGGGGCCGGGGAATATTGGGTGGAGGTGCGCGAGAGTATCGGATATGACAGAAACAATCTCCAAGAGTATGGTGCTATGGTGAGCTATGTCCCGCCAACCAATGCATCGATACAATTCCAGAAGGTGCTCCAACCCGACATCGTTAGCAAGGCGGTCTTCTTGGACACAGGCGCCGATCTCTCGATAATCGCTCTTAACTCGAACCAGGATAGGTATAGCTTGTTGCTAGGAGACGAGGAGGACGGCAGGGATGCGCAAACAAGCGTCTACGCAATGTACCGTGCCCAAGGCGCGATACAAGTTGCGGAAACAGAGAACAGGTTCAATAACCTTGACTTGGCACAAACTCTTCTGGCTAATGCGCACGAACTATTCGATCTCGGCAAGTTCACAGATGCCGACGCAATGGCCATCTCGGCTGAGACGACCGCTAACACGGCGACCGTCCCCTTGGACTATTCTCAAGCCGCACAGTTGCTCGAGTCCGCCGAAGCTCTAAAGAACAGTACCATCGATGCGAACTCACATCAAGCTGTTGCGCTGGTCCAACAAGCGAACGAGCAACTCGACATCGCAAAGCACGCGTTCGATTTGAGGGACTTTTCAACCACCAAAGAGGCTGCCCAAGCAGCGATTGACTTGTTCAACAGGGCAAAGCAAATGCAATTATACGATACCTTCCTTGGCTGGCTCAGCAACCTCGTCCTATTGGTTCCAGTGATTATTCTCGCATTTGCTTTGCGATATCAGCTCAAGCGTGTATGATTACCCTAATCCGCGCAGCGCACTCGCGAGAAGACATCGCCGGGGATTCAATTTTCCCTGCGCCGAACTACCTGAACCCGCGAAACCTACAGGAGCGTTTCTAACCAATACGGCTCCAACTTGTTCCCTTGTCTCACCCATTAGCATGTGTGCCGCGGCTGCCAAGTCGTCAGCGATATTTGATTGAGTAACCTTCACTTTGCGTCCGTAGAGGTCAAGTTTGGCTCTGTAGTCCAGAATAGGTTTGAAGCCAGATACGCCAATGGCGAGTCCTACGGTTCCTAATCGCAAGGCTGTCACCCGGCTATCCACTATTTCAACTCCAAGCCGAATAGCCTTTTTATTTTGTAGATGCCGTCGGAGCCGCGCAGCAGAATGATCCGGGTTCTCGGGCCACAAGCTTACTGACCGGGGGGGTGAGTTCTTCATATCCACTCCCGCATTTGCCGTCAGGATGCCGTCTTTGACAGTAAGCAGAAAACCGCGTGTTCCACCAAGAATCAAATCCGCTTCTTGAACGACTATGGATGCCAGGCGGGGATCAATTTGCCATCGCTCGGCGAGTAGTTTGGCTCTGATCGATACTTGAACGTGGTCAAGTCTCAAGATTCGGTTCTCACACAGAGATACAACCTTGCTCGCCACGGCGAGCACGTCACCATTCCTCAGCCGCGTGTTTTGATTGTCGAGGGCGCGCTCGACAAGTTCACCGAGATCTTGGCCCTGTTCGGCCAGCGGAAATTTTACCGGGATTAAAGTAATAGGAGTACGTTGCGCCAATGGTTATCAATACGGAGGATCGGTTCCTAAGGAAGACTCGTCTAGCAGGTTAGCTCATCCTTGCTACCAGATTTGCTATGTCTGGTCCTCGGTACCCGAGCTCGCCTCTGCTCCCGTGCGGCCGCTTGGTGCTCGCGTCAAAGCCGCCGGACGGTGGCCGAAGCCTGAACACGGGTTTTAATCCTTTCTCCAAAAGCATTTTCAGTGTGATGCTCCCGTCTGCAAGTGCAGACGCCAGTCCGTCTACAGACTGCGCTCCGAACTTGTCGCGAGCGGACTTGTCTGTAAGCGGTAACCCGCCGAGAAGTTCCCCACGTTCCCTTAGCAACATTGCAATATCTCGTGGTTTGGCTTCACCCCACGTCACGTAATCCTTTGCCTTCCGCAACGTCGCCATTACGTTCGCGTTATTCTCTAGGAGGACCGCGTTGAATTTCCTGTCAAGTCTCAGGCTTGCCAATGTTCTTTCGGCATCCACCGGCGTGCCGAAAGACCCCTTCAGGCGAATTGCAAAGACGAACACCTTCTCCGGCGCAACTACTTTCTTCTGAGGTGGTAGTACAACTGCCTTTTCTACAGGTTTCTTGGCGGGAACTGCACGCTTGCGGGGGACCTTAGCTTTCTCTTTGCGCGGTGCTTTGGGCTTTGCTTTACGTTTCTGGGGTGTACTCATTTGGCAGCTTCCTTCTGCGAAGCGCTAATCTTTACCTCTACCTGTGCGACATGGTCCGGTAGATCCTCCGGCTTCAGTTTGTGCTTCAGATACGATGCAAATCTTCTCTTGTGGACCTCTGGGTCTGAGGCTAGTTCTTTAGAGTAATTTCCAACGTGTTGACCTTTGATTCGCTCAGGCTTTGGGAGTACCTTTTCGTCATGTGGTATGGTAAGTCCCGCGTCTAGAGCTCCTTTTGTCGCAGCAAATATGCGCGACCCTGGACCCCTCGAGTATAAACCAATGTCCAAGATTGCTTCAGACACGCCGTTGGCCTTGGCCCTCCGGCCGGCAAGCAGCCCTGTTAGATAAGCTGCGGGCATGTTCCCGCAAGGCGCTTTCCATCCGAACTCTTTCAACTCAGAAGAATGAGCACTGGCAAGTACGAAATCGCCTTCAGGTTTCGCCTGAATAACTTGAGCGCCCAAGTGCTTGTTCGTCGGACGTATAACGAATCGCGCAATTCCTGAAGTTACAAGTTTTTTCCTTTTTCCGTAGTGGGTCCTTCCTTCGCGCCTTCGTCGAAAGGGGAGGTTGTATTGCGGTCCTTTTGCCAATTTCTAGTTCGCTCTTTGAAGTAACCTCGACTCCTCAGTGCACAATTAAAGCGTTTCCAGCTGGATGTAGTTAGAAGACGTACGCGAGGAGACGCCCGCCTGTCTTGGCAGTTCTGGCGTCCATGTGGGACACTACACCTTTCGGCGTGCTCACGATGAGAACGCCGACCTCACGTGAGGGGAGATACCGTTCCTCCCAGGCTTCGATTTCTGGAGTCCTGACGGCATATCTCGGCTTGATGACGCCGCACTTGTTGACTCGGCCCAAGAGCTGGACTCGGTATTTGCCTGCACGACCGTCGTCGATGAACTCGAATTCTCCAATGTAACCGTTCTTTTGCATGACTCGCAGAACCTGCCCCATTAACTTCGAGGCCGGCCAGACGATACAGTCGCGCTTGTGTCGTCTTTCATTATTGTAAATAGTGTTCAGAGCATTTGATAATGGGTCTACTAGGGTCATCTAAATCACCAGCGTCCTCAAGTTCTAATCGCTCTCTTCGCTCGGCCAGTCTGTCGGGCGGCGATCATTCCAACTTTTCTTCCCGGCGGTGTGTTTCGGCCGACTGTGGTTGGTTTTCCAGCATGTTTGTGCCTTCCACCACCATGAGGGTGAGAGGCCGATACCATCTTCTGTCCCGAGGTAGTTGGCCAGACCCGTCCGCGTGCCCTCATTAATTTCTTGACGTTTCCAGCCTTTAGGAATGGTTTCTCGATTCTTCCCGCGCCAGCCACAACGCCCACCATTGCTCGACATTTGTCGTTCATGTAGACTGATTTTCCTGAGGGCATGCGAACCTCTGTTCCCTGTGGTGTGTGTGAGACAATCATACAATATGTCCCTGAAGATTTGGCCAAACGGCCTCCATCGCCAGGCCGTAATTCTACGCTCGATACCATCGTTCCTTCCGGAACGCGGCCAAGTGGCAAGACGTTTCCAATGTCCGGCGAGGCGTCGGTTCCAACGGTTATGCCTTGGTTCAATGCGAGGCCCTCGGGCGCAGGAAGACAGCAAGCAGTACCATTGGCGAACTCCACAAACGCAAGCGGTGCTCCTCTAGCGGACTCGTGCATAATCTCCTTGACAACGCCTTTCAGTGACGGGTAGTCCGCCGCGGCGGGGGGGAATCGTGCTGGTGCGATTCGCCGAAAAGTTCGGGCTCTGAAAACCGACCCGCCCTTTCCTCTTCGTTGGACGCGAATCTGCTTACCCAAGAACCATCATATCCTAGACTGTTCGATAGAATTGTGAGTTTCGTTCGGCGACCGGTTCGGGATGAGTAAACATAAACCTTGTGGTCAAATCAATGAGGAATTTGGTGTTGTGAATGACCTCTCCGATTGTTTATCGCAAGGGGAACCTCGAGGACCTATCAAACCTGCAGATTTCTGAGGGGTTATCCGCGACGGCAGAGAGCATCGAATTCAACGTCCTAGGGATTGGTCATGAGTTCTGGATCGCGGTCGAGGGAGATAGGATCGTAGGGTTAACTGTCCTCGGGAGAGCAGGCCCGAAGGAATTCAAGGTCATGTACCTTCAAGTGCCCGCCTTGCACAAAAGCCGCGGAGTCGGCACTGGCTTGATACAAGCTATCTTAGAGCATTATCCGGAGAGCGCATTTTCAGTCATACCTTTCGACGGAACTGAGGAATTCTACAAACGCCTCGGATTTGAATCAGCAGCTAAATGGGAAATGCGCAGAAGAGCGACACACTCACCCGCTGGATGAGCGAACGCCCACCGATTTCTATTTCCCAGAATAGAGGTGGCAGGCGACGAAGTGTCCCGCATCCCGTTCGAGAAGTTCTGGCACTTCAACAGAGCACCTGCCGAAAACGAATGGGCATCGCGGGTGAAATACACATCCGGCTGGCGGATTCAATGCGCTTGGTATTTCCCCCAGCGGTATTTGCTTGTCCGAACGTTGCCTTGGATTCGGAATAGGAACGGCTTGGAGCAAGGCTTGCGTATAAGGATGCAATGGATTTGCGAAGATATCTTTCCTTCGTCCCGATTCCATAATCTTACCAAGATACATGACAGAAATCTTGTTGCACATGTATTTGGCGACTGCCAAGTCATGGGTTATGAGTAAAATCGTTAGGTTCAGTTCCCGCTGCATTTTCAATAGCAGCTCGATTATCTGGGCTCTAACTGAAACATCAACCATTGCCACGGGTTCGTCTGCAATCAAGTATTCAGGATCTATCGAAATCGCTCTCGCGATAACCACCCTCTGTCTCTGCCCACCACTAAGGTGGTGTGGGTATCTTGAATAGAACGAGTCGGCGGGCGATAACCCAACTCTTTCTAGAATCTCAAGAACTTGGTCTCGTCTTTTTGATGCGGGTACGTCGCTCAAATAGCGCAGCGGTTCTGCAATCGCGTTTCCAATTGTCATCTTCGGATTTAAGGAGGATAATGGGTCTTGGAAAACGAACTGCATTTTGCGTCTGAACGCACGCAGCTTCTTCCGTTCGAGGGTGTAGAGATCGACGCCATCAATCATGACCTTACCGCTGGTAGGTCTAAGAAGGCCCGCTGTGATCTTCCCAGTCGTAGTCTTCCCGCTGCCTGATTCCCCAACAAGGCCAAACACATCGCCCTTCTCCACATCGAATGTGACGTTATCTACTGCTTTGACAGACTCGCCTGTGCGGGACAACAGTTGAGCCACAAGTCCCTTCGAAACCGGGAAGTACTTCTTCAGATTCTTTACTTCAATGAATGGCGAGCTACTACACCCTCCAGCAGAAAACAAGCCGCTTCAGACTCAGTTCCGGTCACGATGGGTTCGGGCACTTCAGCTCGACACCTCTCGAACGCGTAGGGGCATCGGGGATGAAAGGGACAACCTGGTGGCGGATCGGTCAGACTTGGTGGCGAACCCGGGATAGTGTTAAGAACTTTGTCTTCAACTTGAATGTTAGGAATTGTGTCCAAGAGCGCCTTGGTGTATGGGTGTTTCGGGTCCTCGAAAATCTTGGTTGTTGGCGCGACTTCGGCAATTCTCCCGGCGTACATTACGGCAACTCTATCCGCCATTTCTGCAACGATGCCCATATTGTGTGTGATGAGCATGAGCGAAAGCGAATACTTCGCTTTCAGGTCCCTTAGAAGTTTCAGAATTTGGGCTTCCACGATAACGTCTAGCGCTGTGGTTGGTTCATCCGCTATTATGAGGGACGGACTTAACGCGAGCGCTAGGCCGATCATGACCCTTTGCCTCATTCCACCGCTGAACTGGTGCGGGTAGTCGTCGATCCTTGAAGCAGGAATTCCAAGGTCGGCTAAGGCCGTTTCCGCAATTGACCTCGCTTTTCCCTCAGAAGTGTTCGGCTCATGCGCCTGGATATACTCTATGAAATGATTGCCAATCTTCTTGACAGGATTTAGGGAAGTCATGGGGTCTTGGAAGATCATCGCGATCCTTTTTCCCCGAATGTTTCTTAGGGCATCCTTGCTCAGGTGCCTGAGGTCCATTCCGTCAAAGGTTACTTCTCCAGAAGTAATGTACCCTGGAGGCTGGATGAGCCCCATCAGCGCCATTCCTAGAGTCGATTTTCCCGACCCGGATTCGCCAACTAGTCCAAGTGTTTCTCCTTTTCTGATTTCCAGCGAGACATCCTGTACTGCCTGTGCAATAACATCAGTCCTGTACTCGACCGAGAGACCTTCAATGTCTACAAGTGCGTCCAAGATTTCACCGGAGTTTGGGATTTGTCCTCTCAGCGTAACCCTCGCTGATCAGCGAGAAGCCCAATGCAGCCAGGAGAATCATGAGACCTGAAAAGAATATGGTCCACCAACTTCCAGTCGGCAGAGACATCCTGCCATATGTGAGGTCTATTCCCCAGTCCGGAAGGGTAACTGGCAAGCCTAAGCCTATGAAATCAAGCCCTGCTGTCGTGAGAATTGAGTCAGCAAAGTTAACCGTGGCAACCACAACGGTCGATGAAATCACGTTTGGCAAGATGTATTTTAGCAAAATTGAAGGGCCGTTTGCGCCAACGGACTTTGCGGCGTCAACGTACGGCATCTCCTTAATCGCGAGTACCTGACTTCTTACTACTCTGAAGTAAGTTGGTATGTAAACCACAGCGATTGCCAACGCTTCGTTGATTATTGAAACGCCGAACACGCTGATGATCATTATGGCGAGCACCAGACTCGGAAAGGCATAGATGCTATCCATTACAAGCGCCACGGTCCTGTCCAGATTACCACCAGTGTAAGCCGATACGAGCCCGATCGGCAACCCTACAGCCATACAGATCAAAACTGCCGCGACTGCGACGAGCAGTATGAACCGCCCACCCCAAATTGTCCGGCTAAGAAGGTCTCGGCCATATTGATCCGTTCCAAGAGGAAATTTAGCACTCGGGGGGGAGTTTACAGGCCCCAAGCCGATGACCGTTGGGTCGTGGGGTGAGATGAACGGGGCAGTCACGCTCATGAGAGTTATGACCAAGGCTATTCCAATGCCAACGAACATCAAAGCCCTGCCGCGCCCCTTTCCTATGAGCGGTGAGAGCAGGTTCCCCATCAGAGAGGCTGTGTGTTGGCGGGAATTATTCTGCTTCATAGTCTAACCCTGGGATCGAGATAGGCGTACAGGATGTCAACGATGAGGCTCACAGAGGATATCAGGAGAGCGAGAAAAACGACGGTGCCTTGGACGGCTGTGTAATCCCTGAAATTTATCCTGTCAATCAGGTAGGTCCCAAGCCCAAGAATACTAAACTCAGTCTCAGTAAGTATCGCGCCACTAAGCAAAATGGCAAACTGCAAGCCCATGATTGTAACGATCGGAAGCATCGCATTCCTAAGTGCGTAAGCATACACGACAGTTCTCTCTTTCAATCCCCTTGCACGGGCAGCCGTGACAAAATCTGACCTCATTGTTTCCATCATATTTGCCCGGGTCATCCTCACAAATACTCCGGAGATAACCAAGCCAAGAGCGAGACAGGGAAGGATCAAATGCCTAACCGCATCAATGAATTCAACGACATTGCCCGACAGGAGACTATCGAGTGTGTATATGCCAGTTTGATATTGAACTCCGTTAATCGACAGCCCCGTGGGCTGAAACCCCGCACTAAGTCTTCCTGTTACGGGCAAGAGATGAACCCAAATTCCAAACACTAGTTGAAGTATCATGCCAAGAAAGAAAACAGGAAAAGCGTAGATGAGGATACCGAACACCTTGACGGACTCGTCAGGAGCACCCCCCCTACGAGCACCAAACGCGCCCAAGAAGACTCCTACTAGTACTGCTACGATGAACGCGTAAAACGTCAATTCAAGGGTAGCAGGGAATCGGGAGAGTATTTGGGGGCCTACTGGTGCGAAATCCCCCGCCATCGAGACTCCAAAGTTGCCGTGCAAAAGACCCCAAAGGTAATCAAAATACTGGAGATACAGTGGCCTGTCCAACCCGAGCTGATGGGTATACGATGCTATCAATGCCGGGTCGGCGTTCTTCTCAAACCTAAGCAATACAGGGTTGCCTGGTAAGACTCTCATGATTATGAAGACTATCGAAAGTAAAATCATAATCATTGGGATTGTTAGTAGTATCCTAGTGATTACGTAATCTCTTAAGCCCACAAAAAAGGGAGGGAGTGGAGGCTGGGTTTTAAACTTACCCAGAGGATTTCTATGTCGTTTCCCACAACAAGTAGGCTCTGAACCAGATTGTGGCGTCCAGTACGATTCCGCCAACCTTGAGATTGCTTACAGCAGTGCTTTTGCCTTGAAAGAGAGGCACTACTGGCGCGTCTTTGGCGGTCAACTCCTGGATGCTCGCGTACGTCGTAGCCAGCACGCTCGTGTCAGTGGATGAACCCACTGTCTTAATCAGTGCTGTCATGTCGGGGCTGACGTAGTGCGTGTTCAGGAAACCGCGGCCGTCTGCTGGCAGAAATGGTTGCGTGTAATCGAACGGATCCAAAAAGTCAGGGTACCAACCGTAAATATACGCCTGAAGTTGATCCGACTGCGTACTTGCCTTGTAGTTTGCCCAGGGTTCACTGGCGAGTGTAACCTGTACCATCCCAGTCTTTTCGAGCGCCTGCTTAATTGCAGAAGAAATCCCGTCTGTCGACGAGTAGTGCCCAGTGGGGTATGTCAAAGTGAACTTCAATGGGTTTGAGGCACTGTAACCTGCGCTTTGCAGCAAGGACGTAGCTTGGGCTACGTTCGCGTCGCCGTAAGTCTTGAACGCATCCTCATGATAGGACATTCCAGCAGGTATCATGCTGTACAACGGGACCATCTGTCCTAGGAAGACCGTGTTGGTTATGAGGGACCTGTCAATACCTGCCGCGACTGCTTGCCTCACCGCAACGTTGTCGAACGGCGGTGATTTCAAGTTGAAACAAAGATATTGTATGAATGTGCCTGGACCTTCCCAGAACTTGAAGTTCGCGTTTGTTTGGTACGCCTGATTGTCAGTTGGGGAGAGCTGTCTGTACGCGATATCGATTGCACCACTCTGCATAGCCAGGTTGAGTGATGTGGAGTCGGAGTAGATCTTGAAAATTATGTTCTTTGTCTTGGGATTACCACCTGTCGCGTTCCAATAGTTTGGATTTGCCTGTAGATCGATCTCAACATCCTTGCCGCCTGTTCTTTGCCAAACGGTCACCATGTACGCTCCGATGTTTGTGTTGACTTCTGTTTTCACATCTCCAGTGTAGTTCACAATAGAATGCATAGGAGCCACATTCGGGTTGACTGGCCACATGGCTTGGAAGGCGACCATCGCCAAGAACGCTGAGAAGGGCGCGTTAAGAACGAATTGAACTTGGTATTGGCTTGTCACAACAGTTTTGTTGATTAGTGTGTCAAGACCAACCCCCGCGAATGGACCTGATGGTTCGTCGATTGCAAACTCTCTATCCATGGTATACTTCATGACATTTGCATCGAATGGTGTTCCGTCCGCAAATTTTACGCCCTGCCGCAGGTTGAATGTCCACGTGAGGCCATCTGGGCTTACGCTCCAATCTGTCGCCAGAGCTGGCACAAACTCTGTTGTTCCCGGTCTGTATTCGACGAGCCCGTTGGCTATGTTGGTCATGATTACGCTTTGTGCGAAGTAGTCGTATGCGTCCGCCGGGTCAAGTGTGGTCTGAACTGTGTCGGTTGTGCCTATCACGATAGTGTCCTTGTAAGTGGGCATCGTTTGAGTAGTCATAGTGGGAGCACTCGTTGATGAGTAGAAGTAGTAGCCTACTCCGGCAAGTATGATTACGATTAGAACTGCTGCCGCGATGTATGTTGTGTTTCGTTTCGATGTAGCTGACATTTACGTTATTTTCCTCCAAAATTTCCGTGGAACACACAGGCGTCGTTTGTTTATATAAAAGCTCCCACACGCCGTGCGCGGAAGAAATGTTCTTAGACTTGAAAATTGTTCGCGGCAGCTAGCCGCGAAGCGGCGCCGTTCTCGCTCTAGCTAATTGTTGCGGGCTCCGGTCTGGTTTCTTCGATCACAGGTTACTCCAATACCAGCTTTCGTCATTGCCCAAACACCTTTGACTGCTCCGGCTTATCGTCCTTGTGGAGGTACACCAACGCACCATTTTCAGTTACCAAAACCGGCGGCGCAAAACCCGCCTTTCAGCATCCATGATAGATTCAAACAGACGGTCCGACACACGATGTGTCCGCCTTAGGACAACCTTCGCTTCTCCAGGCCCTATCCTCCTTCCGGCGAGCACATACGCCGCCACCTTGCCATATTTCTGTAGTAGAGCTGAACTCGCCTTGAGATCATCGCGAACTCTCTCCTCTCGTTCTGACAAGTTGCGCCCTTTCTTTTTTCCAATCTTCTCGACGAGTTCGGGAAGTTCGCTAGTGATTCCAAGTTTACCGGTCTCGCAACTCGGGCAAGTGAAGTCGGTTGGCATATCTTTGACCCGTTGAATTCGGGCGTAGCCCAAGCAGGTTGGACATGCGAGAGTTCTCGATTCATTGAGTATCCTTACTCTTACTGACTCCACGAGAATTCGCTTCATTTTCTCAGGTGGAATCAGGTCCGTCTTTCGGCTTATCCGCTCAAGCCCTATCCTGGCTATTGGGCTTGCCTCCGGTGTTCGAGACGCCACTACAAGCTCG
>Ga0187886_1003097_pt1 | contig 12675 bp, 14 predicted proteins | sample June2016WEW_20_1_FD_133001 | JGI IMG/M metagenome (GOLD analysis project Ga0187886, IMG submission 133001) | Peatland microbial communities from SPRUCE experiment site at the Marcell Experimental Forest, Minnesota, USA - June2016WEW_20_150 | ecosystem: Environmental > Terrestrial > Soil >...
AAGTACTCGAAACGCCGCGACACGCCCGCAGCCGGGATGCCCGATCAACTCTGCGACGACGTGAAGGAGCAACGCAACCAGACATTGCTGTCGATGATTAACCGAAGCATGGCGCGCAAGAACCAGCAGTTGGTAGGGGAGACCGTCGAGATCCTCGTCGAAGGGCGCACCGAGAAGGGCGGCAAGCGTTTCACCGGACGCACGCGCACCAACAAGATTGTCGTCTTCGATGGTGGCGAACGCCACTGCGGCGAGTTGCTGCCTGTCCGCATCGAGCGCGCGACCGTGACAACCTTGTACGGCGATCCTGCGATACACGGAATGCAGGAATCAAGGATTGGAGTGGTGAAGTAATGGAGTCTTGGAGTTTTGGCACGGATTTGAAACTGGACTTTCCCAGCACTCCTGTACTCCATTACTCCAGCACGCTGCTTTTGCCATGACTCGCCTCGGTCTAGTTTCTTCGCTCGTTGGCGGCCTGCTAGTGGCGACACGGTTGCCGGGAATCATCTGGCCGGGCAAGATTCGCGAGCACGCCCTGAAGTTTCCGCGCTCGATGTTGTGGGGGCGAATCCTGATGGGCATCGCCGCGGCCATCGCGTGGGCGGTGATGTATAACGCCGCGAGCGACGAGTGGGCGTGGGCGCGGCCGTTGATTCTTATCGGCGTGCCCGTCGCGTACTGGCTGGTCATCCACTACGGAACACATTTTCTCGCCATGCGCGCCGTGGCGGCGTTGACGTTGCTGATTGCCAAGCAGATGGTGGACGCAGCCGACGCCAGTGACCTTCCATTCCGATTGTTCGTGACGATCCTTGCCTACATCTGGGTCGTGATCGCAATTTGGATCACGATCGCGCCGCATCATTTCCGTGATCTGCTGAGCTATTTCATGGCCAACGACAAGCGCTGCCGCGCGGCCTGCAGCTTCGGTGCCGGCTTGGGCGTTTTGCTGGTAGTGTTGGGCGTGTTCGTGTATTAATTCTAAAGCGTGAAAGCTCCCCGAATCTTGGTTGTTCGTGGAGGCGCGATCGGCGATTTTCTGATGACGCTTCCCGCCGTCGGCGCGCTGCGCGAGCGCTGGCCTGATGCGCATCTGGAAATCCTCGGTTACCCGCACATCACGGAGTTGGCGCGGGGTCGCTACTACGCAAACGCTACGCGCTCGATCGAGGCGAAACCGCTCGCAGTTTTTTTCATTCCCAACGCGGTGCTCGATCCTTCGCTCGTGGAATATTTCGGCAGTTTCAACTTGGTGATCTCCTATCTGTTCGATCCCGACAGCATTTTTGCCAGCAACGTGCGCCGGTGCGGCGTCCGACAGGTCGTTGAAGCATCACCTCGACCGACGGAATTGCATGCCGCGGTACATTACTGCAAGCCGTTGGCGTCGCTGGCGATTTACGTCGAGTCGCCGCGGCCACGAGTCTTCCCGAATGAGAGCGACCGGGCAACCGCATCGCGCTTTCTCCAGCACATCGGTCGCGAGCCAATCGTGGCGATTCATCCAGGAAGCGGCAGCGAGAAGAAGAATTGGCCAACCGAAAAGTTTGCCGCGTTATGCCGTTGGTTGGTTGATGAACTCGCGGCGCAATTGTTGATCGTCCAAGGCGAGGCAGACGAACACGTCGCAAGCAAGCTGACGAAGTTAATCAGCCCCAGGCAAATACTGATTGCGCGTGGGCTGAAGCTGGTCGAGTTGGCAGCGGTGCTGGAGCGATGCGCACTGTTTTTGGGCAATGACTCAGGGATTACACACTTGGCCGCAGCGGTGAGGACACCGACGGTGGCGCTTTTCAGTTCGGCCTCGATGAGCATTTGGGAACCGCGTGGCGAGCGAGTCCGTGTGGTGCGGTTTGGCGAGCACGACTCGACGCTGACGAGGCAGGCAATTGAAGATCTTTGGAGAAACGCGGCATCCTAATTACTGAAGTCGTTGGTGGACAGGCCATTTGGCTTGACGACCTAGGGAGCGGCCACTACAGTGGCGCGCGACAACCCCGCAGATCGTCAGCGGGTCAGGTTTGAGAATGCCAGGGAGTCTGGATGCGCGATCGCAACCTTGGGAAAAATCTCCAGCGGATCGAAGCGTTCGTCGACCGCTGGAAGCAGTTAAGTGTGTTTTTGGATCGCGGCTTTCAAGGGCAGGATTTCAAACCCGAGGAAGAGGCGGCGTTCATGGAGCTGAAGAGTCAGATTGCCCCGGAACATGGAGGTGTTGATGACCCACGCTGGGTTCGGCAGTGGATCGTGATGATAAGGCGTTGTGGCTGCTGAATACCGTGCCAAGCTTGCAGGCGTTCAAGGAGTTGCCCGAGGGAATGGGCGGGAAGATTGCGACACGTTTTGCTATGCGTTTAGACGTGTGTTTGGCAATCCGCTGGTCATCATATTAGTGGCGGCAGCGGCGTTTTACGGTGTGTACAAGTTTGCAGACGAATGGATTCAAAAACTAAAGGAGCTAATGGAGAAAAAACAATGACCAAACGAGACCTTGTCATTCGCATCAGCAACGATACCAATCTCATCCAGCAAGACGTGCTGGCGGTGGTGCAGAAGACGCTCGATTACATCACCGAGGCGCTCATCAAAGGCGAGACTGTCGAGTTGCGCAACTTCGGCGTCTTCGAGGTCAAACTGCGCAAGCCACGCGTCGGCCGCAATCCGAACGATCCGGGCAAGGATGTTCAGATTCCAGCCCGCGCCATCGTCAAGTTCAAGCCCGGCAAGGAAATGCGCGAGCAGGTGCTGAGGCTGACCGAAAAGATTGGCAGCAGCAGCCAGCCGCAGGCGTAATCCATTATCCGTCTAGACGTGATTCGTGCGTCGTATTGCCCGTGGCGAATCACAATCACGAGGCATATGAATCCTCTTCCCGGCTTTCGCGACTTCTATCCCGAGACGCTCGCCATTCGCCGTTACATCTTTGGCAAATGGCGTGACGCCGCGCGTCGCTACGGTTTTCGCGAGTACGACGGTCCGCCGCTGGAGCCGCTGGAGTTGTACACGCAAAAATCGGGCGAGGAAATCGTCGGCCAACTCTTCAACTTCATCGACAAAGGCGAACGCGAGGTCGCGCTGCGGCCCGAAATGACGCCGACGCTGGCGCGCATGGTCGGCGCGCACCACCGCGACTACAAGAAACCGATCAAATGGTTCGCCATTCCGCAACTGTTCCGGTACGAGAAACAGCAGCGCGGACGCTTGCGCGAGCACTTCCAGTTCAACGCCGACATCATCGGCGAAAGCGACATCAGCGCCGACGCCGAATTGATTGCGCTGGCGATCGATACCCTGCGCAGCTTCGGACTCACGGAGAAGGACTTCGTCGTCCGCATCTCCAGCCGAGTTGAGTGGCAGCAGTGCTTCTTCGATGTCGGACTCGACCAGTCAAAGCATTATGCAACATTCCAAGCAATTGATAAACTTGAGCGAGAACCACTGCAAACCACGCGGGGGAAACTTTCTGCACTCGGTCTGTCTATCGAGGCTGTTGACAGGGTGCTTGCCTTTGCAGGACAGAAGTCATTTGCGCAGCAGGCATCGGTTCAACCCGTATTTAGCATTCTGCAAGCTAGCGGGCTCGGCAAATTCTGCGAGTTGGATTACAGGATCGTCCGGGGGTTGGCGTATTACACCGGCATCGTCTGGGAAATTCACGACCGCAAAGGCGAACTGCGCGCCATCGCGGGCGGCGGTCGTTACGACAATTTGGTAAATCGCATCTGCCAGATTGATCTTGCAGAGATTCGCCCAGCAACTGGTTTTGGCATGGGCGACGTGGTGTTGACGGAATTGCTCAAAGATCGCGGACTGCTGCCGAAGACTGACTGGGGATTAGATTGCTACGTTGTGATCACGAGTGAAGGCTTGCGGGACATCGCCCTCGTACAGATTCACGACTGGCGAGATGCTGGCCTGGCGATCGACTACGGACTGACAACGGCTAAGGTAGGCAAGCAGTTCCAAGCTGCTGCAGCTTCTGGGGCAAGATTTGCCGTCATCTTCGGGACCGAGGAGTGGCAAGCGCAAGAGGTCAAACTAAAAAACCTCGTCAGCGGCGTCGAGGAGCGGGTAAAGATGTCGGCAGTCGTAGAAAAAATTCGGAAGGGTTCATGAAACGGACACATCATTGCAGCGAGTTGCGCGGGAATCACGTCGGGCAGAAAGTCTGCCTGAAGGGTTGGGTACACGTGTACCGCGATCACGGCGGCATCATCTTCGTTGATCTGCGCGATCGCGAAGGCATTACCCAGGTCGTGTTCGATCCCCAGCACAACCCGACGTCCGCCAATTTGGCTCACGATCTCCGCTCGGAATTCGTGATCGGCATCGAGGGAGTTGTTCGCAAACGCCCCGCCGGCACGGAAAACCCGAAGCTGCCGACGGGCGAGATCGAAGTGCTCGTACATCACCTGGAGATTCTCAATCCGAGCGAGACGCCGCCGTTCCAGATCGAAGAGTCGGGCGGCGCACAGGCGGGAGAAGATTTGCGGTTGCAGTATCGGTATCTGGATTTGCGGCGTCCGAGCATGGCGAAGAACCTGCGGCTGCGCCACAAGACCGCGAAGGCTGTGCGTGATTATTTCGACGCGAACGGCTTCCTCGAAGTCGAGACGCCGATTCTGTTCAAGAGCACGCCGGAAGGTGCGCGCGAGTATCTGGTGCCGTCGCGCGTGAATCCGGGCAAGTTTTACGCGTTGCCGCAGTCGCCACAGCAGTTCAAGCAGATGCTGATGGTGGCAGGCGTGGAGAAATATTTCCAGATCGCGAAATGTTTCCGCGACGAAGACCTCCGCGCGGACCGTCAACCGGAGTTCACGCAGATCGACGTGGAGATGAGTTTTCTCACCTGCGAAGACATGTACGCGCTGATCGAAGGCCTGCTCGCGCACGTGTGGCAGGTGGCGCGCGGCGAGAAAATTGAAACGCCGTTCCCGCGGATGCCGTTCAAGGAGGCGCTGGAACGGTTCGGCACCGACAAGCCCGACACGCGGTTTGGTATCGAGATCGTCGATCTGACGGATATCTTCAAGAACAGTTCGTTCAAAGTCTTCCGCAGCGCCGTGGAGGGCAAGGATGGCAAGGTCAAGGCGATCAACGCCAAAGGACTTGCCAGCGCGACGCAGGGACAAATCGATGCGTTGACGGAAACGGCAAAAAGTTTTGGCGCAAAAGGTATGGCGTTCATCAAGGTCGAGGCCGGCCAGTGGAAATCGCCCATTGTGAAATTTTTCAGCGACGCGGAGAAGGCGGCGCTGGTCGGGAAACTGAAGATCGAAGAGGGCGACCTGATTCTGTTCGGGGCAGACAAACGCGAGATCGTCTGGGAAGTATTGGGACGACTGCGGCTGATCGTGGCCGATTTATTGAAGAAGGAAGGCAAACTCAAGGTGCGCGACGATCAGTGGAACTTCCTGTGGGTGGTCGATTTCCCGCTGATCACGTTCGACCGCGAGACCAACCGCTACATCTCGTCGCACCATCCGTTCACCGCGCCTGTCGTAGAGGACATCCCGTTGCTCGACACCGAGCCGACGAAGGTACGCGGACAGCATTACGACATCGTGCTAAACGGCGTGGAGTTGGGCGGCGGATCGATCCGTATTCACCAGCCCGAGTTGCAGAAGAGAATTTTCGAGCAGGTGTTGAAGATTCCGCCCGACATCGCACAGTCGCGTTTCGGTTACATGCTGACGGCGTTTCGCTTCGGCGCGCCGCCGCATGGAGGCATCGCACTCGGCTTCGACCGTTTGTGTGCGATCCTGTGCGGCTCCACGAACATTCGCGACGTCATCGCGTTTCCGAAGACGGCGAAGGCCGTGGATTTGATGACCAACTCCCCAAGCGAAGTTGAGCCGAAACAGCTCCGCAATCTGCACATCAAGTTGGACGTCGAGACGTAGAGCTTTGCGCGATGTGGTGAACAGGCTGGAGTGTGAATTGTCTGAAAATGAGACCTGACCCTACTGACCTGGAACGCTGACATGGAACCGGCAACACGCCCTCAAGAGTTAACCCCAATCCCATTAGTGATGTGTGGTAGTGTGTAGATTTGCCCGTCGCCGGGTGTGAAAAATGGATTGCATTTGGAAGGGAGCGAGCATAAAATGCTGGTCATGAAATGGGGCCATGCGATTCCATTCGCCAGCACCCATAGCTATTTTCAAGTTTCAAGAGTTGACCCCTTCACGCACGTTTGAAAACCCGCAAACTCGGAGTATGTGTTCTGCTTTTGCCTGCCGTTTGGATAATGGCGGCTTCATTGTCCGGTTGTGCTTCGGCCAGTTCGACGCAGGCCAGACCTCTGGCGCCGACGACGGAGAATCTGCCTGATTTGAAAAGGTACGACGTGGTCCGTGTCACCCCGTTCGTTCCCGCGCCAGGCTCAGACATCAGCCGTTCCGTGGGGGAGCTTTTTGCCCGCAACATTTTTTATCGGCTGAAGAATGACTTTGGCGGCCTTTTCAAGGAGGTCGTCTATGGCAACACGTACCCCTCCGCTGCAGGTGACGGCGGACAATCGGTCACCAATGAATTGGTCATTAGCGGAACTGTTCTGAAATACCATCCGGGCAGCCGCTTGGGACGCCGTTGGCTCGGACTCCCCATGTTCTTTTCGGATTTCACCGCCGAAGTCGTATTGCGGGACGGGACGACTGGGGAGACGCTCCTGTCTGCGCCTCTGGGAAGTTTCTGGGCTTGGGCGGGCCTGCTTGGAGAGGTCAAAGGGATCGAAGATCACATGGAAGATTGTGCCGCCAGTATCGCCAATACGGTGGCGCGGTTGAAAGGTTGGAAACCCAAATGATCGCGGACGCGATTGTCGATCTACTGGCGGCAAGCGAGAAAGGACAAGCGGTTGATCGATGAAAACTGTTATGAGAATTGGTTGGTGTTATTCGCTGATATTCCTGTTGACCGGCTGCGCTTCCACCGTTCAGTCCGTCCGTGTTCCCGACTTGAACAAGAGGGTCGAAGACCCGGCGAAGGCGCGAATTTACCTGATCCGGCCGAGCATTATTGGCACGGCAATCAAGGCCGACGTTTGGGTGGGTGGACGCTCGATCGGTAAGCTTGCGTACAACAGTTTTCTCACCTGGGAGGAGCCTGCCGGCGAGATCACCATCTCTGTCCAAGCCTATTCGAATGCACCGCGTCGGATCGACCTGAAGTTGTCGCCCGGTTCGGTGTACTACATCCAGGCCGATGTGGCCAGTGCAGTCAACTGGCAACCCCTGTTCTTGAGCGAAGCGGAAGGCCGGGAGTTGGTGTCAAAGTGCAAGGCCCCCAAGTCGGAATGACCTGATCCGCAGAAAACATTCTAGCCAAATGAGAAACTTATGACTCTACCATTCTTGAGCAATCGTCCAACCGCCAACAGTCTCTGCGCCACTACTCGCCGGGCGCATCGCCTCGCCGCGCTGGCTCTGGCTGCGGCTGTGCTCGCCGGGTGCACCACGCGCACCTACCTTTACGAAGGCCGGCAATACCGCAGCGCTGCCGGGGCGTTGGAGGCGCAACAAAGGACCGCCGAAGCCATGTTGAACGAAATCCCCGCGATCCCACAGCCGGTCCGTGCCAAAGCCCTCGTGGTGGTTCCCAGGCGCGACCGGATTTTCAGCGACGCTGTCGTGCTTACCGGTAATGCCGCGAGGCTCTCCAAGGAGCAGGTAGAGTTCGTTATTACGAGTATTGAAGCCGCTCAGCGCTTTCAGTACGAGGCCCTGAAGAAGCGCAATCTTTTCGAGACGGTTGAGTTCCAGCAAACCGAATCGCCGGAAGCCACGAAGTTCAACGGATACGACTATCTTATCTACCTCTATGCCCAGCATCTGCAACTGCAATGGTACATGAAGGGCGCCAATTGGCCGGCTCCCCGGCCCATCACGCTTGATAACGGCAAGCCGACCCCGGCGTTGCGAACGATTTCGTGGCTCGATTGCGTGGAACAGTTCGCGCGAACCGAATCCGCGGGAAAGTGAAGATGACTTCGTCGTGTGACCGCCTTGTGTCTGAGGGGTCAACTCTTAGACGGGTGGCAGGGCCACATCTCTGTTTTCTGGAATTGCTCACGTGTAGAACCGGCGCATAAAACAACCTGCCGGTTGACTGTGCGTCAGGCCGGGTTTGCGGCGGGAACGGGTTGCTGGGCTTTCTTGGTTTTCGAACGTGGGGCGCGCTTCTTCGGTTCGACGCGACTGTAAACACCCATCTGCCGATATTTCTTGTAGCGTGCCTCAAGCAGTTCGGAGGTTTTCATTTCCAGCAGCTTCTCGAGGTGCTTGAGAACGCACTTCTTCAGCGCCGCCGCTGTGGCATCGTAATCTTTGTGTGCGCCGCCGAGCGGCTCCGGGATCACTTCGTCAACCACGCCCAGTTCCAGCAGATCCTTGGCGGTGAGCTTGAGAGCTTGTGCCGCTTGAGCGGCATTGGCGCGATCCTTCCAGAGAATCGCCGCGCAACCTTCGGGCGAGATGACGGAGTAGTATGCGTTTTCCAAAATGAGGACGCGATCGCAGACACCAATCCCCAGTGCACCGCCCGAGCCGCCTTCGCCAATGACCATGGCGATGAGCGGCGTTTTCAACACCATCATCTCGCGCAGGTTGACGGCGATGGCCTCGGCAATGTGGCGTTCCTCGGCCCCGACACCGGGATACGCCCCCGGCGTGTCGATGAAAGTGACGACGGGCAGGTCAAACTTTTCGGCCAGTTGCATCAGGCGCAGCGCCTTGCGGTAGCCCTCGGGATGCGGACTGCCGAAGTTGCGCATCAGATTCTCCTTCGTATCGCGCCCTTTTTGCTGGCCGATCACCATCACAGGGTAATCGCCGATCGTTGCCAGTCCGCCGACAATTGCCCGGTCATCGGCGTAGCGGCGGTCTCCGTGGAGTTCGATGAAGTCGGTGGCGATGCGCTGGATATGGTCGAGCATGTAGGGGCGCTTCGGATGACGCGCCAATTGCACGCGCTGCCAGGCGGTGAGGTTGGTAAAGATTTCCTTCCTGGTCGCCTCAAGTTTTTCTTCGATGGCCTTGATCTGCGCCGTCAAGTCAATCTTCTGGTCCTGCGCTTGTTTTTGAAGCGCTTCCAAAGTCTGCTCAAGTTCGACAATCGGTTTTTCAAATTCCAGTGTAAAGATTCTCATGGCCACCTCAGTCGTGAATGGTTACGGGTGTGTCCACCGGCAACATCACAAACAACTCGGCGACATCGTCATTGAGCAGGCGAATGCAGCCGGCGCTGGATTGCCGGCCGATCGTATTAGGCTCCCAAGTCCCGTGAATCCCGTAGCCCGGCACGTTCAACCCCAGCCAGTGTGTGCCGAGAATGTTCTCGGGATCGCCATACGGAATCGTCTTTCCGTCGGGGCGATACCATGGCGGATTCTCAATGCGGCTCGTAATTGTAAACTCACCCACGGGCGTCTTGCTGAATTGACCCGTGCCGACACGGTAACGTTTGAAAAACCTCCCGTTGTCGGCGACGGTGAGCGTGTTGGCGGTCTTGTTCACTTCCACGGCAAAGTGTCCCTGATAAATCCGCAGCCGATCTCCGACGCGAATGAGGTCGCGCGCCAGACCGTTCGATTTCTTGATCAACTCAACCGTCGTGCCGAATTTCTTCGAGATCTTCCCAAGCGAATCGCCCTCCGCCACCGTGTAGTCAACCTTTTCCGGTGCCGGGGCGGGAGAAAACAGGACTTGCGCGTTGATGTCTCCGAGCGCACTCAAGATCCTCTCCGGCGCGTTTGTCCTGGCCGCTAGCGGCTGGAGCAGGGCACGCCCTTCGGCCAGTTTGCCCGCAGCCTTTAGGGCCAACGCGCGCCGCAACTGGTCGTCCGTGGAATCGGCGGGAGCGGCGGGCGCCGTGGCGTTCTTCTCCGCCGTGGACGCCGGTGGAGCGGGCTTCTGGCCGCAACCCACAAGCCACAGGGTAATGAGCACTATGCTGACCCAGGATTTCATTTTTGAAGGTCGCGCAACACCAACGCCATCGAAGGGTAACGGCGCCGCACGTCTTTTTCAAGACATTTGACGACGACGTGCTCAATGGCGCGCGGGATGTCCGGCACGCGCGAGCGGAGCGGCACCAGATGCTTGTTGAAATCCATGTACTTTTGCATGACTTCATCGCGCGTCTCGCCCGTCACCGGTTTTTTGCCGGACAGCATTTCGTACGCGGTGAGGCCGAAGGCAAAAATGTCGGCGCGTTCATCCACTGGCTCGCGCATGATTTGCTCGGGGGCAAGATACGACGGCGTGCCCGATAGCTTCGAGATGCGCCTGGGTTCCGATGGCCGGGCGATGGACAGATCGAAATCGACGATCTTGGGTTCGTAGTCCTTGGAAACGACCACGTTTTCTGGTTTGAAATCGAGGTGAAGAAACCCGCGGTCGTGGACATGCCCCAGCCCTGCGGCCATGCCGAGCAACAGATGGAGTTGGTGCGCACGCAATTTCGGATCGCCGCGAAGGATTCTTTCCTTCAGATTCGCGCCATCGACGTACTCCATGACGGCATAATACTGATCGCGGGATTCTCCATGTGCGAACAACCGGATCACATTAGGATGATCTAGCTGACTCATGACCTTGCAACCCCAGCGGAAGCGACGTGTGTATTTCCGATTGTCATGGAATTCAGGCAACAGAACTCGCATGATAAACTTCTGGCCTGTCTCGTCGGTCGCAAGGTAGATGTCCGCCATGCCGCCGCGACTGAGTTTTTCCAGAACTGAGTAAGTTGCGTAGGTTGTGCCAACCAAGCTCATCGCAACGTGAACCGTAGCGAAGCGGCTCAGGTTTTGCAACGTTAATGCCGAAGAAGGCGGGTATTCACTTGGTTGACAAGACGGACGTGGTCAAGCGCCTGGCGCGGCGAAACCGATCCCTTCTCCCTTTATCGAGAGGAGAAGGTCAGGATGAGGGGGCCGGTCGTTTGCACGGCTTCGTCCCAGGAAGGCCGTCGCAATAACCGCCAGTTTCGATCCGCGTCACTTCTTGAGATACTTGCCGATCAACAGACTCAACTTCTTCCGCGTCGCCGCCCGCATCGCCTCGGGACGCGTCAGGATGGCATGGGCCAGCGCATGGCGACAGTCGCAGTCTGCCTTCTCATCAATCGCAGCGGCGGCCAGACGCACGATCTCTTGGGCGACCCTGGCGTTTTTCTGCAAATTGCCGACGATCATTTCCACCGTGACGGCCTCCTCCGCGACGTGCCAGCAATCGTAATCGGTCACCATCGCCAGCGTTGCGTAACAAATCTCCGCCTCGCGCGCGCACCGCGCCTCGCCGAGATTGGTCATGCCGATCACGTCCCATCCCATCTGGCGGTGAAACTCCGATTCCGCCCGCGTCGAAAAGGCCGGGCCTTCCATATTCACGTACGTGCCCCCGGCGTGCACGGTCGCGCCGGCCTTGCGGGCGCAATCGACCAGCACCTGCCGCAGCCTCCCGCAAACCGGATCGGCAAAGGAGACATGCGCGACGACTCCGTTACCAAAAAACGTAAAATCCCTGCTGCGCTTGGTGCGGTCGAAAAACTGATCGATCACCACGATGTCGGTCGGCTTGTACTCCTTCTTCAGGCTTCCTACGGCACTGATGCTGATGATCCAGGCCACGCCGAGCTTTTTCATGCCGTAAATATTGGCGCGATGGTTCAGTTCGCTCGGCAGGATTTTGTGTCCCCGACCATGTCGGGGCAGAAAGACGATGTCCTTCCCGCCAAGGTGACCCGTCAGAAACTGGTCCGACGGTTTCCCGAACGGTGTCGGCACCGTCACCCAACGTTTCTGCTCGATCCCTGCCATCTCATACAAACCGCTGCCGCCAATCACACCAAGTTTCATGATGAACTCCTGAGCATGTTGACCAGAATGTGCGCCTGTCGCGTCGGTTCTGGGATACGGAATTTGGGAGCGTAGCGCAAGACGATTTCCACCGCGCTCGGCAGATCAATCTTATGTCCGACGCTGACGAAGACCGGCTGGACTCCGTCTCGCGTTCGCAACGCGCAGCCGACTGTCTCGCCGTGATCGACGAGCGGCGCCGTCGCCCCGCGCCGCCGACCGAGTTGCTGGTACGTCCCGCAGAGGATGCTTTTCGCGCAGCCAATCGTCGGCAACTCCAGCAGCCAGCCGACATGACACGCGATCCCGAATCGCCGCGGATGCGCCAACCCGTGCCCGTCAATCATCACCACGTCCGGTGTCTGCCGCAATTTGCGAAAACACTTCAACAAAGCGGGAGCTTCGCGAAACGACAACAACCCCGGCACGTAGGGAAACCGTGCGCGGTCAATGACGGTCGCCGTCTCAACGATTTCGAATTCATAGTAGGGTGGGCGTCCCGCCCGCCAACCCCGGTTGACTGGCTGGCGCTCAGTGACGCCTGACACCTTCAGAACAACGACAGCAGCAAACAACCTGTTCCTTGTTTTGTCGTACGAAATGTCCGCGCCGGCCACGAGCGGATAGCGAGGCAGGGGAGCGGACAATCGCGTCACGATCTTCCCGCGCAACCGCCGCTGAATCTGCACCGCGTCCTTCCGCCTTCGCTGAAGCTGCGGCGGACAAGTCGGCGTCACGTCCCAGCGTTGGCGATGAACGATGTGCATCCGACCGCCGACTCTAACCCGGTGCCGCTCCTCATCGCAAGCGGCACG
>Ga0187886_1003098_pt1 | contig 12674 bp, 15 predicted proteins | sample June2016WEW_20_1_FD_133001 | JGI IMG/M metagenome (GOLD analysis project Ga0187886, IMG submission 133001) | Peatland microbial communities from SPRUCE experiment site at the Marcell Experimental Forest, Minnesota, USA - June2016WEW_20_150 | ecosystem: Environmental > Terrestrial > Soil >...
GACGTCAAAGTAATTGACGCTTTTAACATCAAGGCCCTACGGGCAGGCGTCCGGGATTCGTTAGAAAGACCGGAGGTCTCCGTCATTATCGTCCGCGGCGCCTGCGCGGTAAGGGTTAAAAAGAGAGCCAATCCCCGCGCCGTTGACATGGAAAAATGTACGCAATGCGGCACCTGCCTGCGCCTTGGCTGCGCGGCAATACAGACCAAAGATGAAAAGGTATTTATCGACGCGACGCTATGCGCCGGGGACATCTGCACCATCTGCGAACAGCTCTGCCCGAAAAAGGCTATTTCCGCACCGGTGAAGAATAAGGATTTAAAGTGAAAAAAATGGACTTGCTCGTGACCGGGGTGGGGGGACAGGGCGTCGTCCTCGCCAGCGACATCATCGCCGAGACGGCCATCGCCGCCGGTTACGACGTAAAAAAGACGGATACGCTGGGGATGGCCCAGCGCGGCGGCAGCGTCGTGAGCCACGTGCGCATGGGACCCAGAGTCTTCTCGCCGCTTATCCGGGAAGGCACGGCTGACCTAGTTCTCGCTTTCGAGATGCTGGAGGCCGCCCGGTGGGGCCATTACCTGCGGCCCGGCGGTATAGCCATTGTCAATATCTACCAGCAGCCGCCGCTTTCGGTCAGCCTGGGGCAGGAAAAGTACCCCACCAGGGATGAGATTGCCGCTACTTTAAAACGGCAGACCGACCAGATATACTTTGTGGAGGGCACCGGACAGGCCCAGAAGCTGGGCAACGTCAGGACGCTGAACCTGTTCATGCTGGGGTGCTTCGCGGCGTTCGCCCCGCTGAAAATAGATATCTGGAAAGAAAGCGTCGCCCGGTTCCTGCCGGAGAACCTCCGCGAAATCAACCTCACGGCATTTGAAACCGGGAGAAAGGAAATCGAGGGTGGCCGTATCAGAAAGAGTTAAAAAAGGCATGGTGGTGGGGTCGTGGATAAGGCGGATGTTCGAAGAAGGCATCGCCATGAAAAAGCAGTTCGGCGAAGCGAACGTCTATGACCTTTCGCTCGGCAACCCTATCATGGAGCCGCCGCCAGAATTCAAACGAGAGATAAAGCGCCTGGCAGACCATCCTTTTAAGGGCATGCACGGCTACATGGTGAACGCCGGCTACCCGGAAACGCGCGCGGCCGTGGCGTCGCAGCTTACGAAAGAGACGGGCATCAAGCTGACCGAGGAGGACATCATCATGGCCGTGGGCGCGGCGGGCGCTATCAACGTGGCGCTCAAGACCATCCTCGACCCCGGCGACGAGGTCATCGTGTTCATCCCCTGGTTCGTCGACTACTTCAACTATATCGAAAACCATGACGGCGTGGTCAAACCGCTGCCTACGGATGATAATTTTATACCGCGCCTGGATGCATTCGAGGCTGGCATCGGCCCGCGCACGAAAGCGGTGCTGATTAACTCCCCCAACAACCCCACCGGCGTGGTCTACAGCGCCGAGACGATGCGCCGCATGGGGGAAATACTGCGTAAAAAAGAGACCGAGTATGGGACGGAGATATTCATCGTCAGCGATGAGCCGTATAAAAAGATAATCTACGACGGCACGAAATATCCATCGCCGCTGAATTTCCACCGGCACAGTATTATCGCCACCTCGCATTCGAAAGACCTTTCCATCGCCGGCGAGCGCATCGGCTATGTCGCTCTGCACCCGGAAAGCTCGAACCACGACGATATGATTAAGGGTTTCGTCTTCTGTACGCGCGTGCTGGGGTTTATCAACGCGCCGGCTTTCATGCAGAACGTGGTGCGCCGTCTCCAGGACGTCACCATTCCCGTCAGTGAATACCAGCGGCACCGTGACTTTATCTACAATAACCTGGTCAGGATGGGCTACCAGGTCAATAAACCGGAGGGCGCGTTTTACATTTTCCCGAAAAGCCCCATCCCGGACGATGTTGCCTTCGTGCACGAGTTACAGCGCGAGCACCATGTGCTGACGGTCCCCGGCGTGGCCTTCGGCGTACACGGGTATTTCCGCCTGGTCTATTGCACCGACGACCGTACGCTGGAAGCCTCTATGCCCGGCCTGGAAGCCCTGGCGAAGAAGTACAAGCTGAAATAGTTTTCAACAGATCTAAAGGAGTTTCAAGAGGGGGCTACGGTCCCCTCTTCCTTTTTCCCCTCTTCAAATAGTGCTATACTACCCTAAACACACACGTCGAGGGGGTGTTTAGGGAACGCCAATTTGTTACAGAAAATAAAGGAGAACGTGAAAGACTTAAAAAACTGGTCAATGAAATGACCGATAAGGAATTAAAGCTCATTATCTATAAAGAAGGCTGGACGATAGCCGTCGCCCTGGCGCACCTGGCTTTCTGGGATCAGTACGCACTGGCCTTGTTAAAAAGGTGGAAAAAAGAAGGGGTCTATCCGTCACACCGCGAGTGGGATAATATAAATGATGCTTTGGTACCGCTGGCTTTATCTATACCGCCTAGAGTCGCAGCAGCGCTGGCGGTCTCTTCAGCGGAAGCTGTTGACCGCGAAATAGAAAACTCTACCCCCGAGTTCATTAAAGCTGTTGAGGCGCTCAATGAGCCGTTTCGGTTAAACCGGACGTTCAATCGCAAAACACACCTAGATGAAATAGATGCTTTTCTGAAAACGAAACACGGCACAAAATAGTCTCAACCACATTGCCAGGCCACAGGTGTTTGCATTAATAAAAAAATTTGTGGTATACTTTCGCAGTGCGCCTAAGCTCGATGTATCAAAGTATATAGTACTCCCGGGCGCATAAACAGTAACTAAGCTTTCGAGGTAGTCAGGGGAATACTTGCTAGCTACTTATGGATTAATCGGCCTGTTTTTTGTCGTTGTCCTGCTATTTGCCCTGACGATGGTCGTTATCCCTATCGTTCTCCGGTTCATGAGAATCGTTCCGGCTAAACCCAACCCCGTCAAGAGCTCTATCTTCGAATGCGGCGTGGAGACCATCGGCAAGACGTGGGTGCAGTTCAATTTCCGCTACTACTTTTACGCGCTCGTCTTCCTGGCGCTGGATGTCCTGGTTGTTTTCCTCTACCCGTGGGCGGTGCAGCTCCGGGAACTCGGGCTGACCAGCCTGGTCGTGGTGCTCATTCTCGTATTCATTGTTCTCATCGGCTATGTCTACGCCTGGAAAAAGAAGGTCCTGGAATGGAAATAGGCCCGGAAGGCAAACAGATTTACCCGGCTGAAGAAATTGATAGGCACGAAGGCCAGATAATCGAAGAGGTCAAAGCGGCCAGCATCGAAAGCATCCCCGACCCCGATGCCTGGCTCGAAGAACCACAGCGTAATATCCTGCTGACCTCCGTGGACGCTATCATCAACTGGGCGCGCCGCTCTTCCCTCTGGCCGGCAGCCTGTTTCCCCGCCTGCTGCGCCGCCGAAATTATGGCCATCGAGGGGCCGCGCTTTGACTTATCGCGCTTCGGCATGGAAATCCTGCGGGCGTCACCCCGCCAGGCCGACCTCATGATTACCGCCGGCACGCTCACCTGGAAGATGGCCCCTGCCGTGAGACGCATCTATAACCAGATGCCCGAGCCGAAGTGGGTCATCGCCATGGGCGCCTGCGGCATCAGCGGCGGTATTTTCCGCTCGTCATATAATGTCGTGCCGGGCTACAACAAGATTGTCCCGGTGGATGTGTACGTGCCCGGTTGCCCTCCCCGCCCCGAAGCCCTGATTTACGGCATCCAGCTCCTGCAAAAGAAGATAGCCAAAGCGCACGCCGTACCTGACCTGCCTAAATTTAAGATGCCGAAAATACCCAGACTATAGAAGAGAAGAAAGGTAGCTATTCATGACCGTAGCCCTCTCCTCCAGAGAGATAGTCAGCCAGCTCGGCGGCAAATTCCCGGGCGCCGTCGCGGAAGCCGGGAAAGACAGCGTCCTGGTTAAAGGCGATGCCCTGACGCAGGTGGCCCGTTATTTAAAAGAGACGGACGGACTGAAGTTTGAATACCTGAACTATATCACCGCTGTTGATTATTACAGCTACTTCGAGGTTGTGTACCAGCTTACCTCCCTTGACCACAACCGCTCCGTGATATTGAAGACCCGCTGCTACGGGCGCGCTAACCCCTCCCTGCCCTCGCTAACCGGACTGTGGCAGGGAGCAGACTTCCAGGAGCGTGAAATCTACGACCTCATGGGTATCAAGTTCGAAGGACACCCGAACCTCAAGCGTATCTTCCTCTGGGAGGGGTTCGAGGGGTATCCCTTGCGAAAGGACTGGAACCGGTGACGACCGAGCAGTTGATGACGCTCAAGACCGAGCCGTTTGTCGTTAATATCGGGCCGGTGCACCCGAGCACCCACGGCGTTTACCGTATGAGGGTGACGCTGGACGGCGAGGTCGTCCTCGACATCGAGCCGGTCTTCGGCTACCTCCACCGCGGTATCGAAAAGCTGGCCGAGGAACGCACTTATACCGGTTTTATCCCGCTCACCGACCGCCTGGACTATATGTCCGCCATGAGTAATAACCTCGGCTACTGCCTGGCCGTAGAGAAACTGGCCGGTATCAAGGTGCCGGAACGGGCGGAGTATCTGCGGGTTATCATCGCCGAATTACAGCGTATTGCCAACCACTGCATCGCCGTCGGCGCTATGTTAAACGATGCCGGCGCGTTCTTCACGCCTTTCCTCTACCTCTTCCGGGAAAGGGAGAAAATATACGACCTGTTTGAAATGCTGTGCGGACAGCGGCTCACCTATAACTACATGAGAATCGGCGGCGTCGGCCAGGATATCCCCGCCGAGTTTTTACCGGCGTTGGCGAAATTCATTCAAAAGATACGTCGTTTCATTAGCGAATACGAATTTTTCCTCAAGCAGAATGAAATTCTGCTCGCCCGCGCTAAAGGCGTCGGCGTCCTGCCTAAGGAGCTGGCAATAAACTGCGGCATCAGCGGCCCGGTAGCCCGCGCCAGCGGCATCAAGTGGGACCTGCGTAAGGCCGACCCGTACTCCATTTACGACCGCTTCGAGTTCGATATCCCCACCGGCGAGAACGGCGATTGCTATGACCGCTACCGCGTCCGGATTGAAGAGATGACGCAAAGTTTGCGCATCATCGAGCAGGCATCCAAACAAATACCCGGCGGTCCGATTAGGGCCGATGTGCCCCACCTTATCCGCCCCCCCGCGGGTGAGGTCTACGCCCACATCGAGGCACCCAAGGGCGAGCTCGGTTTTTACATCGTCTCGGACAACTCCATCGCGCCTTACCGCTGTCACGTGCGCCCCACCAGCCTGATTAACCTGGCGGCGCTGCGCCAGATGGTCAGGGGCTGGAAGGTGGCCGACCTTATTATCATCTTCGGCAGCATCGATATTACCATGGGAGAGGTCGATAGATAGTGGCAATCGTTGATTTAACGTTTAACAGCCGGTTGCCCATGCAGGTAGTCCCGCCGGACTGGCCGGGCAACAACTACTGGTGGCACTGGCTGTTCTTTACCGTCGTGCTCATCGCCTTCGTGCTGATGATGGTGATGGGCGCCATCTACATCGAGCGCCGTGGCCTGGGCCGGATGCAGTCGCGCCTTGGCCCCAACCGCACCGGGCCTTTCGGCCTGCTACAGCCAGTAGCGGACGCCGTCAAGGTGCTGCTCAAGGAGAACATCGTCCCGGACAGCGCGGACAAGGTCGTCCACTGGCTGGCTCCGGTTGTCGCCTTCGCCCCAGTGGTAATGATTTTCGCGGTGGTACCTTTCCAGAACGGGGCACTCCTGGCCGACCTGAATATCGGCATACTGTATATCGTTGCGATTAGCTCCGTCAGCACGGTGGGCGTGTTCATGGCCGGGTGGAGCTCCGGCAACAAGTATTCTCTGCTGGGCGCCATGCGCAACATGGCCGCCGTGGTCAGCTACGAGCTGCCGCTGGTTCTGTCTATCGTCGGCGTGGTGCTGGCGGCGGGTTCTCTGTCACTCAACCAGATAGTTTTAACCCAGAACATCCCCTTTATCCTCTTGCAGCCACTGGGCTTTTTGATTTTCTTCGCGGCGGCCTGCGCCGAGATTAACCGTAGCCCCTTCGACCTTATGGAGGCCGACTCCGAAATCGTGGCCGGCTTCCATACGGAGTACTCGGGCATGAAGTTCGCCATGTTCTATTTAGTGGAATACGCCGAGGCCATCGCCATGTCTGCCATTATCACGACGCTGTTCCTCGGCGGCTGGAGGGGACCGTGGCTGCCGCCCTGGCTGTGGTTCATCATCAAGACACTCATCGTTTTCTTTGTGATGGTGTGGACAAGGACGACGCTGCCGCGCGTACGCATCGACCAGCTCATGGCGCTGGCCTGGAAGTTCCTCCTGCCGCTGGCGCTGATAAACCTGTTTATTACCGCCATACAGGTGCTGGTGTGGCCGCAGGCGCTGCCGTGGCTGGCCGTTATTATCAATATTGCCGTCATGTTCGTACTCGTCATTATATGGTCGAGACTGTTTAGATTAGGATGGGGCCGAGTTGAAGTTTGAACGTTTTGGCGCGGGCATAATCAAGGGCATGACGGTGACTATCCGGCACCTGCTACGCCACCCCACCGTCAACCAGTACCCGGAGCAGAGGCTGAATGTTTCGCGCCGGATACGGGGCAACGAGCTCGTGTGGAGCCGCGCGCGGTGCACCGGCTGCGCCACGTGCGCCAAGGCATGCCCGCAGGGCGCCATCGAGCTGGTGACCGCCGCCAACCCGGCGAACAATAAATACGAGGTGGAGACCTACCGCGTGGACACCGGCTACTGCATCCAGTGCGGGCTATGTGTCGAGGCGTGCCCTTTCGACGCGCTTTTCATGGGTTACTCTTACGAGCGCGCCAAATATAAGCGCGGCGAGGTTATCCAGACCAACGACGAGCTGCTGGAATCGGCGGAGAGGCCTGCCAGCGGCTATTACCACCCGGAAATCGCGGAGAAACTCCCGGCGCAGACCCTGCTGGTGGAACGCATCACGGAAAAGAGGCAAAAGAAGTAATGGGACTGGCGGCGACATTCTGGATAATGGCGGTGGTCATCGTGGTGGCCGCGCTGGGCGTAGTGTTCCAGCGTAATGTTTTCCGCGCGGCCCTGACGCTGATTCTCTGTTTTATCGCCGTGGCCGGGCTTTACATCACCTTGAGCGCCGACTTTCTCGCGGCGGTCCAGATACTGGTATACGTCGGGGCGATATCCGTTCTGATTATCCTGGCCGTGATGATGACCCGGGAAGTGCAGCGCGGTAACTCGCCGAACAAAATGGAAATACCTGCTGCGATAGTCGCAGCGGTTTTGTTAGGAATCCTGGTCTACACGGTGGCCAACACGAATTGGAAAATCGCGACGGCGGCGCCGCTTTCCCCCACCACCGTGCCCCTGGCCACCAGGCTTTTCAGCGAGAACGGCTATATCCTGCCGGTGGAAATCGGGGCGGTGCTATTGCTGGCGGCTATCATCGGCGCCATCGTTATCACGAGGGAGAAATAGCAAAATGACCATCGGCCTGCAACATTACCTGGTGCTCTCGGCGGTGCTTTTCTGCATCGGACTTTTCGGCGCGCTGACCCGGCGCAACGCGGTGGTCATCCTGATGTGCATCGAGCTGATGCTGAACGCGGTGAATATCTCCCTGGTGGCCTTTTCCAGCTATATCGTGCCCCAGCTGCTTACCGGGCAGGTCTTCGCTATCTTCGTGATGGTCGTGGCCGCCGCCGAGATAGCGGTGGGCCTGGCGATAGTGCTGGCCATCTTCCGCGGCCTGGCAAATATAGATACGAACAATATTAATCTTTTGAAGTGGTGAAAATAATTATAACTGAATTAAAATGTCATTGCGAGACCATTCCGCCGCAGGTGGAAGGCGAAGCAATCTCCGACCTCGGATTGATATAGCGATTGAGATTGCCACGTCGTCCCGATAAATCGGGACTCCTCGCAATGACAGTGTGAAGAGAGAATATGTGGGTAGAAGTTAAAAAAGCCAAAACGCTGGCCATCGCCGAAATGTGGAAGGAATGCTTCGAGGGCGAAGGCGTGCCCGCGCGCATCATGCCCGTGACCGGCTTGCCCATCGGCCAGGAAATTACCGATTACTCCATCATGGTGCCCAAGGACAAAGAGCACGTGATTAGGGATATTTTAAGGAAGCTATGATACCGCACCAGCTAATCTGGCTTATCATGCTGCTGCCCGGGTTCGCTTTCGTCATCAACGGGCTGCTGATGAGGCCTTTCGTCAACCGGAAATCGAAGGCCTACGGCTATGTCACCGTCCTGGCCATCGGTATCTCGGCCGTTTTCGCCATCTGGGCGCTTTTCTCGGTGATGTCCGCGGCCGACCACCAGATAGCAGTGCCGGACGTCAACTGGCTGGTCATCGGCAATTTCAATTTTCATGTCGGCGTCATCATGGACCAGCTGGCGGCGCTAATGGTCGTCGTCGTCTCCGTCGTCTCGCTCATGGTACAGATATACTCGCTGGGCTACATGGCCCACGACGAAGCCGGCTACTACCGCTACTATACCTACATGTCCCTGTTCACCTTCGCCATGCTGGGGCTGGTGCTGGCCGATAACCTGCTTTTCACCTACGTTTTCTGGGAGATGGTGGGGCTGTGCTCTTACCTGCTCATCGGTTTCTGGTTCCATAAGAAGTCCGCCGCCGATGCCGCCAAGAAAGCCTTCATCGTCACGCGCATTGGCGACTTCGGTTTCCTGATAGGGATACTGGTTCTTTATACAAACATGCATACCCTGGACATCTACCGGCTGCACGAGCTGGCTGTCACCGGTGTGCTTGGCGGCGCGGTGCTCATGTGGGCTGCTATCGGCATCTTTGCCGGGGCTATCGGCAAGAGCGCCCAGTTCCCGCTGCACGTGTGGCTGCCGGACGCCATGGAAGGCCCCACACCGGTCAGCGCCCTTATCCATTCCGCCACGATGGTCTGCGCCGGCGTCTTCCTGGTGGCGCGCACGATGCCCCTTTTCGTTTATTCGCAGCAGGCGATTACGACTGTGGCCGTCATCGGGGGTTTTACGGCGATTTTCGCGGCCACGATGGGGCTGGTAGCTAACGATATCAAGCGCGTGCTGGCGTATTCCACCATCAGCCAGATAGGTTACATGATGCTGGGGCTGGGGGTAGTCGGCCTGGCGCTTTCCCGCCAAATCAGCGGCGGCCAGCTACGTGTTGGCACGGACGAGCTGCTCATCATCACCCGGGGCGCGGTGGCCGTGGGCATGTTCCACCTGTTCACCCACGCTTTCTTCAAGGCGCTCCTGTTCATGGGCGCCGGCAGCGTCAACCACTCCACCGGCACTTTCGATATGCGTTTGATGGGCGGCCTGCGCAGGACGATGCCCTGGACCTATGCTACTTTCCTGGTGGGGTCTTTGAGCCTGGCGGGAATCTGGCCGCTGGCCGGTTTTTGGAGCAAGGATGGAATCCTGCTGAACGCTTTCACGAGCCAGCCCGTCCTTTTCTGGCTCGCCATGATAACTGTTTTCCTGACGGCTTTTTACATGTTTCGCGCTATCTTTATGACTTTCCACGGCGAGTACCACGGCGGCGCCACAGAACAGGATGAAAAACCCCACGGCAAACTCGATGAACCGGGCACTCATACCCATGAATCGCCTTGGGTAATGGTCGGGCCGCTGGTATTCCTGGCCATACTGGCCATCATCGCGGGCTGGTGGAACCTTACCGGCGCTTTCGACTCCTTCTTCGGGCACGAAGGGGAGGCCCAGAGCGCGGGCGCTGCTTTCTTGAGCGTTTTCACGCACACGGTAAACGGGATACCGCTGCCGCTGCTGTCGCTATTAATCGCCCTGCTTGGTATTTTCTGTGCTTACGCCATCTACCTGAAACGGTGGGTAAGCGCCGATTCTCTGGGTAAAGCGTTCGGCCCGCTTTATAAGCTGGCCTTCCGCAAGTATTTCTTCGACGACCTATATGAAAACATTATCGTAAAAATCGGCTTGATTAAAGGTCTTTTCAACGGCTTCGAGATATTCGACCGCCGCGGCGTCGACGGCGCGGTCAACGGCGTGTCCGATGTCGTATTGAGCGGCGGTCGAGCGATAAGGAAAGCGCAGACGGGGCAGTTGCAGCTTTACGGGCTGCTCATCGGCATCGGCGTGGTAGTAATAGCGCTGTGCGTATTTTTTTTTCGATAAATTATGTTAATGTCGATTTAAGCAATATGGAATTAAATAATTGGATCGCTGCATCCACAGGGATAGTCTTATTAGCAGCTGCAATTTTTGCTTGGAAGAGTTATAGGCAGGCAAGCAAACAAGCAACTTGGGAAGCAACTAACGAAATTTATAAAGAATGGTGGGGTAAGAAATTACGTGAACTAAGGCACTATTTTTATGAAGTATTTTTACCGAAATATAAGAGTGAACTTAAGGGTAAACTCTCTGGAAAAGGAATGAAAGAAATTGGAGAATTACACCCTGATATAAGGAAATTATGTTATTTTTTTGACCGTGTTGGTTGGTTAGGAGCTGCTAATCTGATAGATGTGGGATATGTCATGGGACCGATGCAACACAGTGTTCGCCGTCTTTGGTTGATAATGGAGAAAAACATAACTAGAGAAAGAGAATTTAGTACTACAAAGCTTCTTGACTCAGTATATTTATCAGGCTTTGAATGGCTTTTTAAACGCTCGGAGAAAAAACCTCAAGCGAAATTAATTAGAAGTAAATTTAATAATCCGAGATTACTTTCAAGAGCTCAATATAAAAAAATGCAAAATGAAATAGATGAAGATGAAAAAGGATTCCATAAGGACTATTTAGGGGATAATTAATTGGGCTTTAATTATTTAACGACCATACTCTTCCTGCCGGCGGCGGGCGCTATCGTTATCGCTTTATCTAAAGGCGCCGATGAAAGGCTCATCAAGCGTCTGGCCGTCGTTTTCACCGCGGTGCCGCTGGCGCTGGTTATTTACCTCTTTATCGCTTTCGACCGCTCGTCCTCAATGGCTGGGGTCATCCAGTTCGAGGAAAAGTACCTCTGGATAGCGCCGCTCAACGCGTACTACCACCTGGGCGTGGACGGCTTGAGCCTGCCGCTGCTACTGCTGACGACTTTCCTCGGCTTCCTGGCGGTGCTCATCTCCTGGAAAGTCCACGAGCGGCCGCGCGAGTTCTTCGCCTGGCTGCTCCTGCTGGAAACGAGCATTATCGGCGTGTTCGTCTCCCTCGACCTGCTGCTTTTCTTTGTCATGTGGGAGATAGAAGTTATCCCGATGTACTTCCTCATCTCCATCTGGGGCTCCGGGCGCAAAGACTACTCGGCTATCAAGTACGTGATATACACCCTGTTCGGCAGCGCTTTCATGCTGGCGGGCATCTTGAGTCTGTATTTCACCACCGGCAGCTTGAGCATGGTGGATATCACCAATCACGGGCTGGGCATGGCGCAGTCGGTAATGCCCGCCGCAGCCATTTTTTTCCTGCTCTTTATCGGTTTCGCCGTGAAGCTGCCGGTCTTCCCGCTGCACACCTGGCTGCCGGACGCCCATACCGACGCCCCCACCGCCGTCAGCGTGATGCTGGCGGGCGTACTCATCAAGATGGGCGGCTACGGGATGATCCGCCTCTGCGTGAGCATGTTCCCCGGTCCGGCCCACCAGTATGCCCAACTGTTAATTATACTGGCGCTCATCGGTATCCTCTACGGCGCCGCCGTCACCCTGATGCAGAACGATATCAAGCGGATGATTGCTTACAGCAGCATCAGCCATATGGGCTACGTGCTGCTTGGCATCTTCGCGCTGGGGCAGGTCAGCCTGACCGGCGCCGCCCTGCAGATGTTCAGTCACGGCATCGTCACCGGGCTGCTCTTCGCCATGGCCGGGCTGGTCATCCACAATGTTGAAGTGCGCGACCTGCGTAAGCTCGGCGGGCTGGCGCGGCAGGTGCCGGTAATGGCGGCGGTCTTTTCCATCGCCGGGCTGGCCTCGCTGGGGCTGCCCACCACCAGCGGCTTCGCCGCCGAGTTCCTCGTCTTCCTGGGCAGCTACAGCAGCGGTATCGTACCTCACGTGCAGGTGTATACCATCATCGCGGTCATCGGCGTCGTGCTGACGGCAGGGTATATCCTGTGGATGCTCCAGCGCGCTTTCTTCGGGCCAGTCAAAGAGGAGTTTAAAGAGGTTAAAGACGCCGATAACCTGGAGAAAGTGTACATGTTCGTGCTGGTGGCGGTGATAATGCTCGTCGGCATCTACCCGGCGATATTAACGGATGTCTTTAAAATGGGCATCGCACCCATTGTAAAACTGATTGGTGGCTAAGGAGAGGTGTAGTTGGATTTAACTAAAGTCATACCGGAGATAACGCTGGCGGTCTTCGCCATCGCCGTCATCCTGCTCGACCTTGGCGTGCGGCAGAAGTCCGTCTTACAGTGGGTGAGCGTGGCCGGGCTGGCCATCTCCGGCGGCGTCTCCATCGCAATGTGGGGCGGCAACTACTCTCCCCAGTTCAACAAGATGCTGGCGGTGGACGATTTCGCCCTGTTTTTCAAGATATTGTTCGCTGGTATCGCGATACTGGTCATCCTGGCCACCACCGATTACGCTAAAAAGTTCGAGCGCTTCCAGGGAGAATATTACGCCCTAATTTTACTCTCGACGCTGGGCATGATGCTC
>Ga0187886_1003099_pt1 | contig 12674 bp, 8 predicted proteins | sample June2016WEW_20_1_FD_133001 | JGI IMG/M metagenome (GOLD analysis project Ga0187886, IMG submission 133001) | Peatland microbial communities from SPRUCE experiment site at the Marcell Experimental Forest, Minnesota, USA - June2016WEW_20_150 | ecosystem: Environmental > Terrestrial > Soil >...
GGCGCTATCTAAAACCTCTCCGGGAGGCTTCAGAAACCAGGCAGTAGGACTTAAAACCATCAAGAAAGGTGAGAAGGATTGAAAATAAGTGATTTAACGCCCGTTTTTCAACACCCTGCTAGTCATAGCTCTAAACCTTTTCCCTGATATTTCGATGTATCATTATGGAACATGTCCACCAATAATACAACTGCCGGGGCGCTTTTCCCCGGCGCCGCGTGATAAAAACACCCGGTTCGCAAACCTGAAGAATATGTTTTTATGCTAGGCCAGCCCCATCAATGACGGGATAACCTGTGCAAGCTCCTCTACCGTCCATTTGCCCATTTTGCGGATGAACATGGGCGATTCAGCCGGTAATCTCAACGGCTGGGGATAGATGCAGATGTCTCCGCCGGAAGCGTAAATATACCGGCCGGTGATACTTCTGGCTTCGTCCGTGGCCAGGTAGGCGACCATCGGCGCCACATAATCAGCCTCTAGTGAAAAGGCGACGGGAAGGTTATCTTCCATCCGTTTTTTCGGCCAGGGAAAGAGCTCGGTGACCGCGCTGGGCAATATGGCGTTAACCGTGATGCCGTACTCCTGTAAATCGGCGGCTAGAGCCGAGGTAAACCCCAGAATCCCCGCCTTGGCCGTACTGTAGACCGTGCTGCCGCCCCCCACCGTAGCCCCGCGGGAAGAAAAGTTAATTATCCGGCCGCTCTTCTGTTTTATCATCTCCGGGACGGCCGCTTTAGCGCAGGCGAAGTGCCCCTTGATATGGACACTCATTATCGAGTCCCATTCTTGCTCCGTCGTCTCCGCGAAACGCCGGGGTAAAAAGTTGCCGGCGCAGTTGACGAGAATATCGATTTTCCCGAAGCTGCTAAGCGCAGTTTTGATAATATTCTCGCCGCCCTGCACCGTGGCGACACTGTCATAATTAGCCACGGCTTTGCCTTTAGCCTTGACTATCTCGGCGACCACTTTGTCCGCGGCCCGGTTGCCGTCCTTGTCCTTGCCGATATCATTGACCACCACGCTGGCGCCTTCCGCGGCTAACGCGATAGCCACCGCCCTACCAATGCCGACCGGACTGCCGCTCCCGGTTACCACCGCCGATTTTCCCTGTAATTTTTTAGCCATAGTCTGGATTTCCTCCCTTTCAATATTTTATCAATTTCTATAAAGCCATTCCGGCCTGTGCTCCCTCTTTTACCGCATCAGCCAGCCCGCCGACGCCGGCGCAGTCGCCCGCCGTATAAAGCTCCACACCCATCTCCTTTATATTTTCTGCCAGCTTATGGTCCGGTTCGGTCCCCAGCGCGATGACCACCATATCCGCCCCGATGGTGCGGCGTCTGCCCCGGGCGCTCACGACTACGCCGCGCTCCGTAATTTCTTCAACTGTCGTTTCGACTAATATTTTTACTCCCAGAGTCTCCAGGGCGCGTTGCAGCCCGGCGTGGTAAAACGGTAAATTGGCGGCGTCTTCGGCAATCTCGCCGGTTTTTTCTATAATAGTAACCACATTATCGTTCAAAGCAAGCATTTCAGCGGTCTCGGCACCCACCGACCTGCCGCCGATGACCACCACCTTTTTCCCCCGGGGCATATCACCGCCCAGCACCTGCCAGGACGTAATCACGTTGTCCCTTTCTATGCCCGGTAGCTCCGGTTTCCGGGGCAAGGCGCCGGTGGCCACGATAACGGCCTCGGGCTTTTCCTTCCGGATAATTTCCCCGGTGAGCTCACGATTTTCTATTTTAACACTTAGCTTTAGCATTTGTCCCTGCTGGTAGTTTAAAAACAACTCGTATTCGTCTTTGCCCGGCAACAAACGGGCCATGTTGAGCTGTCCGCCCAGCTTATTTTTCTCGTAAAGAACGACTTTGTGTCCGCGCGACGCGGCCACACGGGCTGCCTCCAGGCCGGCCGGGCCTCCGCCGGCGATGAAAACTTTTTTAGATTTGGCTGCCGGCGCCAGCTTAAAGGCCCGCTCCGCGCCCACGGCGGGGTTGACCGCGCAGGCCAGCGGCGTCCCCTGCACCGATATGAAACAGTAATCGCAGGCGATACAGTGCCTGATTTCCGCTTCCCTGCCCTCTCGCGCTTTTACCGGCCATTCCGGGTCGGCAATCAGCCCTTTGCCGATACAAACCAGGTCGGCCTTGCCCTGTCCGATTATCTCTTCAGCCATTGGCGGCATGATGATGCGGCCCACGGTCATCACCGGTATCGTTACAACTCTCTTTATCGCGGCGGCCAGCGGCACCAGCTCACCGCGGCTGTTCTTCTTGGGCGCGGCGGTCAGCGGCGCTATCGTGCGCGGTGTAATCCCGGCGGGATTAGCGCCGTGGGATACATTAAGCCCATTAACCCCCGCTTTTTCCAGACTTTGCGCTATTTTACACGCATCTTCGGACGTCAGGCCGCCGGGCAAAACCTCTTTCCCGCTGACGCGGCAAACAATGGGGAAGCCTTGGCCTGTCTTTTGCCTGACTTTTTGAATTATCTCCAGCAGAAAACGTAAACGCCGGTCTGGGCTGCCGCCGTAAGCGTCCTCGCGCTTGTTGGAAAGCGGTGAGAGGAACTGCTCGATGAGGAACTGGTGGCTGCAGTGGAGGCTAATCATATCGAAACCGGCCTCCCGCGCGCGGCGGGCAGCTTCAGTAAACTTGTCTTCGATGGCCTCGATTTCAGCGACCGTCAGCTCCCGCGGGACGACAAACCCGGCGGCCGGAAAGGCGATAGCGGACGGCGCGACGGGCCGCTGGCCGCCAGTAAGCATTAAGCGACCGTCCCGGAGCTTACCGCCCATACGCCCGGAGAAATTCAGCTGAATGGCCGCTCCGGCGCCATTGCCCTTAATCGCTCTGGCGAGGCGGCTCAAATCCGGAACGTATTTGTCGTCATCGATAAAGATATCATTATAGCCGTGGTTGCCGAGCGGTGTCTCCACGATGCAGTCCTCGACGATAACCAGTCCGACGCCCCCTTTAGCCCGGGCCGCATAATAATCTACCATGGTATCGGTCACGAAGCCATCACTGGCAAAGCCGGTGGTCATCGGGGGCATGACCACGCGGTTACGAAGCTCTATACCGCCGATACGCACGGGTTTAAAAAGTGCCGGGTATTTCATTAATTGTATACCTTCTGATTTAATGTTTTTACGATTTCATCCGGCAGCGGCACATTCTGTCCGCTTAAACTCGACTGGAGTTTTCTTATATCGACTTCAGCGGGGTTAACCTTATCTTTAACGGCTAAAGCCGCCGCCGTTCCGGCCGCCTGGCCTGTGGCGAAGCAGTACTGGATGGGCGCCAGCAGGTCGTTGGCGACGACGTCCGCGGACAGGCAGCGCCCCGCTACCAGCATGTTCTTCACACGGCGCGGCAGCAGCGAACGATACGGGATATGCCAGTGCGGGTGTTCGGGCGAGAACTGATGGCGGAAGTCCGGGCCCATGGCGATAGTATCCGGAAAAACCACACCAGAATATAACTCTTGCGCGGTGACAACGTGCTCGCCGCTTAATCTGCGGGTGCAGCGTACGCCGATTTGCGATGCGGTATCGACGATAAAGCTGTTCTCGAACCCGGGCAGGCGTTTTTCTAAGAAATCGAGGGTAATGCGCATCCGCTTACGCCCGTCGACCTCCAGCCAGGTGAGGTCGTTAACATCCAGGCCGTTCAAATCCGGGATACTGTTGTTCACCCATATCGTGTCCTCGCGCGCGGTCCGGATGAACATCGTGAAACCGCGTCGGTTTTCCAGTTCACGCACGAGCTCGCCATAAGCCCCGGGGTTCGCTCTTCTGAAACTAAAAAACTTTTCCGGGTTAATGTTCCCGATGCGAAAGACCAGCGCCAGCCTGGAGGACCTCGCGGCGGGGTCGCGGGCGGATTCGAACGGAGCACCGGCCGAGGCAAAGACATCTCCATCGCCGCTGGTATCGATAATGATTTTACCCAGTACGGCCTGCCTGCCCGACTTGCTTTCGAAGATGACGCCCCGGACTAAGTTCTTATTTATGAGCGCCCTGACGACAAAAGAATGGAGCAGCAGCTTCACGCCCGCCTCTCTGGCCATATCGTTCAGGACGCATTTCAGTGCCTCCGGGTCCATGAAAACGCTCAATCTTATTTTGCCGTCAATGACGCAAAATGAATAGTCTCTCCAGAAGTTAACCAGTTGCGCTTCATTCGAGCCCAGGTCTTTCATTTTCGGGTGCAGCGCGGCGCCGGTGGCATCCAGCCTATCGACTATCTCCTGGCAAATCCCGGCGATTTGCGTCTTGTCCGTGCCGTCGCTCATCGGCATGATAAGCGTCACCAGCCCGCCGGATGCCAGTCCTCCCAGGTGACCGTACCTTTCCAGAAGGACGGTCTTAGCGCCGTTACGCGCCGCCGCCACGGCTGCCGCGATTCCGGCCGTCCCCCCGCCCACCACCACCACGTCAGCTTCATGGCATACCTTAACTTCACGGGCGGGTTCCCTGATTACTTTTTCCAATCAATTATCCCTAATATGCCTGCAAGCTCGCTATTTCAGCTTCATAAACTCCTGGCTCTTCAAACTGATATCTCCACCGGAGACATAAGTGCCGATGATATTACCACGGGTAATCGGCAAGAGCAGGTGCGAGGGATATCGCGCATTGTGATAGATGGAAATCGTGTTAGGCGTCTGGCTGCAAAGATGGTACATGCCGACCTGGAACAGGTTCTCCGGGTCGTCATCGGCGCTGCTTATCTTGAGCACGATATGATGCCCGGCTTTAAAGAGGTTGCTCACCGGAGACAAGCCAATGTTCAGCTCATATACCTGCCCCGGCACTACCGGTTCTGGTTTGGTATGTTTGGGGACGGGGTGGAAGGGTTTTGAAAGCGCGGGGTCGAGTTCCAGGTGGGAGGCTTTCAGGTATCCCCTTGCCTGGCAGGTCTCTTTGCCGGCGGTGTCGGCATCCCATAGACTGGCGAAGATGTTCATGTCCGTCCCCCGGCAGGAGGCATACAAATTAAGAGACGCCAGGCCGACGATTTCCGTATTCTCCACCATCGGCGCCGAGTAATATTTAAGACTGCCGCGGCCGGCCGGACCGTCGTCATAAGAGGCCGATTCCGCTTCCGGCCAGGGCTCTATTTCACACAGGCTGCGGTTTTCGTGGAGATTGAACGGGATATATTTTGTCCCGGGCACAGGGAAGTCAGCCGCGTTGAGCCACTCGTCAGCGCCCGGCACGAATATCCTCACCGCGGGCTCGTCCATGATGCCGGTATCCATGCCTTTCAGCCAGCAATCGAACCAGCGCAGCAGCTCCCAGGCGAACTGGTAGAAAGGGCGGTCGACGTAAGCAGGCGGCACGCAAACCAGCTTTTTAGGGCATTTGAGCTCCTGCCAGTGGTACATTGCGCCGGGGCGGTGCGTCACCGCGCCGAAATAGGCCGGAATGGTAATCTTATCGAACTCTATCTTAGCGCCGCGCTCTTCCCAGTAAGGGCTGATGGTGGGATGCAGCAGGATATCGATAACCGACGCGTTTCCGGTGTTGAAAGGGTTTTTCAAAATTTCCACCAGGCCGGGGTCGGCGCTGATATCTTTATCCCCCAGCGCACTGCCGATAGCCTCCTTAAACTTTTTCTCCCCGAGCTCATCGAGCAGTACGGAGTGGTCGGTATGGATATCGTTATTGACCAGGTTATTGACCCACTTGAGGAAACCGCTGGCGAGGATGCCCCCGGTCCACCAGAAATAGCGGTAATCATCCCAGAAAGAGAACAGCGGCGCGATAGCTTTGAGGTGGGGCGGCTGCATGGCCGCGACGAGCGGTTCCAGTCCCGCGTAATAAGCTATCCCCGCCATGCCCACGTTACCGTCGCACCATGGCTGCCGGGCTACCCACTCGATGAGGTCGCAGTTATCTTCGACCTCTTTGACGCCGGTATACTGGTAGACACCCCCTGATTTCCCTGTACCGCGCGAGCTGCCCACCACTTTCACATAGCCGCGGCGCACGAAAAAGTCCCTGGGTCCGGACTCGATATTGACACTGGGCGCGCCCCGGACGCGACTGCTCCTCGCGGCGGAGGGCCAGATGTAATCATCCTGGTAGTCAAGGTGGAAAGGGGCCAGGCCGACCAGCGCCGGGAACCTGCCACGGCCGGCGGGGCGGGAAATATTGACGTTCAGCTTAACGCCGTCCCTCATCAGGACGGAGACGCTATTTTCTGTGAGGATTCCGTACTTTCGCGGCGACACCTTCCAGTCACCGAATAAGGCGTCCATAGGTTGACATCCTATCAATAAGTTACCAGGTTTCAGGCCAATTATACACTATAAAAATAATCTTTTCTCGCCATTTAAACGCCTGAAATAACTTTCATTAGCTCCCGGATGTCCGGCAGCGTTTTAAAGTTTTTCAATATCGATAGCGCTTTTACCGCTTTTTGACTATTCAACGTCGGAGAGGCGCAGTCGCGGAACTTGGCCTCGAGCTGCACATCGGTCATGGAGCTCACCGGCATGCCCGCGACCAAAGGCGTTTCGCGGGAATATTCCCGACCGTCCTTCATCCGGATGGTCACCGATTGCGGATTTAAGCCGCTGGAATCCGCCCCCATCACTGCCATGGGATAACGCTCTTCACACCTGACGCGGCCCATGAGATTTTGAATTTCCGGCTGGTTCACGCGCTCGTCGGTAAAATCCCGCAATGTCAGCGCGCCGTCCCACAGTGCCCGGCTCACGCAATACTCCAGGCTGAACTTGCCTTCCAGCCCTTGATGGGGCCGGTGAATCAGCGACCGGTTTTCGAAAGGCCCTACCCCCAGGATGATTTCTTCGATTGATGAAACATCGGGATGATGCTGGTTCCTTAGATAAATAGTGGCATCGGTCACCCCCAGCGTGCCGCCGCAGGAGGAATATGGCTTGAAACCGATGCCTTTCGTGATGACGAAAGTCTTTCCCAGGCTGGCCGCCGCTTTATCCCAGTCAATATCATCGTCGCAGCCCAGGACTCTGGCGTATCCCTGCGGGCCATCGACTGCATTTTCGTTAGCCGTAAAGCCATGCAACGCCAGGGTGGCTGCCAGCACCCCGTTGGAGGCAGCCTGTCCGGCATGGAATGGTTTGGTCATCGTGCCGAAATTCTGCCTTAACCCGCTCGCCATGGAGGCGGCCATCCCCAGAGCCATGATAACCTGGTGAATATCAAGCTTCAGCAGCCTGGCGGCCGCGGCCGTCGCACCCATCACGCCGACCGTGCCCGTGGAATGCCACCCGCGCAGATAGTGTCTCTGCGCCACAGGCGAGCTGATGCAGGCGCCCGCTTCAAAACCGACGATATAGGCCGCCAGGACTTCTTTTCCCGCCGCGCCGAGGCTTTCGCCCAAGGCAAGGACTACCGGCGCTAGCGTGACCGATGGATGGGCACCGTAAGTGAAGCTTAAATCGTCGTAGTCCAGGGCGTGTCCCATCGTACCGTTAGCCAGCGCCGCGAGGTGGGGCGAGGTACGGAAACTATTTCCGATAACTCCCGATGCCGGAGCGGCACCCATTTCCCGGATGCATCCCGCGATTATTTTGCCCGTTTCTTCTCTGGAACCGGCTAAAGCCACTCCCGTAAAATCCATGATGCCCCGCCGGGCGACCTCGAAAGCTTTTAACGGTATTTTCTCCGGAGCCAATCCGGCGATGAACCGGGCAACCTGTTCGGCAATCATTTTGTTCCTCTGAAGAAATGTTCTATTTAGAATTTTACTTTTCAGATTATAACACATAAGTCAAGGTATGCCACTCTTTGAAATGGCCTCATTGATGAGGGCACTGGACAGCATATGGTATGATAATAAATTGATAATCCCGAGAAAAGGTGACTTGATGTTTATGAATACAAAATGTTCTCCTGAAAATGAAAGTATGGTCGAAAATTACCGCGTATTTCAGCTGCTGCGTTACACCGCCGATGCCATCCACCGGGCCAGGGAATACGAGCTGAAAAAATACAATCTAACGCCAGAGCAAGCGGGGGCGCTGGTCTGCATCCTTTCCCTCGGCAATAACGCTACGCAGGCCGAACTTTCGAGGTGGCTGTTCCGGCTGCCTAACTCCATCACCATCCTTATCAATCGCATGGAAAAGATGGGCCTGGTGAAGAAGACGCCGGATAAAAAGCGTAAAAATATTATCAGGTTAAGCCTGACCAGGAAAGGTCGCGAAGCATACCTGCAATCCATCAAATTCGAGGCATTCTACCCGATTATCGATGTGCTGACTGATGAAAAGCGCCGGCAATTACAGTCGCTACTCGAGACAATCCGGCAAAAAGTATTTGAAAATCTCCACCTTGACATCAAAACTTATTCCGGCTGTTTTGAAAAATCCCTGTCCTTCGGCGCGAATGGCCCGGAGGCTCGTGACGGAAATAAACGCCGCAAAACGGAGAAAAGAGGCTGAATGAGTTACCGGGTAGGTATCGACACCGGCGGCACTTTTACCGACGCTATTGCGCTCGATGATAAAGGGATGATGATTATTGACAAGTCCCGCACCACTCCGCAGGACTTGCAACAAGGCATCTTTAACTGCCTGGATGGAATAGCCAAGCAATTAAACATCAACCGGAAAAAGTTCTTGAGCGAGACTGCGGCCATCGTCCACGGTACCATGCAGGCTAATCTCACCATCGCGGCGCGTTCCGGCCCGAGGATAGGGATTATATCCACCAGGGGGCACAAGGATACCATCCAGCTGCGGCGGGTCCGGAAGGACAATATGTGGGACTGGAGGCAACCGTTTCCCGAGCCCCTGGTGCCGCGGCACCTGCGCGTCGAGGTGGAGGAAAGGGTGGACGGCAGGGGAGAAGTCGTGAGAACGTTGGACGAGGCCAGCGTGCGTGGAGCCGTCGCTTACCTCAAGAAAATGGGTGTCACCAGCATCGTGGTGACCCTGATATTTTCTTTTTTAAACCCCGGACACGAAAAAAGAGTCCGGGAAATTATCAGGGAAGAATATCCCGAGGCCCTGGTGACGCTCTCCCACGAAGTGTTATCAACCGCCGGGGAATATGAGCGCTTCAGCACCGCCGTCATCGATGCTTACATCCGCCCGGTCATGGCCGGATACATCGAATCGCTGCAAAAATCGTTAAAGCGCAGCGGTTTCAAAGGGCAACTTTATTTCATACAAAATAACGGCGGTATGGAAACGGCGGATGTCGCCCTGCAAAAACCGTGCACGCTGGTCATGCCGGGTCAGGGAGCCCTGCCCGCCGCCGCCCTGGTCGCCGGCGGACTGCACGGTGCGAAAGACCTGCTTACGCTGGACATGGGCGGCACGAGCTTGGACATTGCTATTGTCGAAAACGGCCGGTCTATGGTCAAAAACGAGAACGTCGTTGCCAATCACCGGTTCTCTTTACCTGTCGTTGAAGTCGATACGCTCGGCGCTGGCGGTGGCAGCGTGGCCTGGTTCGACCTGGGCGATACACTGCATGTCGGGCCTAAAAGCGCCGGGGCCAGTCCTGGGCCGGCCTGCTACGGCCAGGGCGGTACCGAAGCGACGCTGACCGATGCGGCGGTGGTGCTGGGGTATCTCGAACCGGACTTTTTCCTGGGTGGCGAAAAAAAATTAAGGAGAAACCTGGCCGAGAAGGCTATCAAGGAAAAGGTGGCCGATAAACTCGGACTGGATGTCGTAAAGTCCGCCGCTGCGATGTATAAGGTAAGCAACTCGGTAACGGCGAGCGGCATTTCCCACGCCTTTACCACCAAGGGCTACAACCCCCACGAATTTACCCTTTGCGCCGGCGGCGCCGCCGGGCCGGTCTGCGCGCTGCGCATCGCCGATGAGCTGGATATGAAGCGGGTAATCATCCCTAAATATGCCCCGGTCTACACTTCCCTGGGCATGCTTGGCGTGGACGTCAGGCATGATTTCCTGCGCCATTACAGTTCACTGGCGTCTGACCTGGACCTGAATGCGGTAAAAAGGATTTATAAAGAAATGGAGAGAGAAGGGACGCAGCTGCTGGAAAAAGAAGGCTTTCCCGAAAGCCAGCGGACGTTAACGCGCACGCTGCGGATACGCTATTACGGCCAGTTCCGCGACCTCGAAGTCCCCTGGCCGAACGGTCCTATCACGAAACAGGCTATCGCCGAAGGAATCGCCAATTTCCATCGCCGTCATAAGGAGCTGTTCGGCTCCTGCAATGAAAAGTACCCCCTGGAGTTTATGAAGTTCGGCCTGACGGCCATCGGGAAAATGCCCGGTATTTCCATTAAAAAGATTAAGCGCGGGACGGCGGACGCCTCGGCTGCTTTAAAGGGTAAACGTAATGCTTATTTCGAAGAGTACGGAGAATTTAAACCTGCGCGCATTTATCATGGTGATAAACTGCTGGCCGGCAACGTGCTGGAAGGTCCCTGCATCGTTGAGGAAAAGATGACTACCGTCGTCATCCCGCCAGGATTTAAAATGCGCGTCGACCCCTGCGGTAACTACGTTACTATTTAGCGGAACAGGGAAAAGGAGAGTCGGCATGGCTAAAAAGCGAGAGATAACCCGGGTTGACCCGGCTACCCTGCCGGTAGTGTGGAACCGCCTGGTAACCATGATTCAGGTATGCGGCGAAAGGGTCATGTACTCGGCTCAGAGTCCGCTCATGGCGCTCGCCCGCGACCTTGGCCCGGCCCTGCTTACCCCTGAGGGCGACCTGATTTGCACGGCCGATTTCCTGCCGCACCATACATTGGTAGCGGAAATTCCCCAGAAACATATCCTGGAAAAGTTCGGCAGGCTCGACCCCGGCGATACGGTGCTGGGCAACGACGCCCACATCATCCAGAGCGGTCACCTGCTTGACTGGACGACGGTAGTGCCCATCTATTACAGGAACGAGCTCGTATGCTACGGTCATTTCCGGGGGCACATGCTGGACAGCGGCGGAGCTTACCAGGGCGGTTACTTCCCGGGGACTTACGACTGCTACGGTGAAGGCCTCAACATTCCGCCGGTTAAAATTTTTAAAAAGGGCGTGCTGAACGCGGATGTCCGCGAGCTTATCCTCAATAATAACCGCACGCCGGCGCCCGTCTGGGCGGACTTCGAACTCGTCAGGAGTTCGCTGCTGAAAATGCAGGATGATGTCTGCAACTTGATTGACAAACACGGGTTAAACGAGGTAAGGGCCTGTATTCGGGAAATGTTCCGCAGGGACGAAAAGGCCACGCGAGACCAGATAAGGCAGATACCGGACGGCGTCTACTATGGCGAATCGGCGGTGGACTGGGACGGCACTACGCCGGATAAACAGGTCTTTGTCAGGGTTAAGCTGACCGTCAAAGGGGATGAAATGACCTTTGACTATTCGGACAGCGATGACCAGGTCGAATTCGTTAACGCGCCGCTGGGCATTACCTATGCCTGCACCTTCCAGGCTATCTTCTGGGTATTCGATGCCACCATACCGCATAATCACGGCTCGACACTGCCGGTACATATCATTGCTCCTCCCGGCAAGGTGGTTAATCCCACCCGCCCGCACACTTACGGCGGCTGCGGCTGCGCCTGCGGCACGCAAATAACGGAGGCCTGCAGCCACGCTCTGGCGCAGGCCATTCCCGAACGCGCTATGGGCGATTGGAGCAAGCATTTCGCCTGCAACGCCTCCGGGCGGCTGCCGACCGTTGATCCGCGCACCGGACGGTCACGCGAATACTTCCAGGCCCCTTTCGTCGAGGAAGGCGGCAGCGGCGCGGTCAAGGGATATGACGGATGGGATGGCGTAGTTTCCGGCGGCGCCTCCGGCATGGTCAAGCGGGGCTCCGTCGAAGAGCAGGAGCTGGCCTACCCCGTGCGCTTCGACGTCATCGAGCTCCTCAAGGATTCGGAAGGCGCGGGTGAGTTCATCGGGGCGAGGGGCACTTACGGCGAGCGCGTTTGCACTGCACCTGACAATTCGCGGACTTTCCTCCAGACCGGCGATGTCTCCGGCGATACCTATCCCTGTTTCGGCGTGGCGGGAGCGCCGCCCCTGCCGCTTAATACCCTGCGTCTCCTCCGGGCCGCCGGCAACAAGGAAACTATTAAGGCGGTAGACCTTTACGAGCTATATCCCGGCGACATTCTTTTTACCGAGTGTTTCGGCGGGGGCGGGTGGGGAGACCCGCTGGATAGACAGCCGGAAAAAGTCAGGTTTAACGCCGTCGAAGGACTGCTCTCTCTTAAAAGAGCGAAAAATGTCTACGGGGTGATATTGAGGCAAAAAGACCCCGGAAATCCGGAAACTATCGAAATCGACTATAAAGCTACCGCCGCCTTAAGGAAAAGGCTTAAGGCGGCCAAGCGTTGAAGTATAGAAAACGGCAGCTGTTAATGCTTTTTACGAGCGCTGACTGTTGTGGTATAATACGTGGCATAGAACTTCTATGTAGAATATCCAAATCACTCACCTAATAACAGCCGGGGAGGAATAAATATGGACGCCATCTTTGGTAATAAACAGATTTCTAAAAGGGAACATGAAATCGTAGCCAACCGCGATATTTTCGTCCTGATGCGTAATGGCGTGAAAATCTGCGTGGACGTTTTCCGCCCGGAGGGGCGGGGCAAATACCCGGCGCTCGTAGCGATGTCCGCTTTCAATAAGGATATCCAGTCCGACCGCATCTGGCCGGCCGCCTCAA